>WNGD01009429.1_pt1 | contig 11310 bp, 9 predicted proteins | sample 5400671 | NCBI WGS metagenome assembly WNGD01 (sample SAMN13153369, study PRJNA577476) | soil metagenome | isolation source: 40 cm soil or saprolite under grassland replicate 2 | place: USA:California | collected 2016-06-15
TGAGGCGCCGCGCGCGGCGGTCGATCGAAGCGCCCGATTCATCGGCGCCGAATCGAAGCGGAGAGGGTGCCCCCGCCTCCCCGCACCGCACTCTCGGGTCATGCTCCTAGGAGCCGTCAGACTTGAGCGGCTCACCCTTCGCGTTCTTCTCGCGCAGGACCTCGAGGAGCTTGGCGGGCCCCCCGCTGCTCATGATCTCCTGGAACTGGGAGCGGAAGTTCGCGACCAGGCTCACGCGCTCGATGACGACGTCGATGATGCGCCAGGCGTCGTTCTCCTGGCGCAGCCGGTAATCGACCAGCACGTCGGCGCTGCCCCCGCCGCGCAGGATCCTGGTCTTCACGCTCCAATCGCCGCGCCCCTCGTCGCGCTCGCCCACCACCTCGACCTTCTCGTTGTTGTAGCTCTCGATGTTGCGCCCGTAGGTGAGCGCCAGGTGCTCCCGGAAGAGCTTCATGAACTCCGCCTGCTGGGCGGGGGAGAGCCGGCTCCAGTTCCGCGCCAGCACGAGGCGCGACATGGTGTCGAAGTCGATGTTGGCGTAGGCGAGGTCCTCGATGCGATGGCGCTTCTCCTCGCTCGAGAGGCTCTTGTTGCCGAGGATGTCGACCGCCTCCCGGCTCATCTTCTCGACCAGGGCGCGCGGGCTCTCGCCCGCGTGCGCCACGCCCGCGAGGCACGCGATCAGAGCGACGGCGGCGAGGGGACGGCGGGACAGGCTCACGGCTTCTCCTCCCGGTCGAACTCGGGATAGTAAAGCTCCTGGCCTTCCTCGGTCGTTTCCGCGAGATCGCGTATCAGGGCGCGACGGCGCTGGAGATAGGCGTTGCGCACGAAGGTGTAGTAGTCGAACGCCGACGCCTTTGCATCCTCGACCTGCTTCAGCACGAAGGAGCGCTCGTTGACCGTGTCGACGACGCGGGCCCCGACCAGGATGTACTCCTCGACCCCGACCAGGATGTACTCCTCGACGAAGAAGGGCGTCACGGCGAGCGCGTAGTCGACCGCGAAGCCCGCCGTGTCGCGCGGGTCGGACGGCCCGAGGAGCGGCAGCACGAGGTACGGCCCGGGCGGCACGCCCCACACGCCGAGCGTCTGCCCGAAGTCCTCGTGGTGCTCGATCAGGCCCCAGTGCGAGGCGGGATCGAAGAAACCGAGCACACCGACGGTGGTGTTGACGCCGAAGCGCCCGACGTCGGAGGCGCTCGCCTTCACCTTGCCCTGCAGGAGGTCGTTCACGGCGACGATCGGGAAGCGCAGGTTGCCGAAGAAGTGCGAGACCGAGGTGCGCACGCAGCGCGGTGACACCTTCTCCCACCCGCTCGCGACCGGCGCCAGCACGTAGACGTCGACCTTGTCGTTGAACCAGAACATCTTGCGGTTGAAGCCCTCGAGGGGATCGCGCTCGCTGCCCGCGCCCTCGTCGGCGCGCGCGACCATGGCAACCGAGAGCGCGAGCACGATGGCGAGCAGCGGGACGAACCGCCGCGGCCTCATTGCTTCTTCTCCCGATCGGAGCCGCCGTAGATCAGCTTGCCGATCACGCGTTCCAGGACGACTGCGGATTCGGTCATCGTGATTTGGTCTCCCGGTTGAAGTAGCTTGTTGTCGCCGCCGACCTGGAGGGAGACGTAGCGATCCCCGAGCAGGCCCGCGGTCATGATCGAAGCGGAGGTGTCGATCGGGAGCTTCAGCGCCGCGTCGACGTCGAGCCGGACGCGCGCGCGGTAGCTCTCGTCGAGCGTGATGGAGCTGACCTGGCCCACCCTCACGCCCGAGATGACGATCTGGGCGCGCGGTTTGAGGCCTCCGATCTCGTCGAAGTCGGCGTACAGCGCCATGCGGGCCGGGCCGCCGTAGGAGAGCCCGCCCACGCTGAGCGAGAGGTAGGCGACCGCGCCGAGCCCGGCGAGGACGAAGAGGCCGACCAGGAGGTCACGCACGGGCGCGCGGCTCATCCGCTCACACGCCCCACAGCGCGGTGATGAAGTAGTCGAAGATCAGGATGCTGACCGACGCGACCACCACCGTCGAGGTGGTGGCGGCGCCGACGCCGGCCGAGGTGGGGGCCGTGGTGTGACCGCGATAGGTCGCGATGAGCCCGACCAGCACGCCGAAGATGAGGGCCTTCAGCAGGCTGCCGAGCACGTCGTCGTGGAAGTCGACCGCGGCCTCGAGGCTCGACATGTAGCTCCCCGCGTCCACGCCCATGAGCCCCACGCCCACCAGGTAGCCGCCGAAGAGCCCGCACACGATGAAGAGGGCCGAGAGGAGCGGCATGACGGCCGTCATGGCGAGCGCGCGTGGCGTCGCCACCAGGTCGATCGGGTCGACCGACATCATGCGGAGCGCGTCGAGCTGCTCGGTCGCGACCATGGTGCCGATCTCGGCGGTGGTGGCGGAGCCGGCGCGGCCGGTGGCGAGCAGCGCGGTCAGCACCGGGCCGAGCTCGCGGATGAGCGAGAGGCCCACCACCGCGCCGAGCGACTGCTCGGCGCCGAAGCGGACGAGCGTGTTGTAGCCCTGCAGGCTGAGCACCATGCCGACCGCCAGCCCGCACACGCAGATGATGACCAGCGAGAGCACGCCCAGCTTGAAGAGCTCGTCCAGGAAGAGACGCACGCGCAGCGGCGGTGCGAGCGCCGCGCGCCCGATCTGCGCCGCGAAGCGGGCGAGCCCGCCGAGATCCGTGACGAAGCGCACGGCGGTGAAGCCGAGGTCGCCGATGACGGTCAAGCGCGCGCCTCGGCCGCCGCGCCATCCTCGTCGAGGAAGCCCGCGACGCGTGGGTCGGTGGTGCGGCGGAGCTCCGCAGGCGAGCCCTCGACCGGGCCGTCGGGCAGCAGCAGGACGACGTGGTCGGCGATGCGCATGGTGGAGGGGATGTGGTGCGACACGATGATCATGGTCGCCTGGAGCTGGCGGTTCACGTGCACGAGGAGCGTCTCGATGAGCTTCACGGACACCGGATCGAGGCCCGAGAAAGGCTCGTCGCACAGGAGGATCACCGGCTTCATGATGATCGCCCGGGCCAGCGACACGCGTTTCACCATGCCGCCCGAGAGCTGGTTCGGGAGCAGGTCATCGATGTTGGCGAGGCCCACCGCGGCGAGGCTCTCGTGCACCGCGGCCGCGATCTCGCGCTCGCCCATGGCGGTGTGCTCGCGCAGCGGAAAGGCCAGGTTCTCGAACACGGTGAGCGAGTCGAGGAGTGCGCCGTCCTGGAACATCATGCCGAGCTTCTTCCTGACCGCATACATCTGCCGCTCCATGCGGGTGGTGATCTCGTCCCCGTCGACGACGATGCGCCCCGCCTGCGGACGCACCAGGCCGCCGATCAGCCTGAGCAGCGTGCTCTTGCCCGAGCCGCTGCCGCCCAGGATGACCGACACCCGGCCGCGCGGAAAGCGGCAGGAGAGGTCGCGGAAGACCACGCGCTGCCCGAAGGCCATGCGCACGCCGGCGAACTCGACATGAGCGTCGTCGCGGGACGTCACGCGGGCGCAGGGTGCTCCCTTTCCGACATGGGGGTCCTCTGCCTTGTTAGCGGATTGCGGAGGCAAGCGCTCTCGCCTCGCTCATCAGTAGTTTCGCTAGGTTACACACCGCTCGGGGCCCCCTTGAGTCCTGTTTTGGGCAACTTTTGGGAATTGGGAATGTCGTGCCGTTCCCGTCCAGTTCCTGTCCACCCCTTCCGCCCCGAGTTTCTGTTCACCTGCCAGTAGGCGGGCGAGGAGAGCTTCCGCCACCTAGACCCCGACGCCACGCGCCGCGTCTTCCCGTCGCGGGTCATGACCGCGTACCAGATACCACCGCGCTGTCACAAGGAGCCTTGATTGGGGCGTCCTGGGCGAGCGCGGCTGTAGGGCGCGGGCGGGGAGGGGCAAGCTCCTGACGCTCGAGTGCCGTTCGCGGCGAGGAAGCGGGCGAAGTCCCATCCGCGCCTGCTCGCGGCGCTTGTTGAGAAGGGCTTGGGCGACCTCCCGATCTGTGGTCTTCGCGGACTCCTTCACGAACTTGCTACCAGTTCAGTAGCCGATGTACAGGTACGACGACCGTCACGGGTCAAGACGGAACCGGTGCCCTTGATGTGCTTGGGTTCTTCATCGTCACTTTCTCCATGCCGCTTTAGTGCGCTGCTGTGCAGGCGCGGGGAGCGCGAGTGGCTGAGCGGATGGCGGTAGCTGCCGCTGCTGATCGGCCTCCGCCTCAAGCTCGCGGATGCACTCCTCAAGCTCCTCGATCCACTCATCCACTTCCTGCGGCACCCCATCGGGGTGACGTGCTTCGCACCTCACTCGCTTCACGGCGGGTTGGTGGGAGGCCATTGGCAGCTAACCTGTGGTAGCGATGGTGCTGGTGGTGGTGGTCGGGGGCGCCGTTGTAGTCGTCGTTGTACTGCTCGTCGTGGTGGACGTCGATGTAACGGTGACCGTGCCCGCGTAGTACTGCTGCGCGAGCGCGAACGCCCCTCGCCCGATCGTGGCGCCCATCAGGCGGCCCCCGAAGTCGTCGAAGAAGGGATGGATGCCGCCATAGAGGCGCGAGAGGCCCGCCTCGTCGGACGCATCGTAGTATGTCGCCCACTGCAGGACGACGGTCTCGCTCGGGCCGAGCTCGAACTTGAGGAAGGCGTTCTGCGGGGCCACGAACTCGCCGAGGCCGCCCGGGAAGAAAGCGCTTCCCGTGAAGGCCGCCAGCACTTCGGCACCGGCGCGGCTGAAGGTGCTGTGCCCCGAAGTGTACCCGGGGAAGGCCGGCGTCACGAACGTCGCCTTCTGATAGGGCACCCAGGTGAGCGCCCGGATCCACTGGACGCCGCGGTACTCGGTCGCGGGATCGGCCGGCTGGCCGGGCCAGGCGTAGAGGGCCAGCTCGCCCACGAACGCCGCGAGCGCGGCGTGGCGCTGCCCGGGCGCGGTCGTGGCCGGCGTGATCAGCTCGATCAGGCCGGGGATGAGCGGCAGGCCGCTCGCACTGTAGAACGGCTGGCTCGCATCGGAGGACTGCCCGAGGCCAGCCAGGTAGCGGATCGCCGAGATCGGGCGCACGGCATCGTACTGCCGCTTGGTGCCCCAGCAGCCGACCGCGGCATCGTGGACCGCGCCGTTGACGGCGAGGTAGAGCTTCACGTCCCATTCGAGGTCGTTCAGGAGCGGGCCCGTGCCGCCGAGGCGCTTCTGACCTTCCAGGTGGTCCGACACGTCGTTCGCGATCACGTTCCAGTGCCCGGGCGGCGTCTCGGAGTTCGGCCCGTCGGCCCAGAACTCGGCGAGCGCGCGCGCCCAGTCGCCGCGCTTCACGATGTTCGAGGCGTACGGCGCCCCGGTGACCGGGTTCACGGCATAGCCCGTGCCGTCGTTCGTGCCGAGGGGGTTGTTACCTTTCACGGCCGGCGAGATGTCGAGGTAGACCCCGTCGTCGGGTGTGAGGGCGCTGCTCTTGCGGATGTCGTCGACGAAGCCCTGCTTGCAGAGGTCGTCGCCCACGCCGCCCAAGTGCGGCTGCGGCGGGGGGAGGTTGCTCGCCAGATCGAAGGCGAAGGGCTTCACGGTGCCCCACTGCGAGCCGATGAACGTCTGCACGTTTGCGGGGAGCGGGATGCCGTTCTGCGTCACCGTGAAGTCGAGGGCGAGGGGCTGCCAGCGGTTGGGGTCGTTCATCGTCGTGCCGGGGAGCTTCACGATGAGCGGGGCGTTCACCGGCGTGTAGGTCGGGTCGGCGTAGTCGGCGGCCTCGTTCGCCCCATCCGTCGCGCCGTAGGCGAGCACGGCGGCGGCGATCCGGTTGCCCACTGCCGCAGGGGTGTCGCCCGCGGTCGACGTGAACGTCTTGTCGTAGCCAAGCGCGTCCATCTTCGCATCGAAGTTCGCGAGCGAGGTGGCCGCGCCAACGGCGCGGGCGTAGCGCGCCGAGAGCACCCGGTAGGCGGCGAAGCTGATCGCCTGCGCCCGGTCCGCCTCGGGGTCGCTCGCCGGGCGGCGCTCGGTCGTAAGGCGGCCGACGGCCGTCTGCGTCTGGTCGTAGGCGACCCACGCGTCCCACATCGCGACCGAGAGGTGGAAGAGGTTCCGCGCGTGGACCGGCGGGCGCGGCGTGTCGAGGCGAATCGCGGAGAGCGCCTCCTCGTCCCACTGCCGCGCGACCGACTGCGGCGGGAGGGTGGTCGAGGTCGTGGAGCTCGTCAACGTGGTAGTCGTCGGCGCCGGCGGCAGGGGGAGGCACTGGCACCGGGCATCGCACTGGCTCGTGGCGCCGCAGCCGGCGCCGTCGCACTGCTCGCCCGCGCCGGGATCGACGACGCCGTCGCCGCAAACGGAGCGCCGGGCGGTGAACGGCCGCCGCTTGGGGGAGCCCCGGCGGGCGACGACCGTGCCCGTGAGCACCGTGCAGGTAGCGTCGAAGGTCGCCTTCAGGTGCACGGGACCCGCAAGGCCGACACAGCCGCGCCACGCCGCCTTGACAGTCGTGCCGCGTCTGGTGGCAGTGAGCTTCCCGGTCACGGGTGGGCAGACCTCGCCGACGGACACGGTCGTGGTGCCGACGACGATCGGCTCGTGCGGGGCGCTGTCGCCGGCGACGAGCGCCCCGCCCGCGACGAGGAAGCGGCCCCCGGGACAGGGCGACGGCTTCTTCGCCATCACGGGGGTGGCGACGGCCAGGGCGAGAGCGGCGATAGAGACGGTACGGCTCGGGGATCTCATCTCGATGTCCTTCAGCGATGGGGCGTGACGTCGCGTGTCAGTGCGGCGGAGGTGACCGGGCTGGCGGGGTCGGAAATGCGAGCCGGTCCCATCAGCTCCCGCGCATTCGGCACCCGCCAGTCGGCGTGGTCGAAGGAGACCGGCCCAGGCGAGGTGGCAGCCGCAGGCGCGGCGGGACGCGGCATCCTCGGCCCGAGGATATCGAGTGCGGCCCTGGTCAGTGATCTAGCCGCCGCCGCAGACCGGTGGCGGCGCGGTGACCGAGCCCAGATAGCTGTACATGCCCCCGATCCCGATCGACGGTACCTGGCGGGCGAACCAGGATAGGAAGACCTCGTCCTGCAGGTGGTAACCCGCTTGCGTGAACGTGATGTCCCCCACCGGGTCGCCCACCTCCAGGAGATTCGTGCACGGGTAGTCGGGCGGGGCTTCCCACGGGGGGACCATGTTCGAGCTGAAGGGATCATTGAACCATTCCGCGATTATCGTGCGAGAGCGCGGCGATGTCGGCGCTCCCGTCCGGCGCCGTGTCCGCCGTGTGCCACGAAGCCCAGGCCCACGTCCAGATCCTGGTCCCCGCCTGATTCATCCCGGCGGAGTGCTCGCCGAGAATGGCGGCGTTTGCCCCGAGCTGCGACTGGAGGTCGACATTGTAGGACAAGAAGAGGCTTCGTCGGTGCGAGATGAAAAGAGGACGTGGTAGCCCGTGCTCTGCGTGTAGGTCCAAAACTCCGCGCGCTGGATCGCGTCCCCGTACTGCGTCATGCCGCTCGTGAACTCCGCTGGCCGGAAGAGGGGCGAGCGACGCACGTTGACGACGATCGCATTCCGGGCGCGAAGACGACCCTCAGCCGATCGCGCCTGCAAGCTCTGCTAGGCGTCCTGCATCTTCGCACGACCTCTGCACCGCTTTTTCTCGATGCCGCATTGTGAGCCCCATGGCATTTCTCTTGCTCTACGCCCGGAGCCATGCGGCGGACGACGCCACACAGGGCCATGACTGACGAGACAGGCCTGGCAGCGTGCCCCAGCGCATCGTTGCCATCCTCGCCGGCCCGCGGCGGGGCACTGCAGGTATCGGAGGGGAGTGAATCACCGTGAGACATTTGCGATCGGCTCTGTCTGCTACCGCCATTGCCGCGATTGCCACCCTCGGAGTTCTCCTGCCATCCCCGGCGGTCTCGGCCGCCCCGACCTTCGTCCAGGGAACGGCGTTCTCGACCGCTCGCTTGTCGATGATCACCCTGACGCTCAGCAGCCCGGTCGCCCAAGGGGATCTGCTCGTCGCGTGGGTTGGCCAGTACAACGCCCCCGAGGAGAGTCAGGTAAAGGACAACGTCAACGGCACCTGGACGCGGGCGCCCGGAGCGCTGGCCTTCGGTGACGACACGGGTGACATCGCTCTCTACTACCGCGAGAACAGCCAGGCGGCGCCCGCTGGGCAGCTGACGATCACCCTGTCCGTCTCCCCGCCCGCGACCGCGTACTGGCAGGGGGCCGTCGCCGACTATTCAGGCGTCGCGCTCGCCGGCGCGCTGGACCAGATCATCACCAAGCGCTTCCCCGACGGCAGCAGCGTCGACACGGGTCCGACCCCGCCCGTGGGTGCGGGCGAGCTCGTCTACGCCGCTGTGATCACCTCTCCCAGCGCCGGGTCGGTGTCGCCGGGAAGCAGTCAGGGCGTGCGCTACATGTCGCGGGCGCAGTCAGCGAACGGGGCGTCCTTCGAGGAGGACATCACCTCGAGCGCCGCGGGCGCCCAGGATGGGACAGCCACCCTTTCCTCCGTCACCGACTGGTACGCGGTGTGCGCCGTCTTCCATCCCTATCCCGCGACGCCGCCCGTGCCTCCCTCCACCCCCACCGGCCTCGCGGCCACGAGCGCGGCCTCCACACGCGTCACCCTCTCGTGGTCGGCCTCCTCTACGGGCAGTGTCTCCGGCTATGCCGTGTACCGCGACGGTTCCCCCATCGGCACGACGCGGCCCGACAGCACGGTCTTCGTGGACCAGGATGCGACGCCGTCGACCACCTCCACGTATACGGTCGACGCCTTCGACCTCGCCAACGATCATTCCGCCCCGTCGGCGCCCCTCACGGTCAGCACGCCGGCCGTGTCACCCGAATTCGTCCAGGGAGGGGCAGTCTCGACCGGATCCCACGTGTCGTCGTACAGTCTGCCCCTCACCGAGCCCGTTCAGGCCGGCGATCTCCTGGTCGGCTGGTTCAGCCAGTTCGGCGCTACGGGCCAGGTGCGGGTCTCGGACAACGTCAATGGTCCCTGGACCCGCTCGGTCTCGACGACGTGGGGCGGATCGGGCGACATCGCCCTCTATTACCGGCAGAATTCCGCCGCTGCGCCGTCGGGTCTCACGGTCACCGCCTTGCCGCCGGCGTCCGCCTATGTGCAGGAGGCGCTCGCCCACTACCGACATGTGGCCACGGTGGGAGCGCTCGATCAGGCCGTGGTAGCGAACGGCCAGGGGACCTCCGCCAGCGCGGGCCCGACCGCTCCGGTCCCCGCCGACGAGCTGGTCGTGGCGGCCGTCCTCACCAGCGGCCAGCCGGTGTTCGCGACTCCCGGCAGCAGCCAGATGGTGCCCTACGTCCTCGACGTGCGGAACGGGAGCGCCTCCGCCGACCTGGAGGACATCCTGTCCTGCGCCGCCGGCCCGCAGCAAGGTAACCTGACCTTCGGCACGACCGACACCTGGCACATGGTGCTTGCCACCTTCCGGCCCATCGTCACGGCCTCCACTACGACGACCACCACGACGACCCTGCCCCCGACCACGACCACGACGTCTACGACCTCCACGACGACCGCGCCCCCGACGACGACCTCCACGACGACGTCCACGTCGACCACCACGACGACGCTGCTCCTGACCACGACGTCTACGACCTCCACGACGACCGCGCCCCCGACGACGACCTCCACGACGACGTCCGCCTCGACCACCACGACGACGCTGCCCGGCACCACCACGGGACTCACCTCCTCGGTCCACCCGTGGTCGGTGTTCGGGCAGCCGGTGACTTTCACCGCGACGGTGACGGCGAACAGCCCCGGCGCCGGCACCCCGACCGGCACGGTGACCTTCAAGGACGGCACCCTCGGCACCGGCACGCTGAACGGCTCGGGCCAGGCGACGTTCACGACCAGCACGCTCGCGGTCGGGTCGCACTCGATCACCGCGTCCTACGGCGGCGACGCGACCTTCAGCGGAAGCACTTCGAGCCCGCTCACCCAGACGGTGAAGAAGGCCGGCACCACCACGTTGCTCAGCTCCTCGGCCAACCCCTCGGTGTCCGGACAGGCGGTGACTTTCACCGCGACGGTGACGGCGAAGAGCCCCGGCGCGGGCACCGCGACCGGCACGGTGACCTTCAAGGACGGCTCGAGCACCCTCGGCACCGGCACCCTGGACAGCTCGGGCCAGGCGACGTTCGTGACCAGCACGCTCACGGTCGGCTCGCACTCGATCACCGCGTCCTACGGCGGCGACGCGAGCTTCAAGGGAAGCACCTCGCCCAAGTTCACCCAGACCGTGAACCCCTAGTTGCGCCCCTTGCACGTCGGACCGGAGTCGTAGCGATCGGCGGCGGAAGCGGAGCCGAGGCCGCAGGCGGCGAGCCTGCGGCAACGGGCACGGCGGCCTACGCGGCTTTGGGGACCTCGCGGAACGAGCGGGACGCGCACGCGGTAGCGCATCCACGAGACGGCGAAGGCGATCGCCACACGGTTTGAGTGCTTGCCTCCGCCCAGCGCGTAGGCGTACGAGCGCGGCGAAAACCCCGAAAGCCCGGACGCCGTCGCTCGCTTCCCCCCTTCGTCCGCGGATCGTCGTCTACAACCGCGCCATCCCCGAGCGACGACGCGGCCCGGTCCCGCGCGACCGGCAACAGGGGTGCCAGGCCGAGCACGGGGGACGCCCTGGCGGCGAAAGAAGAATGACGCAGCCTGCGGTCTGTGGAAGCTCGATCTCACTTGACATCAGAAGCAAACCGTTCACGCTAATCATCCTTTGTCGGGGCGTCGAACGTGTATCCCAACTCGCGCATACGGGCGTGCGTCAGACCGACAAGATGGGCTAGTTCATGAATGAGACAGATACGGATGATCTCGCGAACATCCCGACCGCTTGCCGTAGCAAACCGGCTGATCGGGCCAGCGAGAAGGACTACCTCGTCCGGCCAGCCTGCCGGCTGAAAGGCACTGCGGTCCCGCAATGAGAAGCCATGGTAGTAGGCGAGTGCTCCGCGATCCCTTTTGGGCAAGGCTTCCGGAGGCGCTTCGTTCTCAACGCGGACGCAGAGATTCTGCGTGATGGACCGAACCTCATCGGGAAGTTCATCGAGAACCTGCGGCACGACTTCCGCTATGGCACGTGCGGCTTCTGCAACGGTCACGAATCACCTCAGTGCAGAATCACGTAGCTCGGTCAACTTCGACCCAATCACCAGGTACACCCTGGGCGAGGAGATCGCCAACAGCATCACCTCGGGCATCGCCTCGGGGCTGTCGGTGGCCGCCCTCGTCGTGATGGTGGTGCATGCCGCCCGACGCGGCGACGGCTGGTGTGTCGCGGCCTGCGCGATCTTC
>WNGD01012624.1_pt1 | contig 11309 bp, 8 predicted proteins | sample 5400671 | NCBI WGS metagenome assembly WNGD01 (sample SAMN13153369, study PRJNA577476) | soil metagenome | isolation source: 40 cm soil or saprolite under grassland replicate 2 | place: USA:California | collected 2016-06-15
TGCCGCTTCTCCGAGCGCCGGCACGATCGCGCCGCCGGAGAGGCGGGCGAGGAGCTCGCGCCCGTCGGCGGGACGCTCCCGGGGATCCTTGGCCAGCGCATCCTCGGCGAGCGCCGCAAGAGCAGGCGGCGCATCGGGGCGGATAGCCGAGAGCGGCGGCGGCGACTCCTGAACGTGCTGACGGGCGACCTCGAGCGCCTCGTTCGACTCGAACGGCAGCCGCCCGGTCAGCATCCGATAGAGGATCACGCCGAACGAGTAGACGTCGCTCGCCGGCGTTACCGGTCGGCTCGAGGCCTGTTCGGGCGACATGTAGGCAGCCGTCCCGAGCATCGTCCCGTCCTCGGTGAGCGTGTCGGCGCCGCTCATCCGGGCGATGCCGAAGTCCGCGATCTTCGCTCGGCCCTCCTCGTCGAAGAGCACGTTCGCCGGCTTCAGGTCGCGATGCACGAGGCCTTGCGCGTGAGCGGTGGCGAGACCGGCCGCGATCTCGCCGGCGATGCGATGCGTGGTCGCGTCGTCGAGGGGCTCGCCGGAAGTGAAGAGATCCTCGAGTGTCCCGCCGGGCAGGAACTCGAAGACCATGTACGGCCGCCGCTCCTCGCTGCCGTAGTCGTACAGGAGGCAGATGTTCGGGTGCGAGACGGCGGCGACAGCGTGGGCCTCGCGCTCGAAACGGAGCGGATCGGCGTCGGCGCCGAGCAGTTTCAGCGCGACGCGCCGGCCGAGCTGCGTGTCCTCGGCGACCCAGACCTCGCCCATCGCGCCCGTTGCCAGCTGCTTCTCGAGCCGGTAGCGGCCGGCGATCATCTCGTCCATTACCGCAGTAGGTTATGGCCGGTTGTGAGCGGTTTCAGTCCCGATCTCGTTTCGATCGAAGAGGCACAGCAACTTGTGCTTGCGCGCGTCGAGCGGCTGCCGCTCGAGGATGTCCCCGTGGGTGAGGCCGCCGGTCGGGTGCTCGCCGCACCGGGTGTTGCGGCGGTCGATCTTCCACCGTTCGACAGCTCGGCCATGGACGGCTTCGCGCTTCGCGCAGCGGACGCGCCCGGGCAGTTGCCGGTATCGCTGCGCATCTCGGCCGGCAGCCCCGCGCCGCGTGCGCTCGAGCCGGGTGAGGCAATGGGGATCGCAACGGGAGGTGTTGTCCCGGCCGGCGCCGATGCCGTCATCCCCTTCGAGTATGTTGTCGAACGTGACAACAGCATCGAGCTTACCGGCCCGGTCGAGATCGGCGCGAGCATCCGTCCCGCCGGGGGCGACATCCGCCGGGGTGAGGTCGTCGTCGCCGGCGGCGTGCGGCTGGGCGCACCACAGGTCGCGGCCCTCGCGGCGGCGGGTGTCGCGGAAGTGCGTTGCGCGCAGAGGCCGCGCGCCGCCGTGCTGGCGACCGGCAGCGAGCTCCGCCCGCCGGGCGTCCCGCTCGGGCCGGGCCAGGTCTACGAGGCGAACGGGATCCTGGTCGCCGCGCAGCTCGAGTCCATGGGCGCAGAGGTGGAGCGGCTGAGCCCCGTGGCAGACGACGACGCGGCCCATCGCGAGGCTCTCGCGCGCGGGTTGTCGTTCGACCTGCTCGTCACGACCGGCGGCGTCTCGGTAGGGCCGCACGATCTCGTGCGCAAGGTCGCGGCCGAGCTCGGTGTCGAGGAGGTCTTCTGGGGCGTCTCGATGAAGCCGGGAAAGCCGATCTCGTTCGGCGTGCTCGGCAAGCGGCTCATGTTCGGGCTGCCCGGGAATCCAGTCTCGGTGCTCGTCGGCTTCGAGCTCTTCGTGCGGCCGGCGTTGCGGGCGCTTCAGGGCGAGGCCGATCCGCTGCCGCGTTTCGAGCCCGGGCGGCTGGCAGATTCGGTGGAGCCGAACCCGGGCCGGGACGAGCTCGTCCGCGCCCGGCTGTCCTCGGACGGCGGCGGCCCGGTGCTGGAGCCGCTACCGGGCCGGGAATCGCACATGATCGTGCGCGCCGCGGCGGCCGACGCCCTCGTGCTCGTTCGCAAAGGCAAGGAGACCTACGCCGCCGGCTCGCAGGTGGAGTTCCTCCGGCTCCCCTAGGAGCCCACGGCGCGGTGGCGCTCGGCGCTGCGTCGCCGGTGTGCCGTCGTCACGGCCGCTCGCAGGAGACGTCGAGCCGGGCCGAGGCGGGGGCGCTCCGCCGCGCTCGGATAGGGCGCGTAACGCCCGCCGACGAGCGCCGTCAGCTGTCCGGCGACGGCCAGCCAGGCGCCGAAGACGAGAAGCGACGGAAAGGGGACGTAGCCGACCGCGGCGAGCTGTGCGAGATACCAGGGGGCGTCGAGGCCGAGGTCGAGTCGCGTGGCGAAGGAGAGAACGAGCAGCAGCGGGCCGGCGAAGCCGAGCGCGAGCACTGCCGCCTGCAGGGCACGCGGGCGCGCTCGCAGCTGGGGCAGCCAGATCCAGGCATGCAGCGAGGGGAGGACGAACAGCACCGAAAAGGGGTTCATCGCCACGAGCAGGAGAGCGATGACGGCCAACGCGAGCAGGGCGCCGACCTGGCCCGCGACCTCGTCTCCCTCGCGCAGCGGGTGTCGTGGCAGAAGCCGGTCCCGCGCGACGAACCAGGCGACCGCGAGCACGACAGCGAAGAGGACGAGGCCCGCGACGGGCCACTGCGTTGCGGGCGAGCGCTCCGGCGCGAGTGGACGAGCGGCGCCGGTGTCCCAGACTGCGACGAACGCGAAGAGCTCGAAGAGCACGGCGGCGAAGAGCCAGAACGCCAGGCGGCTCCGGTAGCTCCGAAGGGCCGGCGCCAGCGGGATGTGCCGCCTGCGCAGGCGCGCGAAGAGATCGACGATCGCCGCGAGGCAGGGAAGCAGGGCGGCGAAGAGGATGAAGACGATCGCCCAGCCGCGGACGACGCGGGAGCCGAGATAGACATAGCTCGAGGTGCCCTCGGCGAGCTCGACCTCCTCGTCGAGCGACCCGAGCAGCGCCTGAGCCGACCGGCCGATTCCCGTCAGCCGGCGACCGTTGAGGGGGCGGTCGTCGAAGGCGCGCGGCGGCCGGTCGCCGGCCGAGGTGAGCGTGATCGCAGCAACGCCCTGATCGACGAACGGCGCCTGCTCGTAGAGGCTGAACGGGAAGGCGAGGTCGATCAGCTGGCTGAACGCGCTTGGCCGGGTCGGCTCGGAGCCGGTCTGCTCCAGGACACGGGCGGCCGAAGTGCGGACGAGCGAGGCGGACGGCGAACGCGGGTGGTCGCCCGAGAAGACGAGGTGCGGTTGCCCCGGACCGGCGATCGCGTCGAGGTTGACGGCGGCGACGACTCGATCGCGGTACGGAGAGTGCCTGGCGAAGTGATCGGCCCCGAGGGCACCGAACGCGCCACCGTCCGTCGAGAGAAAGAGGATCGTGTGGTTGGGCTCGGGCGGCCGTGGCGGGGCGCGCGGAGCGGCGAAGGAGCGCGCGAGCTCGAGCAGGGCCGCGGTGCCGGAGGCGTTGTCGTTGGCGCCCGGCCCGTTGCCGCTGTTGTCGCGGTGCGCGACGACCGCGATCACCTGTCCCGAGCGCCCCTGGCGGAATGCGAGCACGTTCTCGAGCTCGACGGTGCCCCGACCGGGGATTTTCGCGTGAAAACGGTCGAATTCGGTGCGGAAGCCGTATTGCGACAGCTGACCGGCAACCCAGCGTGCCGCTTCCTTCCCCTTTTCCGTGCCCGGCACGCGGTCGGGGTACTGAATGGCGAAGTCCTGCGCGAGCTGGGCCGCCCCGACGCCGTCGAAATCCGGCTGCAGCGTCGGTGCGCGCAGGGGTTGCGGCTGCGAAACCGTGAAGGCGGCCACCAGGAGCGGAATCCCGACGAGCAGCCACGTCCCGCGGTACATGCGACCGTTGACCGGCCGCTCGAGCGACCCGGGCCGCGCGCGGCGCCGCTCGGGTAGGGGCGGGAGGGCGGCCATGCGGGGCTATAGTAGGGACGGCCCCTCGCACGCTGCGCCCACGGCCGAAATGCCCGATTCTTCGACCATCCTCCTCGTCGACGACGAGGACTCTGTTCAGAAGCTCCTCACGTATCCGCTCGAGCGAGACGGCTTTCGCGTGGTCTCCGCCCGCGACGGGGAAGAGGCGCTCCAGAGGTTCGCCGCCGAGCCGGTCGATCTCGTCGTGCTCGACATCATGCTTCCGAAGCTCGACGGGCTCGAGGTCTGCAAGCGGCTCCGGGCAGAGAGCTCGGTGCCGATCATCATGCTCACGGCCCGCGACGACGAGTTCGACACCGTGCTCGGGCTCGAGCTCGGCGCGGACGACTACATCACGAAGCCGTTCTCGATCCGCGAGTTCCGGAGTCGCGTCAGGGCGCTGCTGCGCCGGGCGGGCTCGGTTCAGCGCGATGCCTCGGCGGATGTGCTCGAGGCCGGCGGGATCATGCTCGATCCCGATCGCCGCGCCGCCAGCGTCAACGGCAAGCCGCTCGAGCTCACGTACGTGGAATTCGAGCTCCTGCGGACACTCGTCGCTCACCCCGGCAGGGTCTTCAGCCGGCGGGCGCTCCTGCAGGCCGTCTGGGGCGATTCCGCCTATCGCGAGCCCCGGACGATCGACGTCCACGTGCGGCACCTGCGCGAGAAGCTCGAGCGGGATCCGAGCGAGCCGGAGCTGATCCTGACCGTGCGCGGCGCCGGGTACCGGCTCCGAGAGCCATGAGCTGGTTACGAACGGTCGGCGCGCGGCTCAGCCTCGCGCTGCTGCTCGTCGTGGCCGGCGTGCTCGCGTTCGTCTACCTGGTCGTCGTCCCGTCCCTCCAGAACCGCCTCGTCGACTCCCGAAAGGCTCAGGTCGCTCAAGTGGCTTCCCGCGCGGCCGAGCGCTGGAAGTTCAAGAGGCCGACCGAGCCGGACCAATTTGCTCTGGGCTATGCCTCGGCGTCGAACACGCGGGTAACGATCTTCGAGGTCAGCTCGCGCACTCCGCTGAGCCTGAACGATTACGCCGACCAGGGGGCCGGCGGAGCGCTCGGCGGCATCGTCAACGATCCTGTTGCTGATACCGCCGCTCGGACGCTTGCTCCTGCGAGCGGGGTGGTCACTCGCAACGGGACGAAGTACGCCGAGGCAGCCGCGCCGGCGACACCGAGCTTCGTCGTACTCGTCTCGAACTCGATCGAAGACTCGCTTGGAAGCGTCGCGCTCGTCAAGCACCGACTACTGATATCGGCGTTGATCGCGCTCATCGCCGCGCTGGCGCTCGGCTACGCCGGCGCGCGCATCTTCGCGCGCCGCATTCGCCGGCTCGAGCGCGCGGCCGAGCGCATCGCGAGCGGCAAGTTCGACGAGCCGGTCGAGGATTCGAGCCCCGACGAGCTCGGCGAGCTCGCGCGCGCGTTCGAGCGCATGCGGCAGCGGCTCGCCGGGCTCGAGCATGCTCGCCGCGAGTTCATCGCCAACGCCTCGCACGAGCTGCGCACGCCGCTCTTCTCGCTCGGCGGCCACCTCGAGCTGCTGCTCGACGAGGAGCTCGACGAGGCGACGAGGCGGGAATTCCTCGGCCGGATGCGTGAGCAGGTCGAACGCCTGACGAAGCTCGCCGGCGAGCTGCTCGACCTGTCCCGGCTGGACGCCGGCCGGCTCCGCGTCGATCGCGAGCCCGTCGACCTGGCACGCGTGGCGGAGCTCCTGGTCGAGGAGTTCGACGCCCTTGCCCACGGGAGCGAGCACGGGCTCGAGCCGCAGGTCGACGGCAGCGCGACGGGCCTCGGCGACGAGCAGCGGATCCTCCAGGTCGGCCGCGCGCTCGTCGAGAACGCGCTTCGTCACACTCCGACCGGCACACGCGTGCGCGTACGCACCGGCCGCGAGGACGGGCGGGTCGTCCTGGCCGTCGAGGACGACGGGCCGGGGATCGTCGCCGAGGAGGCAGTGCACGTGTTCGAGCGCTTCTATCGCGGCGACGGCGGAGGGTCCGCGTCGGGAAGCGGGCTCGGCCTTGCGATCGCGCAGGAGCTGGCGCAGGCGATGCAGGGCGAGATCGAGCTCGTCTCCGAACCTGGACGGACCGTGTTCAAGTTGTCGCTGCCCGCTGCTTCCAGCACCTCCGCTCCGGCGATCGAGTAGGTTGTCAACATAGACAACCAACCGGACAACGCTCCGAAGACAGTCCGCGGCTACAGTTCGCCTCGTGCGCAAAAATTCGGCAATCGCCGTCGTCGCGCTTGCCGCGGCCATTCTCGGGGCGGCGATCTCGCTCCTGGCCGCGAAAGCGACCGGGGTCGCGGCCGGTAAGACGACGACCGTCTATCTCTCCGGCGGCGCCCTCGACCTGAGCCGAGGCCGCAACGAGCCCGCTGCCGCCAGCGTGCGGCCGCTGCTCGGGAACGGGTTCAAGCCGGCTCGCATCTACGCGGCCCGCTCGCCGGGAGTCGTGACCGTCTTCGCCTTCTTCGACAATGCCGCCCAGCACGCCGCGCAAGGCTCGGGCTTCGTCGTCTCGCCGAGGGGCTACATCCTCACGAGCGCCCACGTGGTCACGGACGCGGGCGACTCTGCGACGACGAGCTCGGCCAACCACGTCTTCATCGGCTTCAAGGACGGCGACCGGATCAGCGCGAAGATCGTCGGCTGGGACGTCTACGACGACGTCGCCCTGCTGCGCGTCGAGCCCCGCGCCCACAAGCTGTCGCCGGTTCCGCTCGGTAACTCGGCGCAGGTGCAGGCCGGCGACCCCGTCGCGGCGATGGGAAGCCCGTTCGGCAACGAGGACTCGATCGCGGTTGGAGTGGTCTCTGCGATCCACCGCTCGATCGCTTCACTGACCTCGACTTACAAGGTCGTGGACGCGATCCAGACCGATGCTCCGATCACGCACGGCAACTCGGGTGGACCGCTCTTCGACGCACGCGGGCGCGTGATCGGGATCAACGCCCAGATCCGGACCGACACCGGCGATTCGCAGGGCGTTGGCTTCGCCGTGCCGATCAACGCGGCTCAGCGCTCGATGCGCCAGCTCGCCGTGATCGGGCATGTCGTCTACGCCTACCTGGGCGTGACCACCGAGAACCTGACGCCCACCCTCGCCCGGCATTTCGGGTACTCGGCGCGAGACGGCGCGATCGTCGCCTCGGTGAAGGGCGGCAGTCCGGCCGCCGGCGCCGGCCTCCAGGGCGGGAAGGGCGAGGAGACCTTCAACGGGCAGACGGTGACGCGTGGCGGCGACGTGATCGTCGCTGTCGACGGGCAACCTGTGGCAACCGCCGACGACGTCGTCCGCTTCGTGAGCGAGAAGCTGCCCGGTGAGGTCGCCCGCCTGACGATCTTGCGTGGGGGCAAGGAGCGCGTCGTCCGTGTCAAACTCGGCGCACGGCCCGAGGCGCCCGACACGAACCCCTGACGTTCTGGGGTTAGGAACGCGGGCCAAGGGGCAGACGAGAGGCACATCGAGCCGATGTCAGCACAAGCACAATCTGCGGCCGGGGAGACGGAGGGCCCCTCGGTTCGCCTCACGATTCCGGCCAAACCGGAATACATCACGCTCGTCAGGCTCGCGCTGAGCGGGCTCTCACGGCTGCGGCCTCTTAGCGAGGAAACCCTCGGTGACCTGAAGCTGTCACCGACGAAGGTCCCGGCTTCGACGCCAACGGTGCCCGGTCCGACGACGACCTCGCCGAGGGAGGGCTCGGGATCGCGATCATCAAGGCGGTCTCCGACGAGTTCGAGGCCGGCAAGCGCCACGGCGGTGGCGGCTCGCGGCTGCGGTTCGTCAAGTTTCTCGACGACTAGCCGATCACCCTGGGTATCTTCCCGACGGTTTCGGGAGCCATCCATGCTGCAGCTGGTCGACGTCGGACATAAGGCCATCGCGGACTACGCCTCGCTCGCGACGCGCGGGTTGATGGAGGAGATCCGCCGGCTCGCCGAACCGCTCGCGGGCAAGCGGATCGTCCACCTGTCGGCGACTGCGTTCGGCGGCGGCGTCGCCGAGATCAATTACGCATTGATTCCGCTGATGAAAGACGTCGGCCTCGACGTCGAGTGGCGGATCATCGCCGGGGCCGACGAGTTCTTCGCGGTCACGAAGGCGATTCACAACGCCCTGCAGGGCGACAAGCAGGCGTTGACGGAGGCGCAGCAGCAGATCTTCCGCCGCTACAACGCCATGAACGCGGTGGAGTTCGAAGACGAGTACGACGTCGTCATCGTCCACGACCCGCAGCCGGCGGCGATGATCGACCATTTCCCCGATTCGACCGCACGGTGGATCTGGCGCTGCCACATCGATCTCTCGACCCCGAACCAGGACGTGCTCGCATTTCTCGCGCCGTCGCTCGAGCGCTACGACGCCGCGATCTTCCATCGGCGCGAGTACGTGCCGGAGAACATTGCGCTGCGCGATGCATACATCTGGCCGCCGGCGATCGATCCGCTGACGCCGAAGAACATGGCGCTCTCGGCCGACGATGCGGCCTACGTCGTCGACCAGTTCGGGATCCATCTCGACCGGCCCTTGCTGACGCAGATCTCGCGCTTCGATCCCTGGAAGGACCCGCTCGGCGTCATCGACAGCTACCGGCTCGTCAAGCAGACCCACCCCGAGGTGCAGCTCGCGCTCGTAGGCTCCATGGCTCACGACGATCCGGAAGGGTGGGAGTTCTACAACCGCACCGTCGCCCACGCGTCGGGCGACCCGGACATCTTCATCCTCTCGAACCTGAACAACATCGGCTCCGTTGAGGTGAACGCCTTCCAGGTTCATTCCGCCTCGGTGGTACAGAAGTCGATTCGCGAGGGCTTCGGCCTGACCGTGACCGAGGCGCTCTGGAAGGCGCGGCCGACGGTCGGCGGACGGGCCGGCGGCATTTGCGACCAGATCCGGAACCGCGAGACCGGCTGGCTCGTGGATTCACCCGAGGATTGCGCCGACGCGTGCCGTGAGATTCTCGACGATCCTCCCGCGGCGGCGGTTCGCGGCCGGCGAGGGAAGGAAGACGTGCGCCAGCGCTTCCTCATGCCACGCCTCCTTCGCGACTGGCTCGCGCTCTTCAACCGGCTCGACGGGAACGACCTCGGCGAGACCGCGCTCGTCACGGCCGGCACAGCTTCCTGAAAGCTGTCCCGCGCTAGGGTCCCGTCGATGGCCGATCGCCGGAGGCTCATCGTCGTCTCCAACCGCGGGCCCGTGTCGTTCATCCGGGACGAGGACGGCAACCGCACGGCCAAGCGCGGCGGAGGCGGGCTCGTCACCGCGCTCCGGAGCCTTGTCTCGCATCACGACGTCACGTGGATCGCGAGCGCGATGACCGAGGAGGATCGCGCCGTCGTCGCCGAGGCCGGCGGCGAGGCGATCGACGAGATCGCGCGCGACGGTTCGCGCTACCGGCTCCGCCTGGTTCCGCACGATCCGGCCGCTTACGACTGGTTCTACAACGTCGTCTCGAATCCGACGCTCTGGTTCCTCCAGCACTACCTCTGGGCGCTCGCCTACTCACCCGACATCGACCCGGGTCTGCACCACGCCTGGAACGAGGGCTATGTGCCGGTGAATCGGTCGTTCGCCGACGCCGTTCTCGCCGAGCTCGACGCTGATTCGGACGCCCCCGTCCTCTTCCACGACTATCACCTCTACCTCGCGCCGCGGCTTGTCCGGGCGGAGCGGCCAGACGCCCAGCTCTCCCATTTCGTCCACATTCCCTGGCCCGATCCGGACACGTGGCGCGTGCTGCCGGAGCCGATCCGCCTCGCGATTCACGACGGGCTGCTCGCCAACGACGTCGTCGGCCTGCACACGCACCGGTGGCGGCGGAACTTCCTCCGTTCTTGCCGCGACATCGCCGGCGCCGACTGCGACTTCGACGCCAGCATCGCCATGTACGGCGGCGGCCACACATTCGTCGCGGCTCGGCCGATCTCGGTCGACCCGGCTGAGTTCGAGGAGCTCGCGGGCTCTCGACCGGTGCGCGCGCTCGAGCGTGAGCTCGTGGAGCGGCGGCCCGAGTTTCTCGTCCTCCGCGTCGACCGGACCGACCCCTCGAAGAACGTGCGCCGCGGCTTCCGGGCGTTCGAGTTCTTTCTCGATGCGCACCCGGAGCTGCACGGGCGGGTGACGATGCTCGCGCTGCTCGATCCGTCGCGGCAGGACATCCCCGAGTACGCCGAGTATCTCGGCGCCATTCAGCGCTCGGCTCGCGCAGTGAACGACCGCTTCCAGCGGAACGGCTGGACGCCGATCGACCTCCGCATCGAGGACAACTTCACGCTGTCGGTCGCCGCCTACAAGCAGTACGACGCGCTGCTCGTGAACGCGATCTTCGACGGGCTCAACCTGGTCGCGAAGGAGGCTCCGCTCGTCAACGAGCGCGACGGCGTCCTGATCCTCTCCGAGAACGCGGGCGCACACGAGGAGCTGGGGCCCTGGGCGCTCTCGGTCAACCCCTTCGACATCGAGGCGCAGGCCGAGGCGATCTACACGGCCCTGACGATGTCGCGCGACGAGCGGCGGGCACGGATCGAGGCGATCCGCGAGCAAGTGCGGACACACGACGTCACCGCGTGGCTCGAGACGCAGCTCGCCGACCTCGACCGCTGGGCGGCACATGCACCACGATGAGTGACCTGTCGCATGTCGACGAGGCGGGCCGCGTGCGGATGGTCGACGTGGGCGACAAGGAGATTTCGCGTCGGCGGGCGGTTGCGCAAGCGAGCCTGCACATGGCGCCGGTGACCGCGCGCCGGTTGCGGGAGCTGCCGAAGGGCGACGCCCTCGCCGCGGCGCAGCTCGCCGGGATCATGGCCGCGAAGCGCACCAGCGAGCTGATCCCACTCTGCCACCCACTGCCGCTGACGCACGTCGACGTGTCGCTCTCGGTCGAGGAGGCTTCGGTCGAGATCACGGCCTCGGCCGAGACGACGGCTCAGACCGGCGTCGAGATGGAGGCGCTCGTCGCGGCGACTGTGGCGGCGCTCACGGTCTACGACATGGCGAAGGCCGTCGACGACGGAATGGAGCTTGCGGAGGTGCGGCTCGTCGAGAAGACGAAGGCGCCGCTGTGAAGGCTGCGGTGCTGACAGTCTCCGACGGCGTCGACATGGGCCGGCGTGAGGACGCGAGCGGCGACGTGCTGGAGGAGCTCCTCCGGGGTGAGGGCTACGAGGTCGTCCGGCGAGTCGTCCCGGACGAGCGTGACGCGATCGCCGAGGCGATCGAAGAGCTCTCGGTCGAAGCGAGACTCGTCCTGACGACCGGCGGCACCGGGCTCGGCCCGCGCGACGTGACACCGGAAGCGACGATGACGGTGTTGGAGCGCCCCGCGCCGGGAATCGCGGAGGCCATTCGCGCCGATTCGTTTGCGAAGACGCCCCATGCTC
>WNGD01014704.1_pt1 | contig 11309 bp, 11 predicted proteins | sample 5400671 | NCBI WGS metagenome assembly WNGD01 (sample SAMN13153369, study PRJNA577476) | soil metagenome | isolation source: 40 cm soil or saprolite under grassland replicate 2 | place: USA:California | collected 2016-06-15
TTCTACCTGGAGCATCTTGCCGCCAAGGATCGTGATCGGCTCTCCATCTACACCTTGCCCCCGTTGCCACTCCGCTTCATGGAACGGCATGGCGCGGAGCACATGCTGGTTGGGCAGAGCCAGCAACGCCGGAAAGAACGCAGCGATATTCTGGTTCCTCTCTACCATGTGCTGGTGGCGCTCATTCAACTGCGAAAACAAGCCGCTGAGCGTATGGTGCTGGCCTATCGAGAGGCGTGCCCACGCGGCTCCGCTGGCGAGGCACTCCCCCTGAGCTTCTCATATGAAGAACGCCTGCCCACCGTCAACCGGACAGCACAAGCGGTCGCCGACGTGCGCATTGAGGGCAGACCTGTCACTATGCGGTTTCGACTCTGGAATCGTCGCTCCTGGACCCTGGCGCATCGGGCGTGTTTCAGTACGACCACGCTGAGAGATGCAGAGCTTCGAGAAGGTAGCTATCGACCGGAAGCAGAAGAGTATTTTTTGCAATTTGATGGTCCAGCCGCCGATCTGCTCTGGTTTGGCGATCTGGTCGAGCATCGCCTGCTCCAGCAGCTCAATCTGCATGGCCCTTCCGATGAAGCGTATCAGCGTCGTCTGGCCTCTGCGCGCCAGGTGGGAGCGAGTCAGGGCTTCAGTTGCAGCCGCCCAAGCCTGCTGACCCCGTCACGAGAGGAAGGATTTTGGTTGACTCGTGTGGGGTTCAGTGTGCCGCCAGGCGACCTGGTCTTTGCTCCTGAACAACTCTACCGGGGCTGCTTGTACGGTGCGGCCCTTGCCACCATTGCCCTCACCAATGGCAGCCGCGTGAACGAGTTGTTGCAGGTCAGTCTGGATCGGCGCAAAATCCGCACCGAAACGCTGGTCGTGACCAGAGATGGCAAGACAGAACAGCGCAAGACCACCTTGCATCTGCAACACTTACTGCCCAAAGGGGCGCGCACGGATGAGGAGCGTCAGTACTTTCTGCTGAGCCCCCACTCCGTCACGCTGCTGGGCGAGATTCTGCAGGTGCTCATCAAGGAACATGGACAGGTGCCGGTCGTTCATCCTCCGGCCAGAGGATCAAAGTCGGAGGATTTGCAGCCGGAGCGCTACCTCTTTCAATGGGCAGCCAGCCCCGATGGGCAAACGGGGCTTCTAGACATCAAAGATACCGTAATCTTACTCCGTTTTCTCCTCCATGGGCTAGAATTGTACACGGCGCAAGGCGAGCCGATCAAGGTCACCACGCATCTCTTGCGGCATGTCACGGCGACCGTGATGCGAGAGGAGGCCGTTCCCATTGAAGCGATCCAATGGACCTTGCATCACCAACCCGCAAGCCATCCGTTTGAGGGAGCAACGCTCTCTGCTGCAACAGAATATTACACCCGCATGCCGGAAGAAAAACGGATGCAGTATCTGCATCGTTTCCATTTGAGCGTGGAGGGACAAGAAGCAGCACTGGAGATCGCGGTGCCAGACGAGCGCCGGCTCGCAGAAATGGATGAGAAACTGCGTGCCGTCTTTGAGCGGTGGGGAACCATCAATCCGACGAATTTTGGGTGCTGTGGCCGGACAGGACTGTGCCCACGCGGCCATTACCGGGCGTTGTGTATTGGCTGTCCCTACCTGGTTCCTGATCCGACGAAGATCGAGGAAGCATTACATTGGGAACGACTCTACCGAGAACTGGCTGAGCATCTTCGCACAGCAGGAAGTCTCAGAGATGCACAGCAAGCTGAAGCACAGGCCAGGGATTTACGGGATCTCATTGCCGTGATGCGGTTGTATCAGCAAGCCGAGACAGACCGGCAGTTTGTGCCATTCTACCGCACCCTGCCCCTGTCGAAAAAGGAGCAGCAGCCTCATGTCTAACCTCGCTCCACCGTCAAACTACCCCGAGCACCGCCTTGCTGGATTACGTCGTCATGCCGCCGAACAGCAGCAAGCCACGCTCTCGCGGCTGCGCACGGCCATTGAAGCTCTCAAGGCGCGAGGTGAACCCATTACGGTGCAGACCATCCGAGCGGAGAGCCACCTGGACTACAAATCGTATGCCCGCAACCCGGAGGCACTCAAGCTCTTCCAGCAACACAGCACGTACCTTTCTGCCAAGCGGAAGGAGGCGAGAAAGAGGCACAAGAAGGAAGCGGGAGCAGAGGCCCCTCCGAAAGATCCTCTGCTCAACTACAAACGCCCACAATTAGCAGCCCGCCTCTGGCAGGAAATCCAACGCCGTGAGGAGGTCGAGGGGCAGTATCGTCAATTGCTGGAAGATCGCTTGCAAGCGGATCTCAAAATCATGCAGTTGGAGGCAGAACTCGCAAGATATCAGCAGTTTCTTGGGCATATGCGTGCCCAGGCGCAGCAAGCAGAACATGATGGGACCACCGGGTGTATTGGAGACAGATGACAGATGTCTTTGACGGATGTCTGTTCATTGGCTCTACAGGCTTGTTCAATGAGCAAGTTCTGTCGCAAAAGGAAGACTTCAGTAAACGTACCATGTATGGGTTTCAAGTTGTGATCTGCTCGTGTGCATACGGGCAGCCATCGCTGACTTCGTGATATGTTGAGTGCGCATCGCTTGTTCGATCTGCCAAGCCAGCACCTTTTTCACAGCGGCGGCGTTCGATGCATCAAGGATGCCTTCCTCTTTCAGAAAGTCTTCAAAAGAGGAGCCTCTATTGGGATTTTCAGGCATGGCTTTCATACTCCCTTCTGCGCCTATCTGCTAACTCTAAGTCCTGTTGTGGAGTCTGCTGAGTCTTTTTAATAAAACCGTGCAGCAAAATCATTTCACCACCGCTATTATGAAAAATCACCCGTGCAATTCTCCCATTGGAGATATGACTGCGTACTTCCCAGAGGTCTCTATATCCTTTTATGGAGCGACAAACAGGCATACCGATGGGCCAACCGTATTCTACTGTTCTGATATCCCCACCGATAATTCGACTATCATCCTTGTCCAAGTCTTTTAGCCACTCCCTCACTGGTTCAGTACCAGAAGCAGTTCTGAAGAACCTGGCTGGGAGAATTTTCAGCGAGTCATTCATACGCATGTTGTACCATATATGGTACAACATGTCAAGTCCAGAGTTGTGTTGCAAAAGTCTGAGAGGAATGCCGGGAGCATAATATCTCACACTCCTGCTCAGTTTAGTCAGCCACTCCAAACAGGCTAGCGATAAATGCCACCTGCTTCATGCTGACTCCTTTTCCACGCCACCGACCTGACCTAACCTCCGCATATTCTTGGCTTCATATCCTCGCAAAGCTCGTCACGTAGTCTCGAGCGAAAAGAAATCCCTCCCATGATTGACGAGCCGTTTGATGAAGCTTTGAGGTATTTGCTCGTCGCAGTACACAGGATTTGGGAAGGATCCGATCCTGGCGTATTGTACATTGGACAGTCTATCGCGAACAGGGGACAACTTAATTCCTCATCTCAGAGAGTTTTCAGGATATAACACATGCTTAATGGTGAGCTTAATTGCTGAAGTTTGAATACCCTTCTATCAACCTCGAGGGATAACTTAATTCCGCGTGAGAGGACAACTTAATTCCGCGTCTACAATTGTTGTAGGCGTCAAATAAAGCCTGACAATTAAAACAAAGTTTTACACCGAACAAGCTTGCGACCATCAAGGATGATAGGTGGCCGCAAGCTGTTTTTACCATATCAGAGGATTTTGACACAAGTCTAATATTTGGATAGACCTTTCGAGTACTCCTGAACAACACAGGATGAAAGTAATGACTGAACAAGTAGTCCAATCTCCCCACAACTACGGTTGTGTGAACGTCGAGAGGATAGTGAGCTACGCGCTGGCTGAGGGCGTCCCCACTCTTCCAGCGATAGCCGCCTGGACAGGTCAGCACGTGAAAGCCATAGCAGAGATTCTCTGTATGCTATAATGTGCATGTAGGGTTCTCTGCAACCATTATGCTGTAGTACGACATGACAGTAATGACATTACAGGTACAAAAAGTGGCAGTATCCAGGTGGAGCTCCACCCAGAAAGCGGACGAAAACGTGGCTCTGCAGAATAAAGCCTCGCCATCGCTGGCAGCCCAATACCTCAAAAACTACTGGGAGAAGAATCATCTGACGCCAGTGCAACTCGCAGAAGACCTGAAGGGAGAGCCACGCATCTTGCGCGCCTGGAAGGACGGCGTGAGGAGCCGACGGAGGTCGCAACGTGACGAAAGTTGCCGGTAAGAACCAGGAGAGGATCGCGCGTCGGCAGGTCGACAAGTTCGCCGAGCGGCGGGCGCAGTTGGCCGCGTCGGCTCTACAGACGCTCTCTGAGCTAGGTTACGCCCGTACTAGCCTGCGCGACATCGCGCAGAACTCCGAGTTCTCGCACGGTGTACTGCACTACTACTTTAACGACAAGGTCGATCTGATCATAGAGTCCGTCAAGCAGTACAAGGCAGAGTGCGTGAAGCGCTACGACGAGATCGTCGCGACCGCACGTACAGCCTTGGAAATCAAGTATGGCTTTAGCGCCGCCCTGGCCAGCACTCTGCACGACGACGCTTCTATGCACCGGTTGTGGTACGACCTGCGGAATCAAAGCCTGTTCGAAGAGTCATTCCGCGCTGACGTGCTCGAGATTGATCAAAGCCTCCAGCGAATGATATGGCGCATAGTCAGCCAGTATGCTGAGCTTGCCGGAACACCACTCGCCGTGTCTTCTAGTGCAGCATACGCGATCTTCGATGGGCTATTCCAGCAGGCCTTGCTCAGGCAACTCGCCGGACACGGTGATGCCGGGCGCCAGCTGCAGGAGAGCGTCGAATCGATCATCGACCTCCTCCTCGTCGAGGCTGAGGTGGGTGAGCGGATCTCTTCGTAGCGCCTTTGGCCCGGCCAGAGGACTCATTGCTGGATCTCTTACCACGCCTCTATGCGCTGATGCCTGACCCCGGGCAGGGTGTCTCACACGGGGAGGTTTTTTAGGAAAGGAACCAGCGAGGGGCGAGGTGTCATCCTGAGCGCAGCGAAGGATCTGCGTGGTGCCCGGCGAGAGATCCAAAGCTCGCGCGAAGACGCCTGCCCTGAGAGAAGCGAAGGGATGACAGCCTCTGGCGACCGGTGCGTTTCAAATAACCTACCCATGTAATGGGCAGGGCGTCTCCTCCCTCCCTCCAACCCTGTGCTTGCCAAAGTGGCATATTGAGGCTATCAAGTTCTATGTACTCAGCCTCACCGCTACGCGGAAAGGAAGAAACCTTGACAATTGTCCAAATAAACCTTGACAATTGTCCAAATTTTACTTATACTAAAGAGAGCAGCGTAATCCTTGCGGATCATTCGGGCGCTTTTGAGCACGCAGATTGTGATTATTTCCCGCTTTTGTTTCGCCGTTTTATTTAGGGTCTATCATACTGCCAGGCGCTCGGTTTGTGTCGTGACTGACAGTTGTCAAGCTATTTATCGAGGAGGATATGTATGAGCGTATTCGATTTGCACGGCCGCAAGGCACTAGTAACCGGTGGAGCGCGTGGCCTGGGTGCCGGAATGGCGGAGGCACTGGCGCGCGCGGGCGCTGCCGTGGCTGTCGCGGACATCCGCGAGGATATCGGCAAGGCCACAGCCGATGCACTCGCTCAGTCGGGAGGAACCGCCAGGTTCGTCCCACTGAACGTGACCGATGAGGCGAGCTGGGAGGCGGCGATTACACGGACGATCGACGAACTCGATGGCCTGGACATCTTGGTGAACAACGCCGGGATCGAGATCTCTGAACTGGTCATAGACCTCAACCCGCAGAACGTCCTCCGGATGCTCGAGGTCAACGTCCTCGGTACCGCACTCGGCATCAAGCACGCGTTCCGGGCCATGCGCCCCGGGGGTGCGGCGGGCAAGGGTGGCGCTGTGATCAACATGGCGTCCGTGGCCGCAACGATCGCTTTCCCGGGCATCTCCGGCTACTCGGCAACGAAGTCCGCCGTCGACCGGCTCACCCGCGTCGCAGCCATGGAGTCTGGCAAGCTCGGCTACGGCGTGCGCGTGAACTGCGTTTACCCGGGGCTCGTGCCCACCGAGATGGGCACTCAGCTCGCCGTAGATATGGCGACACTCGGGCTCTACCCGAGCCCGGAAGCCGCGGCTGGGGCCGTTATCGGTCTGACGCCGCTCGGCCGGCTCGGCGAGGTTTCCGACATAGCCGACGCAGTAGTGTTCCTGGCCTCCGACGCGGCCCGCTTTATCACCGGTGTTGGCCTGCCGGTCGACGGCGGCATGGGTATGTGACCCCAATCCATACATCGAGAGGAGAAGTTCATGTCTTCCACCAAACCTGTCGTCGTGTACGGAGCCTCCGGCTACACCGGTCGGCTCGTGTGCGAATACCTTCGCGAATTCTGCGTCCCGTTCATTGCCGCCGGCCGCGACAAGGCACGTATCCAGGAGGCGCTCGACTCGATTCCGGGAATCAACACCGTCGACCACGAGGTCGTCGAGGTCAACCACGAGGTTGGGCCGCTGAGCGACCTCTTCGCCCAGTCTACAGTCGTGTGCAACACGGTTGGGCCGTTCGCCAGGCACGGCCGTCAGGTTGTTGAGGCCTGCATCCGCGCCGGGTCTCATTACGTGGACACGACCGGCGAGCAAGACTGGCTGATCGAATGCGACGGGACCTATGGCGCGGAGATGGCCGCCAAGGGCCTCTTGCTCTCACCTGGGATCGCGCAGATGTACACGATAGGCGAGATTGCGGCTAACCTCTGCCTCGAAACACCGGGCCTTGATACCCTTGACATTCTTGTGTTCTGGAAGGGCGCGCCGACCATCGCGTCGACACAGACGATCCTCGTCAACGCGGCCATGTCGAAGGCATACTACCTCGAGCAGAACCAGTACGTCGAGTGGCCCAACGATGGTGGCCTGTATGACGTCACCGTCCCCGGCCAGCACCAGACCGCGCTCGCCCTGCCCTGGGGTGGCACCTCTCACCCGGTCTGGTTCAAGCACGACCCGCGCGTGGCCAACGTCAAGGCGCTAGGTGGCCTGTTCGACCGCCAACTTATGCAGGGTGTGCCACTGATCGTGCGGTCCGCATTGGAGCAGGTCCAGGGCCTGCCCGAGGACGAGAAGTACACGGCACTGTTCGCATTGGCCTCCAGCGTGCAGAACCAGATGCCGCCGCGGGAGAACCCGCGGATCAACACCTCCTTGGATTCAGTCCACGCCTCGGGACCCCTGGGCCGGGCGCACTGCGTGATCCACGGCAACTCCAACTACAAGCAAACCGCGCTCCTTCAGGCATTCGCTGCGTACTCGCTGCTCCAGCAACCACCCAGGCGCCCTGGCTTCGCCTCTGCTTGCCAGGCCTTCGGCCACCGCGAATTGCTTGGCGTACTGCGGAGCTTCGGGCTCGTCATGGAGCCGATTCTCACTGTGCACCGGTGACGGACCGCCTGGGGACGACACCCGTACCCCACTCGTCCATGGCTAGCAACCAACATGGAGGACAACGCATGCGTCTGATCGACTACCTCGACAAAGGTGCTTCGCTCGGCAGTGAGTCACCATGTCTGACGATGGCGGGCCGCACGCTCAACTACCGGGACGTACAAGAAGTCACCTGGCGGGTCGCCCGGGCGTTGCACCGGTCGGGCGTGCGGCCGGGCGAGAAGGTGGCCATCCTGTCAGCAAACGACCCGACTGCGTTTGCCTGTGTCTTCGGCATCTCTCGGGCGGGGGCAGTGTGGTGCCCAATCAACCCGCGCAATGAGGCGGCCGAGAATCGCGAGCTCCTCGACCTCATGGACTGCACGTGTCTCATTTTCCAGCAGGCCTTCGCGCCGCTGGTCGAGCAAATCCGCTCCGACCTGCCCAAGCTCACGACGCTGATTTGCCTGGACGCCGCCGTCCCGTTTGCCGTGCCGTTCGATCAATGGCTGAGCGAGGTGAGCGCCGAACCCTGGCAGGCCGATGCGGCCGACGACATCGTCATGATTGCGGGCACAGGCGGGACGACGGGCAAGCCCAAGGGGGTCATGCTGACCGGCCGGAACATCGAAACGATGTCGGCGCTCACCTTGATGAGTTATCCGTTCGAGGGACGGCCGGTGTACCTGGCGCTCGCGCCACTCACCCACGCGGCGGGCGTGCTCTGCTTCCCGATCATGACGCTCGGTGGTGAGATCATCATCATGCCCAGGCCCGACCTTGCCGAGTTCCTCGCGCTGATCGAGCAGCACCGGGTTACGCACACCTTCCTGCCACCAACCCTTATCTACATGCTGCTCAGGCACCCCGACCTGGCGTCGAAAGACCTGACGTCACTGCAGTGCCTCTGGTACGGGGCTGCCCCCATGTCGACGATCCGCCTTGAGGAGGCGATCGGCAGGATCGGTCCGGTGCTTGGTCAGTTGTTTGGCCAGACCGAGGCGCCGATGATGATCTCGACTATGGCGCCGCAGCAGCACGTGCACGCGGACGGCTCGCTCGCGAGCGAGCGGTTCTCGTCGGCTGGTCGTCCAACGCCACTTGTCAGCGTCGCGATCATGGACGGCGACGGAAATGTGCTGCCGGCAGGCGAACGCGGCGAGATCGTGGTCCGCGGTTCCCTCGTCATGGCAGGCTACTATAAGAACCCGGAAGCCTCCGAGGAAGCCGGCCGATTCGGCTGGCATCATACAGGCGATATCGGCTACTTGGACGCCGACAACTACCTGTACATCGTCGACCGCGCGAAGGACATGATCATCACGGGCGGCTTCAACGTCTACTCCGCCGAAGTTGAGCAGGCGTTGATGGAGCACCCCGCGGTCCAGGACTGCGCCGTCATTGGACTACCGGATGACACATGGGGTGAGCGCGTGACTGCGGTGGTGCAGCTCCGCCCAGGCTACAGCGTGACTGAGGACGAAGTGCGAGCCTTCGTCAAGGCACGGATCGGCAGCGTAAAAGCCCCCAAGCAGGTTGAGGTGTGGCCGGACCTCCCGAGGTCCAAGATCGCCAAGGTGCTCAAGAGCGAGGTGAAGGCCCAGTTGCTCTATCGGTCCGCACAAGAGGATCAGTAGTCCGGGTGGACTTGCCCCGGTTTGGTGGTTCTCCCGGCAAAGGTTTCTACAATAGTTTATTTTAAGCAACCAAACGGTGATAACGCGGATGAACGGGATTCCGATGAGCGGTGTAAAACTTTAAACAGGACTTTTAGGCACGCAAAATGGGCACAAATCAAGCCTTCTTCGAAAAAATCTAGCGGTTCGCAGAACGATTTGAAGCAGACGCCCGCCGTGCCTGTGCTACGGTTGCCCCTCTGGGCTTCCTCCGATCTGTCCGGTATTGCGATGCACTCGCAGCCGAAGCTCTTGCCTCATGCTTCCTCGTGGTTTTCCCGAAGCGATACCGCTTCCCCGCTCCTCTCCTGCCATCCCTCGGTTTGCCAGAATAGGAGCGTTCTGGCAAGCGAAAGCCTTCTTGCTGCGATGCAGGTATGGGCGCTGGTGCTTCACTGGTAACACGCTCTTTCCGTCGCCTTTTCATGCCGGATGCCGCATCGCTCTCATGCTCTGCTTGTGCACGACTGCTGCGCTTCTGACCCGACGAGAACTGTTTGCGGTCACGTACCGGTCGCTCTCGCTGCTCGCCATGCTGCTCGTGCTCCTGCGTTCTCGAATCCTCTTGACTTGAGAGCGGCGGTGTCACAAGAGCTTCCTCGTCAATAACGAACTGCTGCAATGTCACTACCTGCCCTAAATTGTGCGCCATCCGCCGCCATTTGGAAACATCTGATGGGACCAGCAGCGTAATCGCCTTGCCTCGTCGCCCCATTCTGCCTGTACGGCCAATCCGGTGCGTAAAAAGATCACTCGATTCCGGGAGCTCGTAATTGATGACCTGATCTATTCCTGTAATGTCCAGCCCGCGTGCGGCTACATTCGTAGCCAGCAGCGTCTGTACCTGTCCCCGTCGGAACGCGGTCAGCACCTCTTCACGCGCCCGCTGGCTCTTGTTGCCGTGTAATGTTCCCACCGTAAAACCGAGCTTGCTAAGCTGTTTGCCTAACTTCTCGACACCGTATTTCGTCCTACCAAAGATGAGGCTGCATTCTCCCTCTGTGGAATGCAAGAGGGTACAAAGGGCTGCTATTTTCTGTTCCTGCGGCACCCGGTAAGCAATCTGTTCAATGCTGCTTTGCGTACCCGTGGCGGCTGAAATAGCAACCTTGACCGGATTTTTGAGGAATTTTTCCTGCAGCGTCTCAATCCAGTCCGGTATGGTCGCTGAAAAGAGGGCCATTTGTCGCGTATCAGGCGTGGTTTCCAATATCTCTTCAATGGCTGGCGCGAAACCGCTATCCAGCATCTGGTCTGCCTCATCCAGCACACACATCCGTAGCTGGCTCAGCACTAAAGTGCCGCGATCGAGATGGTCCTTCACTCGTCCTGGTGTGCCGACGACAATCTGCGCTCCATAGCGCAGCGCTGAGAGTTGACTGCCATAGGCCCGTCCTCCTACCAGCAGGGCTGTCGAAAGTCGTCGACTCGCTGCCAGCTTGCTCAACACAGCGTTTACCTGGATAGCCAGTTCGCGTGTTGGCACGAGTATCAGCGCCTGCACCACACGTTTATCCCTGGCTAACCTTTCCACCAGGGGAATGCCATAGGCGAGCGTCTTGCCCGAACCAGTAGCTGACTGTCCCACCACGTCTTTCCCGGCAAGCAGCGCCGGAATTGCCTCAACCTGAATAGGCGTCGGCTCTGTAATCTCCATATTTGCCAGCACCTCATGCGTCGCGGGCTGCAAAAGAAAGTCATAAAAAGAAGGCATGAAAAAAGATCCTTTCGGCCAATGTGCCCCTTGCGGGCGCAGTATAACTCCCTCAGGGCTACAATGCCGGCAGGGAGAACCAGGAGCAGGCCGTAGGATACGGAAGCAATACCGGCTCGGCTGATATCAAGTACGAACGTGCGTGCAGGAAGAAAGGATTCTAGAGAGGATTGCTCAGAGCTCTTTAGCGTCTTTACCGGGGAACAGGATATGCAAACAGCCTGTTCCATGCCATGCAAACAGTCATAACTGTTGCATTATACCTGCTTGGGAGCTTATCGTCAAGCCAAGCTCAAAAATCTAAGGTGATTGGGGGGTGGACACCAGGGGTAACGTGAACTGCAGCTGCTCATCGTTCTTGAAGAGAAGAACATTTCAAAGAAGGACTGATTTTGTCCTCTTTCAATGATATGATAGCAAGTGGAGACTCGCACAGAATCATAACCAGATGCACACAGAACAGGAGACGAATGAACCATGATCAATCTGGACATTGCGCACCGGCGGCTTCACAACCAGCACATTA
>WNGD01006358.1_pt1 | contig 11306 bp, 11 predicted proteins | sample 5400671 | NCBI WGS metagenome assembly WNGD01 (sample SAMN13153369, study PRJNA577476) | soil metagenome | isolation source: 40 cm soil or saprolite under grassland replicate 2 | place: USA:California | collected 2016-06-15
GATCTTGAGTCGGCGCTCGATGCTGCCTGCCCTGAGGGCGTCGATGTCTACTTTGACAACACGGCCGGCCCAATCAGCGATTCCATCATGCGACGTCTCAAGGTCGGTGCACGGGTGGTGATCTGCGGCACGGCGTCCATCGCGAGCTGGGACCCGCCACCTGAGGGACCGCGGGTCGAGCGTCATCTTCTCGTCAAGCGCGTGCGAATGCAGGGTTTTCTCATCCTTGACCATGTCCAGCGCTATCCCGAGGCACTGCGGGAACTCGAGAACTGGGTGCGCAACGGGCAGATCCGCTATCGGGAGGACATCCTGGATGGAATCGAGCAGGCACCGGGTTCAATCGCGGAGCTGTACCGTGGCAAGAATCTGGGCAAGCGTCTGATTCGAATTGCTCCGGAGATCCCCGCCTAGGAGCCCGAGAGGGCTGGTGGCGCACAACTGTCGCTGGCTACGGCCGGTCGGTGGCGTGCGAGAATGCCGGCATGAAGGGGCGGGCCGGTCAACGGGTTGATCGAGGGGTTCCCTGCCTGCACCATCCGCCGGCGTCCTGGGAGAGGCCGCGCACCAGCGACGCTGCCGAGGTCAACGCTGGCCGCAGGACAGCTACCGGACCCTGCCACCGGCCCCGGGAAGCCTCAGCCCATCCGGTATCGACTGGAGGCGACAGAACAGGACATCGTGAGCGAGCTTGTGAACGGCCGCTCAATCTTCTGCGGAGCAAATATTCGGCGTTTAGCGCGGATTCGGTAGGCAGGCAAGGCTAACCTCGATCTTTCGTGATCTTGGCTTGGTGGCCTGATATGGCGGCTGGCCGCTGTTTTCAGCGGCTGGTCATGCCTGAGGGCCCGGCTGTCGCGCCGGGTGGGCGGGTTCCAGGGCCTTGGTGGTTTCCTTTCCTGGTTGCAGGGGCGGTTGGTGCTGGTCAGCCGGGGGCGAGGTCTTGGAGCCGGGTGAAGGCGCCGGTGATCAGGGTGGCCCAGGGCCAGCGTGCGGCGATGCGGAGCCGTAGCCGCCGGCCGCCGCGGACGATGCGCCCGGCGGCGGTGAAGATCCGCAGCCGCAGGCGTTTGGGTTCCCACCTGCGGGCGGGCCCGGTGAGGGTGAGCATCTGCATCCAGGCCAGCAGGTCGCAGGCCATGGCCACCAGTTCGGTCCAGATCTGGTTGGCGGCGTAGCCGTGCAGGGGAAGGTTGCGCAGGCCGGTGTCCTTGGCGGCGCGGATCCGGTCCTCGCAGCGGGCACGCAGCCGGTGGCGTCGTTCGAGGTCGGCGAGCTGCCCGCCCTTGGCGCCGGTGGCGAAGCACGTGAACCGGTGCCCGCCGATATCGGTGAACCGCAGCTGGGCGCCAGGGTGGGGGCGTTCCCTGCGGACAATGAGCCGCATCCCCTCCGGCCAGCCGGCCAGGTCCAGCATGCCGGTGAGCTCGGCCACCCACGCGCCGGGCCGCACCATCCGGTCACTGTCGTAGGCCGGGGTCCAGGCGGTGGCGGGGATCTTGAGGATGGCGTCCTGGACGTCGCCGGTCATGGGGAACCCCACCGTGTAATGAAGGCGCCGGCCGGGCCGGGTGAGCCAGGCCAGGAACTCATGGGTGCCGCCGCCGGAGTCAGCCCGGATCAGCACCCGGCGCCGCAGGCCCGCGGGCAGCTGGGCCAACGCGAGCCGCACCGCCTCGATGTGGTCGGCAGCGGTATTGGACCCGGCGTTCCCCGGCCGCAGCATGATGGCAAGCGGCTCACCCGAGCCCTCGGGGCCGTGGTCGGCGAACACCGTCAGCGGATGGAACCCGAGGGTCTTCTTCCAGGTCGGCGCCGCCTGCTCCTTCTCTGAGCAGGCGGTCACGATGGTGGCGTCCACATCGAGCACGATCAGCCCGCCGCCTGCTCCTGGGGCAGTTGCCCCGGCCAGCGCCCACGCCCGCTCCCGCGCTGCCGCCCGCGCCACCCGGATTGCCGTCAGCGCTCTGGGTGCGTCCGCGGCCAGGGCGGCGATCAGCCGGGACACCACCGGGTCAGAGGCCACCGGCCCGGACAGCTCCGGCTGCGCCCGCAGCACCGCGATATCGGCCAGGCAGTCCCCGCCCAGCGCCAGCGCCACCGCCAGATCGGTGACGATCTTCCCCGGATCGTGCACCGCGCGGCCCGGACGCCACCGCGCCAGCCCAGACGACAGGCCTTGCGCCAGGCCCGCCAGCCGGGCCGCCTGCACCAGCAGCAGCCCACCCGCGCCGGACACGATCCCCGACCCGTCAGCAGAGACAGTGATCTTGGCGCGCCGGCCGGTAGTCTTCACCTGGAAAGTGCCTTTCGAACTGGCGTGGACAGGCCCTAGACAAGCTCTATCTTCCCAGTTCAAAGGCACTTCTTGCGTCTAAAGCAGGCCTCCCCGGCGCGTGTCGGCGAAAGCCCGAGGCTAACGACTCTCACGCTCGGTGACCGCGGTACGCGCGGTGGCACGGGCAGACCGGCCCGAGCTCAGACCAGACGGCGTAGCGGACTCGCGGCTGTTGATGGCGGCCGACTTACAGCGGGGGCACGGGCGTGGCGCGTCGCCGTCGAAGCCCAGCATCCGGGTGGCCTGGTCGCACTCGCCGCACCACGGCGGCCGGGCCAGTCGCGCTGGGGGCGCGGGCAGTTCGGCGGGCGACAGCCGAGCGGCCAGCACCGCGTACGAGTTCCGCACCCCTATGATGTTCCCTTCGGTGAAGCCCGCTAGCCTCTGGGGCGTCCAGCCCGCAGTCAGTGCCGTGGCCACGGCGGGGGCGAGCCTAGCTCGCTGAGCGGCCGTCAGCCGCCAGTCACGATCCAGGGCGGCGAAGAACTCACCGACCAGCCCACCGCCGCCAGCACCGGCTGCGGGCGAACCCTCGCGCGCGGGCGCTTGGGCGGCTGGTTCCCAGGACGGTTCCTTGGACGGTTCGGGTGCAATTGCTGCACCCCGTTCCTGCGCCGGTTGCACCCCGTCGGCGCGCTGGTTGCACCCCGTTCCCGGCCCGGGGTGCAACGACTGCACCCCCGTTGGGCCGGTTATCCACAGCCTCAATGCCGGTGGCAAACGGGGTGTGGTGATTGCATCCCGTCAGGCTGGCCGTCAGCGCCCGGCTGCGCAGCCGCGGCGAGCCTGCTGCCCAGCCCTTGGAACTGATGCTCAAGGACGGCGACGGCGGCGTCGTTCAGGTCGTGCCGGGCCAGGCAGAGGTTCAAGTCCCAGCCCTGCGGGCGGCGGTCGGCGCGCTTGATCCGGGCCGCAACGATGCCTGGGTCGCACGGTGAGATGATGCCCTCGGCCTCCAGTCGGTCCAGGCAGGTGCGAACCGTCCGCTCCGACAAGCCGCTGTAGCGGACCAGCGTGGCCACCGACGGGAACGCGCCCGTGCCGTCCGGCCCGGCGTGGTTGGCCAAGCCGACGAGGACGAACTTGCACGCGCTGGACGGGCTGCCCGCCCCGGCCGGCCGGGACCGGGGCCAGGTTCAGCGCCCAGGAGATCGCCTCGACGCTCACCGGGCGCCGCTCCTCACACGTGCTACTGCGCAGGGCGCCTGGCCTCTTGTCTCAGTTTCTGTCTCATTCGCCTCCGTCCGGCACCGTTCACCAGCGGCCGCCCTGGTCGTATTCAGGCAGGTCGCGGACGGTGGCGGACGCCGGTGAACGCCGGCCAGCATTGTTGGAAAGCGTGTTGGGGGCAACCCCTCGCGAGTTCGAATCTCGCATCCTCCGCCACGCTGACCTGCGATGACGCGCTTGGATCATGGTCGCGCGCTGCGCTACCTCCGCAGCGTGTGTCTCATTTTCTGTCTCAGTTTGAGTCCTGGCCATATGCCTTATTCCGGACAAATCGGTGTGATGGCACGCTGAGATGGCTCACGTTGTACCTGGTCAGGGACGTCGCGGACGTACCTGAACGGAACCGTGCACGCCGCTGAAGCGTGCGCGCCTACCGTTCACGGCAGGCCGAGACCGTCCGCGAGAAGTTCGAGTAGAACGCGCGCCGACCCGCCGTTCGGCGCGGCTGTCGCGCTGTCGGGATGGCGGACCTGAGCCGCGCCGTAATGGACGTTCTGAGTAGTTGCAGATTGCCGCGAGCCGCCGCTGTCAGCCGCCGCCGAGGCAACCACGGGAATGCAGGCAGGCGTGATCGATCGCCGACTGCTGTTACGCCCCTGTCCAATCATGTCGGCATGCCCGCCGGCTGCCGACCGCCGCGGTGTTGATCTACCGGGTCGCCGGCGGCCGCGCCGCCGAAGCCTGGCAGCTTGTGGAAGGCCTGGCCTCTACCGCCTTGCTGGGCTGATCGAATAGCAGAACAAGAACGCCTGCCAGCGCAACGATCCGTGACCGGCCACGCCGCTCTGCTGAACAAGAACCGCCGCTCTGCTGAACAAGAACCGCCGCTCTGCACGCTGGCTGCTGCGGTCGACGGCGGGCCGATGGCGGTACCGGACCGGGCGATCCGCGGCCCATGGCTCAGCACTTGTCCAGGATGCTGCCGCGCCTTTGGCCTCCATCCGAACTCCGCACTGCCCTGCGCTTCATCGACTAGCTCATCCATGGCTACATCACCCTGGCGCGACTCACCGAGGCTGCGTGAAAACCTGGCACCAACCTTCAGCTGGCGACCAAGGATCGCCGGGCGTGTGCTGCGGACCATGAGACACCAGCTGGGTTGGGAGGTCGGCACCCGGGTAGCGGTGCGGGATCTGCAGCACCGGGCAGGTCGGCAGTCAGAAGGGGAACCATGGAAAAGACCGAATTCGTTAACCGGCTCAACACCGATCTTGGAACAGAGTTCCAGTCCATCGTCCAGTACGTGCAGCACGTGGCCACCATCAAGGGCGCGGAGTACCGGTCCATCGCCGAGGAACTGGGCAACCATCTGGCGCAGGAGCTGGAGCACGCGCAGATCCTCGCCACCCAGATCGACTTCCTCGGCGGCACACCAACGGTCCAGGTGCCGCCGGTGCGCGATTGCCCCGACGCGCCGGCCGCCCTGCAAGCAGACCTGGAACTCGAAGAACGGCAGCTGCAGCGGTACCGGGACCGGGTAGCCGAAGCAGGAGCACTGGGACTGCCCGACGTGGCCGAGGCGCTCCGACCCCTACTCGAGCAGACCCAGGACCACGTCATCGAGCTGCGAGACGCCCTCGGCAAATGACGCTATGTCGCATGGCCGAGGCCGGCAGGCGGCGCTGGAGCTCCCCAACCCCCGGGCGGATACGGCCGGGAGGGCCGGTTGCCGTGACTCAGTGATCGGCAAGATCATGCGCCGGCTCGGGACATGGATGCCGTCCGCGGGGCTGCTTGGAACTACGACGGGGATCATCCTGACGGTGATTGCCGCGGTCGCCGGCCTCGCGGCGTTGGTCCTGCCGGCCTTCTGGGCAGCCAGCCCTCCGGATATCCGGCGCCTCAAAGCGCCGCGGCGGCCAGGGAAGGTCAATGGTGTCATGCCAGCGGGTGATCAATGCAGCGTCACGCCGCGGCGAGGTGACAACTGGCAGCAGTACTTGTCGGCGTTTGGCTGGTCGCGGCGCCAGGCGGCGGCGGGCCGGACACCCCGCCCGGATGTCGCTGTCGGGGCGGGCTATCACCTGCAGGTTCATCTCGTGCCGACGGTGCCTGCCGGAGTAAGACAACCTGTCTGCGGCCACCCGGTCGATGGGGATCACTGTGCGGTCGAAGACAGGTGGGCGTGCCCGGCATTGCTGGCGTCCCGGGCTGCTGCAGGCATGCGGACTCGGATCGCTCATGCATGACCGGCTGTGGCCACGGTAGCGGTAGCGGCATCATCCAGGAGTTCACCCGCGCTGGCCGGTGTCTGACGGCACCGTCTTCGCCCCGGGGTGGCGGGTGGACAGAGGGTAGACGGGAGTTCGCGTGATGGCTGGTTCTCGCCTGGACCGCGTGGCTAGTGATGTGCAGGGCAAGCAGCTGAAACGGAGCATCTGGTCGGGGGTGCTGACCGGGATCGGCCTGGTGGCGTTCATCGACGAGACCGTGTTCCATCAGCTGCTGCACTGGCATCACTTCTACGATGGGTCCACGCTGGCAGTGGGTCTGGTGTCGGACGGGCTGTTCCACGCGTTCGGATTCACCGCGATCGTCGCCGGATTATTTCTGCTGGCCGATGCGGTGCGCCGGGGCGGGTTCGTGCCGAAACGGTGGTGGGGGGCGCTGCTGCTGGGCGCAGGCGGGTTCCAGCTGTATGACGGCACGGTCCAGCACAAGCTGCTCGGGCTGCATCAGATCCGCTATCACGTCACGATCTGGCCTTACGATCTGACCTGGAACCTGCTGGCGGCGGTCATGATCGCCGCCGGGGTGGTGCTGATGACCGGCCGCGCAGGCACCGCCCGGTCGGCGATCTTCCGCTCTGGCCCGCCCCCGGCTGGGTGAGCCGGTGGCTTGGCTGGTACCGCTCGCCGGGCTCATGCTGGCTGTCGCCGGGTACGGTACGGCATGGTGGCGGCTGCGCCGGCGCGGTGCCCGGTGGCCACCGGTGCGGCTGGCCAGCGTGCTGGCGGGATCGGTGTGCGCCATGGCCGCCGTGTCGCCGCCGGTGGCCGGCCACGATGAGCTCTTCCCTGTGCACGTCGCCCAGCATCTGCTGCTCGCCATGGCCGCCCCGCTGTTGCTGGCTCTGTCCGCGCCGATCACCCTGGCGCTGCGCACTCTGCCCGCCCGCCCGCGGCGGGTGCTGCTGCGGGTGCTGCACACCAGCCTGGCAGCCGCCATGTCCAGGCCAGTGACCATCCTGGTCCTTTATATCGGCGGGCTCTACGGCTTCTACCTGACCGGGATGTACGCGGCGACTGAGCGGAGCGCGCTGCTGCACGCTGCCGTGCATCTGCACATGTTCCTGGCCGGCTGCCTGCTGAGCTGGCTGCTCATCGGTGCCGACCCCATTCGCCGCCGCCCGGGCACCGGGGGCAGGCTGGCCGTGCTGCTCGTTGCTGCCGCCAGCCACGACACGCTTGCCAAATTGATGTACGCCTGGAATCTGCCGGTCGGCGCCGGTCCTGTCGCCGCCCGTCACTTGGGGTCAGAACTGATGTATTACGGCGGCACCGTCATCGACGTGGCACTGGCGGTCATCATCATGGCCCAGTGGTATGCCGCTACTGGCCGGCCGCTGGCCCGGCAGCGCCCGGCGGCTCCGGACGCGCCGGTGATAGCGAGCCGGCCGGCATCAACGCCACAGCCCTCCTGGGGCAAGCAACCCATCCGGCAGTCTCCCTCAAGATGAGGATGACAAAAGCTCAGTGATCTTGTTCTGTTGTCCGCTGCCTGCTCGGTGAGGCGTTGGTAATCAGGTGGCAAAGAAAACGCCAAGCTCGAGGAATGACCGCGGAACTACCGGGCAGCAGGGCCGGGCAGCGGGCCAGGTAGTGCGCCCGTGTCCGAGGGCCCGCACGCTCTTTCAAACGGGGGTTATGGCGGGTACCTGCCGATACCCACCGCTGCATGCCGGTGCGAGCGGCAGGCCTGCGCATCAATGCCACTGGCCGGGCAGGTGGGGCCAGCAAGGAAGGGAGAAAGGTGCACCCACAACCAGAAATCAGGACATCACAGACGCAGCTACTCGGCACCACGACGGGGATCATCGTCACGGCGGTCGTCGCGGTCGTGGGTCTGGTGGTCCTGCTCGTCCCGGTGTTCCTGGCAGACAACCCCCCGGACATCCGGCGCCTGACAACACGGCGCCAGCGCGAAGTGAGCGGCAGCCGATCCCCAACAGAGATCTCCTCCGGACAAGGATCCCGGCCCTGGGAACGGATGGAAGACCGGCACGTCCCCCCGGCGGGCCACCTGCATGGCAAGCCGTCCTCCTGGCTGCTGGTCGCGACGGTGATGGGCGCGTTCACCACCGGCGGAGTGGCGATCATCGTGCACGCATGGTGGCTGTTCTGGGCATGCGCTGCAATCGTCGTGCTCGCCATCCCAGCCGGGAAGCTGATCGGCATCATGGACGACACCATCGCTTGGGGCAGCACCCCAACCGAGACCCAAGACCCCCCGCACGACCAGGAGGCCAGGCCCAGGCCGGACCAGCCGGTCCCCACCCGAAGATAAGCCAGCCCGCGCAGCGACGCCGCCGACCTGCCCAGCCGAGAGATCTGGCCGAGTTCCCCGGCATAGCAGCACAGCCCACCGGCCAGAAACAAGGCCCGCGGCTTGACAACCAAACCACTGGGACGTCTAGAGCTCCGGCCGGTACCCCACTGCAGCTTCGCTGGCAGCCCAGAAGATAAGGCCGACCGTGCGGGCTGTTGGTCACCAGCGAGCTCATGGCCGCCAACGAAATCCCTGGCAGGCGCATACACCAGCTGATCGGGGTAGAGGCGGGAGGTGGCCGCCCGCACGGATGAGATGCGACCGGTGCCGGGACGAACCAGTTGCACAGCCCTAGCCCGGGTGACAGCCAGCAACGTACACGCCGCCGGGGGCCACGCCGGGCGCCCCCGGCAGCCATCTTCGGATCGGCCTGGCGGTGGAACGGAAGACCTGACGGCGGAAAAGAAGGAGAGTAAACCCTTGCCTGCTAGCACTTCACCGGCATCTGGCAAGCTCGCGCAGCTAACCGCGGAAGGCGTCGCCATCTGGCTCGATGACCTCAGCCGGGCGCGCATCCGGTCGGGCAACCTGGCCGGCCTTGTCGCCGACAAGCACGTGGTCGGCGTCACCTCCAACCCGACCATCTTCGCCAAGGCGGTAAGCCAGGGACCGGCTTATGACCAGCAGACCGCCGATCTCGCCATCCGCGACGTCAGCATCGAGGAAGCATCCCGCGCGATCACGACCTACGACACCCGCTGGGCGTGCGATGTGCTGCGCCCGGTATACGACACCACCGCTGGCGTGGATGGCCGGGTCTCGCTTGAGGTCGACCCCAGGATCGCCAAGGACGACCCGGACCGGACCGTGGCCGAAGCCCGTGCGCTGTGGTGGCTGGTGGACCGGCCAAACCTGTTCATCAAGATCCCTGCCACCCCCTCGGGCCTGCCGGCGATCACCCAGTGCTTGTCGGAGGGAATCAGCGTCAACGTGACCCTGATCTTCGCCCTGGACCGGTACGCGCACGTCATCGACGCCTTCATGACCGGCCTGGAAGAGGCGGCCGCCGCCGGGCGTGACCTGCCATCGATCGCCTCGGTGGCATCGTTCTTTGTCAGCAGGGTCGACACCGAAGTAGACAGCAGGCTAGACAAAATCGGCACCCCCGAGGCGGCGGCGCTGCGCGGGAAGGCGGCGATCGCCAACGCGCGGCTGGCCTACGAACTGTATGAGCAGAAATTCGCCACCCAGCGGTGGCAGGCGCTGGCTGGCGCCGGGGCCCGCCCGCAACGGCCACTATGGGCATCGACTGGCACCAAGGACCCCGCCTACGACGACACCCGGTATGTCGTCGAACTCGTCGCACCCGGCACCGTCAACACCATGCCCGAAGCCACCATTGAGGCCACCGCGCACCATGCGCCATTGCGCGGAGACACGGTGCACGGCACCTACAATGAAGCGCGGCAGGTCTTCGCTGACCTCCAGGCGCTTGGTATCGAATATGACGACGTCACCAGAGTGCTGGAGCAGGAAGGCGTGGAGAAATTCACCGCCTCCTGGACCGAACTGCTCGCCACCATCGGCACAGAAACCTCACGCATGAAACCAGCTTCAGCGGCCAGATGAGCTGGAAATAAGCATGAGGGAGCGCAATTCCCCGAGCTCCCTGCCTGCAGTAGCCCAGCCCAGCGGGTTAGAGAATTTTCCCGAGCCCGCCAAGCTGGTTACCGAGACTGCCGGTGTCAAGGCCGAGCTTCGACAGCAGATCGGCGTGCTGGCCATTGTCGGTGTCTACCTGATCCGGGAGCCGCTGGCTGGCCTGCTGAGCCTTGTCGTGGTTGCCCTGGCTCTCCAGCAGCTGCACAATCTGATCTTTGCTGATGTTCATGAGCTTTCCTTCCCTCAAACTGGGTGAAAGTGAGACGTCCGGGAGCGCCCTTCCTCCGCGAATGCATTCCTGGCCTTCAGCCTGCAATGCGGATCGACGTTACCGTCGGCATCTGGTTCCTCGATCTGCATCGGCCAGCCCGCCGTCCACCTCGCAGACGACGCCGCGGCGATGTGGCTCATGAGTGACTGGGTGTTGCCCCAAGGCCGATGACCTGGCCCGCGGCACGCACACGGAGCTCCTCGAGAAGATCTGCCTGGCGCCGGGCCCTGGCGATGAGCTCATCCAGTCGGGCGGGATCGAGCCGCTTGTCGGTCTCCGCCAGAGCCCGCAGCGTGCGCCAGCCCGCGGCCTTGCCTTCCACGCCCAGCCGCAGCATTTCCAGCTCTTCAAGGCTGCTGAGGGGCGACCGGGTGAGAAAGTAGCCGTTGAGCTTCAGCCGTGCGGCCTTCTCGCCGATCCACGCGCTGTAGACCTTGTAGGCGCGGACGGGGATACCAAGTGCGGCCATCATGTCCTCCAGCGCGGCGCGATCCTGCGCGACTTCAGCGGCCAGACGCTGCAAGGCGCCGTCGGCCGCCGGGCCGCGGTGTGATCCCGCCACACGGCGTGCCAGCTCAAGCCCACCGGTCGCACCCGCCAGATGATCATTGAGATAGATACCAAGCAAGTCGTGCCCGGATCGCCTGGTACCTGTCGCAGTGCCTGCTCCTGCCATGACTCCCCACGCCGGACTCTGGATGTATCCTCACCCTCTGCCACCTGGGACGCGGCCTATGCGTTGAAGGGCGCACCAGCTCGCATACGTCCGGCCTGTTGTGCCGGATGTCTGCCCCTGGCCGATGCGCTTCCAGCGCTGCCCCGCCGTGGACCTGGCGGCGGCGCTGGCGGCGACAGCATTGAGCGCAGAGGCCGCCGGCAGAGCCAGTCAGCCTCTGCCAGTCGCGTCGACGGCCTTGGCTGGCGGGGATGCCGCACCCCAACAGCTATTTCCATGGGTGCGCTACTGCCGCCATCGTCTCTACCGCAGCCGGACGAAACCAACGCACCTGCTCCGGCCATCCCGCTGAACAGTCTTGGTCCCGAGTTATCGCACTATGGTCCGACCGGTCGGGCCGTCCCCGTTGACAGGCTTTCAGCAGACGCACCCGGCGTTGCTGTCCAGTGGGAATTGCCTTTGTGACCGGCCTGTCTTTGGAGCCGTTGGGCCCTGTCGGACAGTCCGTGCCGTCCACCATGATGGCAACATGAGCGCAGTGCAGTGGGGGACCGTCTCTACGTGGGTGGCCGCGGTCGGGACCGTCGCAGCAGTCTCCCTCGCGTTGTGGGTAGCCTGGGGGGAGCGGAAAGAGCGGTTGC
>WNGD01006841.1_pt1 | contig 11306 bp, 5 predicted proteins | sample 5400671 | NCBI WGS metagenome assembly WNGD01 (sample SAMN13153369, study PRJNA577476) | soil metagenome | isolation source: 40 cm soil or saprolite under grassland replicate 2 | place: USA:California | collected 2016-06-15
GATGAGCAAGCACATCAGCTACCGGAACGATCCCGCGCGACGCCGGCAGCGGCTCGAACGAGCAGCGAAACGCCTCAACCTCGCCGCCTGAGCCATGACCGAGTTTCAGGTGCAACGTAACGAGAGGCCGCACTAGGCGGGTATGCACGCCCCCTCCGGAGATCGCGATGGCTGAGGACAGCGGCGAGCTCGCGGACGTTCTCACGAGCGAGGCGCGGGTGGTCGAGATCCGAACCGCGATGACGGCGAGGTCGCATTTCCTCGCCGCGAGCTTCTGGGGTCGCGTGCAACTCGGGGTCGGCGGGCTCGCGGCGGTCCTTTCCGCAATCGCAGGGGCCTCGGCCCTCTCGTCGCTCGAAGGTCGCAACATCATCGCCGGGACCCTGGCGCTCGCGGTCACGACGCTGACGGCGGTGTCGACATTCCTGAACCCGAACGACCGGGCGAACGCACATCTGAGGGCCGGGAACGCCTACCTCGCGCTCGAGAACCGCGCAAGGCTCTTCTACCGGCTCGAGCTCAGCTCCGGGAAGGCAGCCAGGGAGCTCTCCCGGTCTGTGACGCGCCTCGTGGACGAGCTGAACGAGCTGAATCACGCGAGCCCGCAGCCCTCGAACCGGATCTTCCGGAAGGCAATGAAGATGGCCACGCAGATCCAGCGCCAGCCGACGACGGCGGAGCGTCTGCAGCTGACGGAAGCGCCCTCGCTGGGCTGAGGCTCTACGCCGTCGTGACCGTCTGCAGGCCGCGCTCCGCGATCTCGAGCTCGCGCATCCGGAACTTCTGCACCCCTGCACGTCCTCGATCGCGGGATGCGTGTAGAGGAACTCCTCGATCTCGCGCGGGTAGATGTTCTCGCCGCCGCGGATGATCATGTCCTTGATGCGGCCGACGATGTTGACGTACCCCTCGTCGTCCATCACCGCGAGATCTCCGGTGTGCATCCAGCGGGCCGCGTCGATCGCCTCGCGCGTCGCCTGGTCGTCGTTCCAGTAGCCGAGCATGACGCAGTAGCCGCGCGTACAGAGCTCGCCGGTCTCGCCGCGGGCGACGGTCCGGCCGGTGTCCGGGTCGACGACCTTCACCTCGACGTGCGGGTGGACCTTGCCGACGGTCGAGACCTGCTTGGAGAGCGGCGCGTCGCGGCGCGTCTGCGCCGAGACCGGAGAGGTCTCCGTCATCCCGTAGCAGATCGTCACCTCGCTCATGTGCATCTCGGTCTGGACGCGCTTCATCACCTCGACCGGACAGGGCGAGCCGGCCATGATCCCGGTGCGCAGGCTCGTCAGGTCGAAGCGGGCGAAGTCGGGATCGGCAAACTCGGCGATGAACATCGTCGGGACGCCGTAGAGCGACGTGCAGCATTCCTCCGCGGCGGCCTCGAGCACGGCGTGCGCGTCGAAGGCCTCGCCCGGGAGAACGATGCAGGCGCCGTGCGTGACGACCGCGAGGTTGCCGAGCACCATCCCGAAGCAATGGTAGAAGGGCACCGGGATGCAGACGCGGTCCTCGGGCGTGTAGCCGAGGATCTCGCCGATGAAGAAGCCGTTGTTGAGGATGTTGTGGTGCGAGAGCGTCGCACCCTTCGGGAAGCCCGTCGTGCCCGACGTGTACTGGATGTTGATCGGCTCGTCGAAGTCGAGCTCGGCTTCGCGCGCGCGCAGGTCGTCGTCGCCGACGGCTTCGGCCTCGGCGAGCAGCTCGTCCCAGCCGTCACCGAGAACGACCGAGCGGCGCAGCTCGGGCGTGTCGACGCTCGCGAGCAGCTCGCGGTAGTCGGCGTCCTTGAAGCCCGGAGCGAGGATCAAGAGCGAGCAGCCGGACTGGCGAAGCGCGTACTCGAGCTCGTGAGCCCGGTACGACGGATTGATGTTGACGAGGATCGCGCCGATCTTCGCAGTCGCGAACTGGACGATCACCCACTCCGCGTTGTTCGGCGACCAGATGCCGACTCGGTCGCCCTTCCGAACCCCGCCGGCCATCAGCGCGCGGGCACAGCGCTCGACCTGCTCGTGCAGCTCGGCGTACGTCCAGCGGATCCCCTGGTGGCGCGAGACGAGCGCCGGCCGGTCGCCGTTGGCGGCGACGACGTCGTCCCACATCCGGCCGATCGTCTCGCCGCGCAACGCGGTGTCGCTGGGCCCGTGAGCGTAGGCGGGCTGGCTCATCCAGATTTCCTTGGAGACCGACCGAGTATGCCACCCAGGCCTCTGCGCGAACCGGACGCGCCTTTACAAAATCCGAACGGCGTTCTCAGGGCCCTCCCACCGGACTCTCAGCTCACGGCGCTTTGCTGAAGGAGACAGCATCCCTCGACAGGGAGGTGGAATGGCACGCCGTTCCGTGCGTCTCCTCGTCCTCACGCTCGTGCTCGGTGCAGGCCTCGTCGTCGCGGCAGGGCCCGCGCTCGCGCACGGCGGCGACCGGGGCGCCGGCAGGCAGGCGCTGATTCAGGCGGCCGCGACCTACCTCGGCGTCACGAAGGCCGACATCGCTGCCGCGAAGGAGTCGGGCCAGACCCTCGCCGAGCTCGCGACCGCGAAGGGCAAGTCGGTGCAGGGACTGACCGACGCGCTCGTGGCCGCCGGCAAGACGAGCATCAACCAGGCGCTTGCGGCCGGCACGATCACCTCGGCGCAGGCGACGGCGAAGATCGCCGCGCTGCCCGCCCGGGTGCAGGCGCTGATCAACTCGACCGGCGGAGGCGGATCCTGCGGCTCGCACGGGAGCTCGTCATCGGGCTCGTCGGCGTTCCGCACCCGGCGGCACTAGCGAGACGATGCGGGCGCGGGACGGTCCCCGCGCCCGCTAGCCTCCGGGCGTGGCCCCAGCCGTCCACGTCGAGCGAACGCGCGTCGCCTGGGTGGACACCGACGCGGGCGGGCGCATCCACTTCACGGCAGCGTTCCGCTGGGCCGAGGCCGCCGAGACGGCGCTCTGCCGCTCGATCGGGCTGCTGGACGGCTGGGGTGACTTCCCACGCCGCGCCGTCGAGGCCGAGTATCTCGCCGTCCTCCGCTTCGAGGACGAGATCGAGGTCGAGCTTCGTGCGGAGCGTGTCGGCTCGACCTCGATCACGTACGCGTGGGAGATCCGCCGCGACGGCGAGGTCTGCATCCGCGGCAGGCACACCGTCGTCCACGTCGACGGCGACGGCCGCCCGGCGCCGCTCCCCGAGACGATGCGCCGGGCGCTCGAAGTCACGGCCGCGTGAACAGGTCCCAGAGGTGTGCCGCAAAGGCCCCGCGACGGCCGCGCAACGCGCCTGTAACCGCCCCTCGTCAGAGGTCGTGATACCTGATACAAAGTGGTAGTGCCGTACTTTCGAGTCCTAGGACCGCTCGAGGCGATCGACGAGGAAGGGACGGCCATACCGCTCGCGGGTCAGAAGCAGCGCGCCCTCCTCGCGCTCCTGCTTCTCCGCGCCAATCAGGTCGTCTCGACCGACCGGCTCGTCGACGAGCTCTGGCACGAGCGGCCCCCGCGCACGGCGACGACGTCGCTGCACAACTCGATCTCGGCGTTGCGGAAGCTGCTCGGCCCGGACGTGCTGCTGACGCGGCCGCCGGGGTACGTGCTCTCGGTCGACAAGCTGCATCTCGACCTTGCCCGCTTCGAGACGCTCGTCGCGCACGCCCGCCGCCTCGATCCCGACGCGCGGGCGCGGGCGCTCCGGGAGGCACTCGCCTTGTGGCGGGGCCCGCCACTGGCGGACTTCACGTTCGAGCCGTTCGCGCAGGTAGAGGTGCATCGGCTCGAGGAGCTGCGGCTGGCAGCGCTCGAGGAGCTCACGGACGCGGAGCTCGAGGCGGGGCGGGCATCCGAGATCCTCCCCGAGCTCGAATCGCTCGTCGCCGAGCATCCTCTGCGCGAGCGCCTCGTCGCCCAGCTGATGCTCGCGCTGTACCGCTGCGGCCGGCAGACCGAGGCGCTCGAGGCCTACCACGAGGCGCGGGGCACGCTGTCCGACCGCCAGGGGATCGACCCGAGCCGCGAGCTCCAGGACCTCTACCGCAGCATCATCCGACAGGAGGCAGGCCTGGCGCTGAGGCCTCCCGAGCCGGACGAGGATCACTTCGACGAGGTCGTCCAGCTATTGACTGCGGGGTGTCTCGTGCCGGTGCTCGGCGCCGACGTCAGCGAGCTCGCCGCGCAGCTCGCGGCGCGGTTCGGGTACTCGGGAGAGGGCGAGCCGCTCACGCGCATCTCGCAATACGTCTCGCTGATGAAGGGATCGGGGCCGCTGTACGACGGGCTGCACGCGCTCCTCGCTGCCGACGTCCCGCCGACGCCGGTGCACCGGTTCTTCGCGTCGTTGCCGCCGCTCCTGCGGGAGCGCGGCGCGCCGCACCAGCTGATCGTGACGACGAGCTACGATCTGGCGCTCGAGCAGGCGCTGCTTGACGCGGGCGAGGAGTTCGACGTCGTCTCGTACGTGGCCGCCGGGCGCCACCGCGGGCGGTTTTGCCACATCGCCCCCGACGGCAGCGCGAGCCTGATCGAGGTCCCGAACACCTACGCGCGGGAGCTCTCGCTGGAGCGCCGGACGATCATCCTCAAGCTCCACGGGCGGTTCGATCCGTCGCCGGAGCGCGCATGGGAGAGCTTCGTCGTCACCGAAGACGACTACATCGACTACCTCTCCCGGACCGACGTCTCGGGCGCCGTCCCCGTCGTGCTCGCGGCGAAGCTCCGCCGGAGCCACTTCCTCTTCCTCGGCTACACGATGAGCGACTGGAACGTCCGCGTCGTGCTCAACCGGCTCTGGGGCGAGCAGCCGCTCAGCTACCGCTCCTGGGCGGTCCAGGCGGAATCGAAGTCGCTCGAGCGCGAGTTCTGGCGCCGCCGCGACGTCGACGTGCTCGAGCTGCCGCTCGACCGCTACATCGAGGTGCTCGTGCGCCACATGGAGCTCGAGCTCGCGGGCGCACCCGCATGACGGCGGCCGCCGCCGGCCCCGAGCTCCGGCTCGCACCGCCGCGGAGCCCGTATCGCGGACTGACGCCGTTCGACGAATCCGAGCTCGACGCGCTGCTCTTCTTCGGTCGCGAGTACGAGCGGGACGTGATCGCCGACAACCTCGTCGCCGCGCCGCTGACCGTCCTCTACGGCCCGAGCGGCGTGGGCAAGAGCTCCGTCCTCCGCGCAGGGGTCGTGCACGCGCTCCGCAGCGGTCCGGATACGGCGGCGGCGGCGCACGACGTCGTCGTCGTCGGCTCGTGGGCTTCCTCGCCGCTCGAGGAGCTCGTCGACGGGACGAGCAGGTCGCTGCCCGAGGCCCTCCGTTCGTGGGGCGAGGAGCGCGCGGTCGAGACGTATCTCATCCTCGACCAGTTCGAGGAGTTCTTCCTGTACCACGACGGCCGCGAGGGGAGGGCTCTCTCGGCCGCGCTCGCCGAGCTGCTGGCCCTGGAGGAGCAGCGCGTGAACGTCCTCATCGCGATCCGGGAGGACGCGCTCGCGAAGCTCGACGTCTTCAAGGGGAGCATCCCGACCCTCTTCGCGAACGTGCTACGCCTCGACCGGCTCGACCGCCTCGCCGCCCGCGCGGCGATCGTCCGGCCGATCGACACCTACAACGCCCTCGTCGAGCCGGACGAGCGGGTGACGACCGAATCCGCTCTCGTCGACAGCGTCCTCGACCAGGTCGCATCGGGCCGGGTCGAGGTCGGGCACGGTGGGCGCGGCCGGGCCGACGTGGACGGCGAGCCCGATCGGATCGAGGCCCCGTATCTGCAGCTCGTGATGGAGCGCCTGTGGGAGGACGAGCGGCGCCTCGGCTCGCGGCAGCTGCGCCTGGAGACGCTCGAGGCGCTCGGAGGCGCCCAACAGATCGTCCGCGAGCACGTCGATCGGGCGCTGAGGGCGCTACCGGCTGTCGAGCGCGACCGTGCATCGTTCATGTTCAACCAGCTCGTGACGCCGTCCGGCACGAAGATCGCGCATCGCGTCGGCGATCTCGCGCGCTACGCAGGCACCGGAGAGGACGAGGTAGCGCCGGTTCTCGCGCGGCTCGCGGAGGCCCGCGTGCTGCGCCCGGTCGCCGCCGAGGACGAGGGCGGCGAACGCTACGAGATCTTCCACGACGTGCTTGCCGGCCCCGTGCTCGCGTGGCGCGCCGAGCACGAGGCCCAGCGGGCGGTCGTCGAGGAGCGCAAGCGCGCGCGCAGGCGCCAGCGGCGCGCCGTCGCTGTGGCGCTGGGCCTGCTCGTCGCGCTCGTGGCGACGACCACGGTGGCCGTCTACGCCCTGACCCAGCGAAGCGAGGCGCGGCGGCAGGCGCAGATCGCACATGAGAAGGCCGCCGTCGCGGGCGCCGCGGAGCTGCGCGCGCTGCACGCGACTGCGTTCGCGAAGAAGCAGCAGCGTACGGCCGTTCGCGAGCGGGGACGCGCGGAGGTGGATCGTGCCAGCGCCGTGCGGCAGGCGCGCCGCGCCGCAACGGAGAGCTCACGCGCGCAGGCCGCGGCGGCCAGCGCCGTGCGAGAACAGCATGCCGCCCAGGCGTCCGCAACCTTCGCGAAGGCGAAGCAGCTCGAGACGGCGCAAGCGCTGGCGCGCGCGCAGAAGGCCACGCTCGCGCAGCAGCTCGCGGCCCGCGCCGCGAGCCGGGCGAAGGCGAAGGCGGTCCGCAAGGAACGGGCGGAGCGCCTCGCCGAGAGGCGGGCGGAGGCCGCGAAGAAGCTCGCTCAAGCGCGCCAGCTCGCGGCGGAAGCGACGACGCTCCTGGCCGGCGACCCGGCGGCGAGCGTCCGCGTCGCGCTCCGCGCCGTCCGGCTCGCGCCGCTTCCCGAGATCCAGGACGTCCTCCGCGAATCCCTGGCCAAGGTGCGGCTCATCGGCGTGCTGCGAGGCGGCGGCGGCTCGGCGGTCGACGCACGCTTCAGCCCCGACGGGCGTTTCGTCGTCACTTCGTCGACCGGCGGCGACGCGCGGGTCTTCAGCCTCGTGCGGGGCAGTGTCGTGCAGACGCTGCACCACGGCGCAACGCTCACGGGCGCATCTTTCAGCCCGGACGGCCAGACGATCGTCACGACCGGCGACGACGGGACGGCGCGCGTCTGGAGCGCCGAGACAGGCGCGCTGCTGCGGACACTCGCGTACGGAGACGCCGTCACGAGCGCTGCGTTCTCGCCTGACGGCAGGCTGCTCGCGACGACGAGCAGAGACGGGAGCGGCGGGAGCCTCCGGATCTGGGACGCTGCGAGCGGGCTTCCGCTGGCGACCTTCCCACATCCCGGGGTGCCGACCTCTGCGGCGTTCAGCGCCGACGGGCGGTTCGTCGCCTCGGCAGGCGTCGACCGGATCGTGCGCGTCTTCGACGTCCCTGCCGGCAGGCTCGCCTGGTCGGCCGACCAGCGGGGCAGGGTCAACAGCGTCCGCTTCGCACCGTCGGGCGACACCTTCGCGACCGCAGGCGCCGACAGGGTCGTGCGCATCTGGAACGCGCGCAGCGGCGACCTCGTCCGCACGCTCACGGGCCACGTCGGCCAGGTCCTCGATGTCGAGTTCAGCCCGAGCGGCCAGTGGCTCCTCAGTGCGAGTAGCGACGGGACGGCACGCGTCTGGGACATCGCGAGCGGGACCGTCGTCGCGGTCCTGCCCGGCCACGAGAACGACGTCCTGCACGCGAGCTTCAGCCCCGACGGGCAGTCCGTCGTCACGGCCAGCCGCGACAAGCTGGCGCGCATCTTCGATGCGGACTCGGGGACCCTCGTCACGACGCTCGCAGGCCATGCCGACTCGGTCAACGACGCGGTCTTCAGCCCGGACGGCACGATCGTCGCCACGGCGAGCAGCGACGGCACGGCGCGGCTGTGGAATCCACAGCCGCAGCCAGACCTTGCGCTCGTCGGTCGTCACGACGGCCGAGTTGCATCGGTCGCCTTCAGCCCCGACGGACGTCTGGTCGCGAGCGCCGGCGCGGACGGCACCGCGCGTCTCTGGCCCATCGGCAGCGGCGCGCCCGTCGCGACCCTCCAGCACGGGGGGGCGGTCACCGGCGCGGCCTTCAGCCACGACGGCTCGCTGCTCCTGAGCTCCAGCCTCGACGGGACCGCACGGGTCTGGCGCACGTCCGACGCCGCGCCGCTGCAGACCCTTACCCACGGCGCGCCCGTGCAGGCCTCCGCCCTGAGCCCGGACGCGCGCATCGCCGTGACCGCGGGTGCGGACGGTTCCGTGCGATTCTGGGACGTCAAGTCGGGCGCGCTCCGCCGGACGATCGCGGCGCACACGGGTGCGGTCACGAGGATCGCCTTCAGCCGCGACGGCGCCATGCTCGCGACGGGCGGCGCCGACGAGGCCGTCCGGATCTGGCGGGTCCGCGACGGCGCCCTCTTGCGGGAACTGCGCAGCCAGAGCGGCTCGATCGTCGCCGCCGCCTTCAGCCCGGACGGCGCGAGCATCGTCACCGCGGGCGCGAAGGACCTGACGGCACATGTCTCGAACGTCGAGACCGGCAAGGATCGGTTCGACCTCGTCGGCCACACCGGGCCGCTGACCTCTGCCTCGTTCAGTCCGAGCGGGCGGCTGATCGTGACCACGAGCATCGACGACGACGCGCGGCTGTGGAACGCGACAACCGGTGCGCCCTTCCAGCTGCTGCGGGGTCACTTCGCGGTGGTCAGCGACGCCGCCTTCAGCCACGACGAGCGCTGGCTCGTCACCGCCGGCCCGGGCACCGCGGGGATCTGGCAGGTTCGCACGGGCCGCGCGATCGCCTTCGTCCAGGCGCACGACATCCTCCTCACCTCAGCCGCCTTCGCGCCGCACGGATGGCGGATCGTCACCGGCGGCCGCGATGGAAGCGTGAAGACGTACGACTGCCTGCTCTGCGGCGGCGTACGCCAGCTCGAGGCGTTGGCGCAGGCCCGGCTCGCCGCGTTCCGGCCCCGCTAGCGTCTGCGGCAACTCACGGGGCCGCGTTCATGTCCCGCTGGATCTCGGCCGCCGAGAGCGCGCCGCGGTAGATGCGGACGTCGTCGATCAGGCCGGGGAAGAACCCGGTCGGCGTCGAGCCATAGGCGCCGATCCGCCACGTGTTCGCGTAGCCGACATAGACGGCGACCGGCCGGCTCGCGACCTGGACGCCGTCGACGAAGAAGCGGGCGGTGGTGCCGTCGGTGGTCGCGGCCACGTGATGCCACTCGCCGACAACTGGGGTCACGCCCGAGTCGAGGTAGTTGGCGATGTCGGTGCCGAACGTGAGGCGGTAGTGGCCGCTGAGATGGTCGATCCAGATCATCGGGCCGCCGCGGTCGGCGCTCGTCCACGATCCGACGATCGCCACGTCCCCGGCCTCCCGCGCCGGCTTCACCCACGCCTCCAGCGTCCACGGCACCGCTGTCCCGAGCGCCGGCAGGTCGACGTGGCCGCTGACGCCGTCGAGCTCGACCGCGCCGCCGTGCTCGCCGCTTGCGGCCCAGCGCGCGCCGCTGACGAGCGTGCCGGTCCTGCCCAGGCCTGAGGCGTCGCCGGCCGCCGTCCCGACGCCGTCGTCGAGCCTGTACGACGCGACGAGCGTGGTCGGGTACGGGCACAGCGCCGTGTACGCGCTCGTCAGCTGGCTCCTGCTCGAGCTCTTTCCGCTCGCATCGCGCGCCGAGACACCGAGCGTGTACGTCTGGTTGCAGGTGAGGCTGTCGAACGTGAACGACGTGGTGCTCGTCGATCCCACCTTGACGCCGTTGCGGAACAGGTCGTAGGCGACGACGCCGACGTCGTCGGTCGACGCGCCCCACGTCGTCGAGATCGTCGTCGGCGTTCTCCCCGTCACGATGAATGCGGTCGGCATCGTCGGGCTCGAGTTGTCCGCCGGCCCACCCGTAGCGTCGAAGTCGCCGCGGATCTCCGAAGCCGAGAGCGCGCGGTCGTAGATCTTGACCTCGTCGAGGGCGCCGTTGAAGAACCCCGTCGGCGTCGAGCCGTAGGCGCCGATGCGCCACGTGTCCGAGTCGCCGATGTCGCCGCTGAACGGCTTGCTCGCGACCTCGGTGCCGTCCAGGAAGAACCGCGCGGTCGTGCCGTCATACGTCGCGGCGACGTGGTGCCAGGCGTACGAGGAGGGATAGACGACCGAGTCGAGGTAGACGCTGAGTTCCTGTCCGAGCGACAGCCGGTACCTGCCGGCGACGCCGTCGATCCAGATCATCGCTCCGCCGTCGTCGGTCGTCCAGCTTCCGACGACGGCGGTGTCGAACACCTGCGACAGCGCATCGGGACGTACCCACGCCTCGAGCGTGAACGCGGCCTTGTAGAAGGTTCCGAGCGGTGGGAGATCGACGCGCTGCGGCGCGCCGCCGAACTGCAGCGCGCTGCCGACGCGAGACGCGGTCGTCCAGGCGGCTCCGACGACGGTGCCGTCGTGGCCGCCGCCGGATCCGTCGGCGGCGACCGTGCCGGCGCCCTCGTCGAAGGAGTAGCTCGCGACGAGACCGCTCGGCGCGACGACGGCCTTCGCGACGGTGACGGAGACGGCGGCGGAGGCGCGAGCGTTCCCGGCGCGGTCACGTGCGACGGCCGCCAGTGTGTGCGGCCCGTTCGCGGCCAGGCTCGTGTCCCACGCGATCGCGAACGGCGCAGAGCTGTCCGGTGCACCGAGGTTTGCGCCGTCGAGCTGGAACTGGACGCTTGCCACGGCGCCACTGTCATCCGACGCGGCCGCCTCGACGGAGACGCTGCCTGTAAGCGTCGCGCCGGCCGCGGGCGCGCTGATGGTCACGGCGGGCGGAGTCACGTCGGCCGCGACGACGGCGGCGGCGGCATGGGACGCGACGCTCTCCGCGCCCGCCGCGTCTTCGGCGGTGACCTCGTAGTAGTACGTCCCGGCGAGCAGGCCGGGATCGGTGAAGGCCGGAACCGTCGTCCGGCCGACGCGGTTCGCGCCGGTCGGGGTGAATGAGGCGCTCGTCGAGCGGTAGACGTCGTAGGCCGCGACGTCGTCCTCGGGCGGTGTCCACGTGACGGACGCCCGGCCCTCGGCGCCGGTGGCGACGAGGTTGGTTGGCGCGGCAGGCGCCGTGGTCAGGGGTGCGGCGCTCGGCACGGGCGTCGCCATGTCGGTGCCGATCTCCCCGGCGGTGAGCGCGCGGTTGTAGATCCGGACGTCGTCGATCAGGCCGACGAAGTAACCGCCGGGGCTCGCGCCGTAGGCGCCGATCCGCCAGGTGTTCGAGTCACCGACGTTTCCCTGGAACAGCCTGCGCGCGACCTCTGTGCCGTCGACGTAGAAGCGGGCCGTGGCGCCGTCGTAGGTGGCCGCGACGTGCTGCCACTGGGAGACGGGGGAGTCCGGCCGGAGTCGA
>WNGD01007087.1_pt1 | contig 11302 bp, 9 predicted proteins | sample 5400671 | NCBI WGS metagenome assembly WNGD01 (sample SAMN13153369, study PRJNA577476) | soil metagenome | isolation source: 40 cm soil or saprolite under grassland replicate 2 | place: USA:California | collected 2016-06-15
GCAAGACGTCGATCTTGGTTTCATCAACCAGGCAAACCGATTCTGGCCGCACTTCATTAGCCGCCGCAGCCAGCTTTTGCGCATTGCTGTTCGCTGCGATCCCGACAATCTGCATTCGCTCCGGAATATCTCGGGCCACTTTGAGTGCGCTGTCGCCGATCGACCCAGTCGCGCCCAAAATAACAACATGCTTACGCTTCATTTTTTCGACAGAATGAACAGAATTAACAAAATGAATTTAGAACGATACTGGCTCCGACTCCGGAAGGCGGAATTTTTTCTTAAATTCCAATCGCTCCGCGCCAAAATTTAAGAGTAGACCTTCATCGAATCCGGTTGCGACGAGGTAATTTACAAGTTGAACTTCATGTGCCTTAGCAAGCGTTTGAACAGCCTTCAACTCAACGATAACCGCGTCGTCGACGAGCACATCGGCCGTGAACGCTCCCACGAGTTGACCATCGTAGTGGACGCTAATCGGTTTTTCGGCTTCAGACCTCAGCCCGGCTTTTCGTAACTCCCAAATCAACGCGTTTTGATAGACTGATTCTAGAAAGCCCGGACCAAGAGTCGAGTGCACTTTCATTGCCACGCCTATGACTTGCCCACACAGATCGTATTCTTTCGACTCCTCTTCCATTCTGTTCATTCTGTTAATTCTGTCGCCTCTCTACGGAATCCGAATCACCAGCCGCAGGTAAAAAAACATCAACGGCGCGGTGAACAGCAGACTGTCCAAAAGATCTAGCGCGCCGCCAATTCCCGGCAACAGGTTCCCCGAATCCTTTACATCGGTGCTGCGTTTGATAATCGATTCGGCCAGATCACCGACGATCGCACCGAATCCGAGCAGCAAGCCAAGTATTGTCGCATGCGTCCAGGTAAGCGCATGCAAATGGCCGGGCATCAACTTGAACAAAATTAAACTGCAAAACAGGGCAAAAATGAGCGCGCCGAAAAAACCTTCCCAGGTTTTCTCGATTTTAGTGATGAAATTGTAGAGCCACAGCACGTAGAGCAGACCAAACAAAGTGTAAGCCATCGTTTGCAATGGCTCCTCATGGCGAAGCCGCGCAAACATTTGTCGGCCGAAGACAGTGAGCAGGAAAAAAAGTAGGACCGCTACTTCGAAGTCGTACGAACCTGCAGGCCCAATCTTGGAGAAGTAATAAAAACTGCCGGCGAGCAGGACGGCGCCGCAGATCATTCCGGTGATTTTGAAATTCGGGAGGCCTTTATGATCAAGCATCCGGTAAAACTCCAAGAGCCCGATCATTCCAAACACGCTGATCAACAGCCAAAAGAGGATCTCATATCCGGAGAACATAATCAGCAGCGCGATCGTCCAAAGCGCGACGGTGCTGATAAATCGCAAAATAAAGATCGAGCGTGGCGTGACTGCGTTCGCGCCGGCTTGCTCAAGCGTGGTAGGCATTTAGTTGCATCATCCTAACGGAATAAATTTTGTCCACAGATTACGCAGATCTCACGGATCGGATTCTGAATCTTCCTCACGATTCGCTGTGAATCTGCGAAATCTGTGGGTAATTTTCCGTCGTGCAAAAAACGATGAAGGCCGTCGTGAAGGCCATGGCCGAACCGGGGCTGTGGCTCGAGGAAGTTCCGGTTCCAAACGTTGGCAGCGATGACGTACTGATCCGCGTCTTGAAAACGTCCATCTGCGGAACCGACGTGCACATCTACAACTGGGACGCGTGGGCGCAGAAAACGATTCCTGTGCCCATGACAATTGGTCATGAGTTTGTCGGCGTTGTCGATGTCGTCGGCGATCATGTAAAAGGTTTCGAAAAGGGCGACCTCATCGTTGGCGAAGGGCACATCACCTGTGGTCATTGCCGCAATTGCCTGGCGGGGCGGCGTCATCTTTGTCCGAACACGCAGGGCGTCGGCGTCAATCGCCCAGGCGCATGGGCCGAATTTGTGGCGATCCCGCAGGACAACTGTTGGCACGCCGATCCGTCGATCTCGCTCGATGTGCTTTCCTGTTTCGATCCGCTAGGCAATGCTGTGCACACTGCGCTCTCGTTCGATCTCGTCGGCGAAGATGTGCTCATCACTGGCGCAGGACCGATCGGTTGCATGGCCATTCCGATCTGCAAACGTGCCGGCGCGCGTCACGTCGTGATCACAGACGTGAACCCGTATCGCCTCGATCTCGCGCGCAAGATGGGAGCTGATGTCGCGCTGGATGTGCGAACGGAAAAAGTCAGCGACGCGATGTACAAGCTTGGCATGAAAGAAGGTTTTGACGTTGCCCTGGAAATGTCCGGCAATCCAAAAGCTTTCGCGGACATTTTGCCGAACATGTTTCACGGCGGCAAAATGGCGCTGCTCGGCATCATGCCCGGGAGCGCCGCGATCGATTGGAACACCGTTGTATTCAGCGCCCTGACGCTGAAGGGAATTTATGGCCGCGAGATGTACGAGACCTGGTACAAAATGACCGCCATGATCCAGAGCGGCCTCGACATCTCACCGGTCATCACGCACCGTTTTCCCTACGCGCAATTCAAAGAAGCCATCGAGCTGATGAAATCCGGCAACTCCGGCAAAATCGTCCTCGACTGGAGCGAACTTTAATTTTTCAACCGCGGATTACACGGATGTCGCAGATTTCATTTATGTCATTCCGAGGGAAGTCGAGGTTTGAAAAAAACAAAATGCCCGAATCAAATTCTCGATCCGGGCATTTTTAAAATTTTACCCCGCCGGTGTCGTTCAGGCGGATCGCCCGTTCCCTTTCGTAACGGGTGGATGACCGTCGCCGCAGCGTCTGACTTCCAACTAAGGCCTGCCATGTTCTCCGGCAACTCAGCCTCCTTTGAGTTCATCAATTATCGGTTCGGGTATCCCACCTCCAATCTCGAACATCGCAGGGTAAATTCTTGCGACTGATGAGAGCCGTCAGTCGAGAGTTGAGAGAAAAGCACTGGTTTCCTTCCCAACCCTCAACAAACGACTCTCACTCTTTCAAAGAACTATTCCCGCAGGGTCACACCGAACTCGCGCTTCAACCGTTCGCGAATCTTCGCGTGGGCCACGGTTACTTCTTCGTTTGTAAGTGTGCGATTTTTATCACGGTATGTCAATCTATATGCTAGGGATTTTCCGGAGACACCGGGAGCGAGTCCCCTCTGGCCTTCGAACAAGTCAAACAACTCAACGCTCTTGAGCAAAGGTTCTCGTGGTTCTTCAATCGTGCGCAAAATCTCTGCATGAGTCAGTTTTTCCGGCACGATCATTGCGATGTCGCGAGTAATGGCGGGGAATCTTTCAATCTCGCGAAATGTTTTCGCTGATTTTTGTGCTTCGAGCGCAAGATCGGCATGCAACTCCGCGGAGAAAATCGGGCCGAGCGCGTTCAGTTCCCGCGCGCACGACGCGGAAAGTTGTCCGCCAAAACCAATCACCCGGGTCCTCGAGAGAATCTCAGTGGCGAGAGCAAAATCACGATGTTCGCTCCGGCGAAACGATAGACTCTCGATCTGCAGCGATTCGATCGCTCCTTTCAAATCGAAAAAATCAAGTCTCCGCTTCGTTTGCGTGCGCCAGTGAGGCGAATCGGCCGCGTCTCCCCACAGGAGGACGCCAAGATGGCGTTCTTCTTTTCCACTTGCGGGAACAAAAACGCGGCCGAGTTCAAAAATCGTAACGCGCTCGGCGCCCGCGCGTACGTTGCGATCGAGCACAGCAAGAAGCCCGGGGCGCAAATTAGGCCGGAGTGCCACGTGATCTTCGCTGAGCGGATTGCGCAGCTTGATCGCATTTCCAGTTGTAACCACAGTTGCTGACCGCGGAATCAATTTTGACGTGCGCACCTCAGCAAGACCGCGCGTCACCAGTCCACTGCGCAACGCAGATTCAAGATCATGCGAATCATCGGCAACACTCGATGGCGTGAACCGGCTTCGATCTGTGCCGGTAATTTTTTCCACACCGTATGCGCGCACCACCTCCTCAATAAGATCGACATCGCGCTGCAAATCCCGCCGATAACTCGGAATCTTCCATGTCGCGCCGTCGCCGGAGCGGCTTTGGCGCGCAGGCGATCTACTCTTGCTCGTCTGCCCCGCCGTAACCTGGCGAAGGCGGGTACCCTTGCTCAACCCAAACCGCTCGAGAATTTTGTCGATCGTCTTTGGCTCGATCGTGATTCCGAGCACTTGATCGCATTTCTTGTAACTCAAGAAAACATCGGGCGGATTTGACAGGAGCGTGCCGGCAACAGCCGTTTCTTTCGCCGGATCTCCTTGCGCGATTTCGCGAATCAGCTCAGTCGCACGTTGCGATGCGCGCAAAATCATTTCTGGATCGACGCCGCGTTCGAATCGGTAACTGGCATCGCTCGGCAGATTCAGTTTGCGCGCAGTTCGCCGGATACTCGCCGGCAAAAAGTAAGCGCTCTCCAGCAGGATGGTTCGCGTCGATTCGGTCACGCCGGTATCCTCTCCGCCCATCACGCCGCCGATCGCGACCGCGCGTTCGTCATCAGCGATGACCAGGCTCTCCGGCGCGAGCGAATAAGTTTTACCGTCGAGTGCGAGAAATTTCTCACCGTTGCGCGCCAGCCGAACGTCGATGCCGCCTCTTAGTTTATCGGCGTCGAAGGCATGGGTTGGTTGCCCCAACTCGAGCATCACAAAATTCGAGATATCGACGATGTTATTGATCGAGCGAATACCGACGCTCTCAATCTTCGCCTGCAGCCAATTTGGACTTGGCCCAACCTTCACATTGTCGATCTTGCGCGCCGAGTAGAACGGGCATTCGCGCAGCGCAGAGATTTTGATTCCGGAGCCTGTAGCTTCCGCTGTCTTCAGTGAAGCGGGCGCACGCAATTTTTTTCCCGTCAGTGCCGCAATCTCGCGTGCCAATCCAAAATGACTCAGCAAATCTCCACGGTTAGGCGTGATCTCAACATCGAGAATCGTGTCGGCAGGAAAGAGATCGACAATCAGTGCGCCAATCTTTGCGTCGGGCGACAAAATCAAAAGGCCCGATGCATCTTCGCCCAAGCTGAGCTCGATCGGGCTGCAAAGCATTCCTTCCGATTCGATGCCGCGCAGTTTGCTTCTGCGAATTTCAGTTCCGTTAGCCAGCCTCGCGCCTGGCAATGCCAGCGGAACTTTGTCGCCGACTTTGTAATTGGTAGCGCCGCAAACAATGTGTCGTTTGGTGCCGCTGCCATCGTCCACTTCGCAAACCGTGAGGCGATCGGCGTTCGGGTGTTGCGATGACGCCGTGATTTGCGAGACGACGACCTTATCAATATTCGCGCCGCGCTGGTCGATCGATTCGATCTCCACACCGGCAAGCGTAAGCAACTCTGCCAGCGTATCGACATTCGCCGGAAGATCGACAAATTCGCCCAGCCAGTTAACGGAGAATTTCATTTTCGTTCTTCTGTCGCCTTCATGCAAATTGCCTCAAAAACCGTAGATCATTCTGCGCAAACAGGCGGATGTCGGGGATGTCGAATAAGATCATGGCGAGCCGGTCCATGCCGAGACCGAATGCGTATCCGGTCCATTTCTTCGGGTTGTAGGCGTCGTCGCCGCGCGCTTTGTTCACTTCCTCAAAAACGCCGGGATGCACCATTCCCGAACCCGCGACTTCAATCCATTGCTGTCCACCTTTGAGCGCCTTCGATTGCACGTCGGTTTCGAAGCTGGGTTCGGTGAAAGGAAAATAGTGCGGACGAAACCGCACAGCGGTATCGGGGCCAAGAAGCTCACGGAAGAAAAACTCCAGAGCGCCTTTCAAGTCTGCGATACTGACGTTTTCATCGACAAAGAGACCTTCGATCTGATGGAACTGCGCGCTGTGCGTCGCGTCGATTTCATCGCGGCGATACGCGGCGCCCGGAGCGATTACGCGGATCGGCGGCGGCGCCGCTTCCATCGTTCGAATCTGCACGGTCGAGGTATGTGTTCGAAGCAAACGCCCGTCGGGCAGATAAAATGTGTCTTGCTCGTTGCGTGCGGGATGATCAGGCGGTGTGTTGAGCGCATCAAAACAATGCCACTCCGTTTCAATGTCCGGACCATCCGCGAGCGCAAAGCCCATTCGGCGAAAGATTGCGATGGCGCGATCGAGTATTTGCGTCAGGGGATGCAGCGATCCGCGCTCGCTGGGTGTGCCGGGAAGTGAAACGTCGATACTGGCAAGCGCTTCGCTTTCTTTTTGAGAACGAAGTTTTTCAGCGTGCTGTTCGATGGCGTCGGCGACGGCGTTGCGCGTTTCGTTCAGTAGTTTTCCAACTACGGGACGCTCTTCCTGGCTGAGCGTCTTCATTTTCTCGCCCCAAACGGAAATGCTGCCGCTCTTGCCGAGATATCTCACGCGCACGGCTTCGAGCGTCTTCTCGTCGGGTGCGTCGCCGATCTCGCGTAAGGCGTTGTCGCGCAGTTGTTCGAGCGGATGAGGCATGGGACCGTGAATCGTTAAATCGTTACACCGTTACATCGGAAAATCGATTCACGATTTAACGAATCACGATTGACGATCCAACGAATCAGGCGGCCTTTTTCGCCTTCTTTTCCAGCGCGCTCCTGGCTTGATCGACAATCGATTTGAAGGCGGGCTCATCTGTGACGGCGAGATCCGCGAGAATTTTTCGATCGAGGCCGATGCCGGCGGCTTTGAGCCCTTCTGCAAAGCGACTGTAGTTGATTCCGTGTGCGCGCGCAGCAGCGTTCAAGCGCTGGATCCAAAGATAACGGAACGTGCGTTTGCGAGTCTTGCGATCGCGATAGGCCCAGTATTGGGCTTTCATCGTCGCGTCTTTTGCGTAACGGAAAAGTTTCGAACGGCGGCCCCGGTAACCTTTGGCTTTTTTTAAAACCCGTTTGCGGCGCGCCCGACTTGCCGGGGCGTTACTGGCTCTTGGCATTGTTAGTTTGCCCCGAATCGCTCCGAGGCTCCTCATTCAGCGAGCTGTTGTTCCGTTGTCGATCTCCGCAACCTCACTCGCTGATTTGATCCCGAGATACGGAATCAGGTGCGCAGATCGAAAGCGAGGAAGTTAGGCGCGTCTCGATAAAAGACAAATGCATATCGGAATGAGACCGTCGAATGACGAAGGAAGCCGGAATGCTGAAAACCACTAATACAGACGGGAAGTTCTTTGCGTCATTCGGATTTTGCAATTCCTTCGGCATTCGTCATTCGGGCTTGATCATTCGATTTCTCTTTTCTCCAAAGCAACCATGCGATCACGCCCACCGCCGCGCCGCCCAGGTGTGCAAACGATGAGACGGAACTGATTCCGGCCTTCTGTTCCCAGGCGCCGATAAACTGAAAGAAAATCCACAAGATGAGAACCGACCATGCCGGAAGCCGGATCCATCGGAACCACCACCAGCCATAACGCAGCAGAAATTCCAGTTTCACGTGCGGGAAATTGAGCGCATAAAAAGTAATCACGCCGGCAATACCGCCGCTGGCCCCGATACACGGGATTTGCGATTGCGGATCGACCGCGATGTGAGTTAGATCGCCGATAAATACAGCCAGAGCGATGAGCACGAAATAACGAAACGGACGCAGACACTCTTCCACGTTGTCGCCAAAGACCAACAAGAAATACATGTTTCCGAGCAGATGAATGATGCCGGCATGAAGAAAAAACGACGTGACGAACGTGAGACCGTCGAGCCGCGTCGCCTGCGCTGGAATTAATCCGAAGCGTTGAACGACATCGCGCAGATGCAGAAAAGCAAGTACGCTGATGCAAATGATGGCCGTCGAAAGTAGCCACGTTGCCCAGGGTTTCCGCGTCTCTTCGGGCGCGTCGAATTCAACCGGAAACCCAAGGAACGCGGCGATTTGCTTCCATCCTTCATCCGGCGGCGCGCTATCGACATCGGTGCCGCGCGCTTCTTCGGCGATCTGTTTTACTTTTTCCATGGCGATTAGTTCGCGCACCTGTTGCGGCAACTCGGGCGAAGCCGCGGGGAATTGCCGCGGAGCAAGAGTGTCCATTTCGTGGACGTCGAACCAGACGAAATGACAATGCTGGCAGACATCGACATCGACTTGTGCGCTATCCGACAACGCCACATCGATCATAGGCTTTCTGCACGAAGGACAGAGGCGGCCGCTTTTTCCCTGTCCGCTAATTGCATGAAGCCAGAGCAGGTTGATCGACTCCGGAGTGAATGTGCGACGCAGGAGCTCAACAGTCATCGCGCGGCCGCCGCACTTGTCGCAGGCAAAAAACACGCCGTGCGACGTGTGCACTTCTTTCAGCGGTATATTGCAACGGGGGCAGAGGAGTGCCGAGGCGTCATTGGCATCCATTTGGATCAAGGCTCCGAAATCCAAGCTCAAATATCCAGAGAAAATCCAACCTGGCCGGCGCGAACATCGGCGCGGACATGCGATTTTGTTTCACTGGCGAAATTCGCCACGCGGCGTAGAGAATGCGCGTGAAGGAGGCGCCGAAAAGATTTCATTTCCTCGGGATTTGCGGGACGGCCATGGGCTCGGTGGCGGCAGCGCTGCGAGAGCGGGGCTTCCAGGTTAGCGGATCGGACGAAAATGTTTATCCGCCGATGTCGACCTTTCTGGAAAAAGAAGGCGTCGCGCTCAAGAAAAGCTATCGCGCCGAAAACATTCCACGAGACGCCGATGTGGTGGTGATCGGGAACGCCATGAAACGCGGCAATCCCGAGGTGGAAGCGGTCCTGAACCGCAAGCTTTTTTATCTCTCGCTGCCGGAAGTTTTGAAAAATTATTTCGTGCGCGGGAAACACAATCTCGTCGTCAGCGGTACACATGGCAAAACAACCACAACGGCGTTGCTCGCATGGATCATGGAAAAAGCCGGACGCAAACCGGGTTATCTCATCGGCGGCATCCCGAAAAACTTCGGCGAAGGCGCGCGCCTGAACGATTCGAAGTATTTTGTGATCGAAGGCGACGAATACGACACGGCGTTTTTCGACAAGCGCTCCAAATTTATTCATTACCTGCCGGAATTGCTGATCGTAAACAACATCGAGTTCGATCACGCCGATATCTTCAGCAGCCTCGACGAAATCAAACTAAGCTTCCGGCGCCTCCTCAACATTGTTCCCCAAAATGGAATGGTTTTGCTGAACGGCGACGACCGCAATTGCGTGGAGGTCGCGAAAGATTGCCTGGCGCAGATGATCGAGGTCGGTTTTTCGAAGAATTGCGCACAGTGCATTCGCGACGCTGCTTTCTCGGCGAGCGGCTCGCGATTCAAACTCGGTGACGAGGTTTTTCAGATCCCGCTCGTCGGCGAGTTCAATGTGCGCAACGCGGCGATGGCGGCGACAGCCGCGCGGTTCTACGATGTGCCAAAAGCGAAGATCGATAATGCGTTCAAAACCTTTTCAGGCATCGCGCGGCGGCAGGAGCTCCGTGGCGAGGCGCGCGGCGTGAAAGTGATCGACGATTTTGGGCACCACCCGACCGCAATCGCTCATACCTTGCGCGCGCTCCGTCATCGTTATCCCGGGAACCGGCTCTGGGCAGTGTTCGAGCCCCGCTCAAACACGACCCGGCGCGCGGTATTTCAGCAGCAGCTTCCTGACGCGCTGAAGCTAGCCGACGGTGTTTTCATCGCGCGAGTGGCCAGGCTGGAGCAAATCCCGGAAAAAGAGCGATTGAATCCGCTAGCCGTCGTGGACGCGATTTCTAAAACGGGCCGGCCAGGATTTTACGAAGAGAATGCTGATTCAATTGTCGCTCGAATTGTGCCGATGCTGCGGCCGAAAGATGTGGTGGTCGTTTTTAGTAACGGGGGCTTTGACAACATCCACGAAAAGCTTTTAACGAGGTTAAGAGGGTAAAACGGTTACAACAGTTCAGAACGACTCCAGATGTTTAGCCGTTGCAGCATTGCAACTTTTAGCGGGTCACTTCGGCGACGGCGCCGCCGATGTATGATCGTGCACGATCCTCCAGCCATCGGCGGTTTTGCGAAAGATTAAAGTGAAACGGCCATGCGGCTGATCTTGCGCGCGTTTTAAATGCCAGCGACCCAAGACGACCGCTGCATCCGAACCGAGCGAAGTTATCTCGAGATCGGAAAAAGTTAGCACACCCATCTTCGCGCGATCGGAATACTTCTTTTTGTAACGTTCGCGAACTGTTTCCCAGCCGCGTTGCACCGAATCCCCTGAAACGAAGATTGTAGATTTTGCGCGTGCGTATCCATTCATGAACCCATCGATATCGGCCCGGTTCCAGGCGTCCTGTTGCGCCTTCAGCACCGCGCGAATCCGGGCTGCGGCGGTTGCCTGGTTTTCTTGTTGGGCCACAGGCGCAGCGAAAATCGAGTGACTGCCTGCGGAAATGAAAACAACACTGGCCCAGACGCAAAGCGCGAGCGGGATTGGAGGGCTGAAACGAATCATTTGCACCGTTGGCAATTTCCTATACGCTCTATCCGTCGCGTCCAGTTCGATTAGGGGATGATTGTTTCGCCGGGCAAAATATTCTTGAAAGCCGTTTCTGACTTTATTAGAATCGCCGGCCACACCAGTAGGGCTACCGTGCATCGATTTTTCTGCATCGCGACGCTTACGATTGCGTCCGCATTTCTCGCTTCAGCTCAGCAAGGGCCCGAGCGCCCGCAGCCATCTCCCAATCTGCAGGTAGGCAATGAAGCAAATGCGACACCGTCTGTTTTTCCGATAGCGAAGGGGACGCAACCTGCGCCAGCCGCTGTTCAGATAGCCAATCCGCCGCCCACAGAGACGCCTCCGCCAGGTGCGCCGGCGACAGTTAAGCTGCAGTTTCCAAACAGCGATGTTGTCGATGTGCTGCATATGTATGAGCAGCTTACCGGTAAGAAATTGGTGATGGACAATTTCGTGCAAGGCAAGGTGAACATTTTCCTCACTAAAGACGTATCTCGTGAGGAGGCCATCAAGATTATCGAGATGAGCATGGCATTGAACGGCATCTCTTTAATCACCGCGTCTCGAGACATTGTGGAAGTAGTCGGAGCCGGGCAAAACCCGCGCAAGGCGGTGGTGCCGATAATTTCCGACGCGGAGGACATTCCGCCGGGCAATCCCGTGATCAGCTTTTTGTTTAAGCTCCAGTATGCAGACCCGCAAGAACTACAACAAGTGCTGATGGCATATTTTCAGGGAAGCTCGAGCTCGATCAACATTCTGGCCCTGCCGAAATCGTCGAGTCTCCTGGTGACACAAAATGCAGACATCATCAGGCAACTTGCCAGTGTGATTCAGCAAGTGGATGTGGCGCCCGCGGAAGTGGTGAGCGAGTTCATCAAACTCGA
>WNGD01012294.1_pt1 | contig 11302 bp, 8 predicted proteins | sample 5400671 | NCBI WGS metagenome assembly WNGD01 (sample SAMN13153369, study PRJNA577476) | soil metagenome | isolation source: 40 cm soil or saprolite under grassland replicate 2 | place: USA:California | collected 2016-06-15
ATGATCCCGCCTTGCTGTAACAATTGGAACAGCTAGGTTATGACCGTACTTTCGATGACCTTCCGGTAAACCGTTTCGATCCTATTATCCCTGGAGAGCCAGGTGGACGATGGCGTGGCATAAAGGTAAACCCGATACGTCGCCAGGTGACGTTTCCTGCCGGTATCAAGCTTGATTTCGGAGGAATCGCGAAAGGCATGGCGGTTGATGCAGTTCTGGAGAAGCTCTACCAGTGCGGCATAAGTTCTGCACTGGTAAATGCAGGAGGAGACCTCTCAGTCCTCGGACTCCCCCCTTCTGATGAGCAGTGGTTGGTTGCAGTTCCTGGGCAGAAGCAGTACTGGACGATCCCACTACATCACGGTGCCATTGCCACTTCTGGCATCGCTCATCGCCACTGGCGGCAGGGCAACATACTGCGCCACCATATACTCGACCCGCGCACGGGTCTGCCAGCCCAGAGCGATTTGTGGTCGGTTACCGTCGTGGCAGACCGCTGCGAACAGGCAGAGGTGGCGGCAAAAGTCACATTTATTCTTGGTTCGAAATCTGGTGCCGATTTTCTAAGCAGACACCGCATCGCCGGACTGCTAGTGCACGAGGATGGCACGTGGGAAACTGTGGAGCCATGGCCGACACATCTTATGGAGGAAGTAAGCAAATGAATACTATCTGGCAAAGCATCACCTGGGACATCGCACGGGCAGGCGGATTTACCGCCTATATACTACTCACTCTGGCAGTGATTGTGGGCCTGGCACTATCGACGCAAATCCAATCGCCCAGCCGCTGGCCGCGTTTACTCAACAGCGAACTACACAATTTTCTGACATTGATCAGTACGATCTTTCTTGTAGTGCATGTCCTGGCCACCTGGGTTGATCCATTCACCAGGTTCAGTTGGAACGAGATACTCATACCATTAACAAGTCATAATCGTCCAGAATGGATGGCATTCGGTATTGTGGCATTGTATCTGGGTATTGCTATCGGTATCAGTACCTGGCTGCGCCCTCACATCGGCTACAAGTTGTGGAGGCAATTGCATGTATTGACATTGGGCGTCTTTGCGCTCGCGACTATTCATGGTATTGGCACCGGCAGTGATACACAGACTCCATGGGCACTGGGTATCTACATCGTTAGCAGTGTCCTGGTAGGATCGCTCCTCTGCCGACGTCTTTTCCTTTCGAAAGGGAATAGCAAACCCACCCGGGCGCATCCTATCACTCCTAATCGCAGTGTAAGGACCACAGAAGCGCGTATCTCTGAATAGAAACGAACTGAAGTTGCCTCCCGTGTACGGTGAATGAAACAGGTAGTTGCTATACTTTTGCAGCGGCTCCTTGGGCTTTTGAAGGCTCCAGGGCATCTTCGCCATTGGTCTGCACTTTCATTGCGCCGGTTATGGTCAGACCAAGGGCGCTGAGGCAGATGAGGCCAGAGGTGCACATGAGCACAGCAGCCCATGGGTGGGAGAAGACAAACATGGCTGTAACCTGGGTCGCTGGAATATGTAGTAATCCTGAAAACACGAGTAGACCCACGGCTTCGTTGCTGCCGACTTGACCAGGAGGTGTCGGCAGGATATAGAACATGTTATAGACAGAGTAACCGAAGAGAGCCATGCCGAAGGTGATATGAAAGCCGATTGTCCAGAAGGCGAGCATAGCAAAGAGTCCATCAAAGAGCACAGCTATAACAGTAAGCATAATAGCCGGAATAAATATTCTGGGTTGGCTTGCACCAGCCAACAAAGAGTCCACAAAGCCCGTAGCGAAGCCCTCAACCTTATTCCCAATTGATTTTGGAAGCAGCCCTGTCATCTTTTGAAGTAAAGCAATAGCATAATTGCGTTTCCAGGCCGAGAGGAGGACAAAAACCAGCAGACTGATAAGGATTCCGCTCACGAACCAGAGTACCAACCAGAGCTTGATATCCATCTGCACACCGAGAAAGGGCACGATAGCCATGATGAAAAGCGCAGGCATTAAGTCCAGTGCTTTATCCATAGCTACCGTTGGGAGTGACTTGCTGACGGGTATATCAGCATTACGTTTGAGCATAAAGCATTTTGCAACTTCCCCGCCACGTATTGGTAGCAGGAAATTGAGGAAAACACCAACCTGATAGAGTGCAATTGCTTGAAAGGTGCTGACTTTGCCAACAGGATTTAAGAAGAGTTTCCAGCGTATGCCACGGACGGACCACGCCATGAGAAAGCATGCACCAGCAAGTAGAGCCAGAATAATGCCTTGTGGAGTTGCCAGGTTCATACGCAGTATAGCAATAGTTACAGGTAGATTTACAAATCGAGCAACAAGAAACAGCAGGCCAACGCCAATCAGCAGACCTATAGTCACTCTAGTGGTTGGACTGTTGAGCAAAGCTTTCCAGGCTGGCTGTTTTTGCTTTACTTCTGGCGCTCCTACCGAAGCAAGCGGTATGGTGCGGCCGAAAGGCTCGCGTCCATAAAGATTTATTACTGGCAGTGGGCCAGTCTGTTGAATACCATACGGCCAGTATCCTTCTTCATTCCTCAGCCTAAGCCCATCATTCGCATTTTGAGAGTTCTCCTGAGCGCCTTGCTTTGGAATATGGATCGCTGGCATCATGCCACTAAGTTGCATGAGATGCATAGTACTCTGGCTACTGATATCATCATCAAACAGGTGAGCGGATATTTTCCTATGCACCCCATGGGATGGAGGTGCCAGAACAGATTTTTTATTAACAGACACTGTTTTTTCGAGGGAGATTGTAGGCTGCATGGCAACATCGCCATTTGTATCGCTTTCTGTTGTTGTTTTGTGCGGTACTGGTGTGTCTACTTTTCCATTCTTTATACCTACCAGGCGAGTTCGAACCGGACGAGGACGAACAGGTGGTGGCAGTGAATCGACATTATCGAATTGCATGCATAGCCTCAACTAAAAATTATTGGGTAACCAATTGAAACGAACTGCACAAGCTACGCTTCATACATATCAACGCATCATACAGGTGAAGTTAACTATTTGCTATAAATACCCATGCTTGTTGTACCATTCGGCTGTATTTTTTATCCCGATCTCTAATCCCACGTTGGGAACAAAGCTCAATTCGGCCTTCGCTTTGCTGATATCATAGACACGGCTACGCGTAAGGAACTGGATACGACTACGCGTAAGCGGGGCATGCTCTCCCTTGATACCTGGTATTACTGAGAAAATGTCCGAGGCAAGTTTGGCTAGCCAAAGAGGGATGCTGCCCTTTGGTAGTTCTCGATCCAAGGAGTGCGCGACGGATGTTGACAGTTCGCGTATGGTTACTGGATGCTCACCAGCGATATTATAGCTCTGTCCAATGGCCTCCGGACGCTCGGCACATAGAAGAAAAGCCGAGGTCATATCATCAATATAAATTGGATGCAGCAGTGCCTTGCCCCCGTCGATGACACGAAACATACCTTTTTGAATTGATGAGAAGAAGCCAAGTAAATGGAGATCGCCAGGCCCATACACCAGACCCGGGCGAGCTATGCTTACAGGCAGTCCATCTTCTTTATGTGCCCTCAGTGCAAGTAATTCGCCCTGGAGTTTGGTAGCTTCGTAGGGATTTGTGGGTGCAAAGGGAGCATTCTCTGCTGCAGGCGTCTCACCTGTTACTCCATGCACCCCCGTAGTGCTGCAATGAACAATACGCTTCAACTGCTTCTGCCCTTTACAAGCATTGAGAAGAAAACGCGTGCCCTCGACATGGGTATAGTGATAAAGTTCTGCAGGTACACTGGGATGATAAAGCCGACCTACGAGATGATAAATGATGGTATCGTGACCGCTTCACCAAATTGCGCACGGGCTTTCTGTTCGTCTCGTACCAGTATACGTACTCTCTGCTTTTGTTTTACCAGTTCAGTTGTCAGCGCCGAACCTAGAAAACCTGTCGCGCCTGTTACTAAGATAGTCATATAATTATTGCCTCGCTCCTGAATACCCCTTCACGCTGATAGCATTCTCGGGACAAGCCTCGTAACAAAGTAGGCAACGCTGGCAGGACTGATAGTCAACCTTCAACGTCTTGAGGTCAATCACATTTGGTAGCGGACATGCTTCTACACAGATGCCACAATGGGTACAATTTTCTTCTTTGATTTGCGGCCGCGTGCCAACCAAACCCGTGCCATAGAGGGTGGTGCACAGATGTTTGCCTCGTTCCGCAATCCATGTGTAAGGATAATCGAGTGGATACATCAGCCAGAAGATGAAGCGGTAGAGAGTTTTTTGCTGCGGCAGTCGGAACTTCTTGATGACGCCAACGTCTTCGCCAACCAGTTTCCATGATGGCTTACCCATCTGTGTCAGAGCCAGCTTCAGATGTGGAATATCGCGTGGCTTGACATCGACGATTTGACAGCAGACCAGGTCAACTGCCAGGCTGTCACGCCCTGCCACCAGTACGTGTAGATCGGCCTTATCACCATACAGCGGCCCCTCGCCATCCTGTCCGATGCTGCCATCTATGATGGTGAGGTCAGGTTTGATGCCAAGACTCATATCAACTATGCTCTGGTCGATACCGAAGGTATGCATCGAGCGGCGATCGGGTCGTGGTAAAATGCCCATTGGATTTTTCATGCCGAGTGTCATGGTGGAGACAACATGGGTTTTGAGGACTGGCAGGTTAATGAGGCATGCCTCGCTCAGAATACGCGGGATACGGAAATGACGCAAGCGTTTCGCACCCTTGGGCCGTAATTCAACCCAATCTTGCTCACCACCTTCTGGATCTACACGAACAATGCGAATGCCATTTTCAGCACAGAATTTTTCAACACCTAAAATAGTATAGGTGGCATCTCGGTCGAACTCTGTGCCTGGTGTTTCGCAGAGCACAGGCTCTGCGCCACAGGTACGAACTTCTTCTGCAACGGCTTTGAGGAGAGCAAAACTTGTGGTTGAGCCGGTCTCGGCATTGCGACCCGCTACAAAGTTCGGTTTCAATATTGCTATTTTGGCTCCGCGCATGACCGAGTCCATACCGCCAATTTGTTCGATGATGCGATGTGCCGCTACTTCGATGCCATCAAAGGTACGAGTAACGGCTATTGTATCTGTATCTGGTCGTGTTGCTAGCATGTTTATAGGTTCCTTTTCTTATTCTTATTTATTCTTATTCTTATTTATATGAATGTGATTTATTCTATTGATGCTTAGAAATACCGCCACCAAAGTTGACGCAGGCACTTATCCGTCTTGCCTGCCAACATGTCAGGCAAGACGAGAGGAGAAGCATCACCTAACAACCCTACACCATACTGGCCCCAATGCGGTGGGATGAGGTGATACTCGCAGATGCCATGCCAGTTCCAGACGCTGGGCTGGCATAGACGTTTGATGGTGGATTTTTATGGATAACTTGCCAGACCTGTATGACAATCTGCAAATTTTGGTCATCTGCACGGTACTCTGCACGTAATACGGATTTTTGTAATGCATCATTGATTATGCCCATATCTCCGCCGACAGTTTGAATATCGTGCAACATCTCAGAATCAGCGACGATGTAGTCGATGCGATCCGGGTTGTTATCAAGTGCCTGTTGGTGAAGCTCTGGATCTCCAGCTACATTCCAATAGACCTCAGCATGAGGATAGGTCGCCCCATCGCCAACACCCTGGCCACGAGGTACACGCAAATCCACGTACATATAGCTATTAATGACTATAAAAGAGTTATGCGGAACATGCGTGCGTATCCATACTAGCGCCTGTTGTTGGGCTGAAGTGGGATGCTGAGAGACAATCTCTCCCATCTCCCTTACATCGTAGGGAATAAGAGCTACCAGAACTGCTAAGAGCAAGATAGCCCGCACAACATCGAAACGCACCACTTTGCCCAACCAGCCCAAAATAGTGTTTACGGCAATTGCGACGTTCACGGCAATCAAAGGGATGAGCGGTATGATATAGAATGAGAGCACCTGTCCACCGCGTACAAGCAATATCCAGAAACTGATTGCCAGCAAAGAGATAAGCAAACATCTGTCAGGTACTCGTTCTGCATCACGCACTTTTAATTTTTTACGAAATGCTCGATTAAAGAATCTAAAGGGGGGCAGCGAGAGCAGCACATAAAGCAGTAAACGCCAACGACTCAAGAAGCCATAGAGCAGGTTGAATAAAAGGGCAGCTATACTGCAAATGATAAACAATCGATCAAGACTGAGCCAGGCGTCCCAACTCGTAATGAAACTACCATTGGACTGGCTCCGTTGAGACTGTCCTACAAAGGTATCTAGCATGCTCAAGTGAACATGTGTATCCCACGGAAGATGCCAGGCATAGGGAAATAACTCATCCTTCAAAACCGCCATCAGCACAAAACCTGAACAGACAGCTATCACGATATAGGTGAATGAAACAAGGCCAAACTTGCGTTGGAACCTGGTTGTATGGAGCCAGGCAGCGTATAACATTACTGGCAAAAAGAGCAGCATTATCTCTTTGGAGAGCACGGAGACGCCAAATGAAATTGCTGCTAAAACGATAAAAAGAAGACGACTATCGCTGACCGCCAGGAAATAGAGTGAGAGCAATAGCCAGAATGTAGCAACGTTATCCAAATAGATCTGGCGTTGATATGTTACACTGAGTGGTGACAGTGAGAAAATGATCAACGCTAATAAGGCAGCGCTGAGGCTACCACTCCAACGACGCACAATCAAGTACACCAGTAAAGCACTACCGACAGCGTAAAAGAGCATAAAGACACGACCGCTATTGAGCGCATTGCCAAAAGTAAAAGGTCCACCAGTTAGTTGTATCCAGGCTGCAATTTGCATCCAGGCCAGGGGAGGGTGTCCATAGCCATAAGGATATGGCGAAATAAGCCCTTGCGTAATTGCCCATGCATTGGACATGTAGGTCCCTTCATCTAGCTCATAGCGTGGAAAGTTAAACATGTTATATGCATGAATCACAAATGCAGTTGCGAGGCTCAGAACAACAAGTACAGCTTCCAACCATGTTGGCAATGGTATCGCCCTTGTTTGTTTGGCAGTATTCAATGTGACATTCGGCATTAGATGAGTGTCACTGTCTGCAATACGTGTCTCTTGATGAGGCATCGCCTTTGGCATGACCATCGTATTACCGGTCGGTTTGCGCAAAGGATTCTGTTTTTGTCCAGGCCGATGAGCTGTACGTAGGAAGAAATTGGGACTACGATACAAAATGATATTGCCATTCTCAATCTCTTGCGGAGCCGTTTCTTGCTTATATGTAGCTTGTATTGAAACGTCCTTTAAGAGAGAGCTTGACCAGCCCAGCGCACCTCTCATATGATCTTTTTGTTCAGGTGAATCGCTCAAGCCGCTTTCTCCGGCAGGCTGTACCGTTTCCGGCAGTGTCGCTTCGTGTTTGAGTGTAGCTTGTATTGAAGCATCTTTTAAAAGAGAACTTGACCAGCCCGGTTTTCCAACAACTTTTCGCCGTATCGATGAAGGCAAGGGCTGTGGATTTATCGCAACTTCCGATTGTGGCTGGGCAACAGAACTCTGTGTTTGCTGAACGCCTGAACGTTGTGGTTCTGGCTCTTGAGAGTTTGGTGTCGGTCGAGAGGAAACTGTCATATGCCTTTCTTATTTCTATCAATTGGAACTGTTATTCAAGCAGCGATTTTACTGCGATGCTGTCCGATGTGCACAGTTTTCTCCCAATTTGATGTACCCTTGATTGCACGATACACAGCTCGAAGAGCGGCAATACTCAGAATCCATTGATATGGGAAGAAAGCCAGCACCAGGATAATCGATTCGCCCCATTTCCACTTGCGGTTATGCGCCTTCAAAAATTCATGCAGCCCTGCCAGATCCAAGAAGACTCCCAGGACAAAACAATAGAGAGGTATGAAAGTGAGCATAGCAAGCCAGAGTGGAAATTTGACAAAAAAGAACATAATGATTGCGACAGGGATCAGAATTGCAAATAATGCTTGCACTTCAGGTAAGATGAGCACATAAAAAGCTAGCAAGCGTTGAGATAGCTTTTCCATCTTCAACCATTCCCATTTGAAGAGAATTTGTATGAAACCTTGATTCCAGCGGGTACGCTGCCTGATGAACTGTTTAATTGTATGCGGTGTCTCCTCACGGGTGACGTATTCATCTTCGTAGATGATACGCAGGCGCGCATGCGCGAGACTGAGGCGAATGCCAAGTTCTGCATCTTCAGTCAGACAGTTTTCATCCCAACCACCTAATTGTTCCAATAGTTCGCGTCGCACGAATACGGTATTGCCACCAAGTGGAGTCATTCCGATACGCGCGAAGAAGTGCATGGATGACTTAAACCAGAAGAAATATTCAAGCACATTCAAGAAGCAGAACCACTTGGTATTGTGGTTCATGAGCTGTACACCGCTTTGCACAGCATCAATATCCTCATTGAGCATTGAGGTATTGATAATATTAAGGATATCGGGATGTGGTTCATCCTCCGCATCGAAGATTGTCACCACATCGCCACGTGCTACCTGTAATCCCAGATTCAAGCCATGTGGCTTACTGACAGGATAATCATTATAAATGAGCAATTGCACATTTGGATCGCCAAGCTCGTCGATTTTAGCCTGTGCCTCGGAAATAGTGCCAGGATCATCTTCGCGACAAATAGCGATTATTTGCATGAGTTCTTTCGGATAATTGAGATCGTAGACTTTTTGGATTGTCTCACGGAAGACATCTTCTTCATTCTTGGCAGGCAAAAGAATTGTAAAGGTAAGGCAAGGATCACGAAAGACTGTCGGAGCGTGGTTAAGCCATGCATGTTCAGGCTTCTCCCAGATGAATAGGCGTAAACGTATATTAAAGATAGCTTGAAATACCATCAGTATGATGATCAGAAAGTAAAGTATTAAAAAGACTTGACTAATAACAGTTAAAATCACTCGTTACCTCGGTTAGATTGAATAGTAGGTATCAGGTGTTCTTCGTAGAAGCAATGCCCCTAAGAACCTCTCTAGCATGGGATATCGTATCCAAGCGGGTCAGCTTTCTTACCACATACGGTTTGCTTCAATGGATTAATGGTAGCGTCATCTATGCTTGGAACAATAAAGCTAAAAGCTTCTGCACCACCATTACGATGTAATGTAATAAGCACTATGCTATTGGCCCCGATACTAACATCCTGAGTATGCCAGGGACCGAAACCGAAAAGCTGGTTCTGGGAACTGACCTCCGCAAGTTGGTTTGTACTGGATTTGTTAACGAACAGGAGACTAACGGCTTGATGCGCGTCATCCTGAGTGGCATAGACACTGACGGGATCGTGCTGGATTTGCAATGGGATAAGATCGGGTTCTAAATGCGAGAACAACTCCATTACCCGGTACATAGCTGTTTGTGAACCGTTGCCGTTAAATAGTGGGTAGGGTGTCGTAACACCCTCGGCTGAGAAATAAGCCACGAATTCAGCTTGCTGGTTCATCAGTGCACCGAGCGTATCGGCCCACCACAAAGCGGCCTGTCCACGAGTCGGTACCTGGGCATTTGGATTTGTATTGATTTCAGTAATTGCAATCGGTACATCACGTCCCATGGTCTGCCGAACCAACTGCCGCAGTGATGGAAGCAAGTAGTTCCACTCATCAGGACTACTCATTAATAGAGAAGGAGAGGTGCTAGCATCAGTAAACTCGTAGCGATGGAATGATACTCCATCTAGAAGATGAAATTTGAGATCTGGATGAGCCTTCTCATACTTTGCTACGCCTTCTAAGAATCCTTCCATCCAGAGCGTACCCATTGAGTCCTTTGGGCCTACACCAATGCCAAAGAACTGGCTAATTTCTGGGCCAAAGACTTCGATAGTCGGATTATTTTGATGCATGGCAATTGAGTATTGAATAAAGTCATTCACATAGGCTGCAACGGTGAGTGGTTTACCAGGTTGATCTGGATCCATAAGCTTGTCTGGCTCGTTGCCTACAGACCAGAATTTTATGGGATGGATCTGTACATTTGCAAATCCGTTTTTCTTACGAAAGACGCTATGTGGATTACTCATAAAGTCTACCCAATTACCAGCCAGATTAGCTCTCTCTGGAAGACTGGCGGGAATGCCTGAAGCATTGATTGGATTGGAGAGACGCGCCTGCACCATCCCATCGGCTCCGACTTGATAGAGCAACGTACTAAAGTCGTAAAGCTGCTCATAAGATAGGATATGATTTTGGTCCGGCTGATCCTCTCCCCAGCTCCCGCCTGGAAAGCGAAGGAGCTTGATACCCGCATTCTGCAAACCATCAACAATCGGTGAATCATAAGACATAAAGCCTGTGAAGTTGCCATTTACCGAGTCTATCGAAGTTGTACCGGCTTTAGGAAATACATTCACACCAAAGAGATAGGGGCTAATAGGAATACCCGGCTGCCTTAAATCAATGAGCGCTTGCTGTTGATTCCCGACCTGTAACACTAACTGGTCATTGTTGCCGCTCTCGACACTCATCACGCGCACAGCGGCCAGAATCAGCATTATGAGTAAAAGTATGCTGAGTATAGCTAATAGACGACGATGATCTTTCCTTTTCGATCTTCGAGAAGGGAGGGTTCCCTGCGATACAGGCGCTTTCCAGTTTTGTACAGAACCATTTGGGGCTTCGTTAGATTGAACTGGATTTACAGCTCCTCCCCGTTTTACGTCGTTATTGACAATCATACTACTCACTTCCTGCATAGGGGCAATTCTGGATGATGGCCCTAATATATTTGAAGATGGCCTGGCGGGAACAAGCCATCTTCCAGTTCACCAATACTCATGTAAATATACTTCTACCTGTTCAAACGTATGAAGGCTAGCATCTGCACTAAATTTGTTCGCATTAGGACAATTGTCAGGTGTCGACAACCCTTGTCACAACACCTTTCATCGTATAGACTACAACTACAACCAATGAAAAAGATATTCGTTCGCTAATCGAAGAATAGGTAGCTACATTTTGAAAGGTAGTTCGTGATAGTGTCTAGCAGTCTGAAAGTCGTTACAACATTCCCATTCACCACTGAATCGCAGCAACTTCTTAAAGAGGCCGCTGCAACAGAAACAGTGGTTGTAACCACAGCTGATGAGCTTTCTGCCCACTTGTCCGATGCTGAGATATTATGTAGTTATTTCATTCCGCCTGACTGGCGTACACTAGCGCCCAAATTGCGCTGGTTACAATTTCCGGGAGCAGGCGTCGACTCACTTGCAACAACTGGATTGTTGGATGCAAATAGCGGTTTGATTGTGACAACAGCAGCAGGCATACATGCAGAG
>WNGD01011410.1_pt1 | contig 11301 bp, 11 predicted proteins | sample 5400671 | NCBI WGS metagenome assembly WNGD01 (sample SAMN13153369, study PRJNA577476) | soil metagenome | isolation source: 40 cm soil or saprolite under grassland replicate 2 | place: USA:California | collected 2016-06-15
CGCCTGAGTGCGCCGCGCGAACACATCGGTCAGCCGCGCCCGGAGCTCCGGCCAGCCGGAGCGGTCGTACTGGGCGGGCAGGCTCGTCTCATCGATGCCGAGCCGGGCCAGCAGCTCGGCGAAGAACTTCGGCTCCAGCGCGCCTACCGCCAGGTACCGGCCGTCGGCGGTGGCGTACGTGTCGTAGAAGGGGGCGCCACCGTCCAGCACGTTCGTACCCCGCTCGTCCTGCCACGCCCCGGCCGCGCGGAGCCCGTACAGGAACGAGGCGAGCAGCGCCGAGCCGTCCACCATGGCGGCGTCGACGACCTGTCCCAGCCCGGACCGCTCGCGCTCCAGCAGCGCGGCGAGCACGCCAACGGCGAGCAGCATCCCGCCGCCGCCGAAATCCCCGACCAGGTTGAGCGGGGGGAGGGGGCGCTCGCCAGCCCGGCCGATCGGGTCGAGGCTGCCGGAAACGGCGATGTAGTCGATATCGTGGCCCGCGGTCTCGGCGAGCGGCCCGTCCTGCCCCCAGCCGGTCATCCGGGCGTAGACCAGCCGTGGGTTGCGCGCGGCGCACACGTCAGGCCCGAAACCGAGCCGCTCCGCCACGCCGGGCCGGAACGCTTCGACCAGTACATCGGCCCCGTCGGTGAGGCGGAGCAGCACACCTACCCCGGCCGGGTCCTTGAGGTTGAGCCGAATGGACCGCCGGCTCCGGCACAACGGGTCGACCGGAGGGAGAGCCTGCCCGCCCGGGCGGTCGCGCCGGTCCACCCGCAGCACGTCCGCGCCCAGGTCGGCCAGGACCATGCAGCCGAACGGCGCGGGCGCCAGGCTCGCGATCTCGATCACCCGCACCCCGTCCAGCGGACCCATCCCCGCACCGCCTCCTCTCGCCAGCAGCCCCATGGGCGGCGGCAGCGCCCCTGCGGCAGCCACCGCGGGGCAGCCCACCGTAACGGCAGCCCACCGCGGCCCGCCACGAGCGCCACGCGACGATGGTAGATGCGTCGGCCCTCACCCCCGTGGCTCCCGTCGTAACCGAAGCGCACAACTCGTGATCATGACCTTGCTGTAGTCAGGGATGGCAGAACAACAGCACCAATGCAGGATCACGAGGGCCGACGGGATGGTCTGGTGTCGTGATCATGGGATTGCTACTGCTAGATGCACATCAATCCCATGATCACGATCGGGGTCCCCCGTCCCGGCGGCACGGCGGTCGGCTCGCGCCCGCGCCTTCCGGGAGCGCAGCCACGGCTTCGGCGTCGGCCGGATGCGCCGGGATCGGTGACCGCCGCTAGCGAATGAGGCGGCCGGGACCGCGAGCACGTATTGTCGCAGCATGCGCTTCAACGCGCCTGACCTGCTCGGACGCTGTAGGCGGGCACACACCGGGCACATCTGCCCAGGCCGCGTCGACGGCCCGCCGGGTTGTGTCCTCCTGGTCGGGCATCACGTGGCCGTAGACCGCCAGCACCATGGTCGGCGTGTCGCCGATCCGCTCGGCCACCGCGTGGACCGACTCCCCGGCGGCCAGCAGCACCGAGGCGTAATGGTGGCGCAGGTCGTGGCTGGACGTGCCCTCTGGCAGGCCCGTGGCCGCCGCGGCGGCACTGTAGGCGGGCCGCAGCATCCCTCCGGCGCTCCAGGGCCGCCCGGCTGCGGTGGTGAAAACCGTGCCATCGGGCGCCGGCGGGAACTGGGCGATATGGGCGGCCAGGGCCTCGGAAGCCACGGTGGGCAGCGGCACAGTCCGGGCCGCGTTCGCTGACTTGAGTGGCACCCGGTGCCGGCCGGCCAGGTCCAGCTGGGCCTCCACCCCGACCTCGCGCCGCAGGAAGTCCACATCGGCCAGCCGCAGCGCCCGCAGTTCGGAGATCCGCAGGCCGAGGGCAGCCTGGGCAACGATCATGGCCTTGATCCGTGGCGGCGCCGCGCCGGCCCATGCCTGCACCTGGGCGACGGTCAGCGGCACGATCTTCGGCCGCTCGCGCCTGGGCAGGGACAGCCGCCCGGCGGGCAGCACCGGGTTGCGGCCGATCACCCCGTCAAGGGCTGCGGCGGCGAACACGGACCGGAGCATCCCTAGATAGTTGCGCAGGGTGCCGGGGGCGAGGATGGCCGACCGGGACGCCACCCAGGCCTGGATCTCCGAGGGCCGCACCCGGACGATCGGGCGGGCGCCCAGCGGTGTGCCCTCCACGTGGTGGCGCAGGAAGACATCGTGGATGCGCCGCGTGCCCGGCCGCAGCACCCGGGCGGCCGACCAGGCCTGCGCATACTCGGCCACGGTCACCCGGCTGGACAGGTCCACGTGCGTGCCACGGGCCACGTCAGCCCTGACCCTGGCGTCCCAGGCTGCCGCGTCGGTGCGCCGGGCAAAGGTCTTCTTCAGGTGCCTGCCGCCTACGCGGTGCCGCCACTCATACCGGCCGTCCGGAAGTTTCCGGATGCTCATCAGTCCTCACTGCCTTCCTCGGTGACGCGCAGCCTGGCGGTCACGCTCTCCGGCCGCGTTGTCAGGTACGCCAAGCGGTCCACGCCGCGCATGAGGCCGCCCTCGATGGTGCCGCGTATCCATTCCCGCACCCGATCCGTCCTGTCGGCGACGTTCCCCGTCACGGGGTACGGGCCGCCGTCATCACCGAGGCCGGTCAGCAGGTACACGGGCGCGATGTCGAGCGCGCAGGCCAGCGTCAGCAGCTCATCCACCGTTACCGGCCGTGGGCGCAGCTTGCCGGGCCGCCGCGCTTCGAGCTTGTACAGCGCTTGCGCCGTCAGCTGCGGCGCGCCGAGTTCGGCGCATCGCGCTGCCAGCTCAGCGACGGTCATGCCCCGCTTGCCGCGGACCTCTCTGACCGTCGCTGCGGCCACGTCACTTGGCGTCCACTTATTATCCATATTGGCGACTCTAGCGTTCGGATTGACTAACGTCTACCCAGACCGGCAGACTTCCGCTAGTGGTCGCATCGGCCACGGAATTGGCCGGACTGGCTAGGGATGGCAGCGTGAACGACGACAGGCACATGAGCCCCGAGGAACTGGCCCGCCGCGAGGGCGTGCCCGTCCAGACCGTCTACGGATGGAACAAGACCCGCACCGGCCCGCGGTTCATGAAGATCGGCCGGCACGTCCGCTACCGCGTGGCCGACGTCATCGCATGGGAGAACTCGCGCACCATCACCAGCGGCAGGACCGCTTGAGCGATGGGCACAAAGCGAGGCCCCCGGCGGGACGCCGGGGGCCAGAAGACGGGCGCGGGCAGCGGCACGTCAGGCACCACGGTACCGCCCCCGCGCTGCGCCTACCTCCATCCCACCCACCTGACCGGGTGCAGGCAGCCCGCTGAGCCCGGCTCGCGGTACTGCGCCGTACACCGGGACGGCGCGCAGTGACCGGGCCATACGGCAGGACCGCCAGGCGATACCACGCGGCGGGCTGGTCTCCGCTGCCGCTGCCCGCCCGGAAGAAGAAGGAACCGCCCACCGGGTGGACCGGCCGGGACGCACCGATGGCATCGGCGGCCGACGTGGAGACCTGGTGCGAGGACCACCCCGGCGGCAACATCGGCCTGCGCCTGCCTGCGGTCGCGATCGGTATCGACGCCGACACCTGGAAAGGCCCAGCCGCCGCCGAGGCGTGGGATAACCTCCTGCGACAGTTCGGCCCACTGCCCGCCGAAGCGCCCTGGTGCACGTCCCGCGACGACGGGGTGTCGGGCATCCGCCTGTTCGCCGTCCCCGGCGGCTACAGGGCAGTGACCGACCTGGGCGAGGCGGGCGAGGTCATCCAGCACCACCACCGGTACGTCGTCGCCCCGCCGAGCATCCACCCCGGCACTGGCAAGCCCTACCGCTGGGTGAACGCCCCCGATGGGCGCCTCCCTGACGCCCGGAAACTGCCACCCCTGCCACCGGCCTGGCTGGCTGGCCTGCGGGCCGGGAACCCAGCCGCGATCGGCGACGGCAAGGAGACCGACTGGACCGACCCCGACATCGACCACCTCATCGCCGAAGGCATCCGCGACGGCGCCCAGGACAAGCAGCTGCGCGACGTCGTGTGGAAACTGCGCTCCCGCCTCACAAGCAAGCCACAGACCGAAGCCGTCTGGAAAGCGATCGTCGCCAGGACACCCCTGCTCAAGCCTGACCCCTGGACAGCCGCCGACTTCGAGCGGCACTGGGCAGGCGCCGACCACAAGCAAGGACGCCTGTCCTTCCCCATCCCCGCCGCGGCCGTCGTGACGGACCGCAGCGGCGTGGAGGTGCCCGCCCGGCGCCTGGTGCTCACTCCGGCATCTGAGATCACCCCCGAGCCCGTGGTGTGGGCGTGGGAACAGTTCGGCCAGGGCCGCATCCCCGGCGGGTCGGTGGGCCTGTTCGCCGGGCGTGAGGGCACTGGGAAGTCCTCGTTCCTGATCTGGACGGCCGCCCAGGTGACACGGGGCGAGCTGCCCGGCTCGTTCAAAGGCGGCCCGCGGCCCGTGATCTACGTGACCTTCGAGGACTCGTGGAAGTTCACGATCGTGCCCCGGCTCATGGCCGCCGGGGCGGACCTCACCCTCGTCTACCGGGCCGAAGTCGAGGCCATCGACGGCGACACCTACTCGCTCAGCCTGCCCGCTGACAACAAGCTCCTCGAAGAGGCGATCACCAGCCACCGCGTGGCGCTCGTGGTCATCGACCCGCTCCTGTCGGCCATCAGCGACGTCCTCGACACCCACGTCAACCGGAAGGTCCGCCAGGCCCTCGACCCGCTCGCCAGCCTCGCCGACCGCACCGGCGCCGTCATCGCCGGTATCGCCCACTTCAGCAAGTCCACCGGCACGGACGCCTCATCGCTGATCACCGGGTCGGGCGCGTTCAAGGACGTGGCCCGGTTCATTTTCGCGTTCGCCACCGACGAGGACGACTCCGGGGTGGTCACCCAGACCAAGAACAGCCTCGGCCACAGCAACCTGCCATCGCTGGCGTACCGCATCATCGAGGCCATCGTCCCCACCGCCAAAGGTGACGCCCGGGTCGGCCGGCTGGTGCTCGAGGGGGAGGCCGAGCGCACCGTCCGCGACATCCTGGCCACCCGGGACGGGAGCGAAGAGCAGGACGAGAAAACCCGCGCCGAGGACTACCTCAAGCGGGTGCTCGCCGATGGCCCGCGCCGGACGACGGACGTGGAGGACGGGGCCAAAGGCAACGCGATCGCCAAACGCACCCTCGACCGCGCCCGCCGCGCGCTGCGGATCCCAGCCGCCAAACACGAGGATGGCTGGTGGATATCCCTGCCGGAACACGAGGGAGATCTCACCGATCTGCCGCGACCTGCGAAGACAGCCAAGGTTGCCAAGCCTGCCACGCGTGGCAATGTTGGCAACCTTGGCATCCTTGACCCCCACTGTGAGCGCTGCGCCGCGCCGATCTCGCCTCTGCGGCTCGCTCAAGCCGGGCAGCTGTGCGGACGGTGCGAGACAGTTGGCGTGGCACGGTGAGCAACCGCCGCGATCTGCGAGCCCCACCACGCGCGCGTAATCCTGGGAACTGTCCCTGCCCTGGCTTACTGTAAGAAATTGCGGGAGGGAGGCCGGGCCCATGACGCATGTACAGGACGTGACACGCAGAGACCTGAATAAGCGCCGCAAGGCGATCCTCGATCGCATCGGGATGTCCTACGACGAGTTGGCCTCCAGGGCTGCCACTCGATCGCTAGTCGGCGACGAGTGGACCGCGTGGGAGGAGATCCGGGAACTCGACTTCCTACAGAACGGATGAGCGAGACGCCAGGAGACCTACAGCAGCAAGTAGAGGAGTTCGGCCAGGAGACGGCCGGGCTCCTCTCTGCGACTCTGCCTGGACTCCCGGAGCCGCCCATCGAAATTCTGCGACATGAGAACCGGACCATCGTTGGGCCGCCGGAAGGCCAGCGGCTGCCCTTGTATGTCGGCAGCCAGCACCTGGCCGACATGACGCTGAGGGTGGCCTGTCAGCTGGACTCCGCCGGACAGTATCTGGCGGTGGAGGAGTCGTCATTCAACCTGCTGGCCGTCCTCGACCGCACACCGGTCTTTCGTATCCACTACCGCCGCGAGTCCCCGGGACGGCCAACAGCCCACGTCCACGTCCACGCGCACCGCGGCGCGCTGTCTCACCTGCTCTCGCGGGCCGGACATACGTTTCCGCATGACATGTCGTCGCTTCACATCCCGGTCGGCGGAAGCCGGTTCCGCCCATGCCTTGAGGACTTCATCCAGTTCCTGATCTGCGAGTGCAAGTTCGACGCTCTGGCCGGATGGCGGCCACATGTTGAGGCAGGCCGTGAGCGCTGGCGTCGCCGCCAAGCGGCCGCCGTTGTACGTGATGTGCCCGAGGAGGCTGCCAGAGTCCTCCGCGAGCTCGGATACACCGTCGAGGCGCCAGATCCGCCCCCGGATGCCTCACTGAAGGCCCTTCATAACTGGTAGACAAGGCTCGCCGCGAATGGGAATGTCACGAGAAGTAGACGCCAGCAAAACGTGCACGGTCTGTGGTGAGACCAAACCGCTGGCCGAGTTCGGCAGGAGCGCCCGAGGTGCAGGTGGCCGACGGTCGCAATGCAAAAGGTGCAACGCCGCCGCTGTGAAAGCCCAGTACGTGCCGCGGGTGCATCCACCTGAGCAGATGACATGCCCACACTGCTGGCAGGAGTTCACCCGAATCCGCACGGTCGGGGCGCTGCGGATCTACTGCTCGCGCAAGTGCACGGCCGCTGCGGGCGAGAATCGGAAACGCCAGCGGAACGCGGACCTCGGTCCCCGGCGCTGCGCCTGCGGCGCGGAAGTGACAACCCGTGTCGGGAAACCAGTGTGCCCGGAGTGCCGGAAGGATCCGCGGCCAGACGCCCAGATCCGGGAACGCCGCCGGACGCTACGGGCGTACGGGCTGACCCAGGCCGATTGGGACGACCTTCTCAGCCGCCAGGGCAACCAGTGCGGCGTCTGCCAAACCACCCAGCCCGGCGGCCGAGGTGAACGCTGGCACATCGACCACGACCACGTGACGGGCCAGCTCCGCGGGCTGCTCTGCCAGCTGTGCAATGTGGGTATCGGGAACCTTCGCGACGACCCGCAGATCATGATGGCCGCAGCGCGATACGTCGCCGCGCACCGCGGCGAAGCCGTCGGAGTCGAAATCGGCGACCGGGGGCCATGACCAAGCTCGATCATGATCGCCTCCTGACCCCGCAGGTCAGGCGGCCCCAAGGCAAGATCACGATCGCGGCTGACATCCACACGACCCCGCCCTCGGCAACGGATATTTTTACGGGGCGGATTTTTGGGCTAGTGGCCACGCGCCGAGTGGACAATCGAGGGGTGAGCGGGACCTGGACGGAGCCACCGGGCTGGCGGGCGCTGCGCAAGATCGTGTTCGCTCAGAAGGGCCGCTTCTGCTGGTGGTGCGGTGCCCCGGCTGGCACTGTTGACCATGTTCTGCCGGTGGTGCTCGGCGGTGGCCACGACCTGGCCAACCTGGTGCCCGCCTGCCAGCGGTGCAACTACTCCAGAGGTGCCACGGTCGGGAACCGGCTCCGTGGCAGCCGCCCGGTGACTGTCGCACGGGCGTGGCACACATCCCGCCGCTGGTGACACCCCCCTGGACGGTCCGCCGATCGCGGATGGTCTCGCTTCCACCCCGCCCTGAACGGCGAAAATTGTGTGCGCCCAGTTGGGGGGGCAGGACGGTTTTGCGATCGCAGCTGGCGTCCACGCCACCCCGCCATGGAAAACATTTCTCTCCCCACAGGTCTTGTGTCACGTTTTATGCCCTGGCCTGCGGTTCTCCCGGCGAGGGACCATACCTGGAGGGGGTATCGGTGGGATGATGGTCACGTCTGGACGGGTGCCCGGGCCGTTTCCTTCGCTGCGGCCCGGGCCCAAAGCGAAGGAGCCCGATCATGGATATCGCGCCTGGCTCGTCCCCAGGTCCGCAGATCAGTTCCCCGGATCTCGCGCCCGGTAGCCGCGGCCCGGGTGTGGACCCGCCGGAGAATGATGCGGTCCGCAGCTGCTGTACCAGATCGGGGACTGACCGTGACAGCGTGCGCCGGGAAATGCGGCAGGCCGGGCGCCGGGCATTTCGATTCCGGCCAGCCCGAGCTGGATGAGCGGTTCTCCTGGTGCGATTCGTGCTGGCATGACCTGCTCAACAAGCGGATGCCGCCCGGGCTGGTGGAGTACGCCGCCTACAGCCCGCCTAGGCTTCCGTCCTCGCCGCCCGAGCTGTCATCACTGGACCGGGCCCGCATCGAGCACAAGATCATGGCTGAGGAGACCAAGACCGTCGCGACGATCACCACGACATCACCCGCAGACACGGGCAGCGGGACGTTCAGCGGCTATCTCGCAGCCTTTGGCCGAGACCATTCCGGGGATCAGATCATGCCCGGTGCCATGGACGACACGGCCGCGGCGCTCAACAGCGGCGCTATCCAGTGGCACCTGACGGACGCGCACAGCGAGAAAGCCTCCGATGTGGTGGCGACAGTGACCGCCGCGGCCGTCGATCATCACGGGCTGCGGATCGAAGGCCGGTGGATGCCGGGCGAACGCGCCCAGGCGCTGCGGCAAATGGTCCGCAACGGGGCGAAGCTCGGCCTGAGTATCGACTACCTGACCGACGCGTCGCGGCCGGACGGGAAGGACGGGCGCCTGCTCGACCGGATCACGGTGGTGGGCGGGGCTGTTACGCCAAAGCCAATGAATGCGGCGGCGACGATCACTGAGGGCAAGGCGGGGGCGTGGGCGCCGGTCGTGGACGTGTACGCGGACGCGCAGGCGCGGCGGCGGGACCCGGACGCGGAGCAGCGGCGCCGTGATGATGCACTGCTGGCCGCGGTGGACTGGCCGCCGCCGGGCATGTTCGACCGCAAGACGGCGCTGGCGCTGCTCGAGGGCGCCCAACTGGCCCGCGCACAGCGCCAGGCCGGGACGGACCCGGAGCGGGAGCGCGAGCAGGCCCGCCGGGAACAAGACAACGCATACTCCCACGGCCTGGCCGCGACGATGGCGCGGCTGCGGGGCCGGTGAACGTCCCCGTGAGGGGCCGTCAAAGTCACGGCGCCCGGTGCTTTGGTAACGCTCACACCGGGTGCCGATCCAACGGATACGGATGGGGCGCCCCTCCTAAGTCCCGCTAGTACGTGCCGTGCGGCCCGCTCGCGGGGACAACGGCGGCGGTCCGGCCCGGTTCGCTTCGTCCCGGGCCGGGCCGCCGTCATTACCGGCGGGCGTCTGAGCTAGTGCTGGCCCGGGACCATCCCGGCTCTCAAGCTCTCCCGGGTAGTGCTCAACGATGAAGGTGATCAAGTCTTCCAGGCGCTGCCCTGCGGGTTGTGGCTTCACCCACAGTTCAAGGTTCTCTGGCCTGTTATCGGCCCGCTGCCCGTTCCTGTGGTGGGGTGTCTCCCACGGCTCCAGCGGCCTGCCGAGCAGTTGCTCCAGGACGTACCGGTGCTCTGCGATCCTGCGGCCGTTAACCGTGAGGTACCGGTAGCCCGACTTCGGGTCCACTGAGCCAGCGCCGCGGTCTGCTTTGAGCTTTCCGACCGGTCCTGGGTCACCGTTCCTGTGCCACCGCTGATGATGCATGGCGCAATAACCGCGGGCGTAGACCGGCTGCGGGCAGCCCTCAACCAGGCACGCTTCACCGCGTTTCATCCGCTCCGGGATGGGTTCTTGCCAGCCCTCGTCCCCTGCGCGCCAGCGCTGGTAGTGGGTTCCGCATAGGCCCCGTGCGCCGGCCCGGCGTGGGCAGCCTTCCACCGAGCACGCCCCCTGTGCCTGCTGCCATTCCCGATGCTGGTGGATCTTGCAGATCGTGTTTCCCCGGCGCGCCATGCGCTCGCAGCCCTCGTACGAGCAGGGGACCAGCGGGAGGGTGGTCCGTCGGCGCGCCCCACCCGCGAGGGGATCGCCGTGGCGGCTCCACCGCTGGTAGTGCGCCGTGCACCAGCCGCGCGCCAGCACTGGCAGGCCACAGTCCTCAATCGAGCAGACTGCCGGAGTCATGTCGGTGACGGTAGCGGCCGGCACTGTCAAATTCTTCTAACCGCTCACACTTCTCTACGCGCATCCTGGCTCCGGCCGATCGTACACGTGTTCCAATCATGTCATGGGGGTGCGGCGACCGGACTGGTGGTGCTACCCGGAGCGCTGCCAGAACGGGCACGAGTGGGGGCCTGGCCTGATCACGGTGTCCTGGGTGCTGTGCGACTGCCCACCCGCGCTGGCCGCGCGGGAGGGGGCGGGTGGCCCGGCCGGGCACATGGCGGTGTTCTGCAACGCGGCGCCGGGCTGCCGGTCGGTGTGGTACCGGCCGCGGCACGAGCCAGCGGGATGAGCGTTGCCCGCGGACCAGGCCGCGGGCTCCCCGTCCCGCTCGGCCGAGCGGTACCCGCGGCCTGGCGTCTCTCCCCTGGCAGGCTTCTGCCTTCATCTTGCAGAGCGCCAAGGCCCGCTTATGATATATACGGCACAAGGCAGGCCCCTGGATGTCGGCCAGTGTGGGAGCCCGCGGCTACCTGCCTGCCCCCCGTCACGCAGAGCCGCGGGCTCCCTCAGTCCACGCGGCACGAGCCACAGCAGGGTTAACGCACCCGGCCGACGGGCATGAAAGGTGCCTCGGCCCGGTGAGCGGGATGCATCAGACCCGGGCCGAGGCACGTCTGGCTACGCTGCCCAATGCGGCCCGTGATACACACGGGCCGCATCGGGGCTTATCGGCTGGCTGCCGCTTCGAGGTACTCGGCTAGCTCGTCAGCGCTGGCGGCGTTGAGCACCCGGCCGGTGCCGTCCCATCGCCTCGCGCACCAGATGGTGCCGCCGATAGCTCTCGGGACGGTCCAGATCTGCCACCCATGGGGGCCTTCGCTGTCAAGAGGGGCGTGCTGGCCTGTCCCGGTGACCTGGAGATCGCCGGGCTGGCTGTTGTGCTGGCTTCCCTCGCAGCTGCCGGTCTCGCGCCGCCGCGCGAGCCGTGGGTCAAAGCTGGAGCGCCCGCAGCGTGGCGCCTGCCGGGCGCTGCGAGGACGAACGAGCTTGACGCCGGCGAGCGGCGGCCGATGATCGCGGAGCGGGGAGGAGCCTGCCGGTTATGGTTGCCGGGCGGGTTCGCTGAGGCTCCCGGGGGCGTGCGTGGGCCGGCGGAGCGGGTCTCACATCCACCCATTCGGCCGCCCGCGTGGGCGGGGCCATGACTGTGCCAATCCGGGGCCCGGGCTGCTCAGTCAGTTCGGCGAGCGCGGGCCGTGGCCCGGCTCAGGCAAATCTTCGAGTTCGCCCGGGGC
>WNGD01012251.1_pt1 | contig 11296 bp, 8 predicted proteins | sample 5400671 | NCBI WGS metagenome assembly WNGD01 (sample SAMN13153369, study PRJNA577476) | soil metagenome | isolation source: 40 cm soil or saprolite under grassland replicate 2 | place: USA:California | collected 2016-06-15
AGACGAAGGTTCCGGCCGTCACGACCATCGCGAGTGCCACCACCACTGCAATCAGCGCGCGCTTCATAAGGAGTCTCCTCTCGAGAAGAAGTTTACCGGCAGAAAACTTTACCCGCCTGGGCTGCCAAAGGTTGCATACGTGGTGCCAGCGAGCGACCTCGCGGAAGCACGCGCAAGATCGTGCGAGGCGTCGTCCGCGTCCTTGTGCGAGGAAGAATTTGCGGGTAGTTCCTTACATCGGTGTGGAATCGAAATTCGCAGTGGGATGAATTGACAGGCCTGGAGGAACGTAGAACAATCCGCTCCTGTCGGCGCCGTCGGGCCTGAGGGCCCGGGAAAGGCCTTCCCATGCGGACTACCACCCGTCTTCGCCAGATGCTCGACCAGCCCGGGCTCATCGTCGCCCCGGGTGCCTACGATGGCTTTTCCGCGCGGCTCATCGAGGCCGCGGGCTTTCGCTGCGTCTACATGACGGGCGCGGGCACGGCGGCCTCCCATCTCGGCCAGCCCGATCTCGGCCTCGCTACGCTCACCGAGATGGCCAACCACGCTGCGCACCTGGCGGCCTGCGTGACGCGGCCCGTGATCGCCGATGCCGACACGGGATATGGCAATGTGCTCAACGTCGTGCGCACCGTGCAGGAGTACGAGCGGGCCGGCGTGGCCGGACTGCACATCGAGGATCAGGTGGCGCCGAAGAAGTGCGGCCACATCGCGGGCAAGCAGATCATCCCTGCGCAAGAGTTCTGCGACAAGATCCGCGCGGCGGCGGAGTACCGTACCGATCCCGACTTCGTCATCATCGCGCGCACGGATGCCCGGGCGGTGACGAATCTGGATGATGCGATCGAGCGGGGCAACCGCGCGGCGGAGGCGGGCGCCGATGTCATCTTCGTAGAGGCGCCCCAGACGCTGGACGAGATCCAGCGCGTGGCCCGCGAGGTCAAGGCGCCGCTGCTCGCCAACATGGTGCAGGGTGGCCGGACGCCGGCCGTGAAGACCTCCGAGCTCGAGCGGCTCGGCTTCAAGATCGCGATCTTTCCCGCCGTGTGCATGGCCGCGGCCGTGCCGGCCATCGAGCAATCGCTGGAGCGCCTCAAGGCGACGGGCACGGACTGGCACGATGGGCCCGTCCTCTCGCCCATGGACATCTTCCGCCGGGTCGGCTTCGACTGGTGGCAGCAGATCGAGGAGAAGTTCGCGCCCCGGCAGTGACCGGCCCGGGCGCTCGCTGAGGAGACGGCCGTGCCCACCATGTTCGAGAAGATCTGGAGCCGCCACGTCGTGGCCGAGGGGCCCGGCGGCCAGACGCTCCTCTACGTCGATCGTCATCTCCTGCACGACGGCTCGCCGGAAGCTTTCCGGCGTCTCCGCGCCGCCGGGCGGACGGTGCGACGGCCCCGCGAGCTGGTGGCGACGGCCGACCACTACGTGCCCACGGGAGCAGGCTCGGAGGCCTCCGCCAACGAGGAGATCCGGGGCATGGTCGAGGCCCTCGCGCGCAACTCGCGCGAGCTCGGCATCACGCAGTTCGGGCGGGGAGACGTCCGCCAGGGGATCGTGCACGTCATCGGTCCCGAGCAAGGGCTGACCCAGCCGGGGATCGTCCTCGTGTGCGGCGATTCCCACACGGCCACCCATGGCGCCTTCGGCGCGCTCGCCTTCGGCATCGGCTCGACGGAAGTCGAGCACGTGCTGGCCACGCAGTGCCTCTGGCAGAGGAAGCCCAAGGTGATGCGGATCACCGTGAACGGGACGCGTCCCTTCGGCGTGGCCGCCAAGGACGTCATCCTCGCCGTCATCGCCAGGATCGGCGCCGCCGGTGCCGTCGGGCACGCCATCGAGTACGCGGGGCCGGTCATCCGCGGCATGTCCATGGAAGAGCGGATGACCGTCTGCAACATGTCCATCGAAGCGGGGGCGCGCGCGGGCATGATCGCTCCCGACGAGACCACCTTCGCCTATCTCGAGGGCCGGCCGTATGCGCCGAAGGGCGCGCACCTGGACCAGGCCCTCGCCCTCTGGAAGACCGTGCCGTCGGATGCCGACGCGGTGTTCGACGGCGAGGTGAGCCTGGATGCGGCCGCCATCGCGCCCACGGTCACCTGGGGCACGAGTCCTCAGGATGCCCTGCCCATCAGCGCGCGCGTGCCCGACCCCGCCCGCGAAGGCGATCACTTCCGGCGCGAGGCCATGGGGCGCGCGCTCGACTACATGGGGCTCCGGCCCGGCACGCCGCTCAGCGAGATCGCGGTCGACCGGGTCTTCATCGGCTCCTGCACCAACAGCCGCATCGAGGATCTCCGAGCGGCAGCCGCGGTGGCCAGGGGGCGGCACGCCGTGGTGACGGCATGGGTCGTGCCGGGCTCCGGGCTGATCAAGCGTGCGGCCGAGGCCGAAGGGCTCCACGAGATCTTCAGAGCGGCGGGCTTCGAGTGGCGCGAGCCCGGCTGCTCCATGTGCATCGGGATGAACGGCGACACGGCCCGCTCAGGCGAGCGCGTGGCCTCGACCTCCAACCGGAACTTCGAAGGGCGCCAGGGCAAGGGCGCGCGCACACATCTGATGAGCCCGGCCATGGCCGCGGCCGCCGCCGTCACGGGCCGACTCACCGACGTCCGGTCTTTGTATCCCTCTCCCCCCTCGGGGGAGAGGGCCGCAGTTCGAGCTGAGCCGCTCGCCTCGAGCGGCGAGGCGAGAGCTGAATAGATCAGGGGGTAGGGTCATGGAGGCATTCACAACTCTGTCGGCCACGGCCGTGCCCATGGATCTTCCCAACATCGATACCGACCGCATCATCCCCGCGCGCTTCCTCCGCAAGCCGAGGGAGGCCGGCTACCAGCAGTTCTTCTTCCACGACGTCCGCTTCAATCCCGACGGCTCCGAGAACGGAGATTTCGTCCTCAACCAACCGCCGTTCCGGCAGGCGAAGATCCTCGTCACCGCGGACAACTTCGGCTGCGGCTCCTCGCGGGAAGGTGCGGTGTGGGCGCTCATGCATCACGGGATCAGATGCGTGATCGGGCCTTCCTTCGGCGATATCTTCATGGAGAACTGCTTCAAGAACGGTGTGCTCGCCATCGTCGTCTCGGCCGAGACGGCCGCTGGTCTCCGGGGTCAGCTCCATGATCACCCGGGCGCCCACATGAGCGTGGATCTCGAGCGCCAGACAGTGACGGCGCCCGACGGCACCGCGCATCGCTTCGATGTGCACCCGTTCCGGAAGCAAGCGCTCCTCAAGGGACAGGACGAGATCGCTTTGACCATGGAGTACGCGCAGGCCATCGAGGCCCACGAGGCGCGGCGCGCCGCCGAGATGCCCTGGCTGCTGAGCGGCGACGGCCCCGCCGCCTAGTAGTTCCAAGTATTCCCATGTCTTCGCGAGCTGAAATGGTCCGCTTCGAGCGCCGGCTTCGCCGGCGCAATTCTCAGATTGCTGCGTCGGGGGGAGGTTTCGGAGGGGGGCGGAGCCCCCCTCCGAGTTACCTAGTAGAGCGCGCTTACCGCGCTTCGAGCCGGATGCTGTCGAGCACGGGCTGCCAGCTCGCCTCGTCGCCCGAGACGAACTGGATCTTCGAGAGGTGCACGTCCAGGCACGCGCCATCCTGGCCGAGGTGGGCGTTGACATGCTTCTGGTTGATCGGCACGCCCTGGAAGTCCGGAGGCGGGCGGCATAGTAGGTGCGGCACGCCTTGGCGTCCATGGACTCCGGCACCCGCTCGAGGAAGGCGGTCAGCGTGATGCTGCTCTCACGATTCTCGGCGGCGATGCGCCGCGCCGTCCGGGCGGAGTTCATCTCGTCAGCGGTGATGGCAAAGCCTGCGAGGTCGAGACGCACACCCCATGGGTATCCGGGCAGAGAAAGGGAGAGCGGGCCGGGGACCGCCGCTTCGGTCTTCACGCGGGCTCCCGCGAGCATGGCGAGGACGGCCTCCCGCTCGGGCGTGTCCTTGGTGCGGAAAAAGAAGCTGAAGGCAAGGAGGAGATCTCCCGCGCTGGTCATGCCCTGAGTGATGTACGGATAGTCATCCGGAGTGGACGGCTTCCCGACGTAGCGCTTGTCACTGAGGGTGTAGTGATAGCCGCGCGGGGTCGCGCCGGGGAGTGACTCGACCACGAGTGTCTCCTCGGCGGCGGTAGGCAGGAGCCTCTGCCCCATGCGCTGGACGCCGGAGCGAATCGCTGCGGGAGAGGGCGCATCGGCACGGCCGGTGGGGTCCCAGGTTGCCGTCACCTTGAGCTCGAACTCCTGGGTGGTGGCCGGCTGGAAGATGATGGTCGGGGGCCGGCCGCCGGGCGGCTGGTCCATGGAGCTCTTCCACGTGACAGGTACGTCGAGCTCGAGGACGCCGCGGCCGGGGATCGTGTAGGAGCGGGGCGCTTGCGGGGTCGGAGGATCGGCGGCCTTTGTCGCGGGGACCGCGAGGGCCGTGACGGTGAGGAGCGCCAGCAGGGCTGTTCCCCGCGCAATTCGATCGAAGGCCACGGATGCCTCCTTAACGGCTGCCGGGAAAGGTGTCCAGCTTTCTATATCTTGTAGCGTCCCCTCGCTTTCTCCCCTCTATTTTGATCTTGTATTACTCAACACATGATGGGTAATCTAGGCACTCCTTAAATAGGGAGCGTTATGGCCACCTCGATCGAGTCCTTACCCCCGCCAGGGTTGGACCCCGAGGGGCTCGATGGCTTGCTGCAGGCTTTCCCCCAGGGCCGGCTCAGCGAGATCGTCGGCCCTCGATCCTCCGGGGGCAGCAGCCTGCTCCTGGCGCTCCTGGCCCGCGCCGCGCGCGGGGGAGTCACCGCGCTCGTGGACGCCTCCGACACGCTCGATCCCGCCGTGGCTGCCCGCGCCGGGCTCGATCTTCGCAGCCTGCTCTGGGTGCGCTGCGGCGGGCGTCTGCCCGTGGCATGGCGCGCGACGGATCTCCTGCTCCGTTGCCCGGGGTTTGCCGCCATCGCGCTCGATGTGGGTGAGTCGGCCTCCGCGCCGCCAGGGATGGGCGTGCGTCTCCAGCGCGCCGTCGCGAACGGCGAAAGCATGCTCGTCGTTCGGGGGCCGCGGCATCTCCTGGGCTCGGCTGCCGCGCTGGTGGTGTCGGTGCGCCGCGTGCGCGCGCGCTGGAATAGTCAATGCGGTGGGGGGGTCTGGGGGAGGAGCGGCGCCGCTTCCCCCCAGAACCGATTTGACGCTCCGCGGCCGCGGCGGCTGGGCGGGCTCGTCTCCGAGGCGCGCGTGGTCCGCTCGCGCTCCGACCCGGCCCTGACCAGGCCCGGGCGCGCCTGGCTCCTCGAGTGGCGGACATGATACGCATCGCCTGCCTGCATGTGCCGGATGCCGACGCGACGGTGCAGTCCGCTCTCCTCGACATCGCCCTGCGCCATTCCCCCTCGGTGGAAGACGTCGCGCCGGGCGTCGTCTTTCTCGACCTTCGCGGGCTCGGCAGGCTCTGGGGCGGCGAGGAAGAGCTGGCGCGCCGGCTTCTCCAGGCCGTGGCCGAGCGTGGATGGACGGCGCGTGTCGGTATCGCGGGTAGTCGCGCGGGCGCGCGCTTCGCGGCCCGCGCCGGAGAGAGCGTCACCATCGTGCCGCCTGGGCGGGATGCGGGGAGACTTGGAGTGGCGCCGCTGGCCCTCCTCGACCTGGGGCCCGAGATGGCCGCCCGCCTCGCCCGCTGGGGCATCCGCACGCTCGGCGAGCTGGCCGATCTTCCCGCGCGCGGGCTCGCGCAGAGGCTGGGCGACGAGGGCCCGCGCCTTCAACGACTGGCGCGTGGTGAGGATCCCACGCCGCTCCGCCTCTGGACGCCGCCGCCCGTCTTCGAAGAATCGGCGGAATGCGCCTGGGGAATCGAGGCGCTCGAGCCGCTCGGCGATCTCATGGCGGGGCTGGCCGAAGCGCTCTGCGCGCGCCTCCGCCGCGACGAGCTCACCGCTGATGCCTTCGCATGGACCTGTCGCCTGGCCGACCGCACGGAGCACGAGGGCTTCTGCGCGCCGGCGGCACCGCTGGCCGATCCCGCGGCGGCCGCCGCGCTGCTCCGCGCCTCCCTCGCGGCCCGGCCGCCGCATGCCGCCGTCGAGGGGATCACGCTCCGCGCGCATCCCCTGCGCGCACCGAAGGCGCAGCCGCGCTTCGATGAGCCGCCGGGCCCGAGCCTGCGCCTGCTCACCGCCGCGCTGGCGCGCCTGAGCGGTCTCGTGGGCGCCTCCGGCATCGGCGCGCCCGAGCTCCTGGACAGCCACCGCCCCGACGCGATGCAGATGACCCCGTTCGTTTTGTTCCCCTTGCAGGGAGAGAGGGCCAGAGGCTTGCGGCGAGAAAATGGAATCCCTCTTCCCCCTCGGGGGAGGGGGCCGCAGTTCGAGCTGAGCCGCAAGAGCGGCGAAGCGAATGCTGAGATAGATCAGGGGGCGGTTCTAGCCGTGCGGAGAATGAGACCACCGCGCCCCGCGCAGGTGACGCTCGCCGCCGGCGTGCCCACTCACCTCCGCGCGATCGGACTCGCGGGCCGAATCGTCACCGGCGCGGGCCCCTGGCGCGTCTCGGGCGAGTGGTGGACGGACGACGCCTTCGTCCAGGACGAGTGGGATGTGGAGCTGGGCGACGGCACCCTGTGCCGCCTCGCGCGCGACGGGCGCGGCTGGCGCCTCGAAGCCATCTATGACTGACCCCTCACCCTGCCCTCTCCCCAAAGGGGAGAGGGCGATGGGAGAGGGCAGAGTGAGGGGGAAGCACGCCAATGTTCGTCGAGCTGCATGCCAAGAGCGCATTTTCTTTCCTCGAGGCGACCGCGCTGCCCGAGGCGCTGGCGGGACGCGCCGTCGCCCTCGAGCAGCCGGCCCTGGCCCTCGTTGACACCGACGGTGTGTACGGAGCGCCGGCCTTCTACCGCGCCTGCACGCGTCTTGGCATCACGCCGCTGGTCGGCGCCGAGGTCAGCCTGATCGACGGCGGCAGGCTGCCCCTCCTCGTGGAAGACCAGGAAGGGTACAAGAATCTCTGCCGCCTGCTGACGCGCGTCAAGATGCGCGCGGCCAAATGCGAGGGTGCCGCGGGCTGGGACGATCTCGAAGAGCATGTGGGCGGGCTCGTCTGTCTCACCGGCGGCGCCTCCGGGCCCGTCGCCGCGGCCCTCGCCCACGGCGGACATGAGGCCGCCCGCGCGACGCTCGACAGGCTCGCCGGCCTCTTCGGCCGCTTCGGCGTCTACGCCGAGCTCCAGCGCGATCTCTCCCGCGAGCAGGAGGCGCGCAATGAATGGCTGCGTGCCGAAGCCGAGCGGCTGGGATTGCCCCTTCTCGCCAGCAATGCCCCCCTCATGATCGCCCGCGGAGATCGCCCATTGCTGGACACGCTGACCTGCATCAAGCACGGCACGACGATCGACCGGGCCGGGCGATTGCTCGCGCGCAACAGCGAGCGCTTTCTCAAGCCCGGCCGCGAGATGGAACGGCTCTTTGCCGATTGCCCGTCGGCCGTGGCCAACACGGGCGAGCTGGCGCTGCGGCTCGGCTTCACCCTCAAGCACCTGGGCTATCGCTTCCCCGACTACCCGCTGCCGACGGGTCAGACGCCGATCGGCTGGCTCCGCGCGCTCTGCAAGGAAGGGGCGCGGCAGCGCTACGGCGCGGGCCCGCTGGCCCAGAAGGCAAGGCGGCAGATCGAGCGCGAGCTCGACCTGATCGCCCGCCTCGATTTGTCCGGCTACTTTCTCATCGTCTGGGACCTGGTCGAGTTCTGCCGTCGCCACGGCATCCTGGTGCAGGGACGGGGCTCTGCCGCCAACAGCGCGGTCTGCTATGCCCTCGGTATCACCGCGGTGGATCCGGTGGGGATGGAGCTCCTCTTCGAGCGCTTTCTCTCCGAGGAGCGCGGCGAATGGCCGGACATCGATCTCGATCTGCCGAGCGGCGACCGGCGCGAGCAGGTCATCCAGCACGTCTACGAGCGCTATGGGCGCCTGGGCGCGGCCATGACCGCCAATGTCATCACCTATCGCGGCCGGAGCGCGGCGCGAGAAGTGGGCAAGGTGCTGGGGCTTCCCCCCGCGCTGTGCGATCGTCTGTCCGCGCTCGTCAGCAACTGGGAGTACAAGGATCCCGGCGATAGTCTCCTCGCGCATCTTCGGGAGGCCGGCTGCGATCCCGCGCAGCCGGTCATGCGTCACTTCGCCGATCTCTGGACGGCCATCCAGGATCTGCCCCGGCACCTCGGCCAGCACTCGGGCGGCATGGTCATCTGCCAGGGCCGGCTCGATAGCTGCGTCCCCCTCGAGCCGGCGACCATGCCCGGGCGCTCGGTCGTGCAGTGGGACAAGGACGACTGCGCCTCCATGGGCATCATCAAGGTGGATCTTCTCGGACTGGGCATGATGGCGCTGCTCGAGGATGCCATCGGCATGATCCGCCGGCGCGGCGGTCACGTGGACCTGGCGCATTTGCCCCCCGACGATCCGACCGTCTACGCCATGCTCCAGAAGGCCGACACCGTCGGGGTCTTCCAGGTGGAGAGCCGCGCCCAGATGGCCACCCTGCCGCGCCTCAAGCCGAAATGCTTCTACGACCTCGTGGTGCAGGTCGCCATCATCCGTCCGGGGCCCATCGTGGGCGACATGGTGCATCCGTATCTGAGGCGACGCGCCGGACGCGAGCCCGTGACCGTGCCGCATCCGAATCTCGAGCCCATCTTGAGACGCACCCTCGGCGTGCCGCTCTTCCAGGAGCAGCTCCTGCGCATGGCCATGGCCACGGCGGGCTTCACGGGGGGCGAGGCAGAAGAGCTGCGCCGCGCCTTCGGCTTCAAGCGGCGCAAGCAGGCCATGGACGAGGTGGAGAAGAAGCTCCGGACGGGCATGGCGGAGCAGGGGATCTCGGGCGAGGCGGCCGAGGCCATCATCCGCTCCATCACCGCTTTTGCCCTCTATGGTTTTCCTGAGAGCCATGCGGCCAGCTTCGCGCTGCTCGCCTATGCCAGCACGTATCTGAAGGCGCACCACCCCGCGGCCTTCTATGCGGCGCTGCTCAACAACCAGCCCATGGGTTTCTATCATCCCGCCACCATCGTGGGCGATGCCGCGCGGCACGGGCAGACCATCCACCCTGCGGACGTGAACCATTCCGACTGGCTCTGCGCGATCGAGGCCGACGGGACGGTGCGGCTCGGGCTGCGGTATGTCCGTGGGTTGCGTGAAGAAGCGGGCCGACGCATCGAGCGCCTCCGCCCCTTCGCCTCTGCCGATGATCTCGTCCGCCGCGCGGGGCTCCACCACGATGAGCTGACCCGGCTGGCCGAGCTGGGCGCGCTGGGCAGCCTCGGGCTCGAGCGCCGGGCGGCGCTCTGGGAGATCGAGCTGGCGGCGCGGCCGGCCGGCGCGCTCTACGAGGGTATCCCGGGGCCGCCCTCGCCTTCGCCGCTACCGTCGATGACGGCCGAGGAGGCGCTCGTGGCTGACTGCGAGGGCACCGGGCTCACCCTGGGCCCTCATCCGATGGTCTTCCACCGTGAGCGGCTCGAACGTCTGCGGGTGGCCCGCGCCATCGAACTGCCGGGGCTCAAGGACGGCCGGGCCGTGCGCGTGGCGGGAGCGGTGGTGGTTCGCCAGAGGCCCGGCACCGCCAAGGGCTTCGTCTTCCTGAATCTCGAGGACGAGACGGGGCTCGTGAACGTGGTCGTGCCCCCGCCCCTTTTCCACCGCTATCGGCTCGTCCTGGTGCAGGAGCCCTTCCTCTACGTCGAAGGCACGCTCGAGCACCGCGACGATGTCATCTCGGTGCGGGCGGGGCGCATCCAGCCCCTTCGCTCCGAGCTGGGACGGCTGCCCTCCCACGACTTCCACTAGGTAGCTCGGAGGGGACGCGCGCTGTCACGTCTCCCGCGCGCGATCGGCCTGCTGCCGCGTCTCGAACACCTGCGAGGTAACCTGGCGCTTCTCCAGCTCCTTGGCGAGCTTCAGGCGCAAGTAGCCGCTGTTCGTGAAGCGGGAGACCTTGAGGTAGTACTTCTGCTCGACGTATTTCACGGCGTCCATGTAGGCCTGCATGGCATCGTCGTCCACCGAGAAGCCCTCGTAGTTGACGACCGAGTTCACCCGCTGGCCCACCGGCTCGAGCAGCCGGTCCACGGCGGCGGTGATGATCTTGATGTCCTCCTCGCTCCGCACCCGCATGCCGGAGTAGTTCATGAAGACGGTGTTCGTCACCGGGTCGTAGGAGAGGCGCTCGTCGATGTTGATGTCGAGGAGCCGGTCGCGGAGCCCCATGGGCTCGGGCAGGAAGAGGGCCGCGGCCATCAGGGCGGGCCGCTCGACGAGGGGCCGGAAGGGAAGATGGCGCAGGATGTCGCGCTCGAGGTCGACGCCCGGCGCCACTTCGACCAGGGCGAGCCCCTCGCGGGTGAGGCGGAAGACACAGCGCTCGGTGACGTAGAGCACGGCCTGCTTGCGGCCGGCGGCCCCGGGTCCACTGAACGTGATCTGGCCGACGCGCTCGACGAACTTCGTCAGCTTGCCTTCCTTGGCGATGTGGAGCCGGCCCTCCCGCACGGAGACGTCGGCGCCTCCCGCGCAGAAGCTGCCCATGAAGACGACCTTCTTGCTGTTCTGGCTGATGTTGATGAAGCCGCCGCAACCGGCGATGCGGTTGCCGAAGCGGCTCGCGTTGACGTTGCCGGCGCCGTCGCACTCCGCGAAGCCCAGGAAGGCCGCGTCGAGCCCTCCCCCGTCGATGAAGTCGAACTGCGAGCAGTGGTCGATGACGGCCTGGCAGTTGATGGCCGCGCCGAATTCCGGGCCGCTCGCCGGCACTCCGCCCATGACCCCGGGATCGACGGTGAGCGTCATCAGGTCGTGGATCCGCTCTTCGTTGGCCACGTGTCCCACGATGTCGGGGAGGCCGATGCCGAGGTTTACCACGCTGCTCGGCAGGAGCTCCATGGCTGCCCGACGCGCGATGACCTTCCGGTCGTCGAGGACAAGGGCGGGCAGCATCCTCGTGGGAATCCGGATCTCACCGGAGAGGGCGGGATTGTACTGGATACCCCAGGTCTGCATGTGATGCCGCGGCTCCGCCACCACCACCGCGTCCACGAGCACGCCGGGGATACGCACCTGACGCGAGTCGAGGGTGCCTTCGGCAGCCACGCGTTCGACCTGGCAGATCACGTAACCGTGGGAGTTCTTCGCGGCCAGGGCCATGGCGAGGTTCTCGAGGATGAGCGCCTCGCGCTCCATGGTGATGTTGCCGTCGGGGTCGGCGGTGGTGCCCCGGATGAAGGCCACGTTGATGGGCGTCCCTTTGT
>WNGD01006369.1_pt1 | contig 11295 bp, 10 predicted proteins | sample 5400671 | NCBI WGS metagenome assembly WNGD01 (sample SAMN13153369, study PRJNA577476) | soil metagenome | isolation source: 40 cm soil or saprolite under grassland replicate 2 | place: USA:California | collected 2016-06-15
GCCTATTGTTGCCGCTGCACATTTTCGAGGAGCGTTACCGGCAACTCGTCCGCGACCTGCAGGACGGGCCGGAGCCGCGGCGGTTCGGCGTGCTCGCGATCCGGCAGGGCCGCGAGACCGGCGTGGACGGGATCCAGGCGCTGCACGAGATCGGGTGCACCGCGACCCTGCGCCAGGTCAAGCAGCTTGAGGACGGCAGGTACGACATCGTCACCGTCGGCACGGACCGGTTCCGGCTGGCGGGACTGGACGACTCCAAGCCCTACCTGCAGGGCCAGGTGGACCTCCTGCCCGAGGAGACCGGGGACTCGGCCGGCGCGGCGCTGGCGGCCCGGGTGGTCAAGGACGCGTTCCGCGCGTACCTGAGTACGCTCGCCGAGCGCGGGGTCACCCAGATCAGCGCTCCTGAGCTGCCGGACGACCCGGTCACCCTGTCCTACCTGGTCGGCGCGTCGATGATCATCGACCTCAGCGACCGGCAGACCCTGCTGGCCGAGCCCGACGCCCTGCGCCGGCTGGTGGCCGAGCGCTCGCTGCTGTCCCGGGAACTCACCATGCTGCGCACGCTCACCGCCACACCAGCCCCAGATCTACGAAACTCCCCCTACAGTTCCAACTGAGTGGCTCCTATTGAGACGCGCCGCCCCTGGTGTGGCCGGCGGACGCTGCGCGACGATGGGGCCAGCCCACCCGGCAGAGGAGTCCGATGATCTTCATCACCGCCAAGTTCCAGATACTGCCCGAACACGCCGACGCCTGGCCCGAGATCTCCGCCGAGTTCACCAAGGCGACCCGTGCCGAGCCGGGCTGCCTGTGGTTCGACTGGTCCAGGAGCCTGGCGGACCCGGCCGAGTACGTGCTGGTCGAGGCGTTCCGCGACGGTGAGGCCGGGAGCGCGCATGTCCAGTCCGCGCACTTCAAGAACGCCCAGCGGACCCTGCCGCCCTTTCTCGCGCGGACTCCGAAGATCGTCAACGCGACCGTCCCGCAGGACGACTGGTCGCTGCTCGTCGAGATGGCGGTACCCGAAGGCCGCTGAGGAATGATTACCTAGTCCCTGGCGGCATGGATGAGGGGCATACATCATGGTCGGCAGCACGCGCCCGGGCCCGGTGCTGATCACCGGCTGCTCGTCGGGGATCGGCCGGGCGGCAGCGCTCAGCCTGCATCAGGCGGGCCTCACCGTGTACGCGACCGCCAGGCGGACCGAGGCGCTCGCCGACCTGAGCGACCGCGGCCTGCGCGCGCTGGCTCTTGATGTCACGGATGAAGAGTCCATGACGACGGCCGTGGCAACCGTGGCGGCCGAGGCCGGCCCGGTCGGCGTGCTGATCAATAATGCGGGTTACGGGCTGTACGGGCCCGTCGAGCAACTGCCCATGGCCGAGATCCGCCGCCAGTTCGAGACCAACTTCTTCGGCCTGGTCCGGCTCACCCAACTGGTGCTGCCGGAGATGCGCCGCCAGGGCCGGGGCCGGATCCTGAACGTGTCCTCGATGGGGGGCAGGATCACCCTGCCGGGCGGGGCCTTCTACCACGCCTCCAAGTACGCGGTCGAGGCGCTCAGCGACGCGCTGCGGATCGAGGTCGCCCGGTTCGGCATCGACGTGGTGCTGATCGAGCCGGGCCCGGTGAAGACGCCGTGGAACGACGTGGCCGCCGGATCGCTGTCCGCGGCCACGGCGGACGAGGATGCCTACCGGGAGTACAAGGCCGCGGTCGGCGCCTCGTTCGGCCGGGCCCAGGCTGGCCTGTTCGGGCGCCTCGGCTCCACGTCGGAGGACATCGCCAAGGTCATCACCCAGGCGGTGACCACACGGCGGCCGCGGGCCAGGTACCTGATCAACCCGGTGGCCAAGAGCCTGGTCGCGATGCACCGCGTGCTCCCGGCACGCGCCTACGACTCGATGCTCCGCCGCCAGTACGGGCTCCCCCGCTGAGGCGTTCCTCGCGGGTGCATCGAAGCGACGGCTACCGCGGCGGCGCCCGGCTGGCGAGAATGGGTCCGTGGGAATGCGCATCCAGCAGGCCGGGGCGACCACGGCGCCGGTGGTGGTGTTGCTGCACGGCTCGGGGCGCGCGGGGCGCATGTGGGACCCGGCCCTCGGCAGTCTTTCCGGCGAATGGCATGTCCTCGCCCCTGACCTGCCAGGTTTCGGCCGGTCCGAAGGGCCGTTCACGGTCGCTGGCGCGGCGCAGGCGGTGCGCGACATGATCGCGGTGCAGACCGCGCCGGTGCACCTGTGCGGCCTGTCGCTGGGCGGAGTGATCGCGATACGCGCCGCCGCGCAACTCGGCTCCCAGGTGGCGAGCCTGGTGGTCACCGGTACGCCGGTCGTCCCCGGCCGGGACCTGCCCGCGGCGCTGCGCCGGTTCCGGCAGCTGCCGGGCCCGTTGCTGCCGTTGTTCTCCGACGTCAGCGGGCGCCGGGAATGGCTGCGTATGCTCGACGAACTGGAGCGCACCGACCTGCGCGGCTACCTGCCCCAGGTCACCGCGCCCGCGCTGGTGGTCTGCGGTTCACGCGACTGGCGCGCCATGCCCGCCGCGTGCGAGCTCGCGGGCGGGCTGCCCGATGGCCGGCTCTGGATCGCGCCGCACCAGGGCCATAGCTGGCCGGCCACCTCGCCGGAGCTGTTCTGCCGGGTGGTCATGGACTTCATCGCCGCGGTCACCGGCGCGGCCGGTGGCACGCCGGGGGAACTGGCCGGCGCCGGGCGCGCCTGACGCGCGGGCCGCCGCGCGGTTCAGCGCCCGCCTGCCGCCTGGTTCAGCGAGTCGTAGATCAGGACGTACTGCACGGCGGCCGGTCAGCCCTCCGCCCCGGGGAGGAGCCGCGGCTCGATCCGCTCCTCGCGCGCCTTATCGCCGTCACGGGTGACCCGGTAGGTGCCCTTGCCCTTCACTTCGCTCAGCGCCTCGGCCATCTCGGTACCGCGGTACAGCAGGCCGGTCCCGTCGTCGGTGGCCCAGCCGTCCGGCAGCGTCCCATCGGCGATCAGCCGCTGGTAGAGCGGCCGGCGCTGGGCCTCGGAGTCGTAGTGCACCCCGTTGGAGTACGGCAGGAAGGCCAGGCCGTTGGTCACCGGCCGCAGGTCGGGGCCGAAGGAGTCCGTGGTGCCACCGACGTGCCAGCAGATGGAGCCCGCGGAGACCCCGGAGAGCACCACGCCGGCCTCCCATGCCAGGCGGAGGCTCTGGTCCAGGCCGTGCAGCCGCCACAGCGCGAGCAGGTTCGCCACGCTGCCGCCGCCGACCCAGACCACGTCCTGCTCCAGCAGCAGACCCGTCATGTCATCGGTGTTGGGCATGTAGAACAGGTTCAAGTGGGTCACGTCGATGCCCTGCGCCCGGCCCGCGTCGCTGAGCCAGGCCTGGAACCAGCGCTGGTCGCCGCCCGCGGTGCCGGCGTGGCACAGCCTGGGTGCCCGGCCGGTGACGCCGGACAGTTCGATGGCGTGCAGTACCAGCGGGCTGAACTCGACTTCGGTACGGCGGCCGCGGCGCAGGCCGCCGGAAGTGGCCAGGATGGTGGGGGTGTCGGCGGGCATGGCAGAAAAGCCTACGCGAGCCCCTTGCGGTGATCAGCCGGCGGTCAGGGCAGCAGGCGGTCCCAGGTGACCGTCTGCGTGAGGATCTCGGGGAACTTGCGCTGTGCGTGGTTTGCGTACGACTCGATGTGCTCGCGCATCCGCTCCCCGGCCCCACCGGGGTCGTGCCGGGAGATCGCCGCGTAGATCTCCTCGTGAGCAAGGAGGATGGCGGCCTGGCGGTCGCCCGGGTCGTCGATCCCGATCACCGTGCCGTCCAGGATGCCGAGCACGGCGTCCACGATGTAGGCGAACAGGACGTTGCCCGACGACCAGGCGATCACGTCGTGGAAGCGCCTGCTGCTGTCGCGGAACGAGTCCCGGTCATCGATGTGCTCCCGCATCCGCGCGAGGCTCCCGGCCAGTTCGGCGAGGGCCGCCGCGTCGATGCGTTCGGCCGCGAGGCTGCTCAGCACCGGCTCCAGTACCGCCCTGGCTTCGATGAGCGTCCGGTAAGGCGCCTGGTTGAGCTGCATCAGCAGTTGCAGGGTGCTGGCCAGGTGGGCGGCGGCCGGGTTCATCAGGATGGGCCCGCCGCCTGGTCCCGGCTTGAGCGCGATCACGCCCTGGAACTCCAGCAGCCGCAGCGCCTCGCGCAGCGTCCCGCGGCCGGTTTCGTAGGTTTCGAGCATGGCCCGCTCGGGCGGGAGCAGGTCCCCCGGGCGCAGTCCCGCGCGCCCGATGTCACGCACGATCCGCTGCGCCACCAGCATGGCGGCCTTCGGCGGCCGACTGCCGGTCATCGGGGAACCGCGCTGGTCCGGCGCGGACCCTGGCTGCCGCGGAGCCGCCACCACACCTCCCTGCGACGGGATCAGGGCCAGGTGAAGATGCGCCGCTCATCGCGCCTTCAACGTTACGAAACATGATCATTGATTAAGGGGCGGAAAGCAATCGGACATGGCGCCAGCGGGGCTGCCCGGTGACGGCCGGGCAGCCCCTTTTCTGAGCCGGTCCCCTATCCGCCGATGCCGGGCAGCACCTGGGTGTGCTCGGCCTGGACGGCCTGGAGCTGGTTCGGGTCCAGGCCGAGCAGCGTCAGGATGGTCGGCGCGATCTGCGTCGTCTCGACCGGGCAGGTGACGGTGCTGCCGTGGTGCGAGCCGGGCAGCACCACCAGGATCGGCACGTTCCGGTCCTGCGGGTCGTCACCGCCATGCTCGGCGATCTTGCTCATGTGGCCGGTATAGACGACCCCGTGCTGGGCGATGCCGAGGACGTCCGGGTGCCGGGGATCGCCGTTCGGCACGCCGAAGAACGCCGCGGACTGGCCGCCCGCATAGACGGCCTTCAGCCCGGACGACGAGACGGTGACCGGGTTCCCGTTGATGTCGTTCCCGGCCGCCGGGTGGGTGAGCAGGTAGTGCTTCGCGAAGTTCGCCGCTGCCTGCGAGCGGTCGCTCAGCCACAGCAGCATCCCGTCATCGTCGGTAGCGAAGCTGACGAGATCACCGGCGCCGGGGTGGGCGGCCGCCCACGCCGCGTTGATCCCGTCGATGATCGGCCCGTCGTCGACGCGGGCCAGGTCGTTCGGGTCGGTCGGGGACTGCCCGTGCTTGGCCGAGAGGATGATGGCGGTGCTGCCGGCCAGGCGCTGCCTGGCGATCTCAGACACCATCAGGCCGATCTTGGTATTGATGTAGTTGAGCGCGCGCACCAGCAGCGGGCCCGGGATTTTGCCCCCAGGCTTGTAGCCACCGGTCATCCCGTCGGAGGCGGGCAGCTTCTGCGCGGTGGAGACCGTCTGGAAGTTCATCCCGAAGATGGCCGGGACGCCCGTGTGCCGCCTGCCGCTGTGGTCCAGGCCGTTGATCCAGTTCAGCACGGCCCGGACCTTGTACGAGTCGTACTGCATGGTCGCGGCGTTGTCGGTGGTCCAGTCGTTGCCCGCGGGGAAGCCGAGCGCGTCGCTGTTGATCTCGGGAGTGAAGTAGTCCTGGACGCCGTTCCCCTGCGGGCCGGACAGCACCAGGTAGGCGGGGTGCTTGTCGGACCATGCGGTGCGCAGCCCACGGTCGGTGGCCACGTTGAAGATCGTGTTCACCTTCAGGTAGGAGTTGGGGTAGATCGGCTTGCAGGCCTTGGCGCTGACCGGCAGGTTCGCCGGGTTGATCACGCGGCGCGGGTTGCCGGTCATCCGCAGGATGCTGCCCGGCAGGCCGGTCAGGCCCTGGCCAGCGTCGAGCCGGGTCTGGTCGATGTCGTCCGCCTCGTGGTAGGCGACCTCGCCGCCGGGCACTGGCCCCGAGCAGTCCGTGGTGCCGGCCGGGAACACGTCGTGGTTCCAGGTGTCGTCGTAGTAGATGCCGGTCACCTTCGGGTCGCCGCCGGTCACCTGGCCGACCATGCCCGGGAAGGAGTCCGACGGGAACGGCGTCTCGGCGTTGCTGTACTCCAGGCCGTGCCGGTCGAGGCTGGCCAGCACCGAGCCCGGGTACCTGTGGACGTACCAGGTGAGGTCCTGCTGGTGCAGGCCGTCCACCGAGATCAGCAGCACGTGCTGGATGCCGGTGGGGTGCCCGCCGCGGACCTGGGCGGGCTGGACCGTCGCCGCGGAAGCCAGCGCGGTACCGCCGACGGCCACCGCGAGACCCGCGGCGAACACCGCGGCCCGCTGGACCCGTCTGATGCGCATCATGTCCCTCCTCGCGGGCGCGGTCGCTCGCCAGCGCCCGGGTGCAATGGTTTGCGACCCAGGCCACGCCGCGCTGACCGTGCCCTGAACGGCAGATGACGCCTTGTCGGCCGCGGTCTGGAATCCAGGCAATAATTTGATCGCCTCGCCGGGGAAACAGGCGCACAGTGAGACCTGGCCGCGATCCCGCGGGAAAGGCAGGCCCGGGATGGACAAGGAAGAGCTTCTGCTGCGCTACGAGTGCGAGGGCGGGGAAGAGCTTTACGCCGAGGCCAAGCCGCTCTTCGAGGCGGCGCTCGCGGAGAATCCGGGCGACGCCCGGCTGCTGAACGCCTATGGCTACCTGCTGGAATGTCACGGCCGCCGGATGATCCGCGAGGCGGCCGGCTGCTACCAGCGGGCGATCGACGCGGATCCGGGCTGGGCCAAACCGCGGTTCCAGCAGATCGGCGCCCTGAGCGCACTGAAGGATGTCTATGAGGTAATCCCCCGTTACGAGGCGTGGCTCGCGGAGCACCCGGAAGATGCCACTGCGTACCAGCTGCTGGCAGCCGCCTACCAGTACGACCATGATCATCCGAACGCCGCTCGGATCATCACCGCGGGCCTGGACCGGTTCCCCGGCGACCCCGGGCTGATCGAGCAGCGGGGCGACCTGTACGCGGCGACCGGCCGCTACGACGATGCCCTGGCCTGGTGGCGGCGCGCCGCGCAGGCCGCACCGGACGACTACGGGATCAGCATGCACTACAGCGCCGCCTTCCTGCTGGAGCGGCTGGGCCGGCTGGCCGAGGCCGCCGATGAGTGGCGGTTCATCATCGGCTGGTGCGAGGAACACGCCGCCACCATCGAGGCCACCTGGCCAAGGCAGATGCTGCAGGGGATCGAGGCCGCGCTCGGCGCACGCTGAGCCGCTTGAGCGCCTGTCGCCAGGAACCACGGGGCCCCGCACTGGACCCGGTGCAACCCCACCACGCAGAATCGGTGCCAGTGGTGGCGGGCGCGGCCGGCCGGGGAGCGGCGGCGCGAAGGGAAGGCGGTGGCATGGGCGGGCTCAAGGCGGAGGCCGATCCGGCCGAGGTGGGCCTGGATCCCGGGCGGCTGCGGCGGATCGACCGGCACTTCGCCCGGTACGTGGAGGACGGCCGCCTGCCCGGCTGGCTGGTCGCGGTGAGCCGGCATGGCCGCCTGGCGCACGTGTCCTGCTACGGGTCGCGCGACATCGAGGCCGGCCTGCCGGTCGAAGCCGACACGCTTTGGCGCATCTACTCGATGACCAAGCCGGTCACCTCGGTCGCCGCGATGATGCTCTACGAGGAGGGCGCCTTCGAGCTCACCGATCCGGTCAGCGCGTTCATCCCCGCCTTCGCCCATGTCCGCGTCTACACCGGCGGTTCTGACCAGCGGCAGGTCACGGTCCCAGCCAGCGAGCCGGTGCGGATCTGGCACCTGCTCACCCACACCTCCGGCCTTACCTACGGCTTCCTCCGGGTGCATCCGGTGGATGCCCTGTACCGGGCGGCCGGGTTCGAGTGGTCCGTGCCCCGCGGCATGGACCTGGCGACCGCGTGCGAGGCGTGGGCAGCCATGCCGCTGGTGTTCCAGCCGGGGACGGAATGGAACTACTCGGTGGCGACCGATGTCCTCGGCAGGGTCATCGAGGTGGTCTCGGGCCAGCGCCTAGACGAGTTCTTCAGCACCAGGATCCTTGAGCCCCTCGGCATGACCGACACGGGCTTCTACCTCGGTGACGACGCCGCCGCCGACCGGCTTGCCGCGCTGTACGCGCCGGCCGCGGGCGGCAGGACCGCCAGGCTCGACGCCATGGGCCGCGTGGCGCACAAGCCGGTGCGGATGAACAGCGGCGGCGGCGGGCTGCTCGCCACGGCCGCCGACTACCACCGGTTCCTGCACATGCTGCTGGACACCTCCGGCAGCCCGGCCGGTGAACTGGATGGCACCCGGCTGCTCGGCCCGCGCACGGTCCGCTACATGGCCCGCAACCACCTGCCCGGCGGCCTGGACCTGGAGAGGTTCGGCCGGCCGCTGTACGCGGAGTCCCCGTTCGCCGGGGTGGGCTTCGGCCTCGGCTTCGGTGTGGTCATCGACCCGGCGCTGAGCCGGGTGGTGTGCTCCGAGGGCGAGCTGACCTGGGGCGGCGCGGCGAGCACCACGTTCTGGATCGACCAGCGGGAGGAGCTGGCCGTGTCGTTCTACACCCAGCTACTACCGTCGAGTACCTACCGGATCCGGCCGCAGCTCCGCCAGCTTGTCTACCAGGCGCTGACCGGCTGATCCGCGAATGACCGCTCATTAGTGCATTACGGCAGAACGGGGGAATGTGATGTCGAGAATCGTCGTCGCCGGTGGTGGCCTCATCGGGATGGCCGCCGCGATGATGTTCGCCAAGGATGGCGCCGAGGTCATCGTCCTGGAGCGCGATGATTGCGCGGTGCCCGGCTCGCCGGGCACCGCCTGGCAGGACTGGGACCGCCGCGGCATCGCGCAGTTCCGGCAGCCGCACTTCCTGCACCCGGCCGGGCACCACATCCTGTGCGGCGAGCTGCCCGAGGTCGCCGAGGCGGTGCAGGGCGCGGGCGCCACGACGTTCAACCCGCTGACGCTGATGCCACCGTTCATCGAGGACCGCGCGCCGCGGGAGAGGGACGAGCGGTTCACCACGGTCACCGCCCGGCGCCCGGTCCTGGAGTACGCGTTCGCCACCTGCGCGCACCGCCATGTGGACGTGCGGCGCGGCGTGACGGTCAGCGAACTGCTCACCGGCACACGGGCCGCGCCGGGCGTGCCGCACGTGACCGGGGTGCGCACCTCCGACGGCGAGCACATCGCCTGCGACCTGGTCGTCGACGCGATGGGGCGGCGCAGCGAACTGCCGCGCTGGCTGGCGGCGCTGGGGACCCGCCCGGTCACGGAGGAGGCGGAGGATTCCGGGTTCACCTACTACACGCGGTACTTCCGGTCCGCGGGCGGCGAGCCCCCGGGCTTCATCACCGGGCTGCTCACGCACTTCGACAGCTTCTCCCTGCTCACGCTGCCCGCTGACGACGACACCTGGTCGGTGACCGTCTACATCTCCTCTCGCGACCAAGCGCTGAAGGAACTGCGGCAGCCGGGCAACTGGTCGGCGCTGGTCGGCGCCTGCCCGCTGCACGCGCACCTGCTGGACGGCGAACCGGTCAGCGAGATCCTCCCGATGAGCGGGATCGTGGACCTGCGGCGGCGCACCGTGGTGGACGGAACCCCGGTGGCCACCGGCATCCTCCCGGTGGGCGACGCGACGTGCTGCACGAACCCGTCGCTCGGCCGGGGCATGACGATGGGCCTCATCCACGCCGCCGGCACCGCGGAGGTCGTCAGGCAGCACCTGGATGACCCGCTCGCCCTCGCGGCCGGGCACGACCAGATGAGCCAGGACCGGATCCTGCCCTGGTACCGGCAGACGGTCCAGCTTGACCGGGCGCGCAAGGCGCAGATCGACGCGTCCATCGCGGGCGCCCCCGCGGCGGCCCCGCCCGGCTTCGACGGCGGGGACACCCCCGGGTGGGCGGACCTGCAGGTGGCCATGATGTACGACGCCGACGCGTTCCGTGCCTTCATGGAGATCATTAGCATGCTGGCACTGCCGGGGGACATCATGGCCAGGCCTGGATTCAGCGAGCACCTCGCGAAGGCCGCGGCGGGCCGGGAGCCCTTCGAGATGCCCGGCCCATCCCGCGCCGACCTGCTGAGCTCACTGTCCTGAGCCCGGCCGGGCCCCGCACCCCTGCGCCTCCGGCCACCCACGCCGCTCTGCTTTGCTTGACGCGAGGAGGCCCACGGTGCAGACCGCGTTCGTGCTGGGTGGCGGCGGGGTGCTCGGCGCCCACGAGGTGGGCATGCTCCGTGCCCTGTCCGAGGCGGGCATCGCTCCTGATGTCGTGGTGGGCACCTCGGTGGGGGCGATCAACGGCGCGTTCGTGGCCGCCGACCCTGCGGGCGCCGCGGCGTGGCTGGCCGCCGCCTGGCAGGGCGAGGCGCTGCAGCGGGCGTTCCGCGAGACGATCTTCGGGCGGGCGGCCCGGCTGGCCAGGTCCGGTACGCACCTGCATTCGATCGAACCGCTGCGCCAGATGCTCCAGGGGTCGCTGCCCGGCGGCGACTTCGCCGACCTGCAACTGCCGTTCCACTGTGTCGCGGCGAGCATCGAGCAGGCCAGCGCGCACTGGTTCTCCAGCGGGCCTGTGGTGCCCGCGGTGCTGGCCTCGTGCGCCGTGCCCGGGCTGCTGCCGCCCGTGGCGGTCGACGGCCAGCACTACTTCGACGGCGGCCTGGTCGATTCCATCCCGGTGGGCAAGGCGCTGGCCCTGGGTGCCCGCACCGTCTACGTGCTGCACGTGGGCCGGATCGAGCGGCCGCTGACCGCACCGCGCCGCCCCTGGGAGGTGGGCCTGGTGGCGTTCGAGATCGCCCGGCGGCACCGGTTCCACGAGGAGATGGCGGCGCTGCCCGGTGACGTCAGGGTGCATGTGCTGCCGTCCGGGGCCGACAGGCGCCCGCCGGACCTGTCGCAGCTCCGCTACCGGGACAGGAGCAGCGTCGCGGCGAGCATGGACCGGGCGTACCAGGCGTCCGCGCGGTACCTCGCCCAACGAACCTGAATGTGCTTATCTCTAACTGTGCCAGCCACTGGTGGTGTCACGCCGCAGCCGCCGGGCCGAACGCCGCCGCGACTGCGTCGCGGCGTCCCGGCGGCGAACAGTGCTAGCCCGGGGGGCGACCCCCCGGAACCCCCCGCCTGCCTCCCGAAGCCAGCGCGCCGTTGTCTTGCGCGCCTCCGGCACGACGTCCCGCGAGGGAGGCCAAGAGAGGAGCGAGGCGGGCATGCTCCCACCCCGCCTGATCCGCCGGCTCGTGCTGGCGCCGCTGGTGATCGTCATCGCGGTGGCGCTCGTCGTGCTGTTTCCGCTGCTCGCCCTGGTGGTCCTGGCGTTCGGGGCGGTGGGCCGGTCGCGGCCGGGCCGGATGCGGATACTGCGGCTGCTGTACTTCGCGCTGATCTGGCTGACCGCG
>WNGD01006370.1_pt1 | contig 11293 bp, 14 predicted proteins | sample 5400671 | NCBI WGS metagenome assembly WNGD01 (sample SAMN13153369, study PRJNA577476) | soil metagenome | isolation source: 40 cm soil or saprolite under grassland replicate 2 | place: USA:California | collected 2016-06-15
GAACACATGGAACTGGGAGTCGCGCTTCCTACTTCAGCCCGGTACGCCTCGAAGAAATACAAACCGCCGCGCGCCGGTAACGTCCACTCATCTTAAAGCCTAATGGAGAAAGTGATACAAGACGACAACACCAACAATGACAAGGAGAAGGACAGTAAGCTGAAGGAGAACAAACCCTCTCCTGGAAAGTCGTTTACTCTGAGAAGTATTGGAGGTATCTCCCAGAGACATATTCAAGTCTCTTTTTCGTTCCTGTTCTTTGATTTTGAGTTCTGCTAGTGCCTCGTATTGTCGTGGATCGGGTTCTGGCCAATGCATCATTTTTCTTCTTTTCTCTCTACGCTTACTCCTGATGTAGAGAATAGATGTTTCTTCAAATCAGGGTGCCTGGCTGTTCTGCATAAAGGGCTGTGTATCCGCATGTTGTGCAAGTGAGAGCATACAGATACGATGTTTTTGACTGGCTACTGAAAAAGCCCACTGATATCCTCTGTTTGGCGGCCTGGAGAACGGTGCTTAATTGCACTGTGACTCGCTCTCCCCCACATTCGGGACAAGGTTTCGTGGGAGGCGGTTGTGTTTGGTCGTTCATCTGTCTTCCTCATTGCAAGAGATGATGTCAATAGCGACTAGAAACTCCACTAAATAAGACGACTGAACCACTTCTTTTTAGATAACCTGAGGCTTTCCGTTTTAATTGTTTGGCTTTTCGAAAAGGCGTTGATCCTCAACATACGGTTACTGCCTCACAAACTGTACCAGCCTCTCAAAGAGCACATCCACATTCATACTCCCGGCATTATATTCATCTCACTACATCCGTTAATGGGAAGCATCCCGCCCATTTGCTCCAGCCTCTCGTCTGGCTTCACTCTGGAGACCCCTCCGAATCAAATGTCCCAGTGGTAGGGCACCACCAGTAGATAGCCAGGACCCGACAAGGATGAGGATGAATCCTGCGACCATGGCCGCGTTGAGCGGTTCACCGAGGAGGGTGACACCGAGGAAGACGGAGACAACCGGATTGACGTAGGTAAAGACCGTGCCGCGGCTGGCCCCCACCTCGGACACGAGCGCGTAGAAGGTCAGGTAGGCCAGCGCCGTGCAGATCAGCCCGAGCACGAGCAGACTCACCATCACCTCCAGGTCGGGTACCCGGTTGGGAAGTCGCATCACCGCCAGCGGCAAGAGCACAACGGTCGTAACGGCACACTCGGCAGCCACCACCCCAAGGAGGGGTAGCGTGGCGACAGGTGGTCGCTTAACGAGGAGGGCAGCGACAGCGTAGCCCGCAGCAGCGAGCAGCACCAAACCTGCACCGAGCAACCCTTGCCTATCTCCGCCGACGTCGAGGCCCAGCAGAGCAACCACGCCCCCCATGCCAATGAACAGCCCGACCAGGCGCAGGCCACTGACTCGCTCACTCGGGTCGAAGCGCAGCGCCAAGAGCGCCACCAGCAGTGGGTCGGCAGCGATGAGCAAACTGGTGAGCGACGACGCGATATGCTGCTCGCCGTAGCTGATCAACAGGAATGGTCCAACGATCTGCACGCAAGAGAGCACAACGATAGCTCTCCACTGCTGGCGAAGCTGTTGCCACGTCCCGCGGAAGAGAGCCACAGGCACCAGGACGACAGCCGCAATCCCCACGCGGGCAAACACTACCACAGTCGGATCAAGTTCGCGCACCGCAATCTTGATGAACAGGTACGGAATGCCCCAGAACACCGAGATCGCCATGAACAGCAGCCAGCCCTTACGGCTCATAATTCCTCCTATGTAACAAGGACCAAACACCGTGTGCCTCATCTGAAGACGAGAGCAGAATCGAAATGCTCACTGCATAAAAGGATACCTGGGAGAGGGGCACTTAGTCTAGTATGTTCTTGCGGTTCGGGAAAACGTGTCCTGGGGTAACGCCGTAGATGCACTTGAAGCGCTTGCTGAAATGGCTCTGATCCGCAAAGCCAGTCTTATAGGCCACGGTGGCGATAGGATGTCCTGCAAGGAGGAGCTGTTTTGCTTATTCTTCTCTCTGAGAGTGGAGGCTTGACTCCAATAATGTTCGACCTGCTCAATGTTGATCTTCTGGAAGTCCGTCAAGCCAATGAAACGACGCTCGTCAAACAAGAGCATACTTGCATAAGCCACTCCTGGATCATTGCGCTTCGTCTCTTTCGTTCGCTCTTAGTCTCAGTATGAATTCTTCGACCTCCTCGCCGCGTGCGTTCGAAAACCCCCTGCCCTCGCCGCAGATCGTGAACCCACATTTTTCCAGGACTCGCAAAGAGGCAATATTGTCTTTGGCAGCACGGCCGTACAGGGGACGCACCTTGACGTGACTCAGAAACGCTGAGAGCGCCCTGGTGGCAACGCCCTTGCCCCAGTAGTTCTTTCCAATCCAGTAGCTGACTTCTGGTTTACCGAACTCTTCATCTTCATAGATCAGGACATAGCCAGCCACATGCCCGTCGAAGAGTATGGTCTTTATTGTGATGGTCTCGTCGCCCAAAATCCTCGTCCAGTGCGCCGCGAAGGCATCCCTGTTCGCTGGGTCCCTGGTCGTGAAGGCCGCCATATGGTTTGCGTCCGAGTCCAGTTGCTGGTCGAAGAATATTTGGAGGTCACTTTCTATCACGTCCCGCAGTAGGACGTCGCTTGTCAAGGGGCCTGGTGTGCGTCTGGCCATGTCTTTCTCGCCTTTTTGGCTGAGCCGCCTCACTTACATTTTGCCGTCGGTCGGCATAGTTCCACCAATGCTCTATTCTACCACATCTAGCTGTGCAGTCATCAGCCCGCAGGGGTGTTGCGCCGCGCTGTTTCCTATGCCAACTTCGGTAAGCTGCGCTTCAAAGATGAGCGATCAGTTGCGAAAGGAGCAAAAGCATGCTTCGCCTCGACGATGCCATGGAGCTGCGCTTTGAGCAAAGTACTGAGACAAACCAGGCACTCCAGGTGATTGTGCAGGCCAGTAAGGAAAAAGACGCCTCTTTGGAAGGATCACTGGCCATGAGCTTGTTCTCATTTTGTTTGCTTCCTCAAAGCTTCGTGAAACTCAATATGCTTGCCTCCGACGCGCAGACCCCACAAGAGATCAGGATGCGTCTGCTCATTGACCTGCAGCAGGTCACCATCAGCGGTCACCAGTTCAACCGAGCGCATACTCCCAGCACCGACACCGTACTGGCGTGTCAGCCAGCCGCAGCCTCCACCGAGCAGATACCCAACGACTCCAACGCTCGCCGCGAATCCATTCAGTGGGGCCAGACCATAGGGAGAAGCCGCCTGGATGATCTCTTTCCACGTCGCTCCTGGCTCTACTCGTGCCGTCGCTGTCTCTGGCTCAATTTGGACGTCGGTCATATTGGCAAAATTGACCAGCAACGCACCGTCCGCCGGGTGCGGATGTCCGTGTCCCCCTCCTTGCATCGCAATAGGCAGATTGTGTTCACGTGCAAAGGTGACAGCGGCTTGCACATCAGAGGCACGAGCAGGCAAGACAACCACTGCCGGATGTTAGTCGAACGTCTTCGCATCCCACGTCTGACGCGCCCTCTCATACCCTTCATCTCCTGGAAGAAGCACGCTTCCTTGCAGACGCGCCCGTAGCGTTACCACATGCTGTGGATCGATTGTCTTTTCCGTGTCTTTTCCCTTGTCATTCACTTTTTTTTTCTCTTTCTTTTACAGGCGAAGAGGCCTCTCAAACGTGTATAGGAACAGCTAGAGGATGTCTTCGTGTCTCCCACCATCACCCTGGCTCGTCTGACCGGTGATTCATCCTGCTTCATTTTCAAGCGAGTCATGCCAATCAAAAAATGTGCGCTCCCACTCCTCCTTCAGCAGAGGGAAAGTGAGTCAGCGTTTCTCGAACGATCCTGCAACCGGCGGCGTAGCAGTGATGCCGTCGGCGAACTCCCACACGAGTGTGAGCAGGCGCTCGGGCTGCTCGATCTGCGGGAGGTGACCAGCGTCTGGGATGAGTTCGAAGCGAGCGTGAGGCAACGATTGGGCGTAGGCGCGACCGTAATCAGGGTCTGCGACGCCATCGCTCTCGCCCCAGACCACGAGGGCTGGAATCCTCACGCGAGCAAGTCGGCGACGCAACTTCGGATCACCCATGCCCTGCCCCTGGTCGTACACTTTGAGCGCCTGGAAGTTTGCTGCCGTCACCGCCACCCGTTCAGGACTGAGGGTAGTGGGGTCGATGCGAAAGGCCGCCGGGTTGTGGAAGCTGAGTGCTAACAACTCGTCAGGAGTCAGGGGGAATACATCGGCGATAGGGTGACCCTCAACCTGGATGCCGATTGCATCGACGAGGACGATGCTACTGAGGCGCGTGGTATCTCGCACGGCGAGTTCAGACGCGATCCAGCCCCCCACCGATGACCCGATGACCATGACGTCCCGCAGTTCGAGCCGTTCGAGGAGGTCGAGGTAGGTGAGGGCGAGATCGTCGATGCTGTCGAACCACTCAGGCCGTGGCTCGCCCGCAAAGCCGGGGTGGGTCGGCACCAGGACATGCGCACGCGTGGACAGCGCCTCAGCAAAGCCAGACACGGTCTGCGGCCCGCCACCACCATGCAAGACGAGAATGGGACGACCGCTCCCGCGCTCGTCGATGCGCACGGTCAAGCCGTCTGTGAAGGACTCTCTTCGAGTTCTGGGAGGAGGTACAGTGTTCATGGAATCAATCCTTTCTGTTGTGTCCATCTACAGAGCCAGTTCTGATGGCGTTATTTCGCGGAGGAGAGCTATTGCATAGCTGCTCTCCTTGATATAAACTTGCTTATATAAGCATAGTAACACAACATCCTTTGTTCTCTGTGGAGAGGCAGAGAGCCTGTTTAGGAAGGGATCATCCCGATTTGTTGCAGCAATTGTAAAATGTCGGCACAGAGCCAGTATACGACGATTTGCCCATCTTTGACGCGAAAGATGTCCATTCCCGCATACTCGACGTTTTTCCCAACAGCGGCAGGCGAAGCTCCTGGCATGCTACCTTGATACGTGGCGCGAAAGACCCACCGACCAGCAACCAGGTCTTCATCAGCCAGAGGACCAACGCTCGTTGTAAAGCTGTAGTCGGTGAAGGCTCCGACTGTCGCGCCGATCCATTGCTTCAGCCCATCGGGACCGCGCACCTCAGCAGGACTCGTGCCTGCGGGAGCAAAATGCGCGACGAAGTTCGGCGCGATGATTTCATCAGCGAGAGACAGGTTTCCATTCCATAATTTATTCCAGTGTGTCCAGAGTTCTTTCGTGGTCAGTGAAGACATAGGTGTTTCCTTTCTTTACATCGGACTCAGTTCTTGGTATAATTACGAGTAATGTATCGTAATCATACAATGAGTATACGAGTAAAATGTCGTATTGTCAAGGGCTTCTGTGAAGAAGTTCCTTCCGTTTGCAGGAGAGGGGGTCCATGGGAGAAAATCAGGAACGACGTCAGGCTCGCCGTCAGAAGCGTGGTGTGCTGCGCGTGGAAGAAATCCTTCAGGCTGCTGGAGCACTCTTTGCTGAAAGTGGCTACGACAACGTGACAACCAACATGATCGCTGCGCGCGCAGGCATCTTACCGGGTTCGCTCTATCAGTTTTTTACAAATAAAGAAGCAATTGCGCAGGCATTCGCGGCAGACGCGACCGACCAACTCCACCGGGTGTATGACACCCTGCTTTCGTCCGAGGTGATGACCTTGCCCCTCCAGGCGTTTCTTGCTACCTTTGTCGACAGGATCGTTGCCTTTAATCGGAACTGCCCTGGCTATCTTGCGCTTGAGCTTGGGTCAACCATCTCTTCCCCACTTGCTCGGGTCTTAGCCGATTTACAGCAGGGCACCCAGGCACGCCTCGATGCGTTGTTGGCTGCCTACTGGCCTCACAGTACACCTGAGCAACGGCATCTCCCGCATCTGGTCTCCTATCGTCTTTTTCTCGCGTTACTTCCTCTGGCGCTCCAGGGCGACGAGGAACATCAGCGTGCAATTGTGTGTGAAATGAAAGCGATGTTGTACAGGTATTGGGAACCGATCATCGACCCGCAGAGAGCGTCAGAAGTGCACTCTCACGAAGCCCATGTCTAGATGTCATCGGCAGTGATCTCTTAAGGGTCATAGCAGTTTTTACTGTCATGTGACTTGATTACTGATTCATACACGGATTTGGTTAAGGATGAGCTTAAGAGAAAGAAAGTGCTCATTTCCTTGAGCACAAGTTTTACCGCACTGACACCTCTATAGAAGAACTTTCACCAAATCTGTGTATGAACGCCCCCCATCAAGCTCTTGACAACATGGAGCCTGAGAGGGCCTGGCCGCAGCCATGAAGAAGGGCATGGCTACAAGTGGTTTGAACTTCGACGATCGCGAGCCGGACGTCGTCCTGCCCCAGCCTTCCCCTCAGAGGGCCGCCAACCTGGAGTTCTTCCGCACATACGACGCCCCGGCGGCCCACAGCTACCGGCTGGACAACGCTGCGCTCTCTGCTGCGGTGGCGCGGATCGTGCCCGCCGGGGGACGCACTTCACAGGATATGTGGACTCACCACAGCGCAGAAGCGCTGGCGGACCGACTCGGTAGAGCGTTCGTGGAGTTCCCTGGTGGTCATAACAGCCAGATGCTTCATCCGAGGGCATTCGCCCAGCGGTTGCGTGACGTGCTTGGCGATGAGCAGGGAACATAAGGCTTGACGTCGTTATGAGTTGCTCGTCTCGCCTTTATTGACGTTGAAGTGGGTGAGCACGAATTGCGCAATATCGTGCCCGAGCTCCAGGCCCGCCACATGATCGATCCGCGTGTGCTGTCCCGCGAAGATACGGCTCAGGCCGGCCTCCGTCGCCACGTCCGTGTAGCTATCAAAGGTCCGAACGGGGCCTGGCAGGACGTCGGAGGTTACGCTGATTTGATCCTTGTTCCCGAAGAAGGCGGCCAGCACGGTCGCTGCGTCCGCGCTAATCGTGCTGTGGGCCCCTGGATAAGAAGGATCAGCTGCGGTGACAGCGAGCGGCGTCCAGGTCGGGTCGCCGATGGTTGCTGGATTCCCGTCGGTTTCGGCCAGGCGGATGGCCGTGATCGGCCTCCACAGTTGGTAGTGGTACTTGGCGTCGTAGAAAGCGATGGCGCTGTCGGCAAAGGACAGGTTGAGCGACGCGAACAGGCGCGCGGTGGTCTCCAGGTTCGTGTGGTGCGCCAGCGCGGCGTTCTCGGCGATCTCATTCCACGTGTTCCAGATCGGCCCCGCCCAGAACTTGGCGATCACGGTCTGGTCAGGCGTCCGCGTCGTGCTGGTGTTTTGACCCAGGCTCTTCACCTCGTTCAGCGCGTCGGCGTAAGCCTGGCTGGTCAACGCAGGGGGCGGCGCCGGGCGGAACTGCGCCCCATTATTCAGCACAAAGGGAGTCACGTTACCCCAGTTCGTGAAAACAGGTGCCGGGAAGTTCGGCGGAGTGGGTCGGTAGTTGCCCGGCTGGTTGCCTGGCACAAAGGGCGGCGCCGTGACGGCAGAACCATCATTGGTGCGGATGGCCACCAGCTGCGCGGCGACGGCCTGCCCGACCTGGATTCCCTGCCGCTTGCCCGCGCCTTCCGGGATCACGGCGAGCTCATCGGCCAACTGCTGATCGAGCGCTGCTTTCATCGTGGGGTAGAGCGCCACCAGGGTGTCGTGGCCGGCCTGGGCTGCTGCTGCGTCGGCCCGCGCACTGCCGTGAGCCTTTACCGAGAAGAGATAGGGAGGGGCGTCCCGGGTGATAGAGACAACGGCGTCGTAGATGGCCGCGTGCAGGATAGCGTAGCTGCGCGTCGGGTGAACGGTGGCCGGCTGAGCGCCGGGCGTTTGGACGATGTGTAACAGCTCCTTATTCCAGGCGATGACGATGGCGCCAGAGCTCCTGGAGCCGTTCGCGCCAGTCGCCAGAGCGGATGAATTGGCCATCGCGGCGACCGGTAAACCGATCACCAGGAAAATGCCCATGGAGGTTGCCAGGATCAAGATCAACTTCTTCAAATCTGCGTTCTCCTTCTGACTGACTCAATACTCAGAAATAGGGTTGTCACCCTATTCATCAAAAGCCTCAAAAAATTGTTCCTCCTTTTGTTCCTGGTCAAGTGTGACCGTCGGGTGGATTTGCGTTGCAAGAGACGTCCCTCTAAGGGACACATGACATCATCGGAAAACCCTTCTGCACTCCTCATCATCTCAATACATATAGCTTGAGCGGAGGCAGGGAGACATCGACAGAATCGTCTAATCTTTCCGTCTTAATTGCGGCATCGCCTAGACAAAATTACCTACCGGCACTCAAGCGTTTCAGCGGTTACTCTAAGCGGCGTTCCTTGTTTGGAGTGGGGTTGGGTGGAATTTTTGATGATTTAGACGTTGTGCGCTATCATCTAAGCATGAAACAGTGTATGACTTCCCAACCTCGTAAAAGGCCCTGTTTCCCACCATCGTGTGACCTTTCAAAAGAAGATGGACGATCGCAAAAAAGGTCAACCGATTCACAGAGTTCTACGATGTTGGGAAATACCACCTCTTACGAGGTTGGGAAGTCATACAGCGGGCTTGAGAGGGTCCGGCATGTCATCCTTCGCTGCCTTGAGAGGGGTCCAGCATGTCATCCTGAGCGCAGCGAAGGATCTCTCTGTCCGTCGAGCCAGACCCTGCGCTGCGCTCAGGGTGACGCGCATGATCTCCAAATGTCTACTCTTCGACCTCGCGTGGGAAGATGTTTTCGCCGCCGCGCATGACCACCTCTTTGAGGCGCCTCACGATGGTGAGGTGGCCATGCGCATTCATCATCGCCAGCTTTTTTAGCCTTTTGCTCAGGCTCGCTCGCTCAAAAGCTTCGCCGCCATCGCCGAGACCCATGCCCAGCCGAGCACCACCGCGACCGAGAAGGCCAGGATGACAATCGTCATGATGACCCCGACAGAATTGGACCCAACAGCGATTCCTGCGAAGGCTGCCAGGTAGATCACACCGGTGGCTACGCAGTAGGCCGCCCATCCCCGTTGTCTTCGGGCGGCAAACCGGCGAGCAAACACAAAACAGGCCGCGATCAGCCCAAGGAAGCCGATCCCCCCGCAGATGAAGTGCAGCAGACCGTGCCAACTGACCGCATGGGCGTTCGCTGGCGTTCCGGGTGGGAAGCCCAGGGCCGGATCGGCGGTGAAGAAGCCAGCGCCAATCAGCCCCAACCCGTAGATGCCAAGGAGTATTGGTCCCCAGGTTCCGCCTCGGCCACCACGCAGGACCCGCCGCATCCCAACTGCCCCTGCGATGGTGAGCAAGCCAGTCAGTATGAGCAGACTGATATGAATCCATCCCCAGTCTCCGTTGCTCATCAGGCTCAGATCGTGACGGGTAGGGTCGAAGCCAGGGCGGGTGAGCATTTCGATTGCTCCCACGATGACGTAGAGGGGACCAGCGACCACGCCACAGAGAAGGAGCACCCTGGTCAGCTTCGCATCGCTGGATGTATTGTCTTGTGAAATGCTGTGTTGCATACCTCTCACCTTCTTCCCAGGAAATTCCTGGTGTGTTCAAAATGACAACGTATCTACTTTTTGCTGCTGTTCTCCCTGATCACCTGTAGGGACGAGCCCCTACAGGCATTCATGGTAGAGGGACCGGCTCAGGCTTGAAAGTACTCTATCAATACGGGAGCCATTGCCTCATCAGCAACGTTATGCGGCTGACCTGCAAGAGTATGACGATGCGCATGGGGCAGGGTATCGGCAACAGCTTGTGCGGCCTGACTCATCCACGGGACGGTCCCACCGTCAATCACCAGCGTCTCAACCGTGGCTTTGGCTATGCGCTCTTTGGGCAACGCATAGTCTCCCATGAGGGTGGCATCGTAGACGAGCGTAGGTGCAAATGCCTCTTGAGCTGCCCAGAACGGCGATTGTCGCATGGGAGCCACGAATTCGGCAGGCATCCCCACAGCCTTCGTCAAGAAGAGTTCGATCATGTCGCCTTTGCGCCCCTCACGCAACAGCTGAGCAAGCTGTTCTTTGTAGTCCTGCGGTACGGGAGGCCGACTGCCTTCCAGGATGTATGGGGGCTCCCACACCGCGAGCTTCTTCATTTTGGGAGAGAGCCCGCGAGCTGCTGCCTCCATGCACAGGACACCCGGGCCAGACGTACCATAGACAAACGCTGATCCACCAGCCTCGGTGATAAGGGCATCGATATCTTCGACCTCGCGCTCGACCGCATAGGGGGCCGTAAACCCACTCTCGCCATGACCTCGCCGGTCTATGTTGTAGACCGTGAAGTGCTCTGCCAGAAGGGCGGCCAGTCCCGCCTGCTGATGGTGGTCGCCAAGCACGCCGCCCACAACGACAAGCGCTGGTCCCTGGCCGGACTGCTCGTATGCGATGATGGTGCCATCTTTTGAAGTCACATGTTGCATAGCATTCTCCTTTTCTATTCCTGTCTGTTTTGGTGAGCTTGTCGCAGCTCTTCCTGCGTTGAAGCTTTTTGGTAGATGAGATGGATCGCGCCGCTCTCGAAGGGTAATGTGCCCACCAGGGTCAGTGCGAACTCCTCAGACATCTCCCTAAAGAGCGGCATGCCGCTCCCCAGGAGAATCGGATGAATCGTCAAGTTGTACTCGTCGATGAGCCCTCGTTGCGAAAGGGACTGGGAAAGCCGTGCGCCCCCGGTCACGTAGATGTCGCGGCCAGGCTCGCGTTTCAGGTGCGCGATCTCTTCGGCCACATCGGAGGCCGCCAGTCGGGAATGGTTCCATTCCAGGGCTCCTAGCCGACTGGAGAATACGATCTTGGCGTGGCTGTTCATCAAGGTGGCCATCTCACCGGTCTGCGTTGGCCAGAAAGCGGCCTGCTCCAGATAGGTGGTATGGCCGATCAGGATGGTGTCGACCTCGCGCAGGAAGGCGGTAGTCCACGCCTGCTGGTCAGGAGTGATGGTGCGGAAGACCCAATCGAGTGTTCCGTTTGGCCTGGCCACGTATCCATCCAGCGAGACATTGATGGCGAGACGGACTTTTCTCACGTCTATACTCCTTCTCTAGAGAAAATACCGGTACGAGGCGAAAGCTGGGAGCACCTCTCCCAGATCTCATCAGCTCTCCTCCGGCGGCGTTTCGCTGCGCTCGAGCGAGAGGAGCCTCAAGTTCAGACGATCCAGTTTATGAAGCACGCCATAGAGGGCTGCCTGATCGGAAAGCGTCCCGGCAAGGTGCGACGTGCCATCTTCCTCATGCACAATCTGCAAGTTCTCCAGCCACTCCTGCCACGAGGGGTCCAGATGCCCTTTAATGC
>WNGD01015212.1_pt1 | contig 11291 bp, 9 predicted proteins | sample 5400671 | NCBI WGS metagenome assembly WNGD01 (sample SAMN13153369, study PRJNA577476) | soil metagenome | isolation source: 40 cm soil or saprolite under grassland replicate 2 | place: USA:California | collected 2016-06-15
GTTGCCTCGTTCGGCTCGAAGCTTCCTTGGACGTTACCCCTCGCTTTCCACCTCACCGTTGCCAGTGACGCAGAGAGGGATTGGAGACAGCCCTGGATACTAGGCTGGGAGCGCCTTTGCTCCACTCAACACAAGCGACCTCAGGTCGCACCCACCTTATCGTCGGCTTAACACGGTGCTAACCGCGCTGGCCCCAACACTAGCTCACCCATTTATAAAGCGTAGCAACGTAGATACCAGACGGTCCGAGCGACAAATGCTAGTGGTCGGCATAGATGTGGAACGCCGCCCCAGACCTGAGCAAATGAGCGACTTGACCTATGAATGGGGAAAGCAGTGGGGACAAAATAGCTTTGAGAAGGTGGTCAAAGGTGCTGGGAGAGATGCCTACCAACGCCTACTGGATCGTTTACAGCAACCAGTACAGGATTGGCAAGAAACCGATGCTGCCTCACTTTTCCTCAATCTTGATTGGGGCACACGAACAGGGTATCGTGCTATTCCCAGTGTGCTGGCCTCTCTCCTTGCAGGCAAACAATCAAACATTCACGGGAGAAAAGTCACCTGGCGTCTGGTACAGGACGGCGAGTATGGGCTGGCAGTCATCAGTAATCCCTTTCGGGCAGAATATGAAGAAGAAAACCCTTTTTCACATACCATAGAAGTGAAGACGGGAACATTTGCTTATAAGTTCGAATTTCGTCTACAAACCCAGGTGAGTAGTCCTCATAGTTGGATTCATCTCTATGTACGATGCAGCCGCTATGTGGACGCGCGCTTAAGAGATGCAAACTGGAATCGTGATGTCAGCGTCAAAGTCGGCATTAACCAGCCTCGTTTAAGCGGATGGGGCTGGTCGCCGACACTGGTCACACTCCCGCTGACTGGCGGCATAACCAATCCACGCTGGCAGGGCGATCCTGCGCAACTCTTATCAGCAATGAAAGCACGAGACCTGGTCGCTCCAGACCTGCTCTTACAGGCACCGCAGGACTACCGCACAGCCAGTACGCGCAGCATGTATGATGAATACTTCGTGCTGCATTCCGAAGGCTTCAAACCTCCACATAAAGTAAAGACAGGCTTTGATTTTGCAGAACTACGGGAGGTTGCCAACGCCGTAAGCGATCTGCTGGGGCTGGAGCTTTCTGGTGGTCAAACCCTCGTTTCTGACATACCCACAAGGCAAATGTATCGGCCCCAGCTTCCTTTGATGATGCATGATATTGGTGATCTCCAGGAAAAAAAGTTTGTGAAAAAGCAGCCACATCTATCAGATGGGGAGAGAGAGCATCAAAATCGATTGCAACGACAAAAAATCATCGTCGATGCTCTTCAACGCGCATCGAATCAGCAGCGCATATACATCATTCTTTGCTGTAGTGATACGCTCTCCCAAACAATCCTGGAGCAGGAAATTCGTCAGGTATTGTTCATGGAGACGGATGAGCCATGGCCAGAACATATTCAAGTGATTACCCCTACAACTCCCGTTCCTGGCACATTATTAGCGCCACTGGATCCAGGCAAGCTCAATCCACTCGATCACTACAAGAAATTCGCTTCTCGGGCTGATCGTCAAAAATTCCTGGCTGAATGGAAGGCACAGATGCGCAGAGCCTTCCGCGATAAAACGCGGGCGTGGGAAAGCTATCTGAACAGTTTGTTACCCAATGGGTCTGGTTATGGATTAGCACTGATCGAACTGCACGAACTCGACCTCAAGAAAAATTATGCCGACCAGCATATTAAGGGCGCAGTGCGCAGGGCATGTAATAAACTTGGACTGGCCTCCCAGATGATCTTCCCGATCAGATTAGGAAAAGATGGCATAGCCAAAGGGAGTCAATACCGGGCACGCAGCAGTGTAACAGACCTCGTCTATCGCCAGACAGGTCTTATCTATGACCGACCAGTCGATCTGTATATTAAGGCCGGGATATCACGGGAACAGGCCGAGCACCTTCACGTGATAGCGCTCTACAAATTGCGCAAGAATGAGCCAAAAATGGACTACCCTATGGCAGTACATCTCTGTCCTGATGGCACATTCCAGGCACTTTTGCCACATAATCCCCACCAATGGTTGCCTTTTCTGGAAGCGCGCAAAGTATTAGGCGAACTATTTATGAAGGGGCAAGAACAAGATATCCGCTTGCTTCCAGATGCACAAGCGCAATTCGCTGCTCAGGTTTTCACCGTATCGCGCAATGAGCCAACGCTTGTCCTGCTCGAAGCCCAGGACTGGCGGAACTACAATGTACTACCTCAGTTTGCCAATGGCAGGGCACCGCTGAAAAACCAACTCGATCTCAGCCATGTGAAAACATTTGAACAGGTATACAGTGTGGAAGACCTGCCCCACTTGCGCGTCATCCGTTTACGCACATTCGGTTCGTCTGGTGAAACGCCACAGTACTTTACTGTGCTTGAAGATGAGGACAACGAGATGAGGGAAGACAAAGATCTGGGTCATCTTACTGGCTTTATTGATAGCCTGGCTGAAAGCGCTTTTTTTCACTACCTTTCGATCGGGCGCTTGCCAACAACTGCTGCCAGAGAGCAGCGAGGAAAGCCAGGCTTCTATAAAACAGACGAAGGAGGGGGTATCGCTTTTAAACACCAGACGATCGTCGAATTTGTTCCCTTTTTCCTACAGGCAAGGGATGACCCGCAAGTCTGGTGTCATATTCCTCATTTTCTGCGCATCTCACCAGGATGGGATGGTGGGAATATCGTTCTTCCCTATCCTATGCATCTGGCAAAGTGCATGATTGAGGATCAGCTTTGTATATTGGATAGCAGCCTGAACGAGGAAGAGGCTTAAATCTCTTCCCAATATTGATTTGCCGTCTCGCATACGGGGATCTCACCGCGAGTTCATAGTTCCGGTCAGCTGGGAGGCGATCAAGGTCAAACCAGTACACATGTACACGGTTGTGAACTTGCTACAACATTGAGTTGGAAACTCTCACGGTCATGTTACTCGCGTTCCAAACATGGCGAGAGAGAAGCCGGGGAAGAAGGCTGGAAGCGGTCACCGAAAGAACCGGCGATAGTCATGGCTCGCTAGATGGGAACCAACAACAGCTTGAAAAATAGAATGGGTATTCTAATTATCGTTGTCCAAATCTATACAGAAAGAAGTACTACTTCTATGTACCTATTTAGTAAAAGTGAAATAATTTCAGGTTTCTTGAACCACTTCATTGGAGGAGCAAGCGATGTTCGAAGGTAAACGAAACGCAAGTAGGCAAGGTTCTATTTACCTGCGAAAAGATGGTAGATGGGCCGCTACTATCACGATAGCTCATAATAAACGGCGAACATTCTATGGAAAGACGCGACAAGAAGTTCATGAGAAGCTTAAAAATGCTCTTTATGAGCTGCCTCGGAGAACTCTGATTGGCATTGCTCATCCTACCGTTGAGCAATTTATCAAGTACTGGTTGGCCAATTTAGTAGAAACCGCGAATGCCAGTACTTATATTCGATATGAGCAGGTTGTAAGAATCCATATCATTCCTGAGCTTGGAAGTCTATATCTCGAGAAGCTCACTCCTCAACATCTGACAACATTTTATAATCAAAAGATTGAGGATGGCCTTTCAGCGAGTACGATACCGCTACTGCACACATGCCTTTACCAAACACTCATGCAGGCTATTCAGGAAGGCTATGTAGAGCATAATGCGTGTGAAAAAGTAGCTTTGCCCAACAGAGCATATGATGTGATTCACCCATTGAGTAAAGAACAAGCCCGGCAATTCCTCAAAGCAATACGAGGTCATCAATTTGAGGCACTTTTTACGCTCGCACTTGCTACCGGAATGAGGCGAGGCGAATTACTGGCGCTCAAATGGCAAGACCTAGACCTTGTTGCTGGTGTACTTCAAGTTTGTCGGACCTTCAACCAGAAGCAAACACAGGAAATTATATATGCAGAGGGAGGATCAAAAGCAAATAGCAATCGACGAAGTATCATTATTGCGCCCTTTGCACTCGACCCCCTAAAGCAACATCGTGTACTCCAGTTTGAAGCAAAATCACAAGCTGGGGATCACTGGCATAAACTTGATCTTGTTTTCTGCACTTCGAATGGTGAGTCACTCCCTAGAAATAGCGCCATAAAAAGTCTCAAACGATTTCTACAGACAGCAAGCTTACCACCTATCGGTTTTCGCGATTTGCGACATACGACCGCTACACTTCTCCTTGATCAAGGCGTTCATCCTAAAGTCGTCCAAGAACTCCTGGGGCATAGAAATATCGAAATGACGCTAAAGCTCTACAACTATGGCGCTCCTAAATCTCAAAGAGAAGTTATAAATCAATTGAATATTGATCTGCAAGGATAAAAATAAAATACATAACAGTTTTATGGAGCGGTGTTTTCCTTATACTAAGGTAACATGAAGGTGAGAAGTACAAAAAATTAGCGCAAGAGATGGACGTTATGCGGTTAAGGAGCGGTATTTGCAGGTGTTTTCTATACATCTAACTGTTCTCGCCTTCATATTAAAGCAGAATGACTGCAGTGTTACTATGCTAGCGCTCTGCAAGGGCAGACGAGCTCTAAAGAATTGAGTCTGAGCATAAAGGCCATAGAATCTAATGATCGATCAAGTACGTTATTATTTTGAAGCATTACCTCTCCATCCTCAGCCAGAAAAGCTTGAGTCACTTACAAGCTATTTAACTCGTCTTGCCGAAGCTAATGGCATTCAAACAAGCAGTGCTTTTGCTCACATATGCTTTCCTGAGTATAACATAGAAGCAATTCACAGTTTAAATGATTTCCCTTTATATTCATTGATGAATTTACAAGCAGCAGCTTGCTGCTCAGAAGCCGTAGTCCAAGCAACGACGTTTTACCATTTGGGAAGAAAATTCGGACGTGTATATGATTCAAGGGCATGTTATCACTTTCTACGGAACAGTATTGCCCCCTTCTTTCGATATTGTCCTCTATGTATAAAAGAACGAGGATACTATTCATTGCTCTGGCGTTTCCTCTTTGTAAAGGGATGCAGTGATCATGCTTGTAATCTATTAGATACTTGCGGCCATTGTGGTGAAAAAATTCTAATTTTCACTTCACCCCTACAATTTGGTCTGTGTCCCTCGTGCGGCCGTAATTTAGGCTTGTGTCGAATTCAACCACTCATTGAAGCTGAAGAGGATACACTTTCCTATTCACAAGATCTTCTATTCTTACTTTCTCCACAACCATGGGAATCGATGACTAGCACCTTAGCACAACACGTTGGCGAACAGTTTGCTCTTCTTCGTCAAAGTAAAGAGTTAACTGTTCAAGAAATGGCAGAGCGAGCTGGGTTACCTCCTCGGAAAATAAAGGGCGTGGAATTTGACATTATCGATACATACACTACACCTTTCCAATCTTACCTTCAATGCGCTAAATATTTAGGAGTAAGCCTTCACAATATTTTTGATGCAGTATTAGAACGTCGTAGATTCCATGGGCTGCCACAAACTGATCAAATCCAGCGTTCTGAGAATGAGAGTATAACTAAGATGCAGAAAGCAATTAAAATATTAATAGAATGTAAAATGCCCATAACAAAAAATGCAGTGTGTCGAATTGCTCAGCTGAGCAACGCAGAATTGTTGCAGTCACCTTCCTTGGGTATACAGCTGCAACAACTAGTCCTAGCAGGGTGTGCTGAGCAGAGACAACAAGTAATTTTGGAAAAGAATGCGATACAGGATAAAGTATCTGAGATGATAAAACAGTTAGAGCATTCAGGTAAGCCAGTAACATATCAATCAATTAGTACACTGATCTCAGTAGCTTCTGTTTCATCAAGCGAAAATTGGCAGATGATCAGGTTTATAAATCAGTATATCAGTCAATATCTGTATGACCAACACAATATTGTTCAAGAAGAAGACAGGTTGGTTGTCAGAACAGAAATAGCTATTAATCAACTAAAAGAGCTTGGTGCTGTTCTGACTCGTCGGGCTATAGCAGCAATAGTTGGGAGATATCAGGAAGATTTGCAGCAATATCCATTCATCGAGGTGTTATGGAAGGACTTTCCAGAGACCTAAAAGTTTACTATAGACCTGCTAAAATGGAGCCTTGTATCAAGCATATCAGCAAACAATGTGCTTTGGGGATCATCCATCCATCCCCTTGACAGGAGAGCTTTTGCTTAAACAGGCTGAGATGAACTTATTTGCATATGTAGCCCACATTCTGCATTCCGCAGTTTGATTGACAGGATCCAGAGAATTTGGAAGCGTAGAGCTGGCCACAAAGGGAGGCCTGAAATAACGCTAGAGGAAAGTTCCCTCAACGAGCGGTTGGATCACCTGGACATCGTGGCAGGAGTATGTCAAGAAATTGGACTAGCGGCGTGTCTGGGTTCCCGAGAGCCAAGAAATCACCACCAGGTCAGTGGAGGAACAGCGACCGTTGCAATGATCCTCAATGATTTAGGCTTTAGCAATCCTCATTTTATTTGGTCCGCAGTTTTTTGCTAATATACCCGTTGAACACAATTATTTCGGAGTTACGGTGGAAAAACTTAGAGTAACTTCTTACTTTTTTCGGAGTTACGGTGGAATCTCCTTCCATTTCGGAGTGACGCTGGAATTCTCACTCACTGAGAATTCCAGCGTAACTCCGAAATGAAACGAGCACGAAGTGACTAAATGCTCTTGGAAAACTCCGAAATATTCCACGCTAACTCCGAAAAAAGTAAGCGATTCCAGCGTAACTCCGAAAAAAGGATGCGCGCTCCGGTGAAGAACATCATTTCCCTATAATCAACATCGCTGAACTACTTATCAGTGTTTGGTTTCCCAGGTTGTTCATCCTTACGCAACCACATACATGGGCGAGCTGCATCGTCTCCTACACGACGGCTAGCAAGCGCTCGCGCAACTGGTTCAGGTCCACTTCCTGGCGCAAGGTGGTGTTGAAGGCTACCACGGTCTTGGCGGCGTCATACTTGCTACGATAGAAGCGCTGGTCAATACTCCGCTGAATGCCCTGGCGTACGGACTGGAAGAGAGCCGCGATGACCAACGTGGAGAGGACGGTGGCCACATTGTTGTCCTGGCTGATGAATCCCCGCAGGAGTGCTTGCAGGACAATGATCAGGCCCACGTAGACCCCCGTCACGATGACCGTGAGGGCACCATAGACCAGCGTGCGGTTGATGAGCACATCAATGTCCCATAGCCGAGAGCGCAGCATGGCGAACCCAAACGAGAGCGGGATGCAGAAACCCAGCAAGATGCTGACCTGATTGTAAGCCAACGGGTAGAGGGAACCGGGCTCAGTGAACACGGGGAAAATCAGATACGGCACACTCACGCTCACAGCGACCGTGATCGGCACAGCGAGACCGAAGACTGCCCATTTGGTTTGCTGGCGCTCGCGTGGACTGGACACCCGCCAATAGCGGTAGAGTTGGACAAGTGCAAGCGTTGCCATCTCGCCGAGAGACACGAGCCAGCCAAGCTGACTCACGGATGTATTCGGGAGGAGAGGGATTTGCCCGACAAGAAACACCACGCACGGTGATCGTTGGCGGCCCCGGATAGGCCTCCTGCATCGCCTTCATGTGGTCACGGCCGCGGATGCGCTCGCCTGACTGGGGCATGTCGATCACGACATCCTCGTGACGCAGTGCATACTCCAGCTCAGCATTGAGGAGCGCGGCGAGATAGCGCTTGAGCAGGAGGCGGTTGTCTTGTCCATCCATTATGGCAGTTCTCCTCGTCGATATGGCTGCGAAGCCGAGTGCTTCGATAGAATGGCTAAACATCGTCTCTTTTGTGCTGAGTACTGAGGCACAAAGATGTGCACCTTACCTCCACTGCTCCAAGCCATCATGGACCTCTTCAGACTGGTTTGCTGCAAAGATGACTCTGATCTGCTCGGGATCGGGGGGACCACCAGCCACCAGCAGTGCGCCCAGGTCCTTCACGATGCGCAGACCATGTGCTGGCCAGACCAGCACCAGCATCCTCGCGGGTCCCGGTCCAGGATTGCGGAAGCCGTGCACCACCCCACGGGGAATGAAGACAAAGGTGCCCACCGGGCCGCGCACGATGCGCTCCTCCACCAGAAACTCTATCTCCCCATCCAGGACGTAAAACGCTTCGACTGCCTCCCAGTGACGGTGGGGCTGTGCGGCGGGCATTCCTGGCTCAGGCATCGTTTCAAAGATGGCCACGTCCTCTGTGTCCTCTTCGTCTACCTTGGAGATCATGGTCCGGCGTCCAAAGGGGAAGCTTCTGCCTTCTCCGGGTCCTAACACAATCGGCTCGTTTGGTGTTTCCATCGTTGCTCCTTTCGAGAATTCGTCTCGTGCCATCCAATGAGAGAGCATGATCTTGCCACCCACTCAGCTTCTCTCCGGCCTGCACGTTTTTTTGTTCGCGAATCGCTGCTCCATGTGTCAAACACGTTGCTCATCTCCAGCCACTCTGAAAACGATGTGGGCACGCCCTTTTCTGCCAGATTTCCTGGTGCAAACAGGAAAAAAGAGATAGGTTAGGGGACGCGATGAATAGGGCCTGCCTATGGTCGTTGGCGCCGTTGTAGCGCACCCGCTCAACATCCGTCTCGCACAAGCTCGGTTCGGCACAGGTCCAGAGGATGCTTCTCCCTCATCTGTCTCGCCCTGGGAGTGTCACGTCGGCTTCCGGCTCCTGGAGGAAGCTCTGGCTCACCACAGGCTGGGCGCCCAGGGCTTCGATGAGGTGGGCGGAGTCGGAGACCCATCCGAACACCCTCTGCAGGATGAAGAGAGAGGCGTGGTGTCAACAGTTGCCAAAATTGTGAGACAATCTTCGACAACTCCTGTTTGCGCCGCCCTGATTCGGTCCAGCTTTCCGCCGTTCCTGCCACATTGCAGAAAGTTATCGGATCAGGTGATGCCCTGGAGGAAATGTGGATCGGAACGTTTCCTCGTCAGGCCAACGCGAGCCCCACCACTTTGAACATGTCTGCTCACTTGCAGACGGGCCTGGGCTGGATCAGTGGGATTGCCCTCCCCAGCCATTCTCCCATCCGACCTCTAGCCGGACAGGGCGTTCAGCCGCTGTTGTGTGCGCGCGGCTGCCAATGCAACTCGCGGAAGAAGCTGTGATGCACGTTCACGGAAGCGTTGAAGTCGGCATGGCACTCGTAGTGGCAAACGGGACAAAAGAAGAGTTTGCCCCCTGGGCCTATGACTCGTTGGCCTGCTTGAGACGTGAACCTCACGCCTTTGCCGCCACAACGGGCACAATACTGCGAGGTGCCATGGGGATTGACTTCGACGCTGACCACGCCAATGGCATACGCTTTTTCTTTCGCCAGTTGGTTGATTTTGCCTTTCAGTTGATTGGCTTGTTTGCGATTGCGCCTCCTCGATTTGCTGCCGCTTTTTGCTTTGATCGTGCGTAAGCGTTCAAAGACCAGCACACAGCCAGGGTACTGCTCGCACACCTCGACAATGGCTCGCGCAGTCTTGTGAGCAGTATCCAGGTTCTGCCGACGAATATGTGCCCAGAGTTGCCGATTGCTGCGCTCTCCTTTGACAGGTTTGCCTGTCTGCCATTGCTTCTTCGCCACTCGCTTGAGATGCCGAAATCGATGCTGATCCAGGCCCTGATCAGAGACAAAGCGGGTGGCTTTGATCTGCCCATGCTGGCGGACGGTAATGACCGCGAGCTGCTTCACATTGAGGTCGACAGCCACGGTGACCAGATCAGGATCACGTTTGCTCTCCACGACCTTTTTGGCCTTGATCTCTTTGGTTTGGCAGACGTGCAATCCCGTCGAGTGTTTGCGCAGGATCAGCTTGGGACTCTGCTGCTCCCATCCTGGCTCCGTTCGACGCTGCTCAAAGTACCGGCTGTACTTGACGGGATAATTGATCCAGATCCATCCTTTCCCATCGTAGACCTTGAGGCGAACAAACGTCTTGCGCAGATCCAGACCGTCCAGTTGCAGGCTGAATGTTCCTTCGTAGAGGGTCGGATGATTGTTGGTTCCAGGTAGGCCCGGCTTTCCTCGCTTCTTGTCTGCTTGCTGCCAATTCGCCAGATTCGAGAGGTAGGATCGGACCCTGCCGATGGCGTCCTTGATGACGGATCGGCGATAGACGAAAGGAAAATCGGGAAAGGCTCGACTGAAGTTCCAAGCGGGCAGCGGATGGGGATGCTCGGCAGTTTCGACAGTCTGAAACTCTGCCCAGGTTAGGAGCTTGTCCGCCGAAATCAGTCTTTCACTCACTTCTCCGGTTTGCTTGGAAATCACTTCGATCCGCTCTCTCAGCCGGTCCTGATGAGCCAGAAAAAAGTCCAGATAAAACCGGCGGGCAGCATTGAGGATGGCGACCGTCGCTTCCAGATGGGTGCGTTTTCCCGGATTTGCTCCTCCTTGACTGCGATTGGAGAAATCAAGGAGCAGTTTCGTGGTGCGGCTGGCCTGTCCCATTGGTTTCCTCAGTCTGCTCACATTCCTTGAGCACGGTTTCTACCCGCTTGCGCACGCCTTGAGCACGGTGGCCGTAGAGGCGTCCGGCAAACACGGTCACGATGGTTAACATATCCTGGATGAGTTCTTCTGTGGGTTCCTGGTGTTTCGGGGGGTCAAGCACCTCTAAGCGTACATCCCTCCAACCAAACGCCTGCTCCAGATAGCCGAAGCCAAAGCGCACCAGCCGATCTGGGAATTCGATGAGCACTACATCCACCGCCTGCTCTCCGACCAGTTTCAACAACCTTTTCATGCCTTTCCGCTTCTCATTGAGGCTAGAGGCTTGTTCGGTGATGACTTGCACCACTTCATACCCACGTGACGTTGCCGCTTCCCGAAGTCGCGCCGCCTGTCGGGCAAGATTGCCATCTTGTTCTTGCCTCAGGCTTGATACTCGTGCATAGAGCACACAGCGCTCGGTTGGTTGTTCTCCCTGCTTGCGCAGCCGTACGATCTCTTCAATGGGTATCCGCCGTTGATTACCCACGGTGCGCACCGTGCGCAATTTCCCCGCCTCGTCCCACCGATGAATGGTTTTGGTGGAGATGCCTAATTCATGGGCTGCTTCCTTTGGATGCAACAAACGTTTGTTCTTCATCCATCAAGTATACCAACTATGTCCCACTTTGTCAAACTTTTTGGAAAGTCGCATGTTTTTGCATTTCGGCAACGTCATGGCGGGTCTGGTCAAAGGTCTCCATCTGCCACTGATAGAGAATAACCCCACCAACATGGAACTGCTCAATGGTCTGTTCGAGGTCGGTGGAGTAGGTCGAATGGCTGT
>WNGD01017871.1_pt1 | contig 11288 bp, 5 predicted proteins | sample 5400671 | NCBI WGS metagenome assembly WNGD01 (sample SAMN13153369, study PRJNA577476) | soil metagenome | isolation source: 40 cm soil or saprolite under grassland replicate 2 | place: USA:California | collected 2016-06-15
GTTGCTGCAGCTCGCCCACCACCTGTTGCGCGACCTGGCCCAGGTCCACCGTGCGGCGCTCGAGCGGCCCGCGCGACACGCGGGCGAGCTTGAGCAGATCCTCGATCAGCTGGGCCATGTGCTGCGTCGAAGAGCGTATTCGCGACAGGTAGCGCTTGGCTTCGCCCGGAAGGTTCTCGGGAAAATCGTCGAGCAGCGCCTGGCCGAACCCGTCGATCGCGCGCAACGGCGCGCGCAGGTCGTGGGACACCGAATAGGAGAATGACTCGAGCTCCTGGTTGGCCGTCTCCAGCTGCGCGGTGCGCTCGCACACCCTCCCCTCGAGCTCCGCGTTGAGGCGCAGGATCTCCCGCTCGGCGCGGCTGCGCTCCTCGGCCTCCTGCGCGAGCTTCGCGTTGGAGGCTTCCAGCTCCCGCGTGCGCCGATCGATCTCCGTCAGCATGTCGTTGAACGACTCGACCAGGGTTCCCACCTCGTCGGCGCTCATCTTCACGGCGCGGCGCGAATAGTCGCGCCGCCCGACCACCTCGCGGGCGACCTGGGCGATCGCCAGGATCGGCCGCGTCACGATGTTCTGCATCCACGAGGACATGAGCAGCGCGACCAGCATCGCGGCGAAGAGAACGACGGCCGCGATCCCGAGGTAATCGTAGACCCGGTCGAAAAGCTCGTAGTCGGCGCGCAAGTACACCGTCCCGAGGATTTCCCCGTCGCTCACGATGCGCTTGAACAGAACCAGGTCCCTCGCGTCGACGCGGGCGCCGTCGGCCCCGGGCAGCTTGGGAAACGCGCGCGGGTCGTCGGCTCGCGCATAGGTCGCGAAGAGCGCCCCGCGCGCGTTGTAGACGGCGGCGGAGCTCACGAGCGGCCGGAACCGGAGCAGGCTCAGATTTTCCTTCGCCACTTTGACATCGTCGAACGCCAGCGCCGGAGCGATCGTGCGCCCGAGCAGCTCAGCTTGGGTGGTCATGTCCGACACCAGGATGCGGTGGTAGGCGTTCAAGTCGTAACCGATCACTGCGGCCAGAGCGACGATCAGAGCCACCAGCGTGGTGACGAGCACCGTCCCGAGCAGCTTTTGCCGCAATGAGCGCGGAGAGGGCAGCTTCACGACGATTTCGACACGACTTTGCGCGCGACTCCGAGCAGGCGCGCGCTGATTTTCAGGTTGCCCGATTCGGAGGGGGGAGGCGCAATGTCGAAACGGACCTTGTCCTCGACCACCACGAAATTGATCATGCTGCCGAGCTCGAGTCCCTCTTCCGACTCGGTGACCGTGAGCAAGGCCTGACCTCGGGCTGCAGCCAGGATTTCGGCCAGGCGGCCGCCGTGGGCCCGGCCGGCGAAAAGGACGTGCAGGCCCGTGATCGGGTCGCCCGGCCGGAGCTTGCGCACGCGCACCGGCCGGCCGTTGACGTTGCGGCCCGCGACGATCTGCACGAGCTCCTCGGCCAGCGCATCGGCGCCCATCACGCCGATCGTCACCGGGCTGTCCGCGCGCGCGAAGCTCCCGCTCGGCCACTCGATGTAGCTGCCGAACTTGTAGAGGAACGCCGCCTTGACGCGATACTCGTCCGCCTGCGCATCGGCTTGCGCCGGGCGCGGGCCCGCGACCCCCGCCGCGACCCCGATGGAAAGAGCGCAGGCGCGCAGCAAGCCCGCCAGCCGCGGCCGATCGGGCCCGGCAAATTTCCATCGCGATCGTCTGCTCAGTAGGTCCATCTGAGCTTCGCATAGGCCCCGCGAGCCATCTCACTGCGCGTCGCGGCGTTTCCGAATTCCGCATGGCTCGAGGCGAAGAGGTTTTGCCCGACGAGCGCGAGCTCGAGCTCGCGCAGCAACCGCCAGGAATAGCGAACGTCCACCGCCGTGTACGCCGGAACACTCGGGTTGGGTAGCGCGCCGACGCGTCGGACTCCGATATCGAGCTCGGCGCGATCGGGCAGGTCGAGCGACGAGCGCAGCAGCCACTGGTGCGCCGGGTCGTTGCCCGCCGCGCTCGCGTTGGTATCCCCGCTGTCCGGCCTGAAGCTCAGGCGCTGTCTCAGGAAGAACGCTCCCGCGCTCAAGCGCCAGTTTCTCGCCGCCTGATAATTGCCCCAGGCTTCGAGACCGTCGCCGCTGCCCTCCATCTTGTTGCCGAGCACGACGCCGCCTCCCGGGGCGGGCTCGACGCTGCGCAGCTTGTCGTAGATGTTGTGGAACACGGAAATCGAATACGTTGCCTGCGGCGAAGGCTGGTCCCGATAGCCGACCTCGAAGACCTTGACCACCTCGGACACGAAGTCCGGCCCACCATTGAGCTGAAGCGGCGGGCCGACGAAAAAATCGCGGTCGATGCGCGAGGGCGCGCGCAGGGCGCGCGATACCGCGCCCCAGACCAGGCGCTGCGGTTGGAATTTCCAGGCGAGCCTCGCCGAAGGCAGGGGCTCGGTGCCGGTGTAGTAGTTGTTCTCGAACTTGGCGCCGAGCGTCAGCCGCAGGTTTTCTTCCAGCGCGATCTCGTCCTGCGCAAACACGTTCGCCCAGCGCATCCTTTGATCGGCGGGCAGGAAAGCCAGTACGGCGCTGTTGCTCACGTGATCGTACCCGTACCGATAGCCGCCGCCCCAGGTGAGCCGGTGTCCCCCGAGCGCGTTCAGTCCGTGTTGGAACTCAAAATCGAAAATATTGAGGTGCTCCGCGAAAACGCCCGGAATATCGCGCTCGGTCTGGTCGACATTGGCCTGCACCTGCAGACTGCCCCACCCGGCAAGGTCGCGGTTCCAACGGGCGAGCAGATTTGCTCCGGAAATATGCGCGTTCTGGTCAGTCACCTGGTCGAGCGAGCCTCGGTACCCATCGCCTTGCAGCGTGAAGCCGTTCGCCGTAGTGCCCCAGTCGGCCCGAAAACCGACCTGCCCCTTGCTCCAGCCGTCGCTCAGGGTGGTGCCGTTCGCGGTGCGCGTGTTGAAGACATCGAAGACCCTGCCGTAAGCCCGGTACGACACGTTGCCCTCCGCGCCGCCGTAGCGCGCGCCATAGCCCCGTTCGAGATCACCCGCGTGTCCGTACGCGAACGCGCCCTGGGTATCGGAGGCGCGCCGCGTGATCACGTTGATCACCCCGTTGACGGCGTTTGCGCCCCACAAGGTCGCTCCGGGGCCGCTGATCACCTCGATGCGCTCGACGTCTTCCAGCATCACGTCCTGGGCATCCCAGAAGACGCCGGAGAAAAGCGGCGTGTAGACGGTGCGGCCGTCGATCAAGACCAGCAGCTTGTTGGCGATCCCGCTGGGCTGGTTGAAGCCGCGCGCGCTGATCGCGTAGGAGCTCGCGCTCGAGCGCGCGACCTCGAGGTTGGGCGCGAGCCTCAGGGCTTCTGAAAGGCGGGTCGCGCCCGAGCGGCGGATGTCCTCGCCCGTGATCACGAAAATCGCTGCGGGAGCATCCGAGAGCCGCTCGGCGTGCCGCGACACCGAGGTGATCTGGATGTTGCCGAGTTCCTCGATGCTCAGATCCGCGATGTCCGCCACGCGCATGGGCTGCGCACCGACGGCCACCGAAGCAAAGAAAATGTTGAAGACGAGCGCGCGCCGCCAGCGCGCCAGCATCGAGCAAGTGCTTGAAATTTCAGTGCAGACCACCCTCCCGGCCCCTATCGCTGCTTCGACGATTCGAGCCTAAGCAGACGGCTGCGCTGCGTCCATCGGGGAATCCCGACACATCGTGTCGGGAAAACCCGATAAATGAAACGAATCAGCTGATTAGTCCGTGCCTCATCGAGAACTTCACGAGCTCGACGGTATCGCGGACTTTGAGCTTCTTCATGATGCGCGCACGGTAGGTTTCCACCGTCTTGGGCGACAGCGACAGCGCCTGCGCGATCGCGGCATTGGTGCGCCCCTCGACGACCAGCTGCAGCACGTCTCTCTCGCGCAGGGAAAGGCTGTCGAGCGGGCTGACGTTCGCGCCTTCGCGAAGGTAGTCGTCGATCACCGTCTCGGTGATCCGGTGGCTCAGGTAGCGCTTGCCAGCGCGCAGCGCGCGGATCGCCTCCACCACTTCCTCGCCCGCGGATTCCTTCAGCACGTAGCCCTGCGCTCCCGCCTGCAAGGCGCGGTAGATGTGCTCCGCGCTCAGATACATGGAGAGGATCAGCACGCGAGTCTCCGGACATTTCTCGACGATGCGCCGCGTCGCCTCCACGCCGTCGAGCTCCGGCATGGCGATGTCCATGATGACGATGTCCGGGCGCAGACGCAGCGCCTCGGCGACCGCCTCGCGGCCGTTGCCCGCTGTCGCAACCACCTGCAGGTCGCCCGTCTCGAGTAGCGCGCGAAGACCGTCACGGACGACCGCGTGGTCGTCGGCGAGCAGTACCGTCACCGTCATTTCACCCCCCGCTTTGGACGTGGTACTCGACAAGCACCTGCACGCCCGCACGAGGGCCGGCCTTCAGCGAGAACTGGGCCCCGACGGCCTCGGCCCGCTCCCTCATGATCAGCAGTCCCCAGCCGGCTTCGCGGTTGGATCTCTCGATCCGCTTCGGATCGAAGCCGATGCCGTTGTCGCGGACCGACAGGGTCGCCAAGCCGTTGGCGCGCCGGATCGCGATTTCGACGCGTTTCGCGTTCGAATGCTTGGCGACGTTGTTGAGCGCCTCCTGGGCGATCCGGAACATGGCGAGGTCCACCGGCTTGGGAAGATCCGCCGCCGGAGCGTCCCCCTCGAAAGCGACTTGAATGCCCGTTCTGCGCGAGAAGCCCGTGGCGAGCGAGCGCAGGGCGGCCGGAAGCCCGTAGTCGTCGAGCGCGTGCGGCCGAAGTTCAGCCATGACGTTGCGCATCGCGTCGACCGTGCCTTCGACGAGCGAGCTGCACTCCTCGAGCCGTCCGGCGAGCTCGGGCTTCGACCCCGCGGGCAGGCCGCTCGCGACGATGCTCAAGTTTATGCCGAGCGCGGTGAGATTCTGCCCTACCCGGTCGTGCAATTCTCTTGCAAGGAGCCTGCGTTCGGCCTCCTGGACCTCGACCAGGCGCCGGGAGGTGACTTTCAGGCGGTCGGCGTAGCTGTGGAGGTCTTCCTCGGCGCGCTTGCGCTCGGTGACGTCGTGAGTGATCTCGGAGAAGCCGCGCGATTTTCCGGTCTCGTCGAGCAGGGGCGTGACGATGACGTGGGCCCAGAACTGCGACCCGTTCTTGCGCACGCGCCAACCCTCGCTTTCGTACCGCCCCTGGATCGAGGCGAACTGGAGCTGCATTCCGGGATCACCCCGGGCGACGTGATCGGGCGGGAAAAAGCAGGAGTAATGCTTGCCTATGATCTCTTCGGCGCGATATCCCTCGATGCGCTCGGCTCCGAGGTTCCAGCTGGTGACGTAGCCGTTCATGTCCAGGATGTAGATGGCGTAGTCGCGCACGTTCTCCACCATCATGCGGAACCGCTCCTGGCTCGCGCGCACCTGCTCTTCGGCCAGCTTCCTGTCGGTGATGTCCTGGCAGACGCCGATCACCCGCACCGGCCTGCCCGATTCGTCGCGGTCCACGCGTGCCTGATTGTGCACCGTCCGCACGACCCCGTCCGGGCGCACGATGCGAAATTGGTTTTCGTAGTCGGTGCCGCTCCGCAGCGCCTCGTTCGCTATCTTCGCCGTGCGCTCCCGGTCCTCGGGATGCACGAGCGGGTAGAAGCCGTCGAAAGTCGCCGGCACCTGATCGTGGCGGAGGCCGAAGATCCTGGCGAGCTGGTCCGACCACCTGCGCGAGTTGGTGCGCACGTCCCATTCCCAACTGCCGAGATTGGCGAGCGCCTGCGCCTCCTGGAGCTGAACGTCGCGCGCGCGCAAGGCCTCCTCGGTCCGGCGCCGTTCCGTGACGTCGCGTGCCACTGCGACGACGTGCGCGATTTGGCCGCGCGAATCGAACACGGCGCTGCGATGGCTCGAGATCCAGCGTACCTCTCCGCTCGGAAGGAGAAACCGAAACTCCACGTGCCGGTTCTGGCCGTCGTGGACGGTGTCGAAGAACGCCTTCCTGGCCTGTTCCTTGTCCTCGGGATGCATGTCCTGAAACGCATCGGTCCCGATGAGCCCCTTGTAGTCTCCGAACAAGCGGCCGTAGGCGGGGTTGACGTAGACCCGCCGGCCCTGCAGGTCGATCAGGACGATCAGGTCGGACGCGTTCGATCAAGCGAAAGCGTTCTTCGGTTTCGCGAAGGTCCTTCGTCATCTGGGCGGCGAGCTTGAGCGCGCGATTGCGCGACAATGACGTGGAATAAAGCATGCCGAAAAGGAGCAGGCTCGAGAGCACGCCGCCGGCCAGTACCCATGAGGGCCAAAGGCTGTCGAGGCGACCGATTATTGCGGCCTTTGGCGCGCTGTATTGGAATTCCCAGACCCGGCTCGCGATTTCCAGCGGCAGTACGTGAACGAAGGTGCTCGAAGCATCGATCGCAGACTGTGCAGCGGATCTCTTAGTTAACTGGTCACTATCAAACAGCAGCTGCTGTCTTTCAGAGGGCCCGGAATCGCGTTCGTCGGCAGACCCGACGTCATACAACCTGATCCGCATGTGCCGCAGCATGTCGTCGCTGAGCGCCTCTCTCATCAGGCTGCCAACGTCGAAGCCGGCTCCGACTGAACCGAGGTAAGCGGTTCGTCGCCGCTCTACCGTGTCAACAGGCATCCCCTTCCGGTAAACGGCCAGTCGCATCGCCAAATAGATGGCTTCCCTAGGACGCTTTACTCGGAGTGGCTGCGCAGAACTAATTAGTCTCCCGCTATCCCGTCCTGAACGCATAGCCGCAGCTATCTTTTCCGGATTTGCGGCTGCTGGATTCACGCCGAGGTCGAGACCAAAGGCAAACTCGTAGTCAATCATCGGCTCAAGGTACACGATCGCATAATATTCAGGACGCTCCCCGGGAGGCTTAATTGCGAACCCTGGATAACCTCGTGGACTAAGGCTGGTGTCGCGCCGCACCGTTTCTTCGAAGCGCTTCCTCTCCCGAGCGGGAACGTAAGCAGCGTAGTTCAGAGAAATGAAACCAGGGTAACGACGCTTCAAGTCAAGGGATTCGATAAAACGGTGAAATCGAAGACGATCAACCGGATCTTCTCCAGCGAACAGCGCCCGCAGCGCGTACAAAACATCACCATACGAACGAAGACGCCCCTCAATGATGCCACTTGCATCCTTTGCCTCGCGCTCAAATCGAAGCCGGGCGACGTTCTCGACAGAATCCCGGACGAGCGTGAACAAGAAAAAAGAGGCCGCAATCCCCGCGGTCAACACCAACCACGGGAGTACGGCGGAATGAAAAGTCGGCCGATTCGCCACGTTCGTGGCTGCGGTTATCGTCTCTATCTTCATCTAAGCAATTTTCTACCTGGATCGCTACGGCCTAGATCAATACCGGTCCGCCTCGAAAGGCCATCGGCCATTATGCAACAATCAATGGTGTTTTGATCCTTTCCGCCCATCCTCTCCAAAGACAAAGTAGAAAGGCCGGATTGCTCCGGCCTTTAAGCGACAACGTGTCAAGCACCCATGGGGATAGCTTGCCCCGGGTTGTTTACACGGATGGTCGCGCCAGACATCGCCGCATTCTCCGCCCGAATGGCCGCGCCAGACATCGCGGCGTTCTCCATCCGAATCGCGGCACCGGACATTGCTGCATTTTCCGCCCGGATCGCGGCACCTGACATTGCAGCGTTCTCCATCCGAATAGCAGCGCCGGACATTGCTGCCCTCTCCGCACGGATGGCGGCACCAGACATCGCCGCACTCTCCGCCCGAATAGCAGCACCGGACATCGCTGCATTTTCCGCCCGGATGGCAGCACCCGACATTGCCGCGTTCTCCGCCCGAATGGCCGCTCCGGACATCGCCGCGTTCTCCATCCGAATAGCGGCACCGGACATCGCTGCCCTCTCCGCCCGGATGGCAGCACCCGACATTGCCGCGTTCTCAGCCCTAATAGCGGCACCGGACATCGCTGCCCTTTCCGCCCGGATGGCAACACCTGACATTGCCGCGTTCTCCGCCCGAATGGCCGCTCCGAACATCGCCGCGTTCTCCATCCGAACAGCGGCACCGGACATCGCTGCCCTCTCCGCACGAATGGCCGCGCCAGACATCGCAGCATTTTCAGCCCTTACGGAGATTCCAGCCCAAGCTGCGTTGTAATCTTGCCCGTCCCCAAACTCCCTTTGATACAGGCGCCGGGTCTTTTCCGCCAAGACCATCCTTTTTTCTTTGACTGCGGACGTGACTTCGCCGATGTGTGGAGCGTGATGCAGATACTTTCCGAATACCGCCTCACAGTCTTCGGTGTACTTGATCGTCTGGAGGATGTGCGTATGCCAGAACTCATCCACGTCTTTGCTCAAAAGAATGTCTTCCGCGTGGTCCGGATATTTCGCGAGCATGGTGAGATAGGTCTTGTACCCGCGTTCGATGCCCTCTGCGTATTCGCGCGTCCAGCCTTCCCCCAGCTCCGGGTCCATCGCCCTGACCTTCACGGATTCGAGATCAAGCGCGTTTATCGCGGCGATCACCTGCTCAACTGGTCGGTTCGTCAATGTCGTCTTCATTGTTTTCCTCTGTTTAAGTTTGTGAAACGCGGCACACGCGTCGTAGCGAAAGATCCGTTTCGATCCGTGAGCGCGACCTTCTTTGCATTCAACACCGGTCTTCAGTAATCAATTTGAAAAGGCCCTCCTCTCACGGCGACCATCCGCCGAAAGAATGTCTCTAGAAACCCGAAAAGGATACTTGCTCGACGATTGCGAAGATTCAGCGGTCACGATCTCCCCCAATGTCACGGCATCTGAAGCCGTGACTGAGCGCGCGATCACTTCCTTCGTGATGACGTCGTGGCCGGCCGCGTTTCCGTCTCGCACGAGGTACGAGGCGCGGGCCGACTTTGCGTCGCGCCCGAAGGGGGAATCTAATCAGGAGATACCGGGAATTGCTGTCAGGCAAGTCCGACAAGTGATGTCCGGGTAAACACGACAGTTTGTAGACGAGTCTTTACAGGAAGACACTACCCTCTAGGGTCGGGAAGGTTATGGTCGGCCCCTAAGCGCTTGAAGAATCAGGGGACGGGCATAGGAAGCGTGCGAGTTACGGGCAACCAGGATCGAGCGGACGCTGGCATGGGTACCTGCTTGAGCGTTAGGTCGAGGTGCCTCCACATGATCGGATGAGGTTCTGCGTTCGCGTGCAGCGCAAAGCTAAATAACATTTGCCTTCTCGAGTCGCATCGTGGCCCTGGCAAGAATGGCTCCGATTACACCCACTACACCAAGTGCCCACATAGCCCAGGTGGGGACATACGAGGCGGGAATAGTAAAGAGGTCAACAGACCAGGCGACAAAGTATGGAACAAAAAGGAGAATCCAGCGCTGAGACCGTCGGTTAGTCTTTACCGGGTTGCTACAATAAGGGCACACCGAGGTGGGGCGAATAACGTTGCGCTCTGACAACGTGAACTGATACCACTTAGGCCCACTATCGGATGGGCGGGCACCCAGATTTGCAGGAAACCCCACGTCCTTGCAGCACCATGGACAATTCAATCTCGGCCACATGTCATCTAACGCCAATTGAGAGCTGCCGTATCGTCTTCAGAGACTATTGTGGGTTATCGTTGTGCGGTCGGAAGCAGTGCAGAGGCGCGGAGGTCTATCGTGGAGTCCTACTCACTCGACGAGTCACTCAAATACTTTTGGAAACTAACCGCCATAAGGATGCCAATAAGAACTGCTACCCACGGGACATCGGGTGCGATCCGGTCCATGCCGTATACCGACGACAATATCATCCCGGCGAAGCTGCCTACCGCAGCGCCTCCAAGCCCGGCTCCGATGCGCGAACTTAGAGACACACTGGGCTTTCCCATGCGCGCATAGACAATTACCCCAACTAACGTACTTATAATCGTCGAAATACCAAGAAGGACATAGTCGTTCACTGACAAGCCCTCGATCCAGCGACCCCTTTGTATAGGTCCCCACCATACATGATTGCGACTAGCCTTAGCATAAGGGCCTCAACTGTATATCGGCCTCCAAAAACGTTCACTATTGTCGCGAATATCGTTATGGGGAAGAAGATTTGGAGATGCTGTTCTGCTAGTTGCTTGGCGCAAGGTCCTCCTTGATCAAGAATGGCGATTGCGTTGTTCAGCAACGAGTAGAACGCGAGGAATGCTGAAAGTATGGAAAGTAGGACTATGAGAATCGGCGCGATCACCAATGCCGTTCCTGTAATCAGTGGTGTAAAGAATAGAACCAAGCCCACTAGAGACAATACGATCTTTGCCCCATTTGCCCCACTACTGATCTTGTAAGCCGCAGCCCCTGTTTCTGGATCAGCGATAATGAATCCGCTGCCGTTGAATCCGCCGTTGCCAATGTTGGTCTGATGGACGGTCACTTCCCTGCCTTCTGCGAGCGCATTGGAGATCTCCTGCTTCACTGCTGAATCGACATTGAGCTGGCCGATCGTATTGGCGTGAATCGCCTGGTTCTGTAAATTCAGTGTGTAGACCCGCTGTCCTTGATTGGCGGCAATCGCGATGGCTTTGACCGCACTGATCGCCTGCACCTGATTCGGATCGTTCTGGTCTGCGAAAATCGCCTCCGGAATCAAATGCTCATGCGCCGAATATTGGTTGCCGACGGCTCGACGGAAAGCGCCGACCGTGGCGTCGTCCGCGTCCTTGGATACCTCTGAGTCGATAACCCGGTCGATGTCCATATGAAGCGCAGGAAAGCCCACTGTTCGGGGAAAGCCAAAGTAGAACTGTACCTGGACTGCGGTGCCAAAGTTGCCGAAGCTTGGCATGCGCAAGATGTTCACCTTGGCGGCGTGGGCGCTGATCTGCCCCACGGTGTCGATCGCAGCAAAGTAGGACAGTACCGCACTGTAGAACAGATCGCCAGCAAAAGTCTCCTTGGTCAACGACTGAATGGGTGCTGGATTATTGGGATTGGACTGGAACCGATCGAGCTTGGCCTTGGTGGATTCTAATGTCGTTTTCAGGGCGATCAGTTGGATAGGGCTTATACTCTGCAGGTCCAATCCTGTCGCAATGAATTCCCCGACCACTGGTCGGTTGTCATCCCCAGTTTCCCATTGCCCCGAAGGGGCATTGAAGTAACCAGCGTTCTGAATCAACTCCGTTCCCATGGAAAATGCGGGCCCGGTCGCGGCGATTTGCCCTTCCACCCGCAGTTCGGGAACGAGTCTAATCAGATACCCCGGCAGGCTTTGAGGTAGCTCGCTCGGTTGAATGGGACT
>WNGD01006372.1_pt1 | contig 11287 bp, 9 predicted proteins | sample 5400671 | NCBI WGS metagenome assembly WNGD01 (sample SAMN13153369, study PRJNA577476) | soil metagenome | isolation source: 40 cm soil or saprolite under grassland replicate 2 | place: USA:California | collected 2016-06-15
ACGATGCGGCCGGGGAGCGAGGCGCTGCGGGTGTTGTAGGCGTAGAAGAGCCCGGCCTCGGTCAACCTTGCGCCGACGAGCGTGGCCGCGGCCCCAGGCCGGAGCGGGAACGAGATCCGCTTGCCGTCGCTCAGACGAACCAGGACGACGCTGCGCGGCCCGCGCCGCAGAGCAAGCTTGGAGGTGACATCTACCAGCCTGAGGGCCGACGCCGGTCCGAGCGGGAGCGACTTCACCGCTGCACCGGTGGCCGGGTCGTAGAGGTCGAGCGTCGACGTCCGCTCGATCGCGAGAGTCGTCTTGCTCAGCGCCACTGCGCGCGCGCTTGTCTCCGTGTCCGGAACGGTCGCCACCTGCGCGCCGCTCGCGGCGCGAACCGTCACGCCGCCGGCGAACTGGAATGCCGTCCAGCCGCCACCGACCGCCGCCAGCGGGTAGGCAGCCGGGCCACGCGTGACGACGCTACTGTGCCCGGCCGCAATCCGGACGAGTTTTTGATTCGTGACACGGAGCAGCGGATCATTCTCTCCGCATCCCTGGTCGGCAGGCTTGTCGCAGATCTGCGTCCAGCTGTTGTAGGCCAGCAGCGAGCCACCTCCGAGGAGGTGCCCCACCCAGGCTCCGGTCGGATCGGCGCCGGCGCGATCGCCGTTGGTCGCAAACTCGATCTGCTTCCGGGTTCCTCCGAGCTTGGCAGCCATCACGATCATCTCGAGGTTGTTGCCGCCGCCTTGCTCGATCCAGGCGACGCTCCCGGTGCCGATCGCGAGCTGAGTAACACCATCACCTGCGCAGCCGAGAATCCCCGGCTTCACCTGAGTCGACCTCTTTCCAGGCGCGGTCCATACGACGATTCGGCCGCACCCCGGCTTGACGCGCGTCGTCACCGCGGCCCGGTTGCCGTCGGCCGCCGCGATCAGGCCGACCGGCGCGGCGCAGCGGATCAGCCTGGCTTTGGCGTGACGGGAAGCCATTGCCCCACGACTGTAGGGAGGGGTTGTTGCGATTTCGTCAAGACGATCGCTAGAGCGAAGCTTGGAGCGCCTCGACGACGCGTTCCTGATCCCCGGGCTCGATCTGCGAGTAGAACGGCAGCGCGAGCGTGCGCGAGCACGCGTCCTCCGCGACCGGGAACATGCCCTTGCGGAAGCCGTACTGCTCGCGCATGAAAGGCTGCAGGTGCACGCAAGGGACGTATTCCGCGGTGCCGATTCCTTCCGTGCGAAGGTCCGCTATCACGGCGTCCCGGTCGAGCTCCGGCGCCAGCTTCACGACGTAGACGAACCACGAGCGCGTGTGATCGGGGTCATCTGCGAGTGGAGTCTCGACACCGTCGACCCCTGCCAGGAGCTCGCCGTAGCGCGCCGCTGCGGCGGCCCGCAGCTCCAGGATCCGGTCGAGCTTCTCGAGTTGCGCGATTCCGATCGCGGCCTGGATGTCGGTCCAGCGGTAGTTGAAACCGAGCCGAACGTGGTCGAACCAGGCTCCCGTGTCGTAGGTGCGGCCCTGGTTCCGTAAGCTCCGCAGCAGCTGCCACTCCTGCTCGGAGTGTGTGACGACCACACCTCCCTCGCCTGTGGCGATCTGCTTGTTCGGATAGAAGCCGAAGACAGCCGACGGCCCGTGGCCGCCGACGGGTGTGCCCTTGTACTCGGCGCCCAGCGCCTCCGCGGAATCCTCGATCAGCGTGAGCCCCCGCCGCTCGCACAACGCCCGCAGCTCCTCCAGCTCACAGGGATAGCCGAACATGTCCACCGCGACGATTGCCTTCGTCCGCTCGGTGATCGCGGCCTCGACCGCGGCCGGATCGAGGTTCAGCGTCCGCGGATCGACGTCGGCGAAGACGGGGGTCGCGCCCTCGAAGATGAAGCAATTCGCGGAAGCGACGAACGAAACCGGCGAGGTGACCGCCTCGTCGCCCGGGCCGAGCCCGGCGATGTGGCAGAGCATATGCAGGCCCGCGGTCCCGCTCGAGACCGCCGCCGCGTAGGGCGCGCCCACGCGCTCCGCGATCAGCTCTTCGAAGCGGTCGATCGTCGGGCCGAGGGACAAACGACCCGAGCGCAGCACCTCGAGGACGAGCTCTTCTTCCCGCTCGTCGATCCAGGGCCGAGCGAGCGGTACCTCCTTTCGAGTCGGCGAAGCCGGCTCGCGAGTCTCCCGAGCAGAGCGAAGGGACAAACTAGGTACCCGGAAAATGTGTCAGCATTTTCCGGGTTTAAGCTTCGGCTGGAGTGCGCTCGGCGTACTCGAGCCACTGCGCCCAGCGCTCGCTGCGCCCGCGCACGGTGTCGAGATACGCCGCCTGGAGCTCGAGCGTGACCGCCCCGACGCCGAGCTTGACGTCGTCGACCTCGCGCAGCGGTGTGACCTCCGCGGCGGTCCCGCACATGAAGGCCTCGTCCGCGAGATAGAGATCGGAGCGGATGAGGCTCTTCTCGACGACGCGGTAGCCGAGATCCTGCGCGATCTGGATGACCGTGTCGCGTGTGATTCCCGGCAGGATCGAGGTCGAGAGGTCTGGCGTGTAGATGACGCCGTCCTTGACGATGAAGACGTTCTCGCCAGAGCCGTCGGCGACGAAGCCCTCCGCCGTCAACAGGATCGCCTCGTCGTAGCCGGCCCGGTTGGCCTCGGTCACGGCCAGCATCGAGTTCAAGTAGACGCCGGTCGCCTTGGCCACGTGCGGGATCACGTTCGGGCCGATCCGCTGCCAGCTGGAGATCTTGGCGCGGATGCCTTTCGCGAGGCTGTCTTCGCCGAGGTAGGCGCCCCACGGCCAGCTCATGATCACGACGTCGACCGGGTTGCCGACCGCCGACACGCCGAGCTCGCCGTAGCCGAAGAAAGCGATCGGGCGCAGGTAGCACTCGGGCAGTCCGTTCACCGCGATCAGCTCGTGCGAGGCCGCGCGCAGCTCCTCGACCGAGTAGCTCAGGTCCATCCCGAGCAGCTTCGCCGAGTTGTCGAGTCGCGTCAGATGGTCGGTGAGCCGGAAGACCGCGGTCCCGTTCGGCGTCTCATAGGCTCGGATTCCCTCGAAGACGCCCGAGCCGTAGTGCAGCCCGTGGGTGCCGACGTGGATCCGCGCGTCGTCCCACGCGACCAGCTCGCCGTTCATCCAGATCTTCTCGGTTTCACGCATGGGCGACCTCCTTCATCAAATGTTATGTGTGAGCCTCGACGGCGTCCATCGGTTGAGCGCGAGAGAGCCGCATCAGCTCGGCCGGTGCGAGCGCGGCCATATGTCTCGTGGAGCCCGCGCCGATCCAGACGATCGGGTGCTGGAGCAAGGAGCGGTCGAGAAAGACGGCCTCGACCTGCCGCAGCGGAAACGGCGCTACCGCGCCGGGCTCGTAGCCGGTCGCCTCTTGAACCTGTTCTGCGCCGGCGATCCGGACCACGGAGCAACCAGCTGCCTCAGCCACCTTGCGCCGGTCGGCCCGGCGGTCCCCGGGCACGAGCACCAGAATCGAGCGGCCGTCGCAGTCGAAGACGAGCGACTTGACGATCTGCGGGAGATCGCAGCCAACCGCTTTGGCGGCGTCCTCGGCTGTGGGCGTGCCGGCCGAGAACTCCTCGATCCGAGACTCGGCGCCCGAATCCCGCAGGTACACCGCGACCCGCTCGACAGGCTCCGGCCAGGAGCGGTCTACCACGCGTGGAAGGTTAGCCAGCGCCAGTGGCCTGGCCGGTGACGTTGCCCGCCAGGCCACTCACTCACTCGCTAGTACACGCCCGGGACGAAGCGGCGAGGGGTCCGGTCCCGGTATTGCGAATAGCCTGGAAACCGCTCCTCGAGCCACGCTTCCTCGACCCGCGCCTTCAGGTCGAAGACGACCGCGAGTGCGGCCGTCGGGAGCAGGCCGAGCGGCGACTCGACCAGCGACCAGCCGAGGGCGATCAGCAGGACCGCGCCGTAGACGGGATGGCGAACCCGCCGGTACACGCCGTTGTCGGCGAGCATCGCGCCCTCGCGCGGGCGCGGGAACACGGTCGTCGAGCGCGCGAGCAGAAGCGAGATCCCGGCTGTCGCGAGCAGCACGAACCCCGCCAGGATCAGCACCAGCCCGATCACGACGAAGACCCCGGCGACCGAATCCGGCCAGTAGACGCCGGTCAGCGCCGAGACGCCGACGAGCACCATCAGCGCGAGCTGGACGGCGAACCAACCCTCGCCTCGCCTCCCGAGCCTAGGTAAGCGAGATGAAGTGGACGTCGTCGATCCCCTGCTCGCGCACTTGATCGATCAACCCCGCCGGCGGCGGCGAGTCGAGGGAGAGCGCCATCAGCGCTTTGCCGCCACGGCGCGTACGGGAGACGGCCATGTTCGCGATGTTGACCCCTGCCTCACCAAACAGCGAGCCGATGCTCCCGATCACGCCAGGGACGTCGTCGTAGCGCAAGAAGACGAGGAGGGGCGCGAGCTCCATCTCCAGCTCGAAGCCGAGCGCGCTCACGAGCCAGAGCCGGTTGTCGTTGCCGATCGTCGTGCCCGCGACGCGGATCTCTTCGCCGTTCGAGCGGACGATCACGCGCACGAGATTCGTGAAGTCCCGGGAGGCGCGGCGGCGCTCCTCCAGCACCTCGATCCCGCGCTCGGCCGCGATTAGAGGCGCGTTGACGTAGTTGACCGGCCTCTCGGCGCGACCCTGGAAGGCGCCGTTCAAAGCGGCGGCGGTCAGCAGGCGCGTGTCGTAGCCCGAGAGGCCCCCGTAGTAAGCCAGCGTGATCTGCTCGGCCCGGCCGCCCGCGAACTCCATCGCCAGCCGGCCGAGCTTCGCCGCGAGCGGCACGAACGGCCCGAGCGCCTCCATGTCCTCCGCCCGAATTGCCGGGATGTTGACCGCATTCGTGACCAGGGCGCCGTCGAGCGCCGCGGCCACCTGCTCGGCCACGATCAGGCCGGCGCGGTCCTGCGCCTCCTCCGTCGAGGCGGCGAGGTGCGGGGTCACGACGACGTTGTCGAGCTCGAGCAGCGGGCCGTCGTACGGCTCCGCGGAGAAGACGTCGAGCGCGGCGGCGCCGACCTTGCCCGATTGCAGGGCCCCTAGCAGAGCGGTTTCGTCCACGAGCTCCCCGCGGGCGGCGTTGATCAGGCGGACGCCGTCGCGCATCTGCTCGAACGCCGCCTTGCCGATCTGGCCCCGCGTCTCCTCGGTCAACGGCAGGTGCAGAGTGAGGAAATCGGCGGCGCCGTAGACCTCCTCGGGCGCCTCGACGCGCTCGGCGCCGAGCTCGCGGAAGCGCTCCTTGGAAACGAACGGGTCGTAGGCGACGACCCGCATGCCGAGCCCGAGCGCTCGTCTCGCCACCTGCTGGCCGATCCGCCCGAATCCCAGCACGCCGAGGGTCTTGCCCTCGAGCTCGATCCCGCCGTAGCGGCCGCGCTCCCAGCGGCCCTGCTTGAGCGCGGCGTGCGCCTGGGGGATGTTGCGCGAAAGGGCGACCAGCAGGCCGATCGTGTGCTCTGCCGCGGAGACGACGGTCGATTCCGGCGCGTTCGCGACCACGATTCCCCGGCGCGTGGCGGCATCGATATCGACGTTGTCGACGCCCACCCCCGCTCGGCCGATCACCTTCAGGCGGTCGGCTCGCTCGATCACGTCCGCCGTCAGCTTCGTCGCGGAGCGGATAACGATCGCGTCGTAGACACCGATCTTCTCGGCCAGATCGCCGTTCGGCTCGAAGTCGACCTCGAAGCGCTCGCGCAGGAGCTCGACGCCCGCATCGGCGATCGGCTCGGTGATCAGAACCCGCGTCACACGCGGGCGCGCTCGTCGTAGACCTCGAGCGCCGTGGTGACCGCGACGCCACGCTCGATCTCGGCACCGAGGTCTGCCAGCACGAGCTCGACCGCCGCAAGGGCCGTCGTGATGTCGAAGACGTCGAAGTAGCCGATGTGGCCGATCCGGAAGATCTTGCCCTTCAGCACGCCCTGGCCGTTTGCGATCGTGATCCCGAAGCGGTCCCGGAGATCGCGGACGAGCTCGGTGGCGTCGATGCCGTCGGGCGCGCGGATCGCGGTGACGACGGCTGAGCGGTCCTCATCAGGCGAGAAAAGCTCGAGCCCCATCGCCTTTGCGCCCTCGCGGCAGGCCCGGCCGAGACGGACATGCCGCTCGAAGGTCGCCTCGAGGCCGGCGTCGAGCAGGAGGCCGAGCGCCACGTCGAGGCCGGCGACGAGCGAGACTGGCGGCGTAAAGGGTGCGTCGAGCGAGGCTTGTGCCTTGCGGGTTCGCTCCCAGTCGAAGTAGAAACGGGGCGAGTCGCCGCGGGCGGCCCAGGCGGGTTCCGACACCGACGCCATGGCCAGCCCCGGCGGGGTCATCAGCGCTTTCTGCGAGCCGGAAAGGACAACGTCCAGCCGCCAGGCGTCGGTCTCCAGCGGAACGGCACCGAGACTCGAGACGGCGTCGACCACGCTGAGCGCGCCATGCTCGTTCACAGCTCCCGCAATCGCCTGCAGGTCGCAGACGACGCCGGTCGAGGTCTCCGAGTGCGTCACGAAGACAGCCTTCGCGCCGCCGAGCTCCGCGAGCCGCGCGGCGACGTCGTCGGCGGCCGGGATCTCGCCCCAGGCGTACTCGAGCGTCTCGAGCTCAGCGCCATACGCCGACGCGATCGCCTGCCAGCGCTCGCCGAAGTGGCCGGCGGAGACGACCAGCACGCGCTCGCCCGGCGAGCACAGGTTCGCGACCGCAGATTCCATCGCGCCGGTTCCGGCGGAGCCGAAGAGCAGCACGTCCCGCTCGGTGCGGAAGACGTCGCGCAGGCGCACGAGGCTGCGCTCATAGACGGGCTTGAAGTCGGGCCCGCGGTGGTGGACGACCGGCTGGGAGATCGCAGCCAGAACCTCCGGCGGCACCGGCGTCGGTCCCGGTGTCAGCAGGTGTCGCTTCTCGCTCATTCTGCGCTGAGCCTAGCTCAGCGGTCGGCGACTAGCTGAGAGCCGGAACAGGGTCGACGGCGGCCCCGCGCACACGGACCTCGAAATGGAGGTGGGGCCCCGTCGACTCGCCGCTCGAGCCGACCCGGCCGACCCGAGTGCTAGTCGCGACGGACTGGCCGAAGCGGACCAAGATCGTCGACAGATGGGCGTACATCGAGACCACCCCGCCGCCATGGGCGATCTCGACGAGATTGCCGTAGCCGCCCGCGTCGTAGCCGGTGAAAATCACTCGTCCCGGCCCGGCCGCGCCGACCGGTGTGCCGGTCGCGGCCGGCAGGTCGATTCCCGGATGGAAGCCTATGCCGCGCGGGCCAAACGAGCTGCCGATCGGCGCCCGCAAAGGCCAGGCCAGCGCGATCGGACAAAGCGGGAGCGGCGCGCGGAGCGCGCGAAAGGTGCCCGGGCCGGCAACCCCGTCCGGCGTGAGGCGCGCCCAGCGCTGGAACTTGATCAGGGCCCGCTCGGTATGCCGGCCGAAGCCGCCGTCGATCGTGGCATTCGGAAAGCCGTGCCACGCGAGCGCGAACTGGAGCTCGGCGACGTCCCAGCCGGTCATTCCTGCCGCGAGCGGGCGCGAGCCGAGCGCGTGTCTCGCAAAGCGTCCGAAGGCTCGACGTGTTTTCGGGCCGACGACGCCGTCGGGCGTCAGCCCGTGCTTGCGCTGGAAGCGGATCACGGCCGCGGTCGTCGTGTCTCCGATGATCCCGTCGACCGGCCCCCGGTAGACGTGATGGTGCCGCAGAGTCACCTGTAGCGCGGCGACGGCCGGACGACCGGCAGCCTGGGCCGGTGACGCGGCCAGCAAGACGCCGGCCACCAGCGCGGTTGCAACCTTGATGTCGCCGAGACGTGGCATCACTCGAACGAGGGATCGGCCGGTTTCGGGAAATCTTTAGTCTCGGCCTGGTTTGTCGCTTTTGCAAGCGGGAAAGCCGGCAGAGGCGGCGCGCTCCTTCCTCCGCTGCATGGACGAGCGGATCAACCAGTTCGGGGACGGCGACTTGTCGTCAAGCTCTCGAAGCAGTCCGGCTCGAAGGCGCTCGCCGCGATCCGGATCCGCGGCGAGCGCGTTCTGCCGAAACTCTGCGTTTAGGGACTAGGAATCGTCGGACTTGTACAGGCCGACCAGATGCCCTTCCGGGTCGCTAAACATCGCGAAGGTGACCATCTCCATCTCGGTCACCGGAACAACGGTCTTCCCGCCTGCCCCCTCGATCTTGTCGAGCGAGGCCTGCGGATCCGGAACGCCGACGTAGAACGTCGCATGGCCAGGCCCGCCCTGCGCCTGGCCGATGCCGCCGCCGATTCCGGTCTCGGAGTCGTCGGTCATCCCGTAGTTCATCTCCGGTGACGGAACGTTGAACTTCCAGCCGAAGACGTCGCCGTAGAAGCTCCGCAGCTTCTCTCCGTCCTGTCCGACTACCTCGAACCAGCCGACACGATTCGCCATCTTCCCTCCTCGCGACCCCGTGGTTTCCCTCTTACTACCTGAGACGAACGGCGGCGGATCTTTTCGACGCCGCTGGCGCGGCCGGGCAGAAGAATCGCAACGGCTCCGGCTTTGCAACCGGGATTGCACGGACGCCCCGGCAAGCCGGGACGTCCTCCAGGTCGGCGCCGCAAGCGAGCGCCTCAGGTCCCAAGCTTCTCGCGCAGGCGCTCGCTGACGACCTTCGGATTCGCCTTGCCCCCGGTCTCGCGCATCACCAGGCCGACGAAGAAGCCAAGCAGCCCTTCCTTGCCGCCCAGGTAGGCCTCGACCTGCTGGGGGTTCTCGCTCAGGATCCGGTCGATCACGGGGTCGAGCGCCGATGCGTCGGCGACGGTGCGCTCCTGCAGATAGTCATCGGCCGAGAAGCCGTTGCTCGTGCTCGCGGCAACCGCGGCGTCGAAGGCCTCGCGCGGGATCTGGTCGCGCTCTCGCAGCACCTTCGCCAGCTCCGCACCGTTCACGCGCGCGGGGTCGACTTCGTGCCGTGTGACGTCGTTGAGCACGAACGCCGCGGCCGGCTTCGGCTCGATACCCGCCTCGCTGAGTGTCTCGAAGAGGCTTACCCGCGCGGGCTCGGCGTTCAACGCTTCGGCATCGCGAAGCTCGAGCCCCGCAGCGAGAAGGCGCTCCAGCCGCACGGCCGGCAACTCCGGAAGGGTCTCCCTCAGCTCGTCGACCGACCATTCGCGCAGCGGCTCGACCGGCACAAGGTCCGGCTCCGGGAAGTAGCGATAGTCCTGCGCCTCCTCCTTGGAGCGGAGCGGGGGCGCGTCCTCGCGATTCGGGTCGAAATGAAGCGTCTCCTGTTCGACCTGTCCGCCGGACTCGTAGAGCGCAACCTGACGCTCGATCTCACGCTCGATCCCGCGCGCCGCGAAGGCGAACGAGTTCATGTTCTTGAGCTCCGTTCGCGTCCGTAGCTCGTCCGCTCCTGCCGGCCGGACGCTCACATTGACGTCGAAGCGGAGGGACCCCTTTTCCATCTCGGCGTCGGAGATCCCGAGCTCCACGACCGTCTGGCGAAGCAGCTGTAGGAAGCGGCGCGCCTGCTCGGCCGTGCGGATGTCGGGCCCGGTGACGATCTCGACCAGTGGCGTGCCGGCACGGTTGAAGTCGATCAGCGACGCCGTCGCGCCGTGGATCCGCCCTTCGGCGCCCCCGAGGTGAAGCGTCTTGGCGGCGTCCTCCTCGAGGTGCGCGCGCGTGATCCCGATCTCGGCGCCGCCGTCGGGGCCGGGCAGCCGAAGCCGGCCGTTCAAGCAGAGAGGCTCGTCGTACTGAGAGATCTGGTAGCCCTTCGGATTGTCCGGGTAGAAGTAGTTCTTGCGATGAAAGATTGCGCGCTCGGCGATCTCGCAGCCGAGCGCGAGCCCGAGCCTCATCGTCATCTCGATCGCCCGTTTGTTCGGCACGGGCAGCGTCCCGGGATGCGCGAGGCAGATCGGGCACGTGCGCGTGTTTGGATCGTCGAGCGCCCCGACCGCGCAGCGGCAGAACATCTTCGTGCGCGTCTTCAGGTGGACATGGATCTCCAGGCCGATGACGGCTTCCCAATTCACCTCAGGCGCTCCGGGACGAAGTCGAAGCCGAGGGCCCCTTCGAGCGCGTGGCCGGCGCGGAAGAGGGTGTTCTCGGAGAACTGAGGCCCGACGAGCTGGAGCCCGACCGGAAGGCCCTCGGAGAGGCCGCAGGGGATGGAGAGGCCCGGCATCCCGGCCATGTTGGACGGGATCGTCAGCACGTCAGAGAGGTACATGGCGAGGGGATTCTGTGTGCGCTCGCCGAGGCGAAAGGCAACCGTCGGCGAGGTCGGCGAGACGAGAAGGTCGACGCGCTCGAACAACGCGTCGTGCTCGCGCTTGATCAGCGTTCGCACTTTCTGAGCCTGGCCGTAGAAGGCCTCGTAGTAGCCCGCAGAGAGGGCGTAGGTTCCCAGCATGATCCGCCGTTTGGGCTCGTCGCCGAAGCCTTCGTCGCGGGTGCGGGCGTAGAGCTGGCGCAGATCGCCGTCTCCCGCGGCCCGGTAGCCGTAACGGACGCCGTCGTAACGGGCGAGGTTGGACGAGGCCTCCGAGGGCGCGATCAGGTAGTAGCAGGGCAGCCCGTAGTCGACCGACCGGGGCAGGCTACACTCCTCTATCTCGGCGCCGAGCTCGCGGGCGAGCTCGAGTGCACGGGCGACCTGCTCGCTGACGCCCGCCTCGATGCCTTCCGCTTCGTTCAGCTCCTTCGGCACGCCGATCTTGAGCCCGCTGAGATCCTCGGCTTCCGGGAGCTCGACGGGCTGGGGAAGGTCGACCGTCGTCGAGTCGCAAAGGTCGCGTCCGGCGACGATGCGGTAGAGCCGTGCGCAGTCGCGAACCGTCTTCGCGATCGGGCCGATCTGGTCGAGGCTCGACGCGAAGGCGACGATGCCGTAGCGGCTGACCGTGCCGTAGGTCGGACGCAGTCCGACGACTCCGCAGAGCGCCGCCGGCTGCTTGATCGAGCCGCCGGTGTCGGACCCGAGCGCCCAGGGCGCGAGACCCGCCGCGACCGCGGCCGTCGAACCGCCCGACGAGCCACCGGGCACGCGCTGGGGGTCCCACGGGTTCTGCGTCGGCCCGTAGCCGGAGTTCTCGGTTGACGAGCCCATCGCGAACTCGTCCATGTTCGTCTTGCCGAGCAGCGGCAGCCCCTCTTGCTTGCATCGGCTGCAGACGGTCGCGTCGAAGACCGGCTTGTAGCCGGCGAGGATCTTCGAGCCGGCGGTCGTCTCGATGCCACGTGTCGAGATCAGATCCTTGAAGGCGATCGGGACGCCTTCGCCCTCGACCTCGTCGACGGTGGTCAGAAAAGCGTGC
>WNGD01006373.1_pt1 | contig 11287 bp, 11 predicted proteins | sample 5400671 | NCBI WGS metagenome assembly WNGD01 (sample SAMN13153369, study PRJNA577476) | soil metagenome | isolation source: 40 cm soil or saprolite under grassland replicate 2 | place: USA:California | collected 2016-06-15
TGAGGGCGGGACCGCCGCGTCCGTGTAGTTGGGACAGGACAGCCAGGCCGATCGTTGCGAGCGCGAGCCCGTAGGCCATCGTGATCCCTGGGCCGAGGCGGCGGACGATCTTCGGGGCAAGCAGTGAGCCGGCGATGAACCCGAGCGACGAGGGCACGGTCCAAAGGCCGGCTCTGAGCTGCGAGAGGCCGAGCACCAGCTGCAGGTACTGCGCGATCAGGAAGAAGCTTCCGAAGACGAGGAAGAGGCTGAGCGTGTTCGCGGCCAGGGAGGCGCTGAAAGCCGGTGTGCGGAAGAGGTGCAGGTTGATCAGAGGCTGGGCCAATTTCCGCTGGCGGAGGATGAACGCGAGCGCGACCGAGAGGCCGGCGAGCAACGAGATCGCGGGCAGGGCGCCGAAGCCGTTCTGGGCCAACTCTTTGACGCCGTAGACGAGCGCCAGCACCGAAACAAGGGAGAGGGTGGCGCTGACGAGGTCGAAGCGGCCTGCGTCGGGGTCGCGGAACTCCGGCAATAGCCGTGGCCCGAGTACCAGCAGGAGCGCCATCACCGGGACGGCGAGCAGAAAGACCGAGCCCCACCAGAAGAAATGCAGCAGCAGCCCGCCGAGCAGCGGTCCGAGCGCACCGCCGAGCGAGAAGCTTGTCACCCAGACGCCGATCGCGAACGTCCGCTGTCGCGGGTCGAGGAACATGTTCCGGATCAGCGACAAGGTCGAGGGCGCCAACGTCGACGCGGCGATCCCGAGCAGCGCGCGCGCCGCGATCAGCATCGCGACGCTGGTCGCGAAGGCGGCAAGCACCGAGGCGACGCCGAAGGCCGCGGCGCCGATCAGCAACAGCCGCCGGCGGCCGATCCGGTCGCCCAGCGTGCCCATTGTGATCAGAAAGCCTGCGAGCATGAAGCCGTAGATGTCGCTGATCCACAACAGCTGTGCGCTGCTTGGCTTCAGGTCCGCGGTCAGCGACGGCAGCGCCAGATACAAGACGGTCAGGTCCATCGAATAGAGGAGGCAGGGAAGGGCGATCACGGCGAGCCCGACCCACTCGCGTCGCCCGGCGCTCGCAGTACCAACACCCGTCATCGGCACGCAGTCTCCGTTCCTGCAGCCAGGTAGCTCATGTATCTGTGATGACTCGCCTGCGCCTTCGACCTCATCGGTGGCACTGGCACGGCGAGTTCCTCTTCGGTGTGAAGGGGTAATCGCTCACCTGAGCGGGCTGCACCCCATTGGTCGGCCGGCTGCTGCGTTGCATTTGGCGACGGCACAGCGCACCTCTGTCCCGCTAGTCAGGGCGCCGAGATCGCCGTGAGCAACGCCTTAGGGAGTGGTGTCGCGTGAGTCATGCGGCGCCCCGGAGTTCGTCGAGCGGTGCGACCCGATGCGTCTCGCTGGTGTCGGCGGCCCAGAGGTGGGTGGTCGCGAGTGCCCGCCAGGGCCGCCAGCGCTCGGCGAGTTGGCCGAGCGTGGCGGCTGTCTCGGGGTGGGGGAGGGCGCGTTGGAGGGCGAGGTCGGTGCTCGGGCAGGCGTCGGGTTCCCCGAGTCGCAGCGCGAGATAGTGTGCGGTCCACGGTCCCAGTCCGTCGACCGCGCAGATCGCGGCGACGAACCGGTCGAGACCAATGCTGCGGTCGAGGCGAATAGTGTCGTCTAGGACCGCATTGGCGAAGGCGCGAATCGCACGCACTCGTCCACGCGTGAGTCCGAGCCCATCGAGGTCGGCGTCGGCAAGCGCGTCTGGCGGTGGGAATGTGTGTGTGAGCCCAAGCGGTCGCAGCCCAGGGACCGGAGAGCCGTGCCGCTCGACGAGCCGGCCGGTGATCGTGTTCGCGGCGCGGACCGTGATTTGCTGGCCGATGATCGCGCGAACGCCGGTCTCGAAGGGATCCCACGTTCCGGGCGGGCGGAGGCCAGGTCGAGCGCGGAGTAGCGGTCCGATCGTCGGGTCGGCCGCGAGCAGGACGGAGGGCTCGTCGAGGTCGAAGTCGAGGCTTGCGATCCGTCGCGCCCGCTGCACGACGTGCACGAGCTCTTCCCAGTGCGGCAGGTGCGCGCGCAGGACGAGGTGGTCGTCGCCGCCGGGGTGGAGCTCGAGGACGCCGGGATCGCCGCCTACGACGACCGTCCGCCGGTAGGTGCTGGTTGAGACATGCTCGACACCCGGGATCGCGCGAGCGGCGAGGTAGGCCACGGTTGCATCCCAATCGAGGATGCCGCGGTAGGGCAGCCGCAACGCGAGTCCGCCGTCAGCGGCCAGACGATCGGCCTTGCGGCGGCGCGCACGCAGCGCCCGCGGCGATGCGCGGAAGATCTCCTGGCAGGCGCGGTTGAACTGGCGCAGGCTGCCGAAGCCGGCCGCGAACGCGACCTCGGTGATGGTGAGATCGGTGTCGTCGAGGAGGCGGCGGGCGAAGTGCGCCCGCGCTGAACGCGCCAGCCCGTCGGGCGTCACCCCCAGGTGTGCGATGAAGAGTCGGCGCAGATGGCGCGCCGACACGACGAGCCTCGTGCCCAGCTCCGCCTCGCTTCCCTGATCGAGCGCGCCGTCGAGGATCAGCTGCACCGCCCGGCAGACAAACTCCGGGCCGTTCCACGTGACCGGCTGTGGCGCCCGGTAGGGGCGGCAGCGCAGGCAGGCGCGGTAGCCGTCCGCCTCCGCGGCGGCCGCGAGCGCGTACGTCCTGACGTTCTCCGCGCGCGGCTTCGCAGTACACCCCGGTCGGCAGTAGATGCCGGTGGTCGTGACCGCCGTGATCGCTTCCACGTCGTCACCCTATTCGTCTGCCAGGGCGCAGACCGGCCGGATTCGGACAGTGCTGAGGACGCGCTCGAACCTGAGCACACGTGCAAGAGCACGAGCGCGCCGCCCTCATAGGTGGCGGCTGAGTCGGTCGGCCAAATAGGCGTCGAGATCAGGGCCACCAGGGTTCGCGAGCACGTAGCGCACCCACGCCTCACGCTCATGTCCGACCACGCACAGATCCCAAACACAGACGATCGGATCCGTGTCGCTGGCCGCTCGAAGCTGCGCCGGCTCCTGCGATCCCATACATCTTTAGCCGCCACCCGTCGACGGCCTCGACGCCGAGCGGCCTGACCAGCCGGGATCGATATCTCTCACGAAGATGAATCGTCACCCTGTCAATCTCTTACGTTGACCACGCGAGAGATTCAGCGCCCGGACGTGTGCAACGGCCAGACGCAGGCGTGGACGCAGAGCCAACCACCGTTGCGTCGCTCGTATGTGTCGACGTATCGGCTGTACCTGCCTGGCTGCCTTGAGGTTCGCGCAGAGACGACCGCGGTGTTGCCGTCGATATGCACAACGACCTCGTCGATCGCCAGCGATGGGGCTGGATTGCTGCGGAGCTGCTCAACGTAGCGTTCCTGAGGCCAGACCTCGCCTGTTGCTCCGTCGAGGTACGAGAAGGAAAGGGAGAGAATCGGCTCCAGGAGCTCCCAGGAACCCTCTCGGAACGCCTCGATGAACCGCAGGTTGAGCTGGGTTAAGGCCTGGGCGTCGTCCGCCCGCTTGTCTTTTTCCACGACTCGCATTCGAAACTCGAGCATCGCTGACGTCGCGCCCGCCGTCTCGCCGGATGCGGACAGACTCGAGCTCGTCTGTCAGCGGATCTACCGGGTGCCGCCCCCAGAGCTGGCTATGAGACGAATTAGGCCCGAGCGTCGGACGCGGCTTCCGGCATTTAGTTGGGAAGCCAACCCTCGCGGTAGCGGGTTGGCTTGCCTGTCGGGAATCGCGCGTACGCCAGGTTCGGGTCGCTGGTCTCCTGCTCGACGCAGGCGTTGTGGCGTAGCGCGGCTTTGTCCACGGTGTAGGCCCCCCAGTCCGGGCCGCTCGAGCGGTTGCGGGCGCCAACTGCCAGCAGCAGGCAGGGTGCATTTCCGGCACCGAGGATCACGTGGTTTGTGTCGGCGGGGCAGTGCGCGAGGTCCCACTGTCGTAGCGAGCGCTCGTTGCCTTCGGCGATGAGCAGCGCCTCGCCGGCGAGCACGAGGAAGTCTTCCTGATCGTTTTCCCGGTGGTAGATCGCCATCGGCTCGCCGGGCGTGAGAATGGTGAGGTTGATCCCAAGCTGTGAGAAGTCCGCGGCGCTGTCGAACCCCTCGAATTCGCAGTAAACGCCGCGACCTTTGCGGTCGATCCACGGCGCTTCGCGCGCGTTGAGAACGAACCATCCCTTTCCCTTGGGCACGAGTCCGTGCTCGGTCGACTCGAGCTGCGACTCAGGAACCGTCAACGTGATTCTCCCATGCCGGCGGCCGAAATAGCTGTTTCATAATTTCCTCCAAGGACTTCAGTCGTATCGAATCCGTGGATCCAGCCAGCCGTAAGCGATATCTGCAAGCAGATTGAAGAAGATGACGATGGTAGCGGTGATCATGAGCCAAGCCATCACTGCGTAGGCATCCTGGTTGAAGAGATTGTTGAGGAAATAGGGGCCCATGCCGTCGAGCTGGAAGATCGTCTCGGTGATGACGGCACCTCCGAGTAGCGCTCCGACGTTGAGCGACACGATGGTCACGAGTGGAATCAGGGCGTTCCGCAAAGCATGTCTCAGGATGATTCTGCGCTCGCGGAGCCCTTTCGCACGCGCGGTGCGGATGTAATCGGAGTTCACTACCTCGAGCATCGCTGCGCGCACGAAGCGGCTGTACTGGGCTATCGAAAGGATCGCGAGGGTCATGGCCGGGATCGCGAGATGCTGGAAGCGATCGATCCAGAAGTGGATTCCGGTCCCCGGGTTATCGCTGTTCAACCCGGAGGTGTAGAAGATGCGCACGTGCCACCTGATGAAGATGTTCGTAAACAGGATCTGCAGCATCAGAGCCAGCCAAAAAAGAGGCATCGCAAAACCCAAGAAACTTAAGGTGGTGGCCAGGTAGTCGAAGATCGAATACTGTCGGATCGCTGAGTAGACGCCGATGCCGATGCCGATGCTGATCGCGAAAAGCTCCGCGAGGATGATGAGTTGCAGGGTGTGCGGCATGACGCGCTTGAGGTCATCCCTGATCTTCGTGCCGGGCTGCAACAGGGGCGAACCGAACCCGTTGGTAACAGCGTCCCTCAGCCAGTAGCCGTACTGAACTACCATCGAATCGTTGAGGTGCTTTCGCTTCTCAATGTTGTGGATGGTGACCTTTGAGACCTGCGGGTTTAGACGCAAAGTCACGAGTGGGTCACCGAGGGCCGTGACAGAGAAGAAAATCACGACGCTCGTCGCGAGAAGGACGGGAATGCTGTAGAGAACCCGGCGCAGGATGAAGATGAACATTGGACCTCCTCGCTCTCCTCCTTAGTGGGGTTGCGCCCCCACGCAGGCAGATCCATGCGAGGGCGAAGCCAGCGCCACTATTTGGCTGCCACTACCGACCGTCCAGCGCTCCGTGTGCCGCATCGGTCCTCGCTGGGTGGCGCTATCGACTCGGTGAATCGATCCCTTCACCAGTTCAACCTCCTCACAGCTATTCGAGACAACGACAGGATTGCGTGCTCCTGCTCAGCGCACCTGCCAGATTCGGACGGGTTCGCCAGCACGGCACGACGAGCGGCCCAGCCGCCGCCCCGAGATCGCCTGTCCGAATCTGGCGAGGATGCCCGACCCAATTCGCGCATTGTCTTGGACACGGCACTCTGACGAGGAGAGACGACCATGTCCGAGACGACGGGTGACCCCAATCGCGTCTCTGCTGCAACCGCCGGAGCCGAAGCAGTCGCGACCCTCCACGACCTGAACGCACACTGCATCCGCGCCTTCGTCGAATCCGACACGGCCTGGTACAGGGAGCACCTCGGCGATGACTTCTCCTGCACACTCGCGGACGGCGTATCGGTAAGGAGGAGTTTCTCCAGCGGAGCGCCGAAGGGCCCGGCGTGACAGACCGTGCCTATGACCAGATCGACGTCCAACCACTCGGCGACACGGCGCTCGTCCACCTCGCCAATCCAACTCGGCTGCCGGGTGACGCTTTGGTCGGGACCAAAAAGCGCGGACCGCGCTACCGCTTCCACAATGCGCACGGCAGCTCGTGAATGAGCTCAGACCGCAGGCGGCGGCCATCACACTGCGACCGGCGGTCGCCGCGGACGCTGCGGCCATCGGAGGGGTGTTCGACGCCGCGGTCCGCGCCGGTTGGACCTATCTTGGCGAGCTCATTGTCGACCCGATCTTCACGGCGCAGGACTGGGATCGGCTCGTTGCCGAACATCTGCCGCCAAACGTGCTTCTGGTTGCGGTCGACGAAACCGACGGCGTCGTCGGTTATACCGCCGTTCATCCCGTGGACGGTGAGATGTTCCTTCTCTTCGTTGATCCCGCGCACGCCGGGCGCGGGATTGGCCGCACTCTCCTCGCTGCTGCACACCACGCATTGCGCGCCGCCGGTTGCCGGGAGGCGTTCCTCTTCACGCACGAGCAGAACGAGCGGGCACTAGCGGTCTACACGGCAGCCGGATACCGCCCGGACGGTTCGGTCCGCGTCTCGGATTTCCGAGGCACTCAGCTGCGCGAGCTGCGTCTCGTCAAGCAGCTTTAGACGAGCTGAGCCGGACCGGCTTCGACGGGGACCGGGTTAGTTGGATCACACGGTCGCTCCAACGAGCGTCATCGGTTCGCGGTGACGGTGCTGCTACTCGAAGTCTCAATCGGATCCTGCGCGACGGTGGGTATGAGATCGCCGGCGAGGCCGGCAGCGCGGAAGAACTGCTCGTCCTGGTCGAGCGGGCGCAGCCGGACGTGGCCCTAATCGACATCCTGTGAGTGCCGGAAATTGAGATCGCTTGCCGCGGGCTGGCGTGGTGGGCTATATGCGGGTCGCCTCGTGTGCGGTGTCTGTAGGGTCGCTTGAGGTGGGTCGGTCTCGGGGTGTGGTTTTGGCGTTGCTCTATTGGTCGCTGCGGCGGCTGCTGGAGCTGCTTGTGCTGCGTCTCCGCTCGGAGCGAGCGAAGGAGATCGAGATCCTCGTGCTGCGCCACCAGCTGCAGCTGCTGGAACGACAGGTCGCACGTCCGCAGCTTCACGCGAGCGATCGGGCTCTGCTTGCTGCGTTCAGTCGCGCGCTTCCCCGTTCGGCGTGGCCGTCGTTCTTTGTCAAGCCGGCGACGCTTCTGCGCTGGCACCGCGAGTTGGTGGCGCGCCGCTGGACGTATCCGCACCGTCGCCCGGGCCGTCCGGGGACGCCGGTCGGTGTGCGTGAGTTGGTGCTGCGGTTGGCGCGCGAGAATCCCGGCTGGGGGTACCGGCGAATCCAGGGTGAGCTGGTTGGGCTCGGCATCAGGGTCGCGGCCAGCACCGTGTGGACGATTCTGCGCGAGGCTGGCGTCGAGCCTGCGCCACGGCGGCTCGAGTCGAGCTGGCGGGAGTTTCTGCGTCGGCAGGCGGCGAGCATCATTGAGTGCGACTTCCTCACCGTCGACACGGTGTTCCTGAAGCGTTTCTACATCTTGTTCTTCATCGAGCTTGCGAGCCGGCGCGTCCATATCGCCGGCGTCACCGCCAACCCCGACGGTGCCTGGGTAACTCAACAGGCGCGGAATCTGGTCATGCGCCTGGCCGACGAGGGTGTGCCAGCGCGGTTCTTGATCCGTGACAGAGACAGTAAGTTCACCGCCAGCTTCGACGAGGTGTTCCGCTCCGAAGGGATCCGTGTGATCAAGGCGCCTGTACGGGCGCCGCGAGCGCGAGCGCACGCCAAGCGCTGGGTCGAAAGCGTGCGCCGCGAGTGCCTCGACCGGCTGCTGATCCTCGGCCGCCGCCACCTCGAGGGCGCCGTCCGCGTCTACGCGATGCACTACAACGGACACAGGCCGCACCGCTCGCTCGCCCAGCGGCCGCCGCTCGCAGCCGCCGATGCACGAACCGGCGGCAAGCAAGGAGTCTTTGCAGCTCGATCGCCTCCGCCGTTTCGACCGACTCGGCGGGTTGCTGCACGAATACGAACTCGCCGCATAGCCCGTCGCCCCTCCAGCGCGACGCTCGGCACGCGCGCGGCGCGCCTATCCACCCTTGCCAAATTCGGCGCAAGCTGGTATTGGCGCGCGTGCGTGAAACCTGTAGACGGGCACGCTCATAGATGGACGCGCCGAACAGATTGATCGCTTGCAGCGAGCAGATTATCCAAACAGCGCCGACGGACTAGCTTGAGGCGACAGGCCTCCAACGGAGTTCTCGGCACCCACAGGCGAAAGTGCCTGCAAATCGGCGCTTTTCGATCTCGTGCGGGATCAGCGCGGGACCACATAGAAACCGGCGGTCGCACCCGCCCAGTCAGACAACAAAACCTGCGCATTTGCAGGCTGTTTTCAGCGGGAGCGAACCCGCGACCTCCGGCGGGACAGGCCGCGGCGAGGGTCACGACGATTGACGACGATTGGACGCGGAATCGCTCTATTCATGCGGCTTTTCGGGTCTTTCGCGATGAGATTCATCATGGTTGCGCGAAGCCGATTTCAGACGTTTGCGGCCCGTTTGCTGTCCGGGCGGGACGGCCCGACCAGTGCGGTGAGCCCCGCGGTGGTTCTCGTGCTCGAGCCATGGCGTCGCGAACGAGGCGCTCGGCCTGATCCTCGGCCCTCTGAGGCGACCTAGGGACTGAGGGGTCGCACCCCGACCCTGCAGGCCGGGGGCTATCCCTCCGCCGGGAGCCGGGGGTCGAGATACTCCGAGATTCGCTGTGCCGCGGGCGGATCGATGTTCGCCAGCACTGCAATCACGTAGCCCGATTTCGGGTAGATGCGCAAGTCGCCGTTCATGCCTGGTGCGCCGCCTCCGTGGCCGACCCAGCCGTTCCCATCGGCGTCTCGAGCATCCTCGAAGCCGTAGGCATATCTGGCGCCCGGCCTTGCCTTCACTTTTCCGGTGACAAGCAGCTCCGTTGAGTCGGGGCTGAGCAGCTTGTGACTCAAGAGCGCGTCGGCGAACCGTGTGAGGTCTTCGACCGTCGAGTATCCGCCACCGGCGGAGGTTCCGCGATAGGGCAGCGTGTCGGTGTTCGGCACCCACGCGGTCGTTCCCGGTGGCTTCGTGTATCCGATCGACCGGCCCGGAACCGCTTGGTCTTCCGGGAGCGATCCGCTCCTGGTCATCCCGGCGGGCTTGTAGATGTGCTGTTGCACGTAGTCGTAGCAGCTCTGCCCCGTCACCCTCTCGATCACGCGGCCGAGCAGGATGAAGCCGTAGTTGCTGTACGACCAGCGGCTGCCCGGCTGGAACTCGAGTCCCCGCTTGCCGTACAGCTGCAGGTAGTCGGCGAGCGTGCGGAGTCCCGTGCGATGGAGGTCGAAGTCAGGGCCGAAGATGTCGCCGGTGCCGCCGGTGTGGGTCAGGAGCTGGTGGATCGTGACCTTGGTGGCGACGTCCCGATTGAGGTAGTCGGTGAGGTATTTGCCGAGGTGAGCGGTGAGCTCGAGCTTGCCGGCCTCGACCAGCTGGAGGATCGCCACCGCGGTGAACATCTTGTTCATCGAGCCGATGCGAAAGCGCGTCCGGAGCGTGTTCGGGGTCCCTCGCTTGCGGTCGGCCAGCCCGTAGGCGTGGCTGAAGAGCACGGGGCCCTCCTTCGCGACCAGCACCGCGCCGGCGAACTCACCTTCGCCTGCGAGCCTTTCGGCGCGGGCCGAAAGCGCCTTCAGAGCGTCCGCCTCCGTCAGCCTGTGCAGGACGAGGTTCAGGGCGCTTGATGGCTCCTTAGTGTCGGGAAGCTCGACGCGGGCGTCAGAGTCCGAGCCGATCGGCTCGAAACGGATGTTGTCGACACCGACACGCAGAGGGCCTCTGTTGTCGGTAACGGCGAGGCGAAGGCGTACCGTCTGGCCCGCCCAGTTGGACACGTCCATTTTGGCGGCCGTGGGCTGACGCTGGTACGGCTCGCTGGTCGAGGTCTTGAAGACGTTGACCAGGACATCGCCCGACGCCAGGGAATCGATCGGTGCCGACGGGGCGACGAGGTCGATCCGGAACTGCTGATTTTCCGCGGGCTCGTCGTACGCGAGCGTCTGCGGGCTGCTGAAACCGAAGGCGCCTGCGTGAAACACGGTCAGGTGGAGCATGAAGCGACCGTCCAGCTTCACGTCCCGGTACAAGATGAGCGTTCCGGGGCCGTTCATATCGCTCACCGCCGCGAACTTGCCCTGGGGCGGATCCGGGAGATCGAAAGGCACGTTGGGATCGCTCTGAGCGGGATCGGGCGCCCTGCTGCCGTTGGTGTAGACGAACCAGCCGCCGGAGCCGCTGCCGAGGGCCCTCCAGCCGGTGAGGGCACCGGACTCGAAGTCGTCCATGACGAACATGCCGTCGGCCGCGCGAACCGGAGTCTTCGACTTGTGGGCGCACGCTGCGAAGAACAGGCTCAGTGCGGCGGACAGGATCACCGCGCCGACAACCGCTACGCTCCTTCGTTTTAGGATCTTGCGTTTCAGCCGGTTTGCGCCCGTTAGGGGAGTGAGTGTAGATGCCCTCAGCCAGCCGCGCGGCCGCGCCGAGGCGTTGGACGGGTTGGTGGTGTCTCGCCGTTTGGCATGCAGGGTCGCTCGTCTTGGAATCCGAATCAGCGTCCCGGGCCGCGAGTCCACGAGATGGAGCCCCGGATCTATGCATGGTCGCGCCGTGATGAGGACCGGTCGCGTTACTGGCCTGAAACAGACCCGTACTGCCGGTCCCTTACAAGGACGCGCGAGTCGTCATATCGTTTCCACAGGCCTCGGAGGGCGAGGATTCCACGTGCAGGTGACCGACGACCGGCGGGCCGGCACCGAGTTCGCCGGCTACCGGATCGAGTCGCTGCTGGGTGGGGCGGAATGAGCGTCGTCTACCTGGCCGAGGACCTGCGCCTCAAGCGGAGGATCGATCGCCGAGACGCGCTGCGTACGCTGTCGAGGGGACCCTGCCTAGCCTCTTTTAATTACACGCGCGCGTGAAGCGGAACCGGTTCCGACCACTCGAAGAGCGGATGAGACTGGTCCAAAGGAAGTGCGCACGGTTGCAAGTGCAGGTCGGCGGGCGACTCCGACTCTGCGGCGCTCCATGGGTTCGATCCCAGTTGCGCCCATTTCCCCAGGTCCGCTGCGCGGAGCCGGTCTCGTTTCTGCGGCCTTTCGTGAAGGCGATCGCGGTGAGAAAGTTCAGGCCGAACGAGTCGTCCTTATCAATGTGGGAAGCGAGGTGCCCCCAATGTTGATCGTCATTGCAGCATGGGTTGCCGCCCTCCTTGTGTTCTCGTCGTTCTTCATGAAGACGATGATCCCGCTCAGGGTCGTCGCGATCACGAGTA
>WNGD01006374.1_pt1 | contig 11287 bp, 10 predicted proteins | sample 5400671 | NCBI WGS metagenome assembly WNGD01 (sample SAMN13153369, study PRJNA577476) | soil metagenome | isolation source: 40 cm soil or saprolite under grassland replicate 2 | place: USA:California | collected 2016-06-15
CCAGTGAAAGCGCACGTTGAAGTCGACGCGCTGGTCCTCGTTGTCGTACTGGACGAACGCGAGTAGGCTGGTGCGGGGGTTGAAGTCGACCTCCAGCCGGGTCCCCGACAGCAGCGCCGTGAAGCCCCCCGCCGGGAGTCGGGCCGTCGTTCGCGTCAACTCGGTGCTCACGATGAGGTGCCCTCCGCCACGCCATGCCGCGCTCAGCTCGAGGTCGGTGCTGCGACCTCCGTAGAACCGGCCCCAGTTCGCGAAGGCGGCGAAGCTGAGGGGCCGGCCGGACGACATCTCGTACTGCACCTCGGAGCGTGACCACCAGTAGCGCCCTGGCGGCACGCGGACGTCGCGGAAGAGGTCGAAGGTGTCGGTGGGGACGTCCAGCAAGCGCTGCAGGTTGACCTCGAAGTGGTCGCCGTTCTGGCGGTCGCCCCCCAAGATCCGCCATTCGAACGTCGCCGTCTGCCAATCGCCGCTGCGCACCAGGGACCCCGAGTCGTTGGCAATGATGTCCCAGCTGGGAATCGGGAACGTGAAGTCGAGCTGCCGGATGCCCAGGATCCCTGGCCGCGGCATGAAGTCTACGTGTCCGGTCGTCTCCCAGATCCCCGTGCGGCGCACGAAGCCGAGCGGCGGCGCGAAGTCACGGTCGATGCGGTAGAGCGAGACGAAATTGTCGAACAGGTCGTTGGGGTTGTCAGTGGAGATCCGCCAGGCGAGCGCCGTGCCGGGGACGCCCGGCGTCTGGCTGCCGGCGATCCACACCTTGGGCTCGAGGTTCGCGCCGTGGACGACGAGCGGGAGGTCCAAGTCCAGCCCACCCGCCCGCCGGGCTCCTTCGCCATTGGGTCCGGCGCGGAGCGTCGCAATCGCGCCGATGGAGGACCGGTCGAACAGGTCGTGCTGGACGCGCACGACGGCGTTGTTGGCGTCGTCGTCACCCCCGGTCTGTGCGTCGAGGAGTGCGATCCTCCACGGCCCGAGCCGGCCATAGACGCGCCCGCCGGCGAGGATCGGCACCGGCGCGCCGCCCTTGGCGAGGCCGACGCGGCGCGAGTAGAAGAGCTGCACCCGGCCCGGCGTTCCCAGGTCGAGCAGCCCGCTCGATTCCAGAAAGAACTCGCGCTTTTCCGGGAAGAAGAACGGAAAGCGTGTGAGATTGATGACCTGCTGATCGGCTTCCACCTGCGCGAAGTCGGTGTTGAGGGTCAGGTCCGCAGTGACGGTCGGGGTCACGCCGAGCTTGGCGTCGATCCCGCCTTTTCCGCCGACGGAGCCGCGCGCAGCCGTGCCGCCCACGCTGTCGTGCGCCGTCTCCACGGCGCGGCCCAGCGCATACGGGTACAATTCGAGCGCGCGGGGACGGCGCAGGCGCTCCAGGCCGGTGATCGATCCTTCCTTAGTAAGCTGGTAGAGCCCCTGGGCCCGTCCGTACGAGCGCCACAGGTCCTCCTCATTCTTGCGCCGGATGAAGCGCCGCACGTTGAACCCGAACGCCGTGTTGGTCCCGGCGGGGAACCGCAAGGCAAGGAGCGGGATGCGGAACTCGGCCGTCCAGCCGGCGGCGTCGCGCGAGACGACGACTTCCCAGATGCCGTTCCAGTTCTGGTTCAGGTCGTCGACGCCAGAGAACTGCGCGTCCCACATCGCGCCGTTGGGGTTGGTGCCGAACAGGAACGCGCTGCGCCGGTCGTCGAAGCTGTCGATCAGCAGGCGCACATTGTCGTCGCTGGACAGATCGGCGTCGCGGCGCAGCTGGCTCGCCCGGACGCCGCGCATGTCGCCGTCATCGCAACGCACCAGGATATAGAGCGCGGCGGCGTCGTACGCCACCTTGACGACCGTCCGCTCCGAGGCCGGGGCGCCTTCGTGCGGCTCGCGCTGGCGGAATGTGTCGATCGAGTCCGCCGTCGCCCAGAACGGCTCGCCCGGCCGGCCGTCGAGCGTCACCGTGGTGAGGATCGCGGTGGCGTGAAGCGTCGCGCCGCTCGTGTCGGGTGTGCCGGTCTGCTGGGCGGCTGCTGCGGTGCTGAGATAGGCGCCGGCCAGCGCGACGGCGACTCGCAGGAGGTGCCGTCTCAGAAGTGCTCGGCCGGCGGCAGGGTGCTGCGCCGGCCCCAGCCGGTGGATTGCCAGTTGTCCCGCCGTCCGCTCTCGTACACCCATTCCGGCAGCGGTAGCAACAGGTAGCGGGACAGGGCGGCGACGTAGGGCTCATAGCTGCGCCGCACTTCCGCGAGCTTCCCGTCCTTGAGTCCGGCGGCGGCGCGTGGCAGCTCGACGGCGGCCAGCGCGCTCTCGAGCCGGGCGAGCGCGGTGGGCGGCAGCCGGTCCTGTGGCACCGGGGTGGGCGGCGTGGCGAAGACCTGCGTGAGATCCACTACGGCGTGGCGCGCCATGGCGAACGTGAGCCGCGCCTGGCGGGCACACCCGCCCTCGATGCCGACCATGACCAGCGCGCTGGTGTCGAGGACCGTCGTGAGGGCGGCGAGCCATGACTGGTTGGTGTGCTGGGACCGGAAGTAGGCCAACAGCGGGTAGGAGAGGTGCGTCTCCAGCACCTCCGCCGCCCAGCGCTCCCAGTCGCGCAGCAGCTGCTCGAGGGCGGCGGCTCCGCCCGGTCCCTGGTGCCGGTGGAGCAGCTCGGCGGCGCTGGGTGGCGACCCGGCGCGGGCGTCGAGCAGCGAGATGCTGACCTCGCGCCGCGAGAACGCCTGGTAGAGGACCGGGAAGTAGCCGATGACGATCGCCAGGAACCCAAACCCCAACCCCGATTCGACGACGGTGAGCACGCGGGCGAACGTGCCCTGCGGCGCCACGTCCCCCAGCCCCAGGGTGAAGAATGTCGTGCCGCTGAGATACACGTCGGTCGCGAACCGGGCGGCCGGGCCGGCGGCGTGCTGGAGCAGGCCGAAGCCCACGACCAACGCCGCCGCCCACAGCATCAGCAGCAGGAGCAGCGAGAGCGGCCCATAGAATCCCAGGTACGCTTCGCGACGGCTGCCGGCGTGGACAAAGCGCGCGCTCGCCGCGAACGGGCGCCACGTCGCGCGGTAGAAGAACCGCGTCAGGCGCACCCGGCGGGTGACGCGCCGCGGCAGCACGATCGTCTCGAACGCATCCCAGAGGACGACCGCCACGAGTACCCCGCCGCCGATTCCCGCGATCAGGCTCATCGCCGGTTATCTTGCCTCCGAACCCCCGACTTCGCGAGTCCGACGCCCATGCCCGTTCCCAGTCTCCTCTTCGATCTCGACGGCACCCTCGTCGACAGCGTCTACCAACACGTGCTTGCGTGGCGGGAGGCGCTGGAGGTCGCGGGACTCGAGCTCTCGGTTTGGCGCATTCATCGGCGCATCGGGATGAGCGGGGGCCTGTTCCTCGACGCACTGCTCCGCGAGACGGGCCGCCGCCTCAGCGCGGAGGAGGAGGGCAAAGTCCAACGCACCCACGCGGCGGCCTTCGCGCGCCAGTTGGCGCAGATCCGTCCGCTGCCCGGCGCGCGCGACCTCCTCGCCTACCTCACACAGGCCGGCGTCCCGTGGGCGATCGCGACCAGCGGCCGGCGGCAAAGCGCCCAACCCCTGCTCGACATGCTCGAGGTTCCCAAGGACGTCCCCGTCGTGACGCGCGACCAGGTCGAGCACGCGAAACCGGACCCCGATCTGTTTCTCGCCGCCGCGGAGCGCCTCGGCGTGGCGGTCGAGACGTCGATCGTCGTCGGGGACAGCGTGTGGGACCTGCTCGCGGCGCGCCGGGCGCGGGCGCTGGGGGTGGGGTTGCTCTCCGGCGGGTATGGACAGGACGAGCTCGAGGGCGCGGGAGCCTACCGCGTGTACCAGGATCCGGCCGACCTGCTCAGCCACCTCGACGAAATCGGCGTCCGCGTCCCCCGGTAACGTCAGCGCGGAAACGCTTCCGGGAGGCCGCCGTCGATGGTGAGGATGTCGCCGGTCGTGAAGCGGAAGCGCTCGCTCGCCAGCAACACGGCGAGATCGGCCACGGCATCGGCGGGGATGAGCGACACCCCCATCGCGTTGCGGCGGCGATAGCTCTCCAGCTGCTCCTCCACCGACACGCCGCGGCCGGCGGCGCGCTCCGCGACGAACCGCCGGAACATCGGGGTCTCGACCTGGTCGGCGTTGATGGCGTTGACGCGGATCTGATCGGCGCCGAATTCGACGGCGGCGACCCGCAGCGCCTGCAACAGCGCGGCCTTGCTGCCGCCGTAGGCGGCGGCGTCGCGTCCGGGCGCGAGCGCCGCCTTCGACACTGACGCCACGATCGAGCCCCCGGACTGCTGCCGTTGCATCACGGCCGCCGCGGCGCCGATCGCCAGCACCGCCCCGAGGTAGTGGACGTCGAGCTGCCGCTGCAGATCGTCGCGCCGGATCTCCGTCAGCCCCGCGAACCGGGGAGCCTGGCCCGCTGTGTAGAACAGGCAATCCAGTCCGCCGAACTCCAGCACGGTGCACCGGAACAGATCGGCCAGGCTGTCGTCGTCGGCAACGTCGACCTGGACGGCGACGGCGCGGCCGGCCCCCGGCGCGGTCGCCTCGATCTCCGCCACGGCGGCGTCCGCGGCGCCCAGGTCCACGTCCGCCACCACCACGTGAGCGCCTTCCCGGGCGAAGCGCCGCGCGGCGGCTCGGCCGATCCCGCTGCCGCCGCCGATCACCAGGACGACGTGGCGGGGAACGAGCAGCGACGCCCGCTCCCGCGCGTCCTGTTCATCGATCTTGCGCCGTTCGAGCGGCCAGTGCTCGAACGCGAACACCTCCGGTTCCGGAAGGAACTCGAACGCCGCGATCGCTTCGGCGTTCGCGATCGTCTCCAGCACCGCTCGGTAACACAGGTTGGCCGTGCGGGCGCCGCGCTTGTCCCGGAACGCCGTGATCATCCCGAGGCCCGGGACGAGCACGACCTTGGCCCAGTCGTCGGGCGGCGGCTCCCCCGCGGGGGCATGGCGCCGGTGATAGTCCTCGTATTCCGATCGCTGCTGCGCGACCTGGGCACGCACCGCCTCGGCCAGCCGGTCCGGCGCAGCCGAGGGATCGAGGTCGAGCCACAGGGGGAGGCGACCGGCGCGCAGGATGTGCTCCGGCGTCGCCATGCCGCGGCGGACCAGTGCCGGCAGCTTCTCGTCGGCAAGGGCGGTGAGGACGTCGTCGGCGTCGTCGTAATGCAGGATCACGCGAGCGTGCCCGTCTGCCGCCGCCGCCCCGAGGGCGCCACGGATGATCGGCAGCACAATCTGCGCCGTGCGCCGGCGCTCTTCCGCCGGCGGAAGGCCGCGCGGAGCCGCCCCGAGCACCGCCGGGCCGAGTCGGCGCGTGGCGAGATACTGCTCGATGCGATCCACCGCCTGCACCAACCGCCCGTAGCAGGCGCGCGGGTCATCGCCCCACACCACGAGGCCGTGATGCGCCAGCGCGAGACCCCAGGCGCTCCGCGGCAGCCCGTCCGCCATGTGGCTCACCGCGCGGGCCAGCGGGAAGCCCGGACGCACGTACGGGACGTACACGATCTCCCCGTCAAACAGCTCGGCGACCAGCCGTTCCGCGGTGGCGTCGCTGATGTTGGTGAGGCTCATCGTGGCGACGTCGTGCGTGTGCGCGATGACGCGGTGGGGGAGGAGCGAATGCAGCGGGGTCTCGACGCTGGGCGTGGGGCCGCGCTCCAGCATGCAGCTCGCCATGAACTGCATCATGTCGGCATCGCTCATCGCCGCGGCGTCCCGCAGCGCGGCGAGCCGGGAGAGCGAGAGGCGCGTGAATCCTTCGCGCGCGATCGTCCGCAAATCGGTGCCGCTGCCTTTGACCAGCAGCGTTTCTCCGAGCTTGATCGAAGTGTTGCCACCGCCGGGTTGCACCAGGCGCGGGTCGCGCCCGATGAGATTGGAGAGGTAAACCAGCTGCTCGAGGTCGTCGGCGCCGGGCGGCGGACCAGCGGCCCAGCGCTCGTCGGGCCCTGCGGACGGGACGGAGTCGGCCATGATCCCGTAAGATGCGGCTCGCCGCGGCGACCCGCGAGCGAGCGCTACGGGGGAACGCGTGTCAGAGGCCCGAACGGCGCTCCAACAGCTGCAGCGCGATGCGCAGGCGCTCCAAGGCGGCCGCGAAATCGGCGCGGGGATCGGGCTCGAGGCTGCCGGTCAGCGCCGGTTGCGAGAGCAGTTGCAGCGCGTTGCGCAGATGCTCTCCGGGCGATTCCGTGCCGCTCATGCGGCGGGAGCGCCCGCGGCGGTCCAGCGTGCTGCGGCGCTCGGGGCCGCGGCGGCGGTCCACGCGCGCGCGCCGCTCGGCGTCAACTCTCGCCAGCAATTCCCGGCGGGGGATCGCCCGCCGATCCAAGCCGGCGCGCCGGTCGGCGATCAGCCGGCTGATGGCATTGGTGAGAGCTGGGCGGTGAGGCACGACATAATCTGCGGTCGTCCCGGGATCCGGGCAAGCGACGGGCGTCAACACGCGTCGAAATACCCCTCGCCCCAGCCGACCTCGAACACCCCGTTGCAGCGGCGGCAGCGCAGGTTTGTCGGGTCACCTCGGAGCGGCATGCGCTCGCGGCAGCTCGGGCACACACCATAGCGCCCGCTCATCTCACTCGGCAGGCGCGGCGAGCGCTCCGGGTCCTGCACGACCGTCCACCGCGACGGCCGGCTCGCGACGATCTCGACATACTCGCGCGGCAGCAGGACGGGCTTCTGGTCGACGTCAACCACGGCCTCGAGCGGTGAGACGCTCACCACCCGATACCAGGCGCCGCGGCGCAGCGGGCAGCCGTAGTCAGCCCGTAGCCGGGCCCAGGTTTGCTGCTGAGGAGCCATGGTGCACCCTCAAGGCGTAACTGCGGGTGAGCTCGGTAAGCCACCACCGCACCGGGAACAGTCCGGCCACGCCGGCCACCGCGTCGCGCTTGAGCTCGCGGAAGGCGCGCGCGACGACGCGGTCGGCGGCCTCGGAGTCGAGCAGGATCTCGTACGCGAGCGCGTACAGCGTGAGCGAATAGCGCCGGGCGAGCTCGCCGAGCGCGGCGTCGTCCCCGGAGGCCAGCCGCTCGAACAGGCGGCGGTCGGGGACGATCGCGCCCGCGCGTGCAGCGCTCTGTGAGGGCTGGGCGTCCTGCGCGTGGTTCCCGGACATGTCGCTCTCACAGCTTAAGCATGCACCGCGGCGCGCGTCCAGAGGCGACCGTGTGCGGCGTTCGAGCACGCGACCCGATCACTCGTGACTCGGATCACGCAAGTTCGGGGACGATGGTCCGTCCACCCAGTTACCCGGGGTACTACGATGGGCTCTAAGAGACAGGGACCCGTTGCGCCCACGCCGTAGCAAGGCGGGCGCGCTGTCTCACGAGGAGCAGAGGAGGGGTGTATGCACTCCAAAGCCCTGCTGGACAGCCTGGACGCCGGGGTGGCGGCCGTTGCCCCGGACTGGACGATCGTCGAATGGAGCGGCGGCGCGGCGGAGATCACCGGGTTGCCGGCGCACCGCGCCATCGGCACGAGCTTGTGGATGGCGTTTCCGACGGCGAAGGGCACGCTCGTGGAGCAGGTGCTCCAGGAGGTGCGCTGCGACGGCCGGCCGCGGACCTACCTCGCACCGGCCCGCACCCCCGACTTCACCGGCATGGTGTTCGAGACGCGGGTGACCCGCGGTCCGCGTGGTCACCTGGTGCTGCTGTTCCGCCCGGTGCGCCAGGAGCTGGCGCCCGAGTCGCGCGCCGCGCAGATCCTCACGGCGTTCGAGGGCGAACGGCTCCTGTACGCGCAGCTCTTCGAGAGCCTGCCGATCCCCGCCCTCGTGCTCACGGTGGAGGGCCAGATCCTGGAGGCCAACCCGGAAGGGCGAACGCTGCTCGGGGCAGTGGACCTCCGCGCGCTGCGGGGACTGCCGCTGGCGCAGTGGGCGCCGGCCGCGCAGCGGCCCGCGTTCGCGGCCGTGCTGCGCGAGGCGGTCACGACGCGGCAGCGGTGCGATTTCGTCGTGGAGTTCGCGGGTGAGCCGGCGCGCACGGTGCACGCCGTCGTCGAGAACATCGCGCCGGGGCCGGGCGTCCCCAAGCTGCTGTTCCTCGCCGTGGACGTCTCGCGCGAGGTGCTGCTGCAGCGCAAGCTCCTCGAGGCCGATCGGCTGTCGCAGCTGGGCGGGCTGGTGTCCGGCGTGGCGCACGAGCTGAACAACCCCCTCGCGGCGATCGCCGCATTTGCCGAAGTGCTCAAGCTCGACGGCCCCCGGGCCGATCTCCGCGAGAGCGCCGAAGTCATCCACACCGAGGCGATGCGGGCCGGTCGCGTGGTCCAGACGCTCCTCGACTTCGCGCGGCAGCGGCCCCACCAGCGGCAGCCGGTGGACATCAAGGACGTCGTGGCGCGGGTCGTGGCATTGCACCGGAGCGCGCTCCGGAAGGCGGGCATCCTCGCCGTCGATCTCATTCCCGACGACGTGCCCGCCGTGGTGGGCGATCCCCAGGAGCTGCAGCAGGTGCTGCTCAACGCGCTGGTCAACGCCGAGCAGGCCATCGCGGCCACCGGGCGCCCGGGCCGGGTGACGTTTTCGTCGCGGCGCATCAACGACCACCTCGTGGTGCTCGTCGAGGACACCGGACCGGGCGTCGCGCCCGAGGCGCTGGGGCGCGTGTTCGAGCCGTTCTTCACCACCAAGGGCGACGAGGGAACGGGCCTCGGCCTCGCCATCAGCAACGGGCTGGTCCGCGGCATGGGCGGCCGCATGCGGCTGGTGAACGTCGAGGGTGGGGGGGCGCAGCTGTCGGTGGAGCTCCCGGTGGACACGGCCCCGCTGCGCCCGGCGGCAGCGGAGGCCGCCGGGCGCCCCGGGCGCGCGCTGTCGCTGCTCGTCGTCGAGGACGAGGACAGCGTGCGTCGCGCCTTCGAGCTCATGGCGGGGCGGCTGGGGCACCGGGTGACGAGCGCCGCGGGGTTCGCGGAGGCAGTGGCCCGGTTGCGCGCGCCCAAGGGTCGCTACGACGCCATGATCGTGGACGTCCACCTCGACGAGTCGCACAGCGGCTTCGATCTGTTCGAGACGCTGCGGCTCGAGGGCCGAGGGCGGGAAACGCGGGTCGTGTTCACGACCGGCGATTCGATCTCGAAGAAGACGCGCGACCTGCTGCAGCTCTCGGCGCGGCCGGTGTTGCGCAAGCCGTTCAACCTCGAGGAGCTGCGCGAGGTGCTCGAGCGGGTGGCCTAGCGGCTCGCCCTCAGGCCAGCTTCACCGCGATGACGCAGCTGGGATCCCCGCGCAGCATACAGGTTGTTTCCCCGATAGTGATCTTCTCGTGGAAGTGCGCGGCGATCCCCTTCGCGATCCCCTTGGCGATGCCGCACATCTTGCGCTGGGACGTGTAGGTGATCACCACCTCGCGGGGGCTGAGGCGTTTGACGATGAGCGCCGGGGGGGCGGCGCCGGGGTTCTGGAGCCGCACCACCTTGTGGATCGTCTCCTCGGTGTGCTCGATCAGGTCCAGGGTCTTCCAGTCCTTCTTGACCAGCGGCTTGTAGAGCGAAAGCAGGCTGGGGACGATGAACGCGCCGAAGTCCTCGAGGATGGCGGGGACGGGGAGGTTGGTGATGCGCGCGGCGGTGGTGATCAGCGCGACCGCCTCGATGTCGGGATAGCTGCTGGTGACGAGGTACGTCTTGGTTCCGAGCCCGGCCTCGGCCACGAGCTTCTTCCAGGCGCCGGCGCCGAGTTTTTTGTCGGTGTACTTCTGCAGCTCGGAAAAGATGATGCCGTGCATGAGGCCCCCTGCTGTGCCGCCTGCCGTCCCGGAACTTGGAGGCCCGCCCCCGGCAAAGCAAACCGCGGCGCGCTAGGTTTGTGCCATGACCGGCACTCAACTCCTCGGCGTCGCCGCCGAGCTGCGCGCCCTCCGGGAGCCGGCCGATGGTTGATTTCCGGCGTCCCGATCCACTCGACGAGTTCCCGCTCGGCGACGGCACGGCGGTGTCGGAGACCGTGGTCGTGTGCCCGTATTGCGGCGAACCCAACGAGATCGCGCTGGACGCGGGCGGCGGGCCGACGCAGGCCTACGTCGAGGACTGCCAGGTGTGCTGCCGGCCGTGGCAGGTCACCGTCCGCTACCTGCCGGACGGCCGGGCCGACGTCACGGTCGAAGCTGTTCAGTAAACCGCTTCGCGACCTCCGTCCAGTTGACCACGTTCCACCACGCCGCGATGTAATCGGGGCGGCGGTTCTGGTACTTGAGGTAGTAGGCGTGCTCCCACACGTCGAGCCCCAGGATCGGCACCTTGCCGTCCATCAGCGGGCTGTCCTGGTTGGCGGTCGAGACAACTTCGAGCTTGCCGCCGCTCACCACCAGCCAGGCCCAGCCGCTGCCGAACCGACTCGTGGCGGCGGCGGCGACCTGCTCCTTGAGCTTGTCGACCCCCCCGAACGTCTTCTTCAGCGCGTCGGCCAGGGCGCCGGTCGGCTCGCCGCCCCCTTTCGGCCCCATGATCGTCCAGAACAGCGAGTGGTTGTGGTGGCCGCCGGCGTTGTTGCGCACCGCGGTGCGGATGTCCTCGGGAATCTGATTGATCTTGCGGAGCAGGTCCTCGAGAGTCCACTGGAAGAGCTCGGGATGCTTGTCGAGCGCGGGGTTAAGGTTGTTGACGTAAGCCTGGTGATGCTTGCCGTGATGGATCTGCATCGTCTGCGCGTCGATATGCGGTTCGAGCGCCGCGTACTCGTACGGCAGCGGCGGCAGCATATGGCGTTGTGCTTGTTCCGGCTGGGCTTTCTGGGTCTTGAGTTGCGGTGCCATGAGTGCGCTCCTTTTCGCGTTCACCGAAGGAACCCCGCGGCGTATCGCGTAGTTCCCGCCCGCGTCGGCTTGCTTCCCCTCTCGCGTTCCGTATCTTGACACCGCGGCCGGCGACTGGTCCGCCCATCCCCTCACCGGAGGCGCTCGATGGCGCTCTTCTCCAAAGACGGCGCTGAGTTTCTCCTGCGGTGGCTGCACTTCCTCTCCGGCATCACGTGGATCGGCTTGCTCTACTATTTCAACTTCGTCCAGGGTCCGTTCTTCGCCGAGGCCGACGCGGCGACCAAGAGCGTCGCGACCCAGAAGCTGGTGCCGCGGGCCTTGTGGTGGTTCCGCTGGTCGGCGTCGCTCACCTTCCTGACGGGCGCCCTCATCATCGCCAACCGGGCCGCGGCACGACCACCGGACGTGCCGGTGATGACCCCCTGGGCGGCGGCGATCTTCACCGGCGCGCTGTTCGGCACGGTGATGCTCGCGAACGTCTGGGGCGTGATCTGGCGCAACC
>WNGD01006822.1_pt1 | contig 11287 bp, 11 predicted proteins | sample 5400671 | NCBI WGS metagenome assembly WNGD01 (sample SAMN13153369, study PRJNA577476) | soil metagenome | isolation source: 40 cm soil or saprolite under grassland replicate 2 | place: USA:California | collected 2016-06-15
ATCTCCTGGAAGACTTCAGCAACGGTCATCGTCTCTAATCCGTGCTGATCCAGCCTACGACTTTTTCGCTAGTTGTGTGACTGACCCTTCCCACAGCCCTAGAGCTTTCTCCTTCTTGACCTGCCCCCTCTTCTTTCTCAGGAACTTATAAACGGTGCCATGCTGTCGACCCTCGATCAACTTTTCCAGCGCATTCTTCGCCATAGACACCGACTCGAACGTTCCGATGATCGAGACCGTGTGGCCGCTCACCGAGATCAGTGTCCCTGTCAGTTCTTCCAGATTCCGCCGCGCTTTGCCCTCCCGGCCGATTATTCGTCCGTCTACTCTTCGAATCTCGGCTTCGTTCTTGCCAAAGTAATCGTGAAGGTCAACAATGTCGAATGAATAGTCGTCATTGAACAATGAGAAGGCGCGTGAGGGAGAGAATCCTCGCCCGATTGCCAATACGAGATCCTTTGCTCTAAGCGCACTAGATGGATCCCGTGAATCGGATTTCACGCCAATGTACACGGATCCCGTATCGCTGTCTATGTCGAGGTCAACAAACAATTTCTGCTCAATGGTCGACTTGACTGAACCCTTTGGACCAATAAGTACTCCTACCCTTTCGCGCGGGATCATTGCATTGACTCGGGTCTCGTGTATCATCCTTCCACCTTGAACATCCGTTCGAAAGATCTAGTTCTCACGTTTAGGCCCTTGAAGTAATTGTTCAAGTTTTCTATATCCCTCTTCAAAAACTCCCGGGCCTCGGGCAGGAGCACGTTCTTCTCCACGTAGATAGGCGTCGGAACGGCCAGTCCAGCCTCTTTCGCCAGTTGCAGGTTCTTGAACTCTTTGGAGGCCCACTGATCTATAAGCGACCTCGTGTCGTGCGGAATATCCTTGAACCTAGGATCACCCCGTATGTACTTGAGACGCCCCTGCCTGAATATCGCCGAGCTTGTAAGATAGATCTTTACAGCAACATCTCCACCTTTGACGTCGATCCCACGATAAATCCGACTCTCCTTTCCTGACTTCACAGCACCCTGAAGCTCGCGGAGCCTCCCCCTGTTCAATAGATGCATAACTGTAGTAAGAGTTCTCCCGTCGAAGACTTCCTCCATAGTCTCCAAGTCCTCGCCGACCTTGATCCGTATTCGACGTTCTCGATCGTACCTCTCCTCTCGTCGACGAAGATTCTCCTCGGGTTTGTCGCTCAACTTAGTCTGATACCCGGGTTGGACTGCGTTGACTCATAAATACTGAAATATCTTCGAAATTGGAGATAACACCGGTTGTAGCAGGGCGACCCCTCAGGGTCGCATGTCCGATTGAACGCGTAACAATTCATCGGCCTGAAAAGCTGGTGAGGCCTAGGTAGAGTCTCCCGAGTTCTTTGTGCTCAAGGAGCTCCTGAGTCGTTCCTTCAAAAGCGGTTGTGCCACTTACCAGCAAGTAGGCGTAATGCCCGATTTGTAGAGCTCGAGTTGCGTTTTGCTCCACGAGAAGGATTGTGATTCCTGAGTTTTTTGAGAGGTAAACAATCGTATCAAGTACTTGGGTTGCTACAATAGGCGCCAGATTCGCCGTCGGTTCGTCAAACATGATTGTTTTGGGAGCTCTGAGCAATGCCATGCTCATGGCGACCATCTGTCTTTCTCCTCCGCTTAGATGAGACACTTTTGTTTTCATGTATGAAGTAAGCTTTGGAAAGATTTCGAGGGCCTTCTTCATTCTGTTTTGAAACTCATGGCGTCTTACAGTGTAGCCGGCCATTTTCAGGTTTTCAGCTACACTGAGTTGTGTGAACGTACTCTCAGTCTGGGGTAGATAGGCGATTCCCAGCCGGGCTATCTCATGGGGAGGAAGGTTGGAGATCCTCCTTCCATCAAGCATAACCTCGCCTTTGTAGATGTTTGTGAGTCCAGCTATCGTCTTGAGAAGCGTACTCTTACCCGACCCATTCGGGCCAACTATGACCGTTATGCGGTTCGGTTGAGCTTTCAGCGAGACTTCGTTGAGTATTTGGAGGTTCCCATATCCCGCTGACACGTTTTCGACTGTAAGGAAGCTAACCACCTAGGTAGGCTTCGACGACCTTCTTATTGCTCATCACGTCATCGGGTTCTCCCGACGCAATCACACGTCCCAGAGCCATAGCGAACATGTGGTCGACATACTTGAGGGCTACGTCGAGTCTATGCTCGACGATGAAGAAAGTAAGACCTAGCTCATCTCTCAGTTTCAATATTCGAGAGAATATCTCATGCGCGAGTGTTGGATTTACACCCGAGACTGGCTCGTCCAAGAGCAAAAGTGATGCATCTGACATCAGAGCCCTTCCGATCTCAACAAGTTTCATCTGCCCTCCGCTGAGAAGATAGGTTGGCTGGTCCCAGATTCTCGACAAACCAAGGAGGTTAAGTATCTTGGATGCCTTCTCGACAGCTTGTTTCTCACGCTCCTCCCACATAGGGGTGAAGATGTCCCGCCATGACCTGAAACCCGCGGGGAGAACTGACTTGAAGAACCCCTCTCCCGGGTGTTTTTTTTCTGCAACCAATAGATTCTCTAGCACGGTAAGTTTCCAGAACAGAGCAGGAATCTGAAATGTCCTCGCCAGCCCCATACTGTAGAGTTCGTAGGGGTGCGACCCAGTCGAGTCTTTCCCATGAAAGAGAACTCTTCCAGAATCCGGCTTGTAGAGCCCACTTACTACATTGATTAGGGTTGTCTTGCCTGACCCATTCGGGCCTATCAGAATGCTGATCTTGCGTTCTGCTACGTCGAGCGAGACTCCATCCAAAGCATGGAGGTTACCAAATGATTTTCGGACGTCCTGCACGGATAGTATGTTCGCTACCATTGAGAACTATAACTAGAGAAAAAAAGGGGTTGGGGGAATGGGCTTTTCGCCTAATAGGGGTTGAAATCCGACAGTGTGCCTGGCGTATTAGGTGTCGCGTCTGCTGTCCAGCTGCCTGCGTAGACCCAGGTTGGAGAGGTTCCGCCAGGTATAACCTTCCAGACTTGGTATATCGTGGCGATTCTGTCCCCGTTTATGTCTAGTCCGTTCCAACCAGTCACGCCATAGTAGTTTGCCGCGACAGTCAACATGATTGCCTGTATTTTCGTCCCATCGTAAGCTCCGGCACTCAGGGTCCCGAGTGCACCCAGCCACATGTCGTCGTATGTGCCACGGCAGTAGTTGTCGCAGACATTGCCACTGTACGTGCTGGAGAATGTATTGTCTAGCACCTCTGCCTTGGTGTTGTTGAGGAAGCCGTAGATGGTTGATGGTAGCCGATTGTTCGCGAAATATGTGCCCGATGTGCTGTTGCTGGATATGACGGTGTCTTGCGCTTCACCATCAGTACCTGTCCATATTGATGTTGGACCGGTACCAGTGCAGCCCGCCACAGAACCGCAGCCCGGTAGCTTCCCGCCGAGGAGGTTGGGATGTTGCTGGTTTGTCTGATAAATCATCTGTGAGAATTCTTCGAACGAGACGGCGCTGATCGCTACTTTGTTTATGTTGCTAGTGGCGTTCAGTGCAGTAAAAGCGTTGTACAAAGCCGTGATTGTAGTTGTGAAGTCTGAGGCATCTTTGGCGTACTTGATAACGCACACAGTATTCGATGACACACAGCCATTTGTGTTGACAGTTCCTGCATTGTTTGTTAGGAGATAGTTAAAGTCAAGAGCAGTAGCGTTCGCGAGAGCGTCACCGTAGGTGTCCTGTCTTTGTACGACTATGAGCTTTGTCGCCCCCTCTGCCTGAATCATTCTTGCGTCAGCCATGCCCTGCCATCTGTCATCTGGTGCCGTTCGGAAGTAGTACTTCGTCGAGGAGGCAGGTATAGCCAGAGCTGCGGAGGTTGATGAAGGACTGATGAGGACGATGTGGTTAGTATTCGAGTACTGAATTAGGTTTTGCAGCGCACCACTGTTTAGTGGCCCGACCACAACTTGGACACCTGCTGCGCCGAAGGCTTGCAATTGAGTGAGCGCGACGTCACTAAGGAGCTGATAGTCGCTAATCGAGACTGAGAACTTAAGGTTACAACCTGCACTCGACAGGTAGGAATTGATGTCGTTTATTGCTATTAGTGCCGCATCCGCCGCTCTCACTCCCTGGCTAGACAGACCATCTGTCTTGTCAGTTAGCAAACCGATTGTTAGAGTGCGACCAGAGGAACATAGGCCTCCACTGATTTCTCCGCCCGCAAGTAGTCCGGCATAGGTTACACCCGCACCTACTCCCACGCCTACTATTAGTAGGATCAGAGCTAGGGCCCTAGAGACCATCTTTTTTCCTGGTTGGGACATTGGTTGAGATTGTGGTTGAGATTGCATTTCAGACGAAGGCAGGGTCAACGTGGATATAAGCCATATTAGTGTTTGAGACACGTTGAAGGAATTGCCCAACCGATGGTTCCGTCCTATCTTCTGGACGCTATTGTTTACGCCACCCTCTTCGGACTCATGGCTATAGGGCTCACTCTTACTTACCTAACAACAAAAGTGCCGAATTTCGCGTACGGTTCCTTTGTAACAATAGGCATCTACACGTCCTTTACGTTATTACGCCTCGATCACCTCAGTCCATACCTCTCTACTCCAATCTCTTTTGTCCTTGGCGCCGGGAGTTCAATTGTGATGTATCTCGGGGTTCTTCGACCATTGGCGAGAAGGGGGTCATCGTTGGTCGCTCTGATGATTTCAACTCTGGCAGTAGACATTGCCTTTGTAGGAATTTTCGGGATATACTCAGATTATCTGACATCCCTTTATGGGATTATTGACAGCAAATACTTCATTGCGCTGAGTGCCACTGTAGGGGCAGATTTCACTCTCTTTGGCCTGCCTGGACTGTTTTATGTGGCTCCAATATCTTTGGGGACGATAACATTAGTGCTGTTCATATTGCTGACCAGGACGCAATTTGGAATAGCTATGAGAGCATCAGTGGAAAATCCTAGCCTAGCCCGTGTGTTGGGCATAGATGTTGAGAAGACGTACGTATTCGCATGGTTGCTGGCAGGAGGATTCGCCGCGCTGGCAGGGTCTTTCTACAGTTTATGGCTTCCTGGGGGGACCTCAGCAGGTTCAACTCTGATAGTTGAGATTTTTGCTGCCAGCGTACTTGGCGGATTAGCGAGCATTTACGGAGCCGCGCTCGGAGGGTTGATAATCGGAGCTAGCGAAATACTGTTGACCCAAGTGGGGGTGGAGCTGTTGGGTTCGCAGGTTCAGATCTATCAGAAAGGGGTCCCCCTTGTGATAATGGTCATAACGCTGCTAGTATCTCCCCGAGGGTTGGTCTCCATCGAACCCCGGAGGGTTCTTCACTCCCTTTCGCACCTTTTTCGAATCATGCTGAAACGGTTCGACCAGATTTCTAAGCATATCCGAGGGAACTAATTGGACGTTCCTACATTCGTTTTGTTCGGCGTGAATATTATACGATTCCTGATCGACCTTGGGATAGCGTATTCACTGTATCTCATAGTCTGTCTGACGTTGAACCTAGAGGCAGGTTTTTCCGGCGTTCCAAACTTCGGAAAGGTGATGTTTGTCGCCGCTGGCGCAGCGGCGGCGGGCTCGGTCTCTGGTCGTGTTGCAGCGATAGTCCTTGGAGTAGACACGCATGGAAACTATAACGGTTTCATTGCAGAAATAATCACGAAAGTTGATGTCTCGCTCAGGAGTAACGCCGTTCTGTCCGTCGAGCTACTTCTCTTAGGAGTTCTGATAGCTGCGATTGTAGGTGCGATACTCGGGTTCGCCGCTTCCTATCCAGCAATAAGGTTGCGGGAGGATTACCTTGGCATGCTTCTATTGGCCGCGGCGCAGTTGTTTCAAATCTTTCTCGGAGCCTATGCCCCTCTAATCGGGGGGACGCAGGGCATCGAAGTGCCCGATCTTTTTGGATGGGCTGAAACTGGAATCGAAGTCAGAGATGTTGCCGTACTGGGATTATTGGCGGTGTTCGCCGCACTTGTGTACTTCTACGTCGAAAGAGTAGCCCGGTCCCCATTGGGACGAACGCTTAGGGCAGTCAGAGACAACGAGGTTGCGTCAAGGGCTCTCGGCAAAGATGATGTTGCGATCAGAAGGAATGTTATCGTAGTGGCATCTGCAATCAGCGCGATGGCAGGTGCTCTTCTTACCTTTTACGTTGGCGCTGTGAATGCAGAAACTTGGACGCGAGTAACGTGGACGTTCTGGATATGGGTCATGCTGATTATTGGAGGAGCTGCCAACAACGCCGGTGTCGCACTGGGCGCCTTCTCCTTCGCGTTCCTATTCAAAGTCGTGGACCAAGTCAAGTTCTACTTTTCAGGCTACGTCCCCTTCGACGTTAACTGGCTCGAATACTTGTCGTTCGCATCTTTACTGATACTAATTCTAGCTTTCAAACCAGGGGGAATCCTTGCAGAAAAGTCCTCTTTGACTCTTCCAAGAAGGACTTTAATGGGGATAATTCAATCCGGGTCCGGAATTGACTCCGGCATAACCATGCGGCGCGACTCTTTAGAGGCAGAAGATTCACCTGTAGCTGATGAGCCAGGTTCGAGCGCCCCAGGTTAGCAAAACTCGGGACCGTTTTTGGCTCATACACTTAGCCAGAGACCTTCGCCTTGGCTCCCTTCCTCGTTGAAGCTCGGTGATTCGTTCGCTACTCTCGAAGACGGAAGGGTTTTCCTTGAGACAAGACTCTTGTAGGGATCTGCTCCTTCCACTTTCGTAGCCATTCAAGGTCTTCCTTAGCCTCCCTAAGATCGTCTGGAAGCATTTGTGGGATCTCATCTGAGATGGGATACCAGCGGTCGCATTCTGGGCACACTAGTACGCCTTCGGTAATCTCTTCCTTCTCTTCGAAAACATGAAGTTCGAGTGGGTAATGCTTGTCAATCGGACAGGCTAAGATTTCCATGAGACGTCTTTTCAAGAGTTGTCCCAGATTGAAGCTAAGACCTTTCCCGAAATAAGGTTGACCATTACGGACATGTTCTGATGCCGTGGAAGAGGTTCGACCAATGCAACCCCTCAAAGAGAAGATTTTCGATTCGGTGCCTAGCATGCGTTCAACGTCACGAGGGTCTTCGACTTGCCCGATCTCAGAGCCGCATCGCAGACGCGTATCGCCTTGAGAGCGTCATCTCCGGAAGGAGCTTCCTTGGTGTCTTGGACTATCGTTGTAGCGAAGTTCTCTAGTTCGAGTTTGAGAGGCTCAGCCCAAGGCGTGTAAGGTTTCACAAGGTGCCGCGAATCTTCCAGCGTGATTTCTTGGGTGATGTAGTCTAGACTTATCGTTGCGTCGCTGCCAGTAATGATTAGAGTTCGTACCTTCCGGGGTGTCAACCAGTTTGCATCGAGGAACCCTGTTGTGCCTCCTTTGAAGCGTATCATTATCTCCGCGTAGTCTTCGTACGAATGGGTTCTCAAGGATCCTGTTTGTGCGAACACCGCCGAGACCTCTTCGTCTAACAAATATCGCATTGCGTCTATGTCGTGAATCGCTGTGTCCTTGACGACGCCGACGTCCCCAATTCGTATCGGCCATCTGGCCACTCGACGCCCAGTCGCTATGATGACATCGCCAACAGTTTTCTGCATCAACATCTTCTTCACGGCCCTTACGCCAGGATTGAATCGCTCGATGAAACCGACGAGGAGCTTTACCCCGGCCTTCCGAGCCGAATTCACGAGTCTGTCAGCGGCGCGCTCTTCACCTGTCATGGGTTTCTCTACGAGAAGATTCTTGCCAGCTTGAATCGCTAACAATCCGATCTTCAAGTGAGTCTGTGTTGGTGTGCAAATCGTGACGGCCTCTAGCTTAGGCAGTCGGAGAAATTTGTCTACTTCGGTATACCACGATACGCCGTATTTGGCCCCGATCTCTTTAGCACGTTTTTCGTTAGTGTCGCAAATCGCGACGAGGTCAGCCATTCTGCTCTGGCGCAGGACCCGGACCTGATTCTCGCCCCAGAAGCCTGTGCCTATGACGCCGATGGCCACTCGTTTCATGTGTCGAGGGTGCCTCTTCCTATTGTCGTATAGAAGAGGCCGGCCCTCTCAACATTTGAAGCTTCCAGAACTCTAGTCAGATCACATATCGCCCCCGGACGATTCATCTCCGTCGCTAGCTGGTCCGCATCAAGCTCCAAAGCACACGATTTTGGAAGCGCTACAACGGTGCAGTTAGCCTTGGCCACCGCCCTGAGGAGACTATTCTCCACCTTGGCGTGTTCTCCAACCATCTGTACCCAGGGTTGTGATCCATCCTCGCCAGGGTACAACGATACTCGCGCGCCTCTTTTGCGGAGTGATTCGATTATTGGCGGCGACTCAGCTTTAGACCAAGACTTCTTGAGTAGTCCATCGGTTCCAAGAATCGCGACCTTCGATCTCCTGAAGGAGGATCCGCAGCGGCTCAACGCTCTTCGCACCATATCCACAATCTGCGTCTGATACTCTACATTTACAGCGTGAGCGGCACGTGCGAGTCTCGGACCGTCCCTTCGATGCGAGCTCGATAGCGCAATCCCTGTACCGATCGACTCTCTTCCCGGAATCGGATTAGAACGTCCGGCAAGTGCAACAGGCGTGTCCCTGCATAGATCAAGCACATGGTCATAGTTGATTCCATGCCTCTCCGACAGTTTGGCAAGCTCCAGTCCAAGAGCCCTCGCCACTTCTCGACTAACGGCGGAGAAAAGACCAGCTGCTTCTGCCAACTCCACACTGGAAGCTAGACTAAGCGTCGGAAAGACTCGCAGAAGTTCCTCTTGGAATCTGTTCGAGAGGGCAGCTCCAAACCCTGCCAGCACTTTGGGCTTCTCCCTGAACTCTTGAATCCTCTCTCCAGACCAGAAGAGCGGGAGGTAGTAGAAGTTCAGGTCCGTCCCCACCTTTAGCCCTCCGTGCATTTCCACAGTTGTCTTGAGCACGGAGGAAGTGTAGTGGGGCCTGCAGAGACCCACGAAGGCAACGGTCGTGTCCGCCGCAAGCCCGGGCGCAATGTTCCGAACGGTCATCTCAAGGGTGTTAGTCTGGTCCGGAGTAGAAGCGTGGGTTGCCAGAAGCAAGGTCCGGATGTGGGAGAGAGGTAGTTGGCGATAGTCGGGAGTAAGCCTGATCTTTCCCGACTTTGTGAGGATTCCGAGCAGCCAGAGAGCCTCTTCAATGCCCGGTCGGTTCGTATGTGTTCTGCCGTCGTCCCCGAAGGGTCCTACAAGATAGTTGGGAATGCCCGCCTCAGCGTAGAGGACGCTGAGGAGAAGCGCCTCGGGGTTGTCGCCAATGATAGCAACGGAATGATTTTCTTCCATAGATCCGATCAGGGGGTCTCAACAATTCTGGCAGGGACCCTCGGGTTGTTCCGGGTCTGCTTAACCGATTGCATCTACTCTGTTGAAAGATTTCGATCCGCTCATCAACAAGGTTGCCTGCGTTAGGCGCAACTTCCGTCAGCGCTCACTGTGAATGTTGGAGCCTTGGTTTGATCTCTGATCCTGATCGTCTTCTATCTTTTATCTACCCATCATGTCTTACAGAATTTGCTCCGGGATCTCCTAGATGAAAATCTGGATCGACATTCTAACCCCGAAGCATGCGCTCTTCTTCGAGCCACTCTACCGAGATTTCGCCCGAGAGGGGCATGAACTGCTACTGACAACTCGGACCTATCGAGAAGCCGAAGAAGCACTAGAACTGAAAAGGTTACGATACCAAGTCGTAGGAGAACATGGCGGCGCCACACGCTACGGCAAACTGTTGGCAAGCGGACGCAGAGTTGTGAAGCTGGCTCAGCTGGTCGAGAGCTGGCATCCGGACACAGCAGTCTCATTCTCATCTCCAGAAGCTGCGAGAGTGGCCTTCGGCCTAGGCGTGCCGCATGTCACAGTAAATGATTCTCCACATTCCTGGCAGGTCGCCCGCCTCAGCATTCCCCTCTCCCGATATGTCTGCTCGCCTTGGATAATCCACAGACGCGTCTGGCTCTCGTTGGGAGCTTGGCCTGACGGTATCGTGGCGTACAAGGCACTGGACGCGGCCGCATGGTTGAAACGACACAAACCCAATCCAGCAGTCCTGCGACAGCTCTCGCTGACGAGAGACAAACCGATCATCGTGTTACGTACTGAGGAATCGTACGCCTCATACCTGGAAGGAAAGGCGAGCGACGAGACACCGGTCATCGGCCCAGTCGCTGAAGAAATCCTGAAGCTCAAACTGGACGCGCAGGTTGTCATTTCGACAAGATACGGTCGACAAGCACCGGTCCTCAGGCAAAAGTTTGGAAAAAGGGTCCGGATCGTTGATCATATTGTTGACTCGACAAGCCTCCTCTACTACTCGACCATTTTCATAGGCTCTGGGGGAACCATGACCGTTGAAGCAGCTCTGCTGGGCCGCCCAGCCATCTCATGCTTCCCCGGAGACAAACCAGTCTACATCAAATATCTAGAGAAGAAAGGATTGGTCAAGACAATTCAGTCGCCAAGGACGATCGCGATGAAAATCAGAGAAACACTAGCCTCAGACAAGGAAATGGAGGAACAACAGAAGCGAGGGACCCAACTGCTTCGCGGCATGGAGGACCCGATCAGGATCATCTCTGCGGTAGTCAGAAGGACTTGGAAGCTCTAGCCTCGAACCGGTCGACCGACGGCTGGTAGTCGAGCTATCCGGACCCAGCCTGGTCCCGTTTCTGACTCAACTGGGCCTAGCGAGCACATGATTTGGCTGAGAAGTCGACCAGATCTCGACGAGATCTTCGTATGAAATCGCGCGTTCCACCAGCATCTAAAGAAACGTTCGTCCCGCACAAACGATGCCATTACCATACACGGTTACCAAAGCCGTTACCAATCAAGAAAATCCAGGAGCGTTGATCCTCGCGACACAGAACAGCTCTTTGGAAGGTATCCAATCTATAAAATCGCCCAAAACACTCCCCGATCAGAGATCCGGGAGGGGGGTCCCACTGAGCACCTTATTCACGCTTGGAGGGCCCCCACCGGCACTTACTGAAAACCGCTAATTCGCCCGTTCTGGGCCACAAACCGATAGTCTCGCCCAGAACAGTTCCAGACAGCGAATGCCCCTCCTCTAGGATTTAGAAATAAAAAAATTCCCGCGACACGAGAGTGCTCTTCCCTTGGCACGCGAGTGGTTACCAGACTAGACAAGTTAAGGATTGGTCCAGGTTTCTCCTATTCTAACTTCCGATTGTCTCATCGAAGAGCGGTTTGAACTCGTCCAGTAGAAGCTTCAGATCTTTCTCCGT
>WNGD01006377.1_pt1 | contig 11286 bp, 12 predicted proteins | sample 5400671 | NCBI WGS metagenome assembly WNGD01 (sample SAMN13153369, study PRJNA577476) | soil metagenome | isolation source: 40 cm soil or saprolite under grassland replicate 2 | place: USA:California | collected 2016-06-15
CGCCGACGCTGACGTTGCGGAACGGCCCCCAGTCGTCGCGGATCCCCCAGGTGGAGAGCCGCACCAGCGCGAACGAGGCGAGGAAGCCGGCGAGCAGGTTGAAGAGGACCGTCTCGCTGCGCAGCGTCGCTTCGTAGCCGCTCATCGCGACGCCGACCGTGTCGAGCGCCGCTGCGGGCGCCGCTTCGACCAAGCCGTCGCCCTTCTCCTGGGAGCGCCGCCGCAGCATCCGGCCGAACTGGCCGGCGAGGACCGCCCCGGCGCCGCTCAGGGCGACCGCTGCGAGCCCCAGGGTTGCTCGCTCCGAGCGAGCCCAGTGGAACCTCGTCCTCGCCCTCGCGCGGCGGGTCAGCCGAGTTGGCAGTCGACGCGAGGCCACGGAGCGCAGCCTAGCGACAGCCCCCCGCGGTACCGGCTACTTCTCTTCGGCGACGATCGTCTTCACCGAGGCGATGGCGCCGTCGCCCAGCTCGATCTCGACCATGTGGGTGCCGATCTCGCGGATCGGCTGCTCGAGTCGCACTTTGCGCCGGTCGATGCGCAGGTCGCGCGCGTCGCGAAGCGCGTCGGCGATCTCCTTGGCTCCGACCGAGCCGAAGAGCTTGCCGTCCTCGCCCGCACGCTGGTAGATCGTCAGCACGGTCTTGGAGAGCAGTCCGGCGGCCTCCTCTTCGCGCTCAGTCCTTGCTTTCGCCGCCTTCTCCGCGGCGTCACGACGGCGACGGGCCTCCTCCAGCGCTCCCGGGGTCGCTTGCGCGGCCAGCTTGCGCGGGATCAGGTAGTTGCGCAGGTAGCCGGGGGAGACGTCGACCGGCTCTCCGCGCTGGCCGAGGTCCTCGACGTCCTGGAGCAGAACCGCTTGCGCCATCCGATCAGCGCTCCCCGACGTAGGGCAGCAGCGCGATCTCCCGCGCCCGCTTCACCGCGACCGAGAGCTGGCGCTGGTGCTTGCGCGAGAGGCCGGTGACGCGACGGCCGCGGGTCTTCCCCTTGTCGGAGAGGAAGCGACGCAGCAGGTTCAGGTCCTTGTAGTCGACCGCGGCGGAGTTGATCCGGGTGTACTTGCGCGCCCGCATCCGTTCCGCCCCGCGCCTACCGCGCCGCGCCGCCGACGACGTCCCGCCGCCCGCCTCTCTGCCGTTCCTAGCCATTGGGGCGGCAATCCTACAGATAGGCCCGACCTACAGGGGCTTAGAGGGAGCCTATCCCGGTAGGGGTGGAACGTCTTGTACTTTTTCGGCGCCTCCGATCTCGGACGGCCACCCCCGACCCACGAAAAAGTTAAGTGGAACCCCTACCGGGATAGGCCTCAGAAGGGAATGTCCTCGTCTCCACCGCCGCCACTGGGCGCCGCGGCCCCCTCGAAGTCAGAGGTGTCCGCCGGCACGTCGCCGCTCGGGCTGAAGCCGTTGCCGTTGCCGCCCCCGGAGCCGTCGCGCGAGCCGAGGAACTGGACCGTGTTGGCGATGATTTCGACGCTCTGCCGTTTGCCGCCGCCTTCTTTGGCCTCCCATTCGCGCCACTCGAGGCGCCCCTCGACCGCCACCGGCCGGCCCTTCGAGAGGTAGTTGGCGCAGTTCTCGCCCTGCGCCCCCCAGACGGTGACGTCGAAGTAGTTGGGCTTGTCGACCCATTCGCCCGTTTGACCGTCCTTGCGGCGGCTGTTGACCGCCACTCGCAGCTTGCAGACCGAGGTGCCGCCCGGCGTGCTGCGCAGCTCCGGATCCCGGGTCAGGTTCCCGGTGATGACCACCACGTTCACGTTTGACGCTGCCACGGCTCTCAACTCCTCCGAATCGCTTTTAAGAGTCCCTCTCAAGATGAACCACGACTCGGATGAGGTCGAGTGACCTCCTCGGACTCGGGTTCATCTCGTTCTGGGACTCTAAGAGGACAAGGGGGGCGGTCTCTTCCCCCTCCGCGGATCAATTCCGCAATACGCGGCGGTTACTCCGCGGGATCGGCGGTCTCGGCGCCGGACTCCTCGGTCGTCACGGGCGCGGACTCGGGAGCCGGCTCCGCGGCATCGGCGACAGACTTTGCAGCCGGCTCGGCAGGCTCTGGGGTCTCTTCCCCAGACTCTGCGGCGGCGGACTCCGCGACCTGCTCGTCCGGCTCGGGGGCCTCTGCCGCAGGCTCTGCGGCGGCGTCCTCAGCGGCCGCCTCCGGCGCGGCCTCAGGTGGACTCGCATCGGCGGGCGCGGTGTCGCCCTCTGCCGCGGGCTCCGGCGCAGGCGCTTGCGGCGCGCGCTCGCGGGACCCGTGGGCGGTGGCGGCGACGGCCGGCGGCACCGTCACCGGTGTGTCCGGGTCGACTTTGAAGATGCGGAAGCGAAGCACGCCGTCGGCGATTCGCAGGTTGTGGTTGAGCCCGTCGAGCAGCTCGGTCGGCGCCTCGAAGCGGAACCAGCGGTAATCGGCCTCGGTGCGCTGGGCGATCTCGTAGGCCATCTTGCGCAGGCCCCAGTTGTTCTCGTGCACCAGCGTGCCGCCCGCCTCGATCTGCCCACGCGCCTCCTGGGCGAGGGCGTCGCGTGCGACATCCTCCCGCCCGGGGTCAAGCATCAACACCAACTCGTATTCGCGCGCCGCAGCCAAAACGGCGTGTGACTATAGCTAGTGGGGCGCGAACTCCATCGACCCGTCGCCGGGCGGAGCGGGAGCGGGGGCCACCGGGGCTGGCGGCGGAGGCGCCGGAGCAGGAGCTTCCGGGACAGGCGCCGGGGCGGGCGGGTCCTGTCGTCGGGGTGGGTGGTCTCCTTGCCCTGCGCGCTGCTCCGGGCGCCGGGACGGTTTCGCCCGACGGGCCGGGGCCTTGCCCTCCGCAGCCTCCGGGCGAAGGAGTCCATCCCACCCCGACGCCACCCGCCCGACCTTCCGTCCGGCCGACGAACTCCTTCGCGACGCTTGCACGGACACCGGCTTCGGCCGCGGCAGTCCAACATCCGCCGGCAACGGCGGCGGCTCCGGCGGCTTCAACAACCCCGGCAGCATCTCCCAGGCGAGCACCGCAGCGACGACAACTCCCGCAACCTTCGCCGCCCCCGACCACCGAATCCGCATTCCCGCCATGCCCCCATAAGCGATAACGGCCCCGAACTCTCCCCCAAGCTTCCCCGCCCAATCGCGGAATTGCTCCCATCCGGCGGGTCGGAGGCAGGCGGCTGGAGCGTCGCTGTGTGCTGTTGTGAGCTGGACGCCGGAGAAGTCGGGGAATAGCTTCGGCTGGATGGGGAGTCAGGGGGTTGCCCCGGCGCAGCCTCCCCACGGCCCCGCGGAGTGATTCTTGCCCCCGAAGGGGGCACTCAATCGGGTTCAGGCGGAGCCGGGACAACCCCCTGACTCCCCTACGCAACCGCCTCGCGCAACTCCGCGATGTCGGCCAGCTGCTCGTCGACCCAATCCCCCGGATTCCGCGAGTAGATGATCTCCTTAAGATGCTGCGCTCGCAGCCGCCGCTCCTCGGGGCCCATGGTCAGCGCCCGGTAGATCGCGTCGGCCTGGTCCTGGATGTCGAAGGGGTTGACCGAGAGGGCGCAGTCGGCCAGCTCCTCGTGCGAGCCTGTGTTCTCGGAGAGCATCAGCACGCCGTCGCGGGTGTTCACGGCCGGGGCCTCCTTGGCGACCAGGTTCATCCCGTCGAAGAGGGAGTTGACCATCAGCAGGTCGAAGTGCTTGTAGCGGGCCACCGCGTCGGGGAAGTTCTCGTAGATCTTCAGGTCGATCGGCATCCAGTCGGTGGTGCCGTGGCGGTGGTTGACGACGGCGACCAGCGCCTCGATCCGTTCCAGGTACTCGGCGTACTCGGGCACGTCCTGCCGCGAGGGCTGGAGGTGGGCGATGAAGGTCACCTGCTCGCGGAACTCGGGGTGCTGCTGGAGGAAGGTGTCGAAGGCGGTGAAGCCGCGCAGCACGTTCTTCGAGAGGTCGGCGCGGTCGACCCTGATGATCAGGTGCTTGCGGCGGCGCTCCAGCACCTCGCGCTCGGCCTCCGCCACCTGCGGCGATTCGGCTGCCCTCCGCAGCCGCTCGGCGTCGATCGAGAGCGGGTAGGCGCGGCAGAGCGTCTGGCCGTCGCCGTGGCGCACCAGGCAGCGCTCGTAGTCGACATCCGCCTCGAGCAGTTCGTCGCAGCAGCGCAGGAAGTTGATGCAGTAGGCGTGGGTGTGGAAGCCGATGATGTCGTTGGCGAGGATGCCGCGGTAGAGGGCCTCGCGGATCCGCCCCGGCAGGATCCGCCAGCTGTCGGGCTGGGACCAGGGGATGTGGACGAAGTGGTGGAGGAAGGCGTCGGGACGCTCGGCCCGGATCATCGCCGGCGCGGTGTAGAGGTGGTAGTCGTGGAGCATGACCAGGGGCCGCTCGCGGCCCTCGATCTGCCCCAGCACGGCGCGGGCGATGTCGAGGTTGACCGTCTGGTATCCGAAGTCCCAGGCGTCCAGCTCCTCCTGGCGGATGTCGGGGGCGTTGGAGAGATCCCAGAGGTAGTGCTGGATGAACCAGAGGACCGGGTTGGCGATCACGTTGTAGAAGCGCTCGTAGGCGATCGGATCGCTGCCGACCAGCAGCACGCGGTACTCGATCCCGTCGATCGAGATCTCGACCGGGCCGCCGCGCTCCTCCGAGACGGCGACGTCCTCGTCGGTCATCGCCGAGGCGATCCAGAGCGCGTCGCGATGGGAGACGAGCCCCGAGAGCGCCGTGACGAGGCCCCCACCGCCGCGCCGCACCGTCCGCTCCCCCGCTTCGTCGCGCTCGAACTGCGCCGGCCCCCGGTTGGAGACGATGATCAGCGGGTCCGAGTCGGGCATCGGGACTCCAGCCTACCCCGACCGGTTCGGCGTCATGCCTCCAGCTCGGTGAGCAGCTCGATCCAGTCGCGCAGCAGGCGGGGCGAGAGGAACTCGCGGCGGGCGTGTTCCTTGCCCGCCCGCCCGAGCCTCTTGCCCAGCTCGGGGTCGGCGAGGATCTCCACGCAGCGCCGCGCGCACTCGGCCGCCGAGTCGACCAGGAAGCCGCTCTCGCCGTCCTCGATCTGGAGCGGGATGCCGCCGACGTTGCCGGCCACGGTCGGCCGCCCCTTCCAGAGCGCCTCGGTGACGGTCAGGCCGAACCCCTCGCGGATCGACTTCTGAAGGCAGACGTCGGACTGCGACTGGAAGGCGTTGACCTCGATCGCGCCGACGTTGTTGAGGTTGTTGAGGATCTTGATGTCGGGGTCGCCGTCCGCGTACTCGAAGGTGCGCTGGAAGAACTCCCAGCCCTCCGGGTCGTCGGTCGCCATCGAGCCGACCAGGGCGAGCTGCGCCTCGGGGATCTGCGCGGTGACGTCGCGGTAGGCGTCGATCACCCCGATCGGGTCCTTCCAGGGGTCGAAGCGGGAGACTTGGGTGATCAGCGGCCGGTCGACGTCGATCCCGAACTGGCTGCAGACGAAGGCGGCGTCGTCGGGCGAGAACGTCATGTTCTTCGGCGAGAGCGGGTCGATCGCGGGCGGGATGATGCGAATGCCGTCGTGGCCGTCGACCCCGCTCGGCACGTAGGCGGGCATGTGCCAGACGGTCGCCTCGTACTCCTCGATCAGCGGCAGCAGGCGGGCGATCGGCTCGGGGTTGGGCTCGGAGAGGTCGATGTGGCAGCGCCAGACCCAGCTGCCGCTCTTCTCGCGAGCGCCGCGGCGCAAGCCGATCGGCTGCGGGTCGTGGACGATCACCGTGTCCCACTCGCCCTGCAGGCCCTCCGCGTTCAGCGCGTTGATCTCGTCGAAGAGGGCCCACTGCTCCTCGGTCAGCGTTTCCTCGGCCCCCTGCAGCGAGTTGTGGAGGAGCTTGGTGGCGTTGAAGAACTCTTCTTTGCCGAAGATCACATGCCAGTGGGCGTCGAGGCCGACGTCGCGCATCAGCGGCACGATCGTGTAGAGGATCTCCGAAACGCCGCCGCCGAAGGCGGTGGCGCTGACGTGCAGGACGCGGCGCCCGTTCAGCGGCTCGGCCAGCTCGCGGATGCGGCCGATCAGCTCTTTGCCGGCGATGTGGGTGTAGTCGGCGAGGGACTTCTGGCCTAGGGCGACTTCCTGGAGCACCAGCGGAGTTCTACCGACAGCGGCGGTCCGACAGGCGCCGCGTCCCTAGCCGCCGCTCACGCTCTCGGGTCGCTTGCCGAGGGTGACTTCGACTTCTTCCCGTTCGCCGTCGCTGCTCAGCACCTCCAGGGTCACCCGGTCGCCGGGCTGGTGGGCGGAGATGAAGCGACCGAGGTCGTCGGGGCTGACCACCTTGCGGCCGTCCACGGTGAGGACCACATCGCCGCCGGTCCGGTAGGAGCCGGCCTGGAAGCGCACCCTTTCGTCGCCGCCCTGGAGCCCGGCTTCGTCGGCCGGCCCGCCAGGGACGACGCTGGCGAGCAGGCCGCCGAATTCGGTGTCGAGGCCGAGGCGGTCGGCGAGCTGCGGGTAGAGCGCCTGGCTGCTGACCCCGATGTAGGCGTACTCCGCCTTGCCGCCGTTCTCCAGCTGCGCCAGCGAGCGCTTCACCGCCGAGATCGGGACGGCGAAGCCGACGCCGTCGTTGGCGCCGGAGTTGGTCTCGATCTGCTGGTTGATGCCGACCACGTGGGCGCCCGCGTCGAGCAGCGGCCCGCCAGAGTTGCCGGGGTTGATCGAGGCGTCGGTCTGGATCGCCCCCTCGATCTGGAACTGGGTCAGCGAGCGCACCGAGCGGTCGGTCGCCGAGACGATCCCGACCGAGAGCGATTGCTGCTCGCCGAAGGGGCTGCCGATCGCCGCCACCGGCTGGCCGACGACGAGGTCGTGGTCGTCGCCGAGGCGCAGCGGGTGCAGGGCGAAGCCGTCGGGCTTCACCTCGAGCAGCGCCACGTCGGCGAAGGGGTCGAAGCCGACGACGTGGGCGGGGACGACGTTGCGGTTGGGGAACTCGACGAAGACCGCTTTGGCCGGCTTGCGTTCGCCGCCGGCTTCGTCGGTCACGACGTGCGCGTTGGTGACGATCCGGCCGCCGGTGTCGAGCACGAAGCCGGACCCCTCGGCGGCGCCGGTGTCGAAGATCGAGCGGATCGTGACCACCCCGGGGGCGGCCTCGCGGTAGACCCTGGCGGCGTCGAAGCCGCTGCCGGCCGTCTCGACGATCACCTTAGGCAGCGCCTTCGCCGGCGCGCGCGACGCCGTGGAGCCGTTTCCGCCGGAGCCGCCGCATCCGGCCAGCGCCAGCAGCGCCAGCAGCGCCGCGAATGCCCTGGCCGCCCTCACGCCGCCGCCTCGAAGGCCGTCTCGGCGTGGGGCAGGGTCGCGCCCGCCCTCGCCGCCGGCAGCTCGAGCGTGAAGGTGGTGAAGCGCTTGCTCGAGGCGATAGAGATGCTCCCGTGCATCCGCTGCGCCAGCTCCCAGGCGATCGCCAGCCCGAGCCCCGAGCCCCCCGCCGAGTCGGCCGTGTAGAAGCGCTCGAAGATGCGGCCCTGGACGCGCTGCGCGATGCCCGGCCCGTCGTCGGAGACGGTCAGCTCGGCGCGGCGATTGGCGGAGTAGGCGGTTACGGTCACCTTGGCCCCCTCGGGCGTGTGCTTGAGGGCGTTGTCGAGCAGGATACGGATGATCTGCCGCACGCGGTCCGGGTCGCCGCTGGCGAGCACCGGGCGGTTGGCGGTGCGCAGCTCGAGCCGCGAGCCGTGCAGGTCGGCGCGCGGGCCGAACTCGCGGACGACTTCGCGAGCGAGCGAGCCGACGTCGATGAGGCGCTCCTGCAGCGCCACGGCGCCGGCGTCGAGCTGGGAGAGGTCGAGCAGGTCGGTGGTGAGCTTGGTGAGGCGCTCGATCTGCTCGCGCATCGTGTGCACGAACTCGGCCCGCTCCTCGGGGCTCGGGTCCTCCTCTTCGAGCAGCTCGATGAAGCCCCCGAGGCTGAAGATCGGCGTGCGCAACTCGTGCGAGGCGTTGGCGATGAACTGCTTGCGGGCGATGTCGAGCTCGGCGAGCCGACGCTGCATCTCGTTGAAGGTGCGGGCGAGCTGGCCGAGCTGCCCGGCGGAGGAGATCGGGATCGGGGTCTCGAAGTTGCCGTCGGCCACCTTGCGGGCGGCGTCCTGGAGGCGGGCGACGTGGCCGGCTGCCCGCTGCGCGAAGTAGAGGCCGATGACGACGGTGGCGACCAGGGCGATCAGGCCGCCGACGAGGATCTGGCCCTTGACCGCGTCGAGCCCGCTGGCGGCCCCGCCGACGGCGACCGCGTAGACGTAGATGACGAGAGCCGTGCCCGCGGCGATCGCCACCGATATGACCGTGATCCTGCTGCCGAGGTCGGTGAGCCTGAACCGCCGCATTCAGGTCCTACTCCCTGAACTGGTAGCCGACGCCGCGCACCGTGAAGAGGAACTCGGGCTCCTTCGGGTCGCGCTCGAGCTTCTCGCGCAGGTGGCGGATGTGGACGTCGACCGTGCGCGGATCGCGGTACTCGGAGTCCCCCCAGACGTGCTCGAGCAGCGTCTCGCGGCCGAACACGCGGCCGGGGCTGTGGGCGAGGGCGCCGAGGATCTCGAACTCGACGTAGGTCAACTTCACCTCATCGCCGCGCAGGGTCACCATGCGGCGGCCGAAGTCGATCGTCAGCTCGCCGCGGTCGATCGAACCGTGCGCGGGCAGCTCGCCGACCATGCGCGAGCGCCGCAGCACCGCCTTGACGCGGCTGCGGAACTCGCGCATCGAGAAGGGCTTGGTGATGTAGTCGTCGGCGCCGACCTCCAGCCCCGCCACCTTGTCCGACTCGCTCCCCTTCGCGGTCAGCATGATGATCGGCACCTGGCTGCGGGAGCGGAGCATCCGGCAGACCTCGACGCCGTCGACCTTGGGCAGCATCAGGTCGAGGATGACGAGGTCGAAGCGGGCCTCGGCGAAGCGTTCCAGCGCCTCCATGCCGTCGAGCACCGAGGTGACGTGGTAGCCCTCCTTGCGCAGCGGGTAGCTGAGCAGGGTCTGAATCGACTGCTCGTCGTCGACAAGGAGGATCCGTGCAGACCCGTTGGGCATGAACAGAAAGGGTAGTCGTGCCGGCTGGCTGGCCAATCGTGGACGCATGTGCTAGTACCTAGTACTAAGGTGTCCGGATAAGGGAGCCGATATGAACCGCAGGATGCAGCCACGACAGCTGAAGAGCCTGATCGAGACCGGCCACTACAGGCCGGAGCCGGCCCTGGTGGCCGAGGCGATGTTGCAGCGGCGCGGGGTGCGAAGCCTGCTGACGCAGGCGTCGACCCCGGTCAACCAAGCTGGTCGAACCCCTCCGGCTCCAGCAGCCGGCCGTCAGGCAGCCTGATCTCGACGCCGCGGTAGCTGCCGGCCTCGCCGATCTCGGTGAGGGCGACGCCTTCCGCCGCGACGATCGCCGCCGCCTGCGTGAGCCGGTCCGGCGGCAGCGTTACCAGCAGCTCGTAGTCCTCGCCGCTCGAGGTGGCGAGTCGCAAGGGGTCGAGGCCAGCCGCCGCCGCGACCTCGGCGACGCCGTCGGCGATTGGCAGAGCGCCGGCGTCGATGCTCAGCTTGACGCCGCTGTAGTCGGCGAGGTGGAGCGAGTCGCCGCCGAGCCCGTCGCTGATGTCGATCATTCCCGTAGCGCCGGTCTTGGCCAGGGCGCGTCCGGCCGCCAGCCGCGGCCGCGGCTCGAGCTGGCGGGCGCGCAGCCGTGCCGCGGTCCCGTCCGGGACGGCGTCTGCAAGCTCCGGTCGCTCCAGCAACAGCAGCCCCGCGGCGGCGCCTCCGAGCTCGCCGGTCACCGCCAGCGCGTCGCCGGGGTGCGCCCCGAAGCGGGTCACGAACGAGCGCTCGCCGGGGGCGTGGCCGACGACCGTCACCGCCAGCATCAGCTCTTCCGTGCGGGTGATGTCGCCGCCGGCCAGGGTCGTGTCGGTCGCGATCGCCACCTCCAGGAGGCCGTCGAGCAGCTCGATGCAGCCGTCCTCGTCGAGGTCGGGGGGGACGCCGAGCACGACGTAGGCCTCACCCGGCTCGGCGCCCATCGCGGCGAGGTCCGAGAGGGCGACGGCGAGCCCCTTGCGACCGATCTGCGCCAGGCTGGCCTGGTCGCGGCGAAAGTGAACTCCCTCGACGAGCGCGTCGACGGAGGTCGCCGTCGCCCCGCCCGGCACGGTGATCGCCGCGTCGTCCCCCATGCCGTCCCGCAGCCGGGGGCTCGGAGGCGGCAGGCGTCTCCGCAGTCGCCCCAGCAGCTCGAACTCGCCCATTCGGTGACTATCGCAAAATATTCGCGCGCTGATTTTGGATAGTCACCGAATGGGCGACCCATCTAAGGTGCGGCGGACGTGGAGCGCAGCCAGCCACTTCTGCACCGGATCGGCGAGACCGCCTCGCGGTTCGGGACCAGGCCGCCGCGCAGCAAGCGCGTCCGCCTCGCGCTCCAGCTCGGGATCGCCGTGCTCGTCTTCGGCTTCCTCGTCCTCACGGTCGTCGACCAGTGGGCCGAGATCAAGGACAAGGGAGTGCATTTCCACGTCCTCTGGCTGATCCCGGCCTTCGTCGTGCTGCCGATCTTCTATGCGCTCAACGCCCTCGGCTGGGACCTGATCCTGCGCTTCCTCGGCTACCGGATCGGCCTGGGGCGGGCGCAGGTCGCTTGGGGCCAGCCGCTGCTGGCGCGCTACGTGCCCGGCAGCGTCCTCTACGTGCTGGGCCGGGTGCTGCTCTCCGAGCGGGTCGGGGTGCCGCGCCGGATCACGATCGCCAGCATCGTCTACGAACAGGCGATTCAGGCGACTTCGGCGATCGTCGTCGCCGCCTACTTCCTGATCGACCACCCGGACCTGCAGGACCAGCCGCTGCGCTGGGGGGTCCTGCTGCTGATCCCGGTCGCGATCGCGCTGCTGCACCCACGCGTCTTCGGCCCGCTCGCCAATCGGGTCCTGCGCGCCTTCGGCCGCGAGCCGCTGCCGGGAGTGATCTCGCTGCGCGGAGTGATCGCCGTGCTCGCCTTCTACACGCTCAACTGGGGCGTGATCGCGGTCGGCATCTACTGCGTCGCCCGCTCGGTCAGCACGATCTCGGCCAGCGACATCCTCGTCGTCGGCGCGGCGCAGGCGTTCGGCTACGTGGCCGCGCTCGTCACCCTGGTCGCTCCCGCGGGCCTCGGCATCCGCGACGCCGCCTTCGCCTGGGCGGTCAAGGTGGCGGCTCCCGGCAACAGCTTCGCGGTCGGCTCGCTGATCGCGATCGCCGTGCGGGGCGTGCTGACGGTGGTCGAGCTGGTCTACGTGGGGATCGTGACGGCG
>WNGD01006901.1_pt1 | contig 11286 bp, 14 predicted proteins | sample 5400671 | NCBI WGS metagenome assembly WNGD01 (sample SAMN13153369, study PRJNA577476) | soil metagenome | isolation source: 40 cm soil or saprolite under grassland replicate 2 | place: USA:California | collected 2016-06-15
GTAGCCACACTATCCTCATGGTAGGCTCAGATTGCGCAGTAGGCAAAATGACCGTTTCCCTGGAGTTGGATCGCGAGGCGAAAAATCGTGGTTTGAATAGCACCTTTGTAGCTACCGGACAGACAGGTATCATGATCTCTGGCAATGGTTTACCAGTTGATCGTATCATCAGCGACTTTGTGGCAGGGATGGTGGAGGAGATGGTAATTGATTTCACCAACGAGCATGATTGGGTTTTTGTTGAGGGTCAGGGCGCTCTTAATCATCCGGGGTATTCACCTGTAACACTTGGCTTGATTCATGGATCAATGCCGGAAGCTATGATCTTTTGCCATAAAGCCGGGACAACAGAGATTGAGGGCTATAATCATTGCCTCTTCCCCTCGTTAAATCGCATGATTCAGCTCAACGAGGATACAGTAAGTTGGGTGCGACCTGAGCAACCATGCAAAGTAGTTGGCCTTGCAATGATGACTTTTGGATTGAGTGAGCAAGAAGCACGTGACACATTGAAGCAAGCAGAGGATGAAACAGGTCTACCAGCTACCGACGTGATGCGTTTCGGGGCAGGAGTTTTAATGGACGCTCTCATCAAACATTTTGCTACTTAGGCTAAGTATACAGAAAGGAAGCTATTTTATGTCTCCAGAAGAGAACAAGGCTCTTGTAAGCCGCTTTAATGAGGAAGTGTTCGGCAAGAGGAACCTGGCAGCCATTGATGAATTCATCACTCCTGATCAGGTCGATCACTCCCGCGGAAGGAGACAAAGTAGTCATCAGGTACACGACTATTGGTACACAGCAAGGTCCGTTTGGCCCTATCCCCCCTACGAGGAAGCGGGTAGCGGTCTCAGGAATGGTGATTACTCGCATCGCAGACGGCAAGATTGTGGAACAATGGGGACTCGATGACAGGCTTGCTATGCTTCAACAGCTTGGCTTGATCCCCGCCCTGTTCGGTTTCATCTTTTTTGCGGGTCTCACAACTGGAATAGGCCTGATGGCTCTTTTGCGAAAGGTGTTTAAGTAAATCCAGGTTCTTTCCTAAACGTTGAGTCTGTACTCTTTTTCGGCTCGCCTCATTCTAAGTACAGACTCAAGTCATATCGTATTCTACAAACGCAAGGCTTCATTCGACCTCTATGTCGCGCTGGGCTCGAAGGTTATTTTCACGAAAGATTCGAGCCTTGCGCAACTCCAGTGTCCTCAACATGTTCTGATACTCCACCTTCGCGTGCCTTGATAACAATATCGGCATCCGCAATTTGATTGTAAATCCTGATATTCTGCTGGAAAGGCCATCCATCGTAAAGAAAGTACTCGAATGGCATCCACACTGCAACCCAGCCTGCGCCTAACACACAAAACGCTACGATGAAGAGCAACACTGCCTCCAGTACGTTATTAACTCCCGACTGCGAGTATGCGGAAGCACCTATTCCTAGCGCTACACTAATCAACGCTACCCAAATACTCCTTCGAAGCGCATCCAGACCCTGGAGACGCAGTACGATCAGATCCTTATGGCTCTGCTCAGCTTTGAACTGGCAATAGCGCTTTATCTTCGCACGCGTTCTCTCCAGGAGGCCCTCGGTGATCTTTTCACGTGGAAGCTCAATGTTCACCTTGTACCTATGGGGTTGTTTGAGGACTCTCGTATGGACCCTGACTTCACCGTAGAGATAGTCCATTCCCGAAACAAATCTATCTGAGCCTGGTTCCGGGTCAGCAAACAGGTCGTGTATGTCGTCGAGAGGAAACGTTATTTCATGAAGCTGTTCCTTAATCATTGTTTTCCCTCCAAAAATTACTAACAGTTTTTGGCCATATGGCTTTTGCGTAAAGTGGGAGGCACTAACTCATCAACTTAGGTCCATTATAACATATTGAAATGTCGACTCGGTCATTAAGGTTAGACTGCCATCAGTTCCAAACACTTTCTTATCTCATTTATCCAGACTCATCAGTAAGATGCAAGCACATGACCTGTCAAGGCTTAGAAGTCTGAGCTCTCGCTAGAGAACGCAAGTGCAGTAACCAGATTAGCACCGATCCATGAATAGCGCCAACAGCGGCACCAGCAGCAAAAAGGAAAAGTAGCAGCACGAAAGCAACGTTAAGCGAAATCCCTTCAGGTGGAATGAAACTTGTTCCTACAAACACAATCACCATACCAACCATCCAGGCCAGAGCATTGGCTAACACCCACCAACCAGCTTTCGGCAGGTGGTGGCGCAATACCAGCCATTGGGGAACACCTAGGATTGATCCCAGAACAAATCCCATCACCGCAGCAAGCGTATACACCATCAGGTCACTCATCTGCGCGGACGCTGCTCCTCCTGAATCTGCGCCTGCGAACATAAACGAGCTGGGTATCATGCCCAATGTCCAGGCTACAAAGGCGCCTAAAGCCGTAGCCAGTACCCAGACACGCCATCTTATACTGTTAATCGGTCGACGTAGCACAAGCCACTGAGCTGTTCCAACCACCATTCCTTCTATGAATGTTCCTGCCAGCACCGCTAGAGATGTTGCAACAACAACGCCCATTGTCTTCTGCGCGTTCACGAGAAGTAACCCGCCTATCAATAACGTTCCACCCAGACCCAATGTCTCCCCTATTGCATTTGCGAGTATCCACTGAAACCAGACATTCCAATCCCAGCCTACTCTTGTTTCCTGCATTGTTGTACTTGACATGAGAGTTCACCTCCTTGTGAGACTCAATTTAAGCCGCAACTTCCTCCAGTTCCCTCATTTGAACAATGACCATCTCCTGAGCAAATCGTTTAAAGGCTTCGGGGTTCTCAGGCTGACCGTTGGCAACAAGTTTGATGTGTATGAGCCTCTGGTATCTTGGAAATTGTTGCAGAAACAGGAGGAGCTTGTTCATGAGAAGCCTCCTTCCATACTCAAGTATAGAATAGAGGATTCACTAAATGATCACAGTCAGACCGTTTTTACTTCCAATCTCATCACAATTTCAATTGAAGCCACCTCTTCATTCTCAAACCAGATAGACTCTTTCGTTTGTGCACCCTCGAGTTCGATCAGATAGAAACAAAATGCTCAGGCCTCACTAGAAATTGTATCGACGACCCGGATTGTCCCTTTGAGTCCCATCATATAATATCTTATTAACTCGCCTCATTTATGTTATATATATGAATGTATCCTTGAGATGCGTTGAAAATTTCGTCAACCGGATTTGGTCAGGCTACCAATATTTGCAACGTGTTTGAAAGTAAAATAATAAAGGTGTCAACATGGCGAGTATAGAGCAAGACCTGATGGTAATGCTACGGCAATTACCCATTCCAATAACCATCACCTGGCAGAACAACAGATACCATTGGCAATGTGTTGAGGGCTTTGGCTCTTCACCCGACCTGGTTGAAGCTGTTGGACAGGCTTTAAAGTATCTGATTGCGTTCCTTGCACCTGATACAAGCAGAATGACCAATATCAGCCACGAATCGGCTGTTTAATCAAAGAATCAGCATACTGTGACTGATACGGAATTCAGAAAGCAGACAACATCATGCATATTGACGCAAAACCAATTGATCTCAGGCTCACAACTCCTTTTCGTATTTCGCGAGGAGTGCAAACCGTGGCATCGAATGCCGTTGTCCAGATTAATCACAATGGTCACACAGGTTACGGTGAAGCGGCACCCGACGAATTTTATGGGGAAAATGTGGAGACGGTGTTGGCATGTATCAGTCAGTTCGCTGGCAACCTCGGTGACGACCCTTTTACCATCGAGAGTATCCTCAACAACCTGGAGCACATCATCCGACTTAATCCCTCTGCCAAGGCTGCGGTCGATATGGCGCTGTACGATCTTGCTGGCAAAATACTCGGCGTGCCCATCTACAAGTTACTGGGACTCAATCCAGCACATACTCCACTCACCTCGTTTACTCTCGGTATCGATAGCCCTACGAATATGGCGAAGAAAGCCCTGCTGGCGCGCGACTATCCAATTCTCAAAGTCAAAGTCGGCACCAAAAACGATATTGCCATGCTTGATGCCATTCGAGAAGTGTCGTCAGCCGCGATACGCGTGGATGCAAATGCTGGCTGGACACCAAAAGAGGCTATAAAGACAATAAACGCGCTGGTGCCCTACAACATTGAATTTGTAGAGCAACCCACTTCTCCAGGTGACTATACCGGATTGAAACTGATACGCGAGAATGTGCCATTGCCGATCATCGCCGATGAGAGTTGTATCACCGTCGAGGATATTCCCAGAATTGCGGAATGCGTTGATGGCGTAAACATTAAGCTAATGAAATGTGGTGGTCTACGACATGCGCTGAAAATGATTCATGTAGCACGTGCGCATCATTTGCGGGTTATGATTGGTTGTATGATTGAAAGCTCGCTGGCAATCACCGCCGCGGCTCACATCACCCCACTGGTTGATTACGCTGACCTTGATGGACATCTACTCATCGACAATGATCCATATGTGGGCGTAAGTGTGGTCAACGGCAAGCTGATACTTCCCGATGAGCCTGGACTAGGCATCAAGATGAGAGAGTAGAATAAGCCAGCACGCGGGTACCACTCTCGAGTAGTTCTCGTGTGCTTGCTTATTCTACTCTAGATAATGATTTCAGCTCTGTGGACGAGAACGGCGCTGTTTGCGTCGCTGCGCTGCTGCTTTGCGCTTGCGCCTGGCCTGCGGGCTTTCATAATGGGCGCGGCGACGCGCTTCAGATAGCACGCCATCCTGTTGAACCTTGCGGTTGAAGCGCTTGAGCGCCTGCTCGAACGAATCACCTGGATTGACCTTAACCTCGCTCATGGTAATTACCAGCGCGATCTACGGTCACTACTCCGGCCAGACCTCTGTGGCTGATAGCAATCGCTGCAATACACAGGCTTGTCACCACGTGGCTGAAAAGGTACCTGAGCCTCATTGCCACAGTTCGAACAAATGGCGGTATACATCTGGCGTGGCTCTCGAGAACCACCACTACGGCTACCACCATACCCACCACTCGACTGCGCCTTGCGTGCAGCTCGGCACGATGGACAACGAGTAGGTGCATTCGTCAGGTTATGACTAGCATAAAATTCCTGCTCACCTACGGTGAAAACAAATTCCTGATTGCAGTCGCGACAATACAGGGTCTGATCACTCAATGCCATGTTTCTCTCTCGATTCTTGGATCTAAATCCCAATAAACTCTCGTGTATGGCACGGCTTGCAACAGACTCTGTACTTCCGAGCAACTATGCACTATACAACGCTAGACGAGAGTATATCATATATCCTCGCCAAAATCACCAGTTCTTGAGACGGAATTTCCAACTGACATGAAAATTGGTCAGTGTGAGATAGTTCACTTACACTTTTCAAACGAAGACTTGCGACCCAAGGGTCGCTAAAACTTAAATATTGGGTCAAACTGGTTGCCTGTGGCTCCGCTACAGGCAACCAGTTTGACCCAATATTTAAGCGAGGTCCGCTTGCGGGCCGAGGAGTGCCAGGGCCTATTGGCCCTTATGTTATAATACGCTGATGAATGGACTTACCTTTTACTATTAATTGTGGAGAAGAGTAGAGAATGCCAACACGAGACGACGCCTATCTATTGATGACGAGCCATGTAAAAAATGAGAACTTACAAAAGCACATGCTGGCGGTTGAAGCAGCCATGCGCTTCTACGCTCCTAAATATAACGAAGACGAGGAGTTATGGGCTATGACCGGCCTCCTGCATGACTGCGACTATGAGAAATTTCCAGACCTGCGTGAGCATACACTCATCTCTGCGCGCTGGTTGGGCGAAGGCGGCTATGATGAGCGTATCATTTACGCTATCCTGGCCCATAATGATCTGAATTTCGCCACACATCCGCGCAACAACCCGCTTTCGCACGCTCTCTATGCTTGCGATGAAATCACCGGCGTGATCACAGCCACCGCCCTGGTTCGTCCCAATAAAAGCGTTATTGGCCTGGAAGTCTCGTCTGTGCGCAAGAAAATGAAGACAAAAGGCTTTGCTGCTGGCGTTAACCGCGATGACCTTTTCAAAGGAGCAGAGGAGCTAGGCATAGACCTGGACGAGCATATCGCCAATGTGATACAGGCTATGTCAAGTGTAGCTGATACGTTGGGGTTAGCTGGTATACAAGAAACGGCCACTTTAGGATAAATATTGCGGTGCACGAATGAACATTATGCAACAGCGATGGCAGGCACAATCAAAACAACGCCTTTTTACTGCCAGCGAAGTCGCGGAATTTGAATATTGCCCCATGGTGTGGTGGCATGAACAGTTCGAACCCCTGGCACAGGCTGACAATGATGAACTGTTCGCCCGTATGGTCGAACTGGAATACGAGCATGGAGCGCAGGCTCCAGCTCTACCTGAATACAAAATGGTAGAACAGCTTCTACTTCGCAGGGGAGCTTTTGATGAAGGCCACCAACAGCATCTTGATCACGCTGAAGATGTGGAAGAAATACAGGAAGAAGTACGTAAAGGCATCAAAGCTACTGGACGAATGCGCATCATAACCGTAATCGCGATAGTGATGCTGTGCCTGGCTTTAGCGCTGATCATTGCAGCCGTATTGCTACGATAAATCATTAACACTTTTTAAAGTACGGTAAGGAGCATGCTTAACAATATTCTGCTGGCTATAGGTCTTGGCCTGTTACTAGCGACGTTCGCGCTGGTTATCCTGCTGCTAAATGAACGTCGCGTTCAGCACTCTCGCCTGATTGCAGAGCGCCATCGCGCACTGGGTCTACCAGAGGGTGAACTTGTCTATGAAGATGCCGACGGTCAGGGCGAGCCACTATCCTCCAGCGCTTACCCCTTAGTCGGCAAACCGGATTATGTCGTAAAGCTGCCTGATGGTCGCCCGGTTCCCATTGAACTCAAGCTCAACGTGCACGATGTCACAGCTCCTCACAGTAACCATATGATCCAGTTGGCGGCATACTGTCTTATCCTGGAAGATTATTTTGTGCAGGCTCCGACCCACGGCATTTTGCGCTACTCTGATCGAGAATTCACTGTTGAATACACACCTGCGCTTAAAAAGAAAGTAATTCGTTTGCTAACAGAGATGGCTCGCTGTAGCGAACAACAACCGCCTCCATTAGCCAGGCAACGTGTAGCCAAGTGTCGTGCCTGCACTTTTCAAGCTATTTGCCCGGTTGGGCGAAACAAGTAGTGGCCGATTTATCGCCCCATCGCCGATTCATCGGCCTCAATTGGACCTCACGAATAGAAGGGAAGATGAAGTTACTATGCCTAGCGAATTAATTGAACTCAGCGGACATATCATCGACTCCTGGACATTGCCACGCACCTGGGACGTAATCATGGACCGTGGAGGGAACTTCGACGTAGAAGAAATGCGCGTTGGGACTACGAAAATGGAGCCAAGTTATGCTCGCTTAAAGGTCACAGCGCCTGACAATGAAATCTTAGATCTCATCCTTTCCGAACTGCAGCAATTTGGTGCTGTGCTCCTTCATGGTAATGACGCCGAAACTGCTATAGTAGAGCAGCATGGTGTGTTGCCTCCAAAGTTTTACTCCACCACGAATCTACCCACTCAGATACGCCTGAACGGACAGTGGGTAACCGTAGAAAATATCGAGATGGATGTCGCAATTGTGCTTGATAAGGCCAATCATCGCGCTTTTGGTAAACCAATGCACGAAGTACAAATTGGCGAAGAAGTCGTGATTGGGCATGATGGTATTCGTGTTCAACCGTTTGAACGGGCTAGAGATCGCGAGTCGTTTGCTTTTATGCAAAGCACTGTTTCTACAGAGAAGGTCAAGGTACTCGCAATTCATGAGATCGCGCGTCAGATGAAAGAGACTCGTGCCCACAATGGCAAGATTCTCTTCGTGCTGGGCCCGGCAGTCATCCATACAGGAGCAGGTCGATATGTCGCGGATCTGATACGTCGTGGCTACGTGCAGGTGATCTTCGGAGGGAATGCAATTATCACGCACGATATTGAATCGGCACTCTTCGGCACTTCGCTCGGCATCGACCTTCGCAGCGGGGAACAGGTCGAGGGCGGACATCGCAACCACCTACGCGCTATCAACGCTATACGAGCTATTGGTTCGGTGGAGAAAGCCATAGATACAGGTTTGCTTAAAGAAGGTATCACCTATGAAGCATTGAAGCACAACGTCCCGATGGTGCTGGCAGGTTCTATCCGTGACGATGGCCCCATGCCCGGTGTCATCAATGATATGCAGGAAGCCCAGAAACAGATGCGGGAGAGGTTGAATGGCGTTGAGATGGCAGTTCTGGTTGCATCGATGCTGCACGCTATTGCCACAGGCAACTTGCTCCCGGCAACGGTACGTACAGTCGTGGTAGATATAAATCCATCAGTTGTCACCAAGCTTGCCGATAGGGGCAGTTTTCAAGCTGCTGGTCTTGTAACCGATGCAGAGTTGTTCTTAAGGGAGTTGGCTGAAAATCTAGGAAACAGTTGAAGAAGCTTTCTTGCGCGTATAGAATCGCCGGGCTTTCTCCCGGTTGCCACAGCTCTTCATATTGCACCAGCGACGGCTGTGGTTCTTGCTGGTGTCTATAAACAGCCAGTTACAACTGTCAGAGGCACAAACTCGAACAGTATCTAAATCATCTGAAGTCAAGAAATCTGCCGCTGATCGCACTACCGGCCAAAACAGATAGTCCAGGTCATCCGCCTTACCAGTCCAGTCCCATCTGAATCCATTTGCCTTTGGAACAAGCCGTGCATGGCTCTGCGCGTCCGCGACCACAGCGCTTAATGTAACCAGATCTTCGTCCTCTGGTAATGCGTCCTCTGCCACCGCCTTGAAGATACGAAAAATCGCTTCTCGTATCTCAATAGCCTGTTCTAAAACTACGGATGCTTCTGCCGGATAGCGTACTGCCTTCTCAAGCAACCGCTGCGCCTCTTGCTCGGTAAGCACATGTGCCTGTTTGCCCCATGACACGAGATCATTATAGCTGTTAAGTAGCTCCTGGGGATGGACATCAGGACGATCTTCCAAAGTATTTGCAAAATCCAGGCACAACAATCCACCTGTCAAGTCAAAAATCTGCGCTTGTATTACATTCTCTACCATGCAATTTAATCCTCCTTTTATACTCTATCACATCACGAACTAACTAGCAAAATATACTTGACAGGTTAGCAATTATCTGTTACAATATAACCAACAAAATAAATTTTACTGGTTAATTATCTTTCTGTCAAGTAGTAAGCTACCTCTATAGTAGCCTACTCTCTCAGGTGAACGTTGAAAGGAGAACGCATCATGCATCCGATTGATCGCTACGAAACAATACGTAGAGGACACGAAGAACTGTTAAGGAGAGCAGAGTACGAGAGGATGGCTCGAAAAGCACTGGTCGAGCAGGTGATGAACAGGAACATTCACAAGGCTGCCAATTGGCTCGGTATGCACCTGGTGAGTTGGGGTGAAAAGCTTGAGCAATTCGGAGATTTTGCTAAGCGGCAACCTACTCAAACGACTACAACGCGAGCACATGCTCGTCAACTGTCCAAAATGAGCCCGCATCATTGAGTGATCACCTGCGTCTATTGACTCCTATACGAGTACTGTCCATGTAGTGCTAAGTTATCGAGCGTCCCTTAATTACAATCACGATAGATAATTAAGAAGGAAGAAAACAATGGAGATAATTCTCATTTTGATCATTGCACTGGTGGTATTCAATATAATTACTTTCGTATGGGGTTTCGATAGCAGGGATGATGTTGATGCTGCCGAATGGGAAAGGCGACGGAACTGGGAAGCCTTTCATTAGAGATTCTGCTGGTGGATTGACTGATGTTTGGATCTGATGGATTGCGCCAACCAGTGGCAGCGCAATCCATCAATAAAAGGGAGCACTCACACTGGAGCCAAAAGTCGAGCATTTTGAAGTTCTGTTTTCACTAGATGAAAACATCGCAGGCGGTTTTTGCAACTCGTCGCGCAATTCAGTTGATTGGAGCACAATGAAAGAAGACTGTGCTCAATTTTTATTCAGCAACCTGTACAGCTTTATCCATTTGTAAGATTTCTTTATGCACAGAGGAGTTTTTATCAAAAACGCAAACCAGGATAAATCAGGGCCGATTATAGCCGCTTTATGTGTTAGACTCAAGGTAAGAAATGTATGTGTATAGTTATTTTGATTCCTGGGGAGGATGAACAATGACAGAACAGATAGACAAAACCAGCATACTCAATGAGATGCGCACAAATTACGCCACACTCAAAGAAATCCTGGCGCCTTTGGATAGGACACAATATTCTACAGAGGGAGTCATTCCTGGCTGGTCAATCAAAGACATACTTGCTCACATTGCTGCCTGGCATCATCGCCTGCTGATATGGCTACATGCAGCCATTCAGAATGAGAAACCAACTATTTCAGGGCCAGACAGTGTTGAGGAGATGGACGCGCTTAATGCGCAATTTTACATTGAGAATAAACCTCGCCCTCTCGAGGAGGTGCTGACCGACTTCCGTACGACACACCAGCAAATTATGGACACCGTACAAGCGATGCATGAAGAGGATCTGACCGACCCTCACAGATTCTCCTGGGCAAACGGAAAACCGCTCTGGCATCTCGTTGCTGGCGATACCTACGAGCACTACCAGGAGCATCTAGCACAAATCCAGGAATGGCTTGCCAAATTCAGGCAAGTTTAGCTTACAGGGCGACCGCAAGGGTGCGCCCATATTATACAAGCAGAACGCGTATTACAGGTAACATAGTATAGTAGGGGCGCACCCTTGCGGTCGCCCTGGTAATAATTCACAGACCACGAGGAAAGCTACCAATGGTTGTACATATATCACGAGAAGAAGCGCGTCGCTTTCTCGCACTCTATCATTTTAAACCAACCGATCTATCAGGCGTAATTGACCGTTTAGGGACGGTGCAATATGATCCATTGAACCCTGTTGGACGCAATGCCGATCTTGTTTTTCAAGCGCGGATTTCTGGATACAAGGTTGATGATTGGCAAACGGCCGCATATACTGACCGCATCATTTACGATGCATGGGATAAGCAAGCCTGCCTTGTTCCAGTAAGCGATTGGCCTATGCGGACCCTTACTCGCGAAAAGTTTCGACCTTATCACGACAGAGAAATTCTACGGACCGATGCTGAAGGTGCAGCCAAAATATTGGCGACGATTGACGAGCTAGGCCCGCTTTCATCACTTGAGTTCGAGGATCGTGCGCGTTTTGGTGAACCAGGATCA
>WNGD01006379.1_pt1 | contig 11284 bp, 11 predicted proteins | sample 5400671 | NCBI WGS metagenome assembly WNGD01 (sample SAMN13153369, study PRJNA577476) | soil metagenome | isolation source: 40 cm soil or saprolite under grassland replicate 2 | place: USA:California | collected 2016-06-15
GCCGCGTCCTCGAGCCCGCAGGCCGTGATCCAGTCGGTGAACGGCGCCGGGTCGAGGTCGACGTTCAGGGCGTACCCGTGCGTCGTGATCCATTTCGAGATGTGGATTCCGATCGAGGCGATCTTTCTCGGGGGTCGCTCCAGCCAGATACCGGTCAGGCCTTCAATCCGCGTCGCCTCTAGCGCCAGCGGCGAAAGCGTGCGGATCAGCGCCTCCTCGAGCTCGCGGCAGTAGCGCTTGACGTCCTGCCCGTGGCGCCGGAGGTCGAGGATCGGGTAGCAGACGAGCTGGCCCGGCCCGTGGTAGGTGGACTTGCCGCCGCGGTCCGTCTCGACGAGCTCGACCTCGGCGCCCGGCGGAATGTGGAGTTCGCCTTCCTCCGCGCGCCGCCCGAGCGTCACGACCGGCGGATGCTCGAGGAAGACGACCGTGTCGGGGATCGCCCCCTGCGAGACCGCGCCGGCGAGCGAGCGCTGCAGCTCCCAGGCCGCGCGGTACGGCACGAGCCCGAGGTTGAGGATGTACGCGCCCTGCCCCATGCGCGGAGCGTAGCTACGTCCGGCTAGTAATCAGACTCCGTCCACGTCTCGAGGCGCTCGCGCAGGTCGTGCAAGAAGCGGCCGGCGAGAGCGCCGTCGACGAGGCGGTGGTCGTACGTGAGCGTCAGGTTCATGATCGGCCGGATCGCGAGCACGTCGTCGCCCTGGTCGTCCTGGACCACCCACGCGCGCTTGACCACCGCGTAAGTGCCGAGGATCGCGGCCTGTGGCTGGCTGATCACGGGCGTTCCGTGGAAGGTGCCGTAGCCGCCCGGGTTCGTGATCGTGAACGTGCCGCCCTGGACGTCGTCGGGGGTCAGCTGCTTGTCGCGTGCGCGCTTTGCGAGGTCGGTCACGCCGCGCGCTATCCCGAGCAGGTTCAAGCCCTCGGCGTGCTTCAGCACCGGAACGATCAGGCCCTTGCCGTCCGCGAGCTCGACCGCGAAGCCGAGGTTGACGTAGTTCCGCGTCACGATCTGCTCGCCGCGGATCTCGCCGTTCACCCACGGGTAGTCACGCAGCGTCTCGATTGTGGCCCGGGCGACGAACGCCAGGTAGGTCGGGTTCACGCCGTAGGAGGCCTGGAACTCCTTCTTCAGCTTGCGGCGGATCGCGACGACCTTGGACATGTCGACCTCGATCGCGCTCGTGACGTGCGCGGAGGTGTCCAGCGAGCGGCGCATGTGCTCGGCGATCCCGCGGCGCATCGCATTCATCGGCTCCATCTGTTCCCCGGCGCCGGCCTCGACCGGCTGAGGGGCAGTTGCGGCTGCCGGAGCGGGCGCGGGTGCCGCCTCCGGCGCAGGAGGCGCCGGGGCGGGCTCTTCGCGGGCAGGTGCCTGGGCGGGAGCTCCCGATTCGATGAAGCCGAGGATGTCCTTCTTCGTCACGCGGCCGCCGCGGCCGGTGCCGGGCACCTGGCCGACGTCTACGCCGTGCTCGGACGCGATCCGCGCGACCACGGGCGAGACGAAGGTCTTGCCGTTCTCCTGGCCGTCTGCGCTGGGAGCCGGTGCCGCAGGGCCGGCCTCTTCGACCTTGTCGGCGGTCGGAGTCTCACCCTCGGCGCCTGCGGCTTCTTCCGAGGCGGCTGCCGCCTGAGCTGTCGCAGGCTCGGGAACTTCCTCAGCCGGTTCGGCCTCAGTCGGAGCCGCTCTCGCCTTGCCGCCGATCTGCGCCAGCTTCGTCCCGACTGGGACCGTCTCGCCTTCCTGCACGAGGATCTGCGTCAGCACACCCGCGCCGGGGCTCGGCACCTCGGTGTCGACCTTGTCGGTGGAGATCTCGAGGATCGACTCGTCCGCCTCGACCTGCTCGCCCTCATGCTTGAGCCACTTCGTGATCGTGCCTTCCGAAACCGAGACGCCCATCTGCGGCATCACGACGTCGATGGCGGTTTCCGTGGCCACGTCGGCTAGTACTCCGCGAGCTCCCGTAGCCCTGCGGCCACGTCTTCGACCTGCGGGATGAACGCCTTCTCGAGCGGAGGCGAGAACGGCACCGGCGAATCGGGCGCGGTGATCCGCTTGATCGGCGCGTCGAGTTGCTCGAACGCCTCCTCGGCGATCGTCGCCGCGATCTCGCCGCCGAAGCCGCCGGTGTGCGTGTCCTCGTGGAGCACGAGCACCTTGGACGTCTTCTGCACCGACTCGAGCACGGCTGCCTTGTCCCACGGGGCGAGCGTGCGCAGGTCGAGGATCTCGACCGAGACGCCGTCGCCCTCGAGCTGCTGCGCGGCCTCCTCAGCCGTGTAGACCATCGCGCCCCAGGTGACGACGGTGAGGTCCTCGCCTTTGCGATGGACGCGGGCTTTTCCGAACGGTGTCGCGTAGCGCTCGTCGGGCACGTCGGCCTTGATTCGCCTGTAGAGGTGCTTGTGCTCGAAGTACAGAACCGGATTCGGGTCTTCGATCGCCGAGACGAGCAGGCCCTTCGCGTCCTCCGGCGTGGCAGGGCAGACGACTTTCAGTCCTGGAATGTGCGCGAACGAGCTCTCCGGGTTCTGCGAGTGGAAAGGCCCGCCCGAGAAGCCGCCGCCCGATGGAAGCCGGACGACGATCGGCACCGGAGTGCCGGCGCGGTAGCGCTGTTTGGCTGCGACTGTGACGAGGTGATCCCACGCGCACGAGATGAAGTCTGCGAACTGCATCTCCGCGACAGGCCGCATGCCCATGATCGCCGCGCCGGTGCAGCCGCCGACGATCGCCGTCTCCGAGAGCGGGGCATCGATCACTCGCCAGGCGCCGAATTCCTCCTGGAAACCGAGCGTGACCTTGAAAGCGCCGCCGTAGACGCCGACGTCCTCGCCGATCACGAACACGCGCTTGTCGCGCCGCATCTCCTGGCGCAGGCCGTCGGAGATCGCCTGGAGATAGGTCTTTTCCGCCATTAGTGGTTCCTCCGGTGACGTTCACTGAATGTCGTCGGAGGAGCCACTACTTGTGGTGCGGGGTGTCGAGGTCCTCGGGCGTCGCGTAGACCCCCTCGGTCACGGAGCTTGGATCCGGGAGCGGTGATTCATCGGCCCGGGTAAGCGCGTCGCTCAGGACTTTCTTGACCCCGGAGGAGATCTCGTCCTCCTCCTCGTCGGTCAGCTCGGCGTTCTCGCGCAGCCAGGTGCGGAAGCGCTCGATTGGGTCGTTCTTGGCCCACTCCTCGAACATCTCCTTGGGGACGTAGAAGGCGTCGTCGTGGACGGCGTGGCCCTCCATGCGGAGGGTCAGGCACTCGATCAGCGTCGGGCCGCCGCCCTCGCGCGCCTTCTCGATCGCCCGCTTGGCCTCGCGGTAGACGGCGAGCACGTCGGTGCCGTCGACGACCACACCATCAAAGCCGTAGGCCTGCGCGCGGTCGGCCAGGTTCTCGCAGGCGAACTCGAGGTGCGTCGGAGTCGAGTAGGCCCACTGGTTGTTGTCGCAGATGAAGACGACCGGCAGCTTGCGAACGCCCGCGAGGTTCATCGCCTCGTGTGTGTCGCCGCGCGCGGAAGCGCCCTCGCCGTACCACCCGACTGCGACCCGCTTCTCCTCGCGGATCCGGAAGGCGAGCGCGCAGCCGACGGCGACGGGCAGCATCGCGGGCAGGTGGCTGACCATCGCGATCAGCCCGAGGCGCGAGTCGGCCATGTGCACGTTGCCGTCGCGACCCTTTGTGGGCCCATCCGCCCGGCCCATGTACTGGGCGAAAATCCGCCAGGGCTCGATCCCGCGCGTCACGTGGACGCCCATGTCCCGGTGGAGCGGCGTGCCGACATCGTCGGGCCCGAACGCGGTTGCGACGCCGACCGACGCTGCCTCGTTCCCACGGCCGGTGTAGAACGAGCCGGGGATCTTCCCCTGCTTGTAGAGGATGTGGCCACGCTCCTCGATCCCGCGCGTGATCAGCATGTTGCGGTAGACGCCGAGGAGGTCCTCGCGGTCGAGACCGGCCTCCTTGACCTCCTTGAGCGAGCCGACCGGCTCTGCTTCGCGTGCGATCGCCATCGCGCCGAACTTTATCCGCTCGGGCTAAAATCGCAGGGGAACCCATGGTTCCCCCACGGACCCCCTCCTTTCTTCGCTCGCGACCCTTGCGTTTCCTCAGGCTCCCGCCGGGCAAAGCCCGGCTCCGCCGACGAGGCGCTCTCTCTGGCGGATGACCATCGGTAAGGCTGCGGACTGGCTGCGCGAGGAGCGGCGCAAGACGCTCGGGGACTGGGTCGAATCGCAGGGGAACCCATGGTTCCCCCACGGACCCCCTCCTTCTTCGCTCGCGACCCTTCGCGTTTCCTCAGGCTCCGGCCGGGCAAAGCCCGGCTCCGCCGACGAGGCGTTCTCTCTGGCGGATGACCATGGGTAAGGCTGCGGACTGGCTGCGCGAGGAGCGCCGCAAGACGCTCGGGGACTGGGTCGCGTTCTGCGTCGACTGCGGCTTCACGCAGCGTTACTTCGAGGAGTGGAAGGATCAGCTCGCGACGGCGTGCCCCAGCTGCGGCGGTGAGCTGCGCTCGCAGTGCCCCGAATGCGGAGAGCGCTTCTCCTCCGCCTTCGCCGTCGAGTGCGAGGCCTGTGGCGGTGAGCTGCGGCCCCCCGAGCTCTTCGGAACGGCAATCCGAAAGCGTTAAGTGGGGGTACCCTCTAGGTCGTGAGGGCCGCGATCTGCGTGCTATCGGCCGGTTTCGTCCTGGCGTTTGCCGGGACTGGCTGCATGGCCGGCTCCGGTAGCGCCAAAGCCGACACGAAGGCGGCCAGCGGCGCGTCGTGCCCCAAGGGGTGGAAGGCGGGCTGGCAGAAGCTCGCCGACAAGGTCAAGGTGCCCGTCTACTGCCCGACCTGGATGCCGGCGCCGCTCGACGGCAAGATCGGCGGCACCTGGGAGGACATCTACTCGATCGGCAGGGACAAGAGCTTCCTCGTCAGCTTCCTCTACCACGAGTCGCAGACCGGGGACGTCCACGTGAACTTCCGCGCCTATCCCGGCCAGACGAAGATCCCACGCTGCCGCGAGATCGAGTTCGTCATGGGCAGGTCGCAGACACGGCATCTGCCCTGCTTTGCGGATCCCAATGGGCGGACGAAGATCGGCTCGATCGACGCGACCTTCTACACCGTGAACCAGGACGCCGACCAGTGGCACGTCCTCTACGCCTGGCGGCACGACGGCACCCTCTACACCGTCAGCCAGCACGTGACGGCGCCGCTCACGTACCGCCAGGTTCGCAAGGACCTCAACCGCGTCCTGCGCGGCCTCGCGCTCGTTCAACCCGCCTGAGATGCGGCTGACAAGACGGGAATTCGTGGGCGGCGCCGCGGCCGCAGCACTCGGGGCAGCCGGGATCTACGAGCTCGTCGACCATGTCACCGGCTCGCCCCACCGGACAGGAGCGGCGCCGCTCCTCGAGGAGCAGCATCACCTGAGCAACCTGGCGGTCGTCGAAGACAACGGCATCGAGGTGGTCGTACCGCCACTCCACAACCAGCTCGTGACCGCCCGCCTTCGCGTGGACGAGAGGCGTGGCCCGCTTCGCAAGGCGCAGGCCGAGCTGCGGGAGGCGTTGCACGGGCTCGAGCAGCGCTACGAGAGCTCCCCTGCGGGTCTCGGCGCCACCGTCGGCTGGGGCCTGCCGTACTTTCGCCGCTACGTTCCGAAGTTCGCGGAAGAGCACATCCCGCTTGACCTGCGGGCCTCGAAGACCCGAGGCCGGTCGACTTCGGCCGTGCTCGACGCGATTCGATTTCCGAGTGACCCGCACGACGTTGTCCTGGAGCAGAACGACGTTGCAATCTTCTTCCGGAGCGACCACCTCGATCACATCGCGGAGGGCTCGAGGGCGCTGCTGAAGGACCTCGACCTCTTCGAGGTGACCAGCATCCGGAAGGGCTTCGCCGGCGGCGGGCGGATTGGCGGCGGGAAGTCACTGCCGCAGGAGATGGCTGTCGCGGCGAACGTCCCCGGCGCCGACCTGATCCCCGAGGGCGCCGAGCTCTTCCTCGGCTTCACCTCGACCCAGAAGGAGGCGCTCGGCCCGCTGCGGATCGCGAACCTGGAGACGCTCGGCTACACGCACGGCGGCTACTTCAGCCACGGCACGTCGATGCACGTCTCGCACATCTTCGAGGACCTCGAGGCCTGGTACCTCAACTTCGACTTCACCGAGCGTGTGACGACGATGTTCAAGCCGCAGCTCTACGTGAAGGAGGGAACCCAGACGGTGAGGCAGTCCCGCCAGGACGTCGCCAGCCAGCGGCTCGTCAAGCGCGACTTCCACCGTCACGGGGCGATCGGCCACTCGACGGCGATCCAGACGAGCTCGCGCCTCAACCACGACGTCGTCGGCGCCGACGGAAACGTTTACCCCAAGGGAACGGCCATCCCGCAGCGCGCCGACTTCAACACCCTCGACAACCCGTTCTTCTGGTCTGCGCAGCCGACGCTCGACAAGCACTCCAGCGACCCCGCGGCCGGGATCCACTTCGTCGTCTTCAACCCGACGAGTGACGACTTCCACCGCAACCGGCTCGCCATGGACGGCGTGCTGCCGGACGGCACGAAGCTCGCTTTCGCGCCGCGCGACCGCGGCCAGGGCTTCAACTCGGTCCTGAAAACGACGCACCGCCAGAACTTCCTCGTCCCGCCTCGCTCGCGCCGAGCCTTCCCGCTCGTCGAGCTCTTGACCTAGGCCTGTTACTAGTGCGAGCGGATCTGTGAGAACCGGATCACGGTGATCGTGTCTTCCGGTGCGACTTCCCGGTTGTAGAGCTGGCCGAGGAACGTCGCCATGTCCTCGGCGCGGCGGATCTCCGGGTTGTCATGCTCGATCTCGCGCGGGGAGAGCTCGGCGAGCGTCTTCACCTCGACCTTGTCGATTACCGCATCGAAAATCCTGTCGCGTGGGCTGTAGCGGGCACCGACGAGCACGGAGACGACCATGCCCTTCCGGTACTTACGCGACTTGTCGCCCAGGCGGATGGTGGCCGTCTTGCGATGGCTCCGCAGCTGGTCCGCGACGATCGGCGAGTAGAAGTTGAGCGCATACATAGGTTCTTCCTCAGCTCCCACGAGGCTGCGAGATCATATTCCGTCACCGCCGAGCGCGGCTAGCGCTTTTTCGGCCATTTCCCGTTCGCCCTTGTACGCGAGCAGCCGAGGCGCTTCCTCGAGCGGAAGCCAGCGCGCCTCATCGACTTCGTGCGCGTGCTCCGGCGGAAGCTCGCCGAGTCGCCCGCGCGAGTAGCGCAGGAGGTAGAAGCTGACGATCTTGAACACGCGCTCGCCGGCCCAGGTGTAGACGTAACGGATGTCGCCGAGCTTCTCGACGAGTCTCGCCTGCACGCCGGTCTCCTCCGCGACCTCGCGCAGAGCTGCCACCTGGGGCGTTTCGTTCGCCCCGACGAGGCCCTTCGGAAGCGCCCAGACGCCTGCCTTCTTGCCCGCCGGCCGGATCGCGGCCACGTGCCAGCGGCCTCGCAGCCGTCGCACGAGCACCCCGCCCGCAGAGAACTCCCGTCTCACCTCACCGTTTGTAACACGTCTGAACCCAGCGCATCCACACTTCTTGCCGGGCCCCTTGATGATGCGGTAAACTGCCCTGTCACTCCGGTGCTTAGAGTGCCAACGAGTGTCACAAAGTCAAAAGAGTAGTAGGAGGGAGGTTTCTATGGATCTGCAGCCGCTCGGAGACCGCCTGATCGTCGAGGTCCTCGAAGAGGAGGAAACGACGACCAGCGGGATCGTGCTGCCGGACACAGCGAAGGAGAAGCCGCAGCGCGGCCGCGTCCTCGCCGTGGGGCCCGGTGGGCGCAACGAGAAGGGCGACATCATCCCGATGGAGCTCGGTGGAGGCGACGAGGTCATCTTTTCCAAGTACGGAGGAACCGAGATCAAGCTCGGCGCCGACGAGGTTCTGATTCTGCGCGAGTCAGACGTGCTCGCGAAGGTTGTGTCCAAGGGTGCCAAGAGCTCGAAGAAAAAAGAGCTCGCGGGCGCCGCCGCTTAATGAAACCCGCGCAGACCCTCGGCCTTCGGCCGAGGCCTGCCCGCTGAAGTTCGAAACGTAAAAAACGGAGGTATTCGATGGCTCATAAAGAGCTGAAGTTCAACGAGGAGGCGCGGCGCTCACTCGAGCGCGGCGTGAACATCCTCGCTGACGCAGTGAAAGTCACACTCGGCCCCAAGGGCCGCTACGTGGTGCTGGACAAGAAGTTCGGCGCCCCTACGATCACGAACGACGGCGTCACCATCGCCCGTGAGATCGAGATCGAGGACGTCTTCGAGAACCAGGGCGCACAGCTCGTCCGCGAAGTCGCGACGGCTACGAACGACGTCGCCGGCGACGGAACGACGACTGCGACGCTGCTCGCTCAGGCGATCGTCCGCGAGGGCCTGAAGAACGTCGCCGCCGGCGCGAATCCGATGGCACTCAGGCGCGGGATCGAGACGGCCGTCGACCAGGTGGTCGAAGACCTGAAAGGCCAGTCGAAGGAGATCTCGGGCAAGGAAGACATCGCCCGGGTCGCCACCATCTCGGCGCGCGAGCGCGAGATCGGCGACGTCATCTCCGACGCGATCGAGAAGGTCGGGAAAGACGGCGTCGTGAATGTCGAGGAGGGCCAGACCTTCGGCCTCGAGCTCGAGTTCACGGAAGGCATGCAGTTCGACAAGGGCTACCTGTCGCCGTACATGATCACCGACGCCGAGCGCATGGAGGCCGTGCTCGAGGAGCCGTACATTCTGGTCGCGAACCAGAAGATCGGCGCCGTGAAGGACCTCCTGCCCGTGCTCGAGCAGGTGATCCAGGCCGGTCGTCCGCTCTTGATCGTTGCCGAGGACGTCGAGGGCGAAGCGCTCGCGACGATCATCGTCAACAAGCTCCGAGGCACCTTCACCGCCGTCGCCGTCAAGGCGCCGGGCTTCGGCGACCGCCGCAAGCGCATGCTCGAGGACATTGCGATCCTCTCGGGCGCCGAGGTGATCACCGAGGAGATGGGCCTCAAGCTGGAGAACACGAAGATCAGCCAGCTCGGCAAGGCCCGCCGTATCGTCGTCGACAAGGACTCGACCACGATCATCGACGGGGCCGGCGAGTCGGACGCGATCAAGGGTCGGATCAAGCAGCTGAAGGCCGAGATCGAGAACACCGACTCCGACTTCGACCGCGAGAAGCTGCAGGAGCGGCTGGCGAAGCTCGCCGGCGGCGTTGCGGTCGTCAAGGTCGGTGCCGCGACCGAGACCGAGATGAAGGAGAAGAAGCACCGCGTCGAGGACGCGTTGCAGGCCACTCGGGCTGCCCTCGAGGAGGGCATCGTCCCGGGCGGCGGCGTCGCGCTTCTGAATGCGGTCGTCGCGATCAAGGCCGACAAGCTCGAAGGTGACGAGCGCACTGGTGCCTCGATCATCGTCCGGGCGCTCCAGGAGCCGGTTCGGCAGCTTGCCGAGAACGCCGGCCTCGAGGGCTCGGTCGTCGTCGACAAGATCCGCTCGGCGCCGAAGGGCGAGGGTCTGAACGTCGAGACGGGCGAGGTCGAGGACCTGGTGAAGGCCGGGATCATCGATCCGACCATGGTCACCCGCTCGGCGCTGCAGAACGCGGCGTCGATCGCGAAGAACATCCTCACGATCGAGGCCATCGTGGCCGAGCCGCCGGAGAAGACCCCAGCAATGGCCGGGATGCCCGGCGGTGGTATGGAGGGCATGATGTAGCGCGTTGGGGCCGCGCTGCGCGCGGCCCCTCGCTTCGTGGGGGAAACCGGGTTTCCCCCACGAGTCCCCTCCTTGGGGTGCACAGAGACGGGCCGGCTTAGCCGGCCCGTCTCTTTTCGTTTTTAGAGAACAAGTCCCGCTTCAGAAAAGACGAAACGGCCCAGGGGGCCGTTTCGTCGAGGGGGGATGGGGAGGTGGGTCGCTGTTTCTATCGACTCGAGAGAATCCGACCCTTATCCCCTTTTCGAGGCACCCGCGTTGCTATGTCGGCGGCCGTCTCGTCGCCGAGCTGGGCGTTCATCTTCTTGCCCGAGCGCCGCTAGAAACCCGAAGGGCGGCCTCCTGGCCGCCCTTCGCGCTACCTGGAGACGGTGCCGTTACGGCGTCGTGTCTCCGTAGATTTCTGGTCGATTCCACCTGCGTGCGGGCAGCGGTCACCGCTCCACGAGGAAGTGGTGTTGCCCTTCTTGTCCGTCGAGCTCAGGAGCACGCGGCACTGGAGGACGTCCGCGTTGCCCTGGTCCGGATCGGGCGTCACCTCGCGTGGATCGGAGCCCGCGACGGTGTTCCGCCAGTCCGTCCAGGTGGTGTAGGCGAAGGTCCCCAGCGAGGTCACCCAGAGGTAGTCGCCCGCGAACGGCACCGCGCGGTTGTCGAACTGCTCGTAGTTCGGGTTCGACGTGTAGTTCGTGACGCGGGTCTTCTGCGTCCACGTGTCGCCCTGGTCGCCCTGGTCGCCCGACTGCGCGCCGAAGACGTCGACCGACTGGGTCGTCGTCCTGTCGGCGCAGTTCCCGATCGGCCGGGTGACCCTGTAGCCGTGTCGAGACGGCTGTCCCACCAGATCGCGTGCAGTACCGCCGTCGGCGGACGCTCTATTGAAAGCCGCTAGAAGGTGTAACGCTCTTCTTTCCAGTAGTCGGCGTCGTTGTGGTACCCGTAGCGCTCCCAGAAGCCCGGCTCGTCCGCGGCGCGTAGCTCCAGGCCTCTCAGCCATTTCGCGCTTTTCCAGAAGTAGCGGCTCGGAACGACGAGACGTAGTGGCCAGCCGTGCTCCGGCATGAGCGGCTCGCCGTCGGCCTCGTAGGCCAGAACGGCGTTCTCGTCCTCGATCGCGGCGAGCGGGACGTTCGAGGTGAACCCCGCCTCCGCTTGGGCGAGGACGAAGCGGGCGCTCGGCTTTGGCTCGACGAGCTTCGCCAGCTCACGCCAATGGACGCCGCGGAAGCTCGTGTCGAAGCGGCTCCAGCGCGTGACGCAATGGATGTCCAACGTGACCTCGACGGCCGGCAGCTCCTGGAACTCGCCCCAGGTCAGGCTGAGCGGTTCCTCGACTTCGCCGCCGACCGTGAAGTCCCACGTCGCGAGGTCGGTCTCCGGCACGGAGCCCGCATGGAGGACGGGCCATTTCTCGGTCAGGTACTGCCCGGGCGGCAGGCGGGCCGGGTTGTAGCCGGCGTCTGCGACCTTCTGCTCGGCTTTGGAGCGGAACACGATGCCTACACTAACGACGGTGGTTACGCGGACTTCCCAGGTCTCCGCTCGTCGCCCGCGCGCCTTTGTGCGGG
>WNGD01006380.1_pt1 | contig 11283 bp, 10 predicted proteins | sample 5400671 | NCBI WGS metagenome assembly WNGD01 (sample SAMN13153369, study PRJNA577476) | soil metagenome | isolation source: 40 cm soil or saprolite under grassland replicate 2 | place: USA:California | collected 2016-06-15
TATCATATTGGCCGGCCAGGCGATAGCATTCGGCGAGAGCCTTCCGCATCTTGGTGCGAAGACTGTCCTTCTGCGGTGGGTGCTTGAGAAGCAGCTCAAAGTGTTTAGCGGCGTTGGGGTAGTCCTCCAAAGCGAAATAGCTCATTGCCAGTAAGGATCTATGCGGGTATGAATCAGGCTTGTTGCGTAGACCGTTTTCAAGGTCTGTCACCGCGTGTCGGATGGTTCTGAGCATAGAGTCATCTCCTCGGATGTTACTGTAATCAGTATCGAGAAGGTGATCGGGGACACGGAGATGAATAAAGACGCCTAGCTAGGGCCAGTTGGATTTTTACATCTGGTTCCCAGAAAAACAAACCGAGGATTGGTCGCCCGAGCAGCTCCGGGAGTAGCTTAGCTTTGTGAAACGTGACCAGGAAATGGAATTGACCTCGCAATAGTTGAATCTCGATCGAATCCGGTAGGCCGAGGTCATAGGCCCGGTCGTATAACCGTCGAGCCAGGTCCCACTCTTGAGCCGCACAGGCATTCACTATTTCCCATTTGATGGAACGCCACTCATTGAGCGCTTCCACCGGGAGCAGCTTCACGATGTAGTCGAAGTATTTTTGGCCCTGCTCGAAGAATTGCCTCACGAAATGGATACCCTGGGAGCAATGGAGGATAGGGTCCTCCCCAACGTAATACGACTCAATGCGGACAACTTCGTGGTAAAAATCAAGTGCCGGGAAGCGGATTGCAACATCGCTCGGATTCCCTGCCAACTCGAACTCAAAGAGGCGACACAGAGCGGCCAACTCGTTATTCTCCGGTGCCCTCTCGTACCACCGGAGATATTCAAGGGCGTCTTCCCTCCAAGGTGGCTCTATTGCTGAATCTCCGATCAGTGGCAAATCATCCAGGGAAGAAAGATTCTCTCTCGACCAATCGATCCAATCCTCGATGTCGCTTTTGAATGTGTCTTCATTCATAACCGTTGCCGCCTAATCTCGTGAGGGCCGAGCTGCGTGCCGACAGCGATAGTCGCAGTAAGAGTCGCTTGGGCTTGTGAGATCCTGCCTGCCGATATAGTCACCTACTCTTGCGGCAGCCACCAGACTTGATTGCTCAATTCGTCTGCGGTATGTCGATTCAGAAAGCTGAGAAGCCGGTCGCGCACATCCCAACGCAGCAAGCGATTGCTGATCTGCGCCTGGGGTATGAGAATGATTCCCGCGTGCTCCCTGCTCTGCGTGCGCCACTCCTCGTGAATGAGATAAAAGTTACTGTTTGGATCGCTGTAGTTGCAGGTGATCACGGCCCTCCGTTGCCGTGCTGCCTCAGCCAGGATCGCGCGGTCATCCTGTTGGACCCCCACTGGCAATGCACGCGCTTCGGCCACATCGTAGCCTTGCGCGCGGATGGCCGCTGAGAACTCCGCCGGGATCATGATGTCGCACAAAAGCTGCGCGAAAAACGTGCCGGCTGAGGCCTCCTGCGCCTTCATGCCGGGATCGTTTCCCTCTTAGACGCGTGCGTCTCGTACAGCTCCCGGCTGCGCTGCAAGTCGCGCTCAATCTCGGCGCGGTGGTTGAGATAGTATTGAATGGCGGCTTCGATCTCAGCCCGCGTGAGGATGTTCAGGTCACGCTCGATCTCCGTCACCCCCCAACCCTCCTTGAAGTAGTTGGCGATTTGCTCGACGGCAATCCGCGTGTTCAGGATCGACGGCAGCCCCGGCGGATCGCCCGCCCGGCGCACGATGAAGGAGTTTTCAGTGAGCAAGTAACCCGCGAGGTGAGCGGCCAAGCGTCGCTCTGCATCCGTAGTCGCGCGCCTCATCGCCAGCGGCGATACTGTGACCCGGCCCCGTTTCGCGGCGACCAATCCGCGCCGCTGCAATTCGCGCCAGACGTCTTTAACTTCTTCCGCGTTTATACCAGTAGCTGCCGCCCAGTCCTCAAATGTGATTCCCTTGTTTGCTTTTCTAGTCATCTCAGTTAGGCTCAAATTGATGCGTGATGATAGTGATTATAACAGTAAAGTTCTTGATTGCGTGTCTCACTGGTTGCAATTAGAAGAAGTGCGGGTCACCCCAGTACATGATTCCATGAGAAATACGGTGCCTGTCGCCGTATAGTCAGCCATTGCGATTGGAGCGGTCCGCGAGACTTCCCCAAAGGAGCGAACGCGCTTGCTCGGTGTCCCTGTCCGTGGGAGTTCGTGACCCCTCATACAAGCCGAGGAACCGGCCGGCACCCTGGTATTCCGGCGACTCCGTCACGACGGCCTCAAGATCATGAACCACCTGCGAGGAAAGCGAACGATGTTGCTGCTCCGCCCGAGCCTCCAGGCGGCGTTTGAGCGAATCCGGCAACCTGATGGTTATCGCAGAGCTCTTGGCCATGTATGCACGTTGCGTCAAATTTGAATGCGCTGTCAAGTGTTCAGACCCCTGGGGGCACGGCAACGGCAAAGTCGTAACCGCGGGCTTTTGAGGCCCCGAAGGCCGTTAGTAAATATTCACTGTCGGGCTGCCCCGCGTCCGTGCAGGCTAAAGCCTGAACTCCATGCCTGCTTCAATCAGGTTCGGAGTTCAGCCTTTAGGCTGCCCGCCGAAGTCGGACCCTTCGGGGCCTCGACACACGGTTGTGACTCTGGAACCGGCGCAGCAGCCTGGAATTTCACTGGCAAGATGCTCCTGACTTTGCCGTAGCCCTGCCCCTGGGGGTGGATCGGGGTCTCACCGCCCGACGATCCATCTTGAGAGATTCCGGCCCTGCCGAGCCTCTGGAGCGCGCGGCCGTCAATGCCAGGCGGTTAGCGGAGGAAATGGGACGCCGCTTTATGTTCTCAGGGCCGGACGAATCGTGGAACTCAACCCACAACCCGCCGGGGCCTCTGTGGTCCGTGAAATGAAACAGGACCCCACAAAGCCTGGCGAGCGTCCTCATACCGCCCAGTCATTCGCTGCGCACGGCCCGTTTGGAGTTCAGGCTTTAGCCTGCCCGCTCCTCAGTGCAGCCTGAAGGCTGAACTCCGAACCTGCGCCCGCCATGATGCAAATTTGACCGATTTGTGAGCTTTGTGCGCACCAAGAAAGCCTGGCGAGGCCGGCACTAACTTCCTTCGTAGCCGGCGAACTCTTTCAGCAGGGTGTTCCCTTTGTATTCCATTTCCTTGTGAATGCCGATCTCGGACGTGTAATACGCGGTGACGGTGCGGCGTTTGAGCTCCGCAAAGAACTTTTCTTCCTCGCTCTTCGGGTGGAACTCGTTCTGAGCCATCCGGCTGAGGACGGCGACTTGCTGCTCGGGCGTCGCTTTCAGGAATGGCTGGCCATGCATCTTCTGGCAGAGGGCATCGACCCGCTTCAGCCCATCCCGCCACACCTTCCTCGGTTGCTCCTCCCAGGACTCGGCCAATCTGCCATCGATGTAGGCCGCCACGCCGGCCGCCCGCGCCCCCGGAGAGTGGTCATCGGTGGGAATGATGCGATCGGTGAGAATCTCGACCATCTCCAGTTCCTCGCGACTGAAGAAGTGTGGCGCTTGTTCCTGGTTCGCGGCAGCCGTGATTTCCAGGCGCGCGAGCGGGGACGCCACGATTGCGCCGGCAGCGATCCCGATCAATTCCCGGCGGGTCAGCTCGCCTTTGCCTGCATCCGCGTGCTCCTTGGGAGCATCCGTGTGCGCCCCTTCGTGAAGGTCAGAATCGTTTGGCATCAGAGGTTTCCTTTCTTGAATTCGCCGGCCAGATAATCGCAGGACCGCCAGCACAGCGCCATGATGGTCCAGGTCGGGTTCTGGCAGGCTGCATTCACGTGGCTGCTGCCGTCGACGACGAACAGATTCTTGACGTCGTGCGACTGCTGGAACTGGCTCAGGACCGACTTCTTCCGATCGGCGCCCATGCGCGCCGTTCCCAGTTCGTGGATCGACCACCCTTCGGTCAGGATCTTGCGATCCACCTCAAGCACTTCAAACCCGGCCGCCTGGAACATCTCCTGGGCGGCATCCGCCATGTCCTCGGCCATCTTCTTCTCGTTGTCGCCGAACTTGTAATGGAAGCGGAGAACGGGGATGCCCCAGCGGTCCTTCTTCTCCGGATCCAGGTCCGCGTAATTCTCGTAGCGCGCGAGCACTTCGCCAAAGCTGCCCATGTGGATAAACGCACCCGCGTTTTCCCGGACCTTTTTCTTGTACTCGGCGCCGAAACCTGGAGTGGAGTATGCGTTTCCCGGGAACATCCCGAGCCCGCTCCCCCCTTCAAATCCGTAACCCCGAAGGAACTTCGGATGGCGCTCCTTGAGGTTCCTGAACCGGGCAACGTAGAACCCGCCGGGCCTTCCATCATCGAGAGTGCGAGGCTTGCCGGCCAGGTCCTTCACGAAGCCCGTCACGCTCGGACCCATGACGTGCTCGCAGAAGTTGTGGCCTACGTGGCCGCTGGAGTTTCCAATGCCGTTCGGATAAAGGCTCGATTTGGAGAGCAGCATGAGCCGCGCCGATTCGAGCGTCGAAGCGGCCAGGAGGACGACCTTGGCCTTCGCCTCGTAAGCCTTGAGGGTTTCCGAGTCGACGAACGCGACGCCGCTGGCCTTTCCGGTGTTCTTGTCTACCAGAACTTCGCGCGCGATGGCATTGGTTCGCAGCGTGAGGTTGCCCGTCTCCATCGCCGGGTAGATCAGTCCCGTCGGCGAGTCGAAGGCCGCATGGATATCACAGCCTCCGGCCCGGCGGCCGCAGGCGCCCCGCCCGTAACACCGGCTGCGAAACTTGTTGTGCTTCAGGCCGTCCGTCGTGACTCCTGCGCGATACGGGGTCAGGACCCGCCCCATCTTTGCGATGCTCTGGCGCAACCTCACTTCCGCGTAGTTCAGCTTGGTCGGACGCTGGAAGAGGCTGTCGGGCAAGTACGGCAAATTTTCGTTCTGGCCTGAGATTCCCAGGTACAGGTCGACCTTGTCGTAGTAGGGGGCGATATCCTTGTACGAAATCGGCCAGTCTTCGCCGAAACCGTCGCGCGACCTGGCCTTGAAATCGTAGTCCGACAGTCGGAGTGCAAGGCGGCCCCAGATGTTCGTCTTGCCTCCCAGGCAACGGGCCCGCACCCATGCGTAATTGGTGCCTGTATACGGATGGTCCTTCTCGTCGATGACGATGTTCTTGCTGTAGTCCGATCCGCGCCAACCCTGCACGTAGGAGTGGACGTGCTTGTAGGAAGCGCCCTCCGCGTAGGGCGGCTTGCGGATCGTGTATTCGTTGAACGAGAGGGCGTGATGGCCAGGCGGCATCTCGCCGCGGCGAGGATGCTCGTACGGCCACTCCATGGATTTCAGTTCGCTATCGATATCCAGCTTTTTCCCGGCTTCGAGCAGCAGCACCTTCATGCCGTGGGAGGTAAGCACGTGCGCCGCCATCCCGCCTGCAGCCCCGGATCCTACAACAATCGCATCGTAGATCGTCTTGAGTTCCACCTCCGGCTTTTCCTGCCGGCCTAGAAATGAGAATTTCATTTTCCAATCCTCCGAACCCGAGCGACTCTCACAGAAGCGGGCCGCGTCATCGCTGCTCTTATGTGTTTTTAAGAGTAGGGGATTGACCGGCCGCACTCAAACAAAAAAATCGGTGACGGCCGAGTGACCCGGAGGGCTCAGGACACCGGCGAACGCAACCTGGCAAAAAACCGTCTCGTAAGGCTGGGGGACCCCGGGAAGAGAAACGACGTCGCAAAGACTTGCCACGAATTTCACGAATTAAACGAACTTAATCCGCAATCCGCTATTAAGCGCCGCCCTTTTTCGTGTAATCCGTGGAATTCGTGGCCAGGTTTTTTCAGTTCGCTTTTCGCTTGCGGCGCCCAATGATAGTATCTCGCGACGGAGAAGGAGGTCATCGCGACAATGAGCGGACAAGCGCCGCTCCCATCGTGTCATTCTATGCAGCGGGACATTGCCCAACCGGACAAAGCGTTCAAGCCGACGCCTGCGGGCTTGATTTGGAGCTTTAGGCCGCCCGGGCGCAGTGCAGCCTGAAAGCTGAGCTTTAAACCTGGAAAGGGCGACCCTGAGTGCTCCATTCAAATCACGTAGGTGAGAGGCAAGGCCCCGAGCTCGCTTCCGCCACATACTCCCGCCTTCTGGAGGCGCGTCGCGCGGGCGCAGCGAGGAAGGAAAGGCTGCACCGAACCATAGGAAACTGCCGGTTGCTCGTCTCTGTGCTCGGAGCGGCAATCGCATGGCTTTCGTTTGCGCGCGAAGTCTTGTCGCCCTGGTGGCTTTCTCTTCCGCTGCTTGCTTTCCTCGCGCTCGTCATCTTCCATTCGCGAGTGATCCGGTCTCGAGAAAGGATGGATCGCGCGGCCGCATTCTATGAGAGAGGTCTTGCGCGCGTGGGCGACCGCTGGGCCGGAACCGGCGAAACCGGCGATCGTTTCGTCGATGCTTCGCATCCCTATGCGGAGGATCTGGATCTTTTCGGGAGAGGGTCGCTTTTCGAGCTCTTATGTACGGCGCGAACTCGCGCAGGGGAGGAGACCCTCGCTTCCTGGCTGCTTGCTCCTGCCGAACCCGGAGAAGTACGCCATCGGCATGGGGCCGTCGAAGATCTCCGCCCCAGGCTGGATTTGCGCGAGGACCTGGCGGTGCTCGGGATCGACGTGCGCGCCGGGGTTCACCCGGAGTCGCTGGCAACCTGGGGATCTGCGCCGCCAACGCTGGACTCTCCCGTCATGCGGACGGCGGCGTGCGCATTGGGCGCGCTGGCCGGCGTTACTCTTTGCATGTGGGCGGGATTTGGACTCGCCCGCGTCTGGTTTCTGGCAGCGCTGACGCTCGAAGTCCTGTTTTTCTTCAAGGTGCGCCCTGCCGTGCGGCGAATCGAACATGCGGTCGAGCCCGCCGGGCGCGATCTCGCATTGCTCTCCGGCGTGTTGGAAAGGCTGGAACGAGAGCTATTCACGTCCCCGCGTCTGAAAGGATTGAGCGCGAAACTTGGGGCCGCAGGACATCCGGCCTCCCGGCAGATCAGCCGCTTGAGGTTCCTGATCGACCTGTTGGACGCGCAAAGGAACCCGTTATTCGCACCCATCGCGTTTGTTCTTCTCTGGTCCACCCAGTTCGCCTTCGCGATCGAAGCATGGCGCAAACGGTCGGGTCCCTTTGTCGCGCGCTGGCTCTCGGCCGTGGGAGAATTCGAAGCTCTGAGCGCTCTGGCAGGTTACGCATACGAGCATCCGAAGGACCCGTTTCCCGAACTGAAGGAAAACGAGCTTTGCTTCAGAGGCGAGGCCCTGGGTCACCCGCTTCTTCCGGAGACAGGTTGCGTGCGGAACGATGTGAGCCTCGGCGACGAGCTCCGGGTGATGATCGTAAGCGGGTCGAATATGTCGGGCAAGAGCACCCTGCTCCGCACCGTGGGAACGAACGCGGTCCTTGCCATGGCGGGAGCGCCTGTAAGGGCCAGCCGGCTTGTTCTGTCGCCGGTTGTCGTGGGGGCATCCATACGGATTCACGACTCATTGCAAAGCGGCAGTTCGCGCTTTTATGCGGAGATCACGCGCCTGCGAAAGCTCGTGGATCTTACCGGGAAAAAGCTGCCGCTGCTCTTCCTCGTCGATGAACTGCTGCATGGGACGAATTCTCACGATCGCAGAATCGGGGCGGAAGCGATTGTGAAGGGTCTTGTCGATCGCGGCGCCCTGGGGCTCGTGACGACGCACGATCTCGCGCTCTCTCACATCGCGGACTCCCTCGCACCCCGCGCCGCGAATGTGCATTTTCAGGATCATATTGAAGACGGCAAGCTCGTCTTCGACTACCGGCTCCATCCGGGCATCGTTCAGAAAAGCAACGCGCTGGAATTGATGCGCTCCATCGGCCTGGAAGTCTGATCCAGGCCGAATTGGAGCAGAATCCTGGTTGGTTGGACGCGTGCGCTCCCGTCGCTGGTTGGTCTCGGGCTGCTGAAAGCGGCGCAGTGGAACTCACCACAAAGACCCAAAGAATCAACGGAAACACAGGCATCCTGTTCACCGCAAAGACACGAAGACGCGAAGAATCGCAAAGGATTTCTTCGCGTCTTCGTGGTGAGATTTTTTTTGGTTGCGGCTCCGCTGCGCGAGGGAATTCGTGGCCAATAAAACCGCCACGAACTCCACGGATTAACACGAATTAAATTCTCCACAGCTTCTGGGTTTCACGGCAGCGTGAACTGACTCCCGCTTCTAATTACACGCGCCGGGAGAATTCTCCGCGCTTTCCGCCCCAAACCATGTTATCCTGCTCGCCCTGAAGCGATGCCTATGATTCTGCGGTTTTCTTTGCCTTGGTCCTCAGTAACGTGCGACCCCTACGAGTCGGCGAGTGACCCCTTCCAAGCGAGAACCTCTCTGATCTCACCCGTTAACACCTTCGGTCGAGCCTTGTGGGACGCTGGTGTTTATGCACCAGGGCTGTCCGTTCAGGCTTGAGGAACACAAGTGAACATTCTCCTTTACAATCCGGACAACGGCGTAACGCGCAATTTCATGCCGCATCTCTGGATGTTTCTTCTCCAATCACTGACTCCGCCCGAGCACAATGTGTTTCTCATCGACGGGAATGCCCAGCCAATGACCGAATCGCTGTTGGCCGAGCTCATCAGGATCAAAGGCATCAAGCTCGTAGGCATCGGTGCGATGACGCGGATGGCGGCGCGCGCATATCGGATGGCCGATGCTGCCCGTGCGGCCGGCGCGCTGGTGGTGATGGGAGGTCCGCACGTAACCGAAGTTCCTGACGAACCGCTAGGACGCGACGGCGGGCCGCGGCACGTCGATGCCGTCGCTTTGGGAGAAGCCGATGCCACCTGGCCGCAGATTGTCGCGGATGCCGCCAATGGCACGCTACGTGAAATCTATTCGCCGGTCGACGCGATGGGCAAGGAGATCAAACCTTCGTTGGCAGACTATCCGGCAATACCTTGGAATCGGATCGATCTGACGCAGTTCGATCTCATCGGAAAACTGCCTTCGTGGATTCGATACGTTCTGAAGCGTGCCGGCATGCGTTGGAAAAGTCTGTATGTGGTTCCGATGGAGTCGGGCCGCGGGTGTCCATACGGGTGTGACTTTTGCACGGTCACCGGTTTCTTCGGCGATTCGATTCGCTTTCGCAGCAACAAGAGCGTGGTCGACGAAATGCTGGTGCTCAAGTCGCGCGCCAGTCGCGAACAAGGAAAGATCGGAGTCTTTTTTATCGACGACAATTTCGCGATCAACGTCAGGCGCACCAAATCCCTGCTGCGAGAAATCATCGCGAGGGACGCGATCTTGCCTTGGGTGGCGCAAATCAGCGTGAATTTGCTGAACGACGAAGAGCTTCTCGATTTGATCGCGGCGAGTGGCGGCCGCTGGGTCTTCATCGGTCTGGAATCGATCGATAAAGAAAACTTGAAGGAGGTCAACAAGGGTTTCAACAAGCCTGCGGACTATGCCGAGGTCTTGAATCGGCTTGCCGCCCGCGGGATTTATGCCATCACTTCCTTCATCTTCGGCATGGATGGCGACCGCCCCGGTGTCGCAAGGCGCACTATCGATGTGATGGAGTCCTGGCCGCCCGGCCTTCCCGTCTTCGGGCTGCTCACACCGTACCCGGCAACTCCGCTGTACGAGCGCCTGCTTCGAGAAGGGCGTCTTACCCGGCCAAAGCACTGGCTGGACTTCCATCCTTTCAGAATGGCTTTCACGCCCAAACACATCGGCATCGAACAGGCGGAGGCTGAGGTTCACGAGGCGTGGAGCCGTTCCTACGACCCGGCGGCATTGACCGCCGCGCTCAAGAAACTGCGGGGCCGGCCATTTCACGAACGAGCTGTCCTGATCTTCACGCGACTGCTGTTTCGCGGCATCTACTTTCCTCAAATGCGGCTGACCCAATGGGCTCGTGTGCTCTTTTCGAACCGCCACAGCATGGTTCAACTGATACGTGAAGCCCTGATCGAAGACAAGGAGCGCCGGAAAAACATGAAACACAGTGGACAGACCGTTCGTAATTGGGGGTTCACGTGGATGAACAACGGCGGCTGGCAACTGCGATTTCGGTCGATGGGCCGAAGCAGACGACAGTGACAGTCGCGGTCGTAATTTCGGGCGCCGTCATCACGGGACGAGACCGGATTTCCTGCCGGCAAGCGGCGGGGATCTGTTGCACAAAACTGAGGTATGAGTTTGACGAGGGTTTATCACGCAGTCCATCCGCGCCGATTCTCCTGACCAGCACGGATATTGCGCAGTAGGGAGAATTGGCGTCGTTTGTAAATCGTTTCTCGATTTGAGGAGTCACAATGAACAAGAAGCTATACGTAGGAAACCTGCCCTTTGAGATGACCGATTCGAAATTGGAAGAGATGTTTAGTGGCGCGGGAAAGGTTGAATCCGCCAGTGTGGTCAGAGACCGCGCCACGGGCCAGGCCCGAGGCTTTGCCTTTGTCGAAATGGCGACTGAGGAGGAGGCGCAAAAGGCCATCTCGATGTTCGACCAGTACCAAATGGATGGACGAACCATCACTGTCAGCGAAGCTCGTCCTCAAAAGGAGCGTCAGGGCGGCGGCGGTGGCGGCGGCCACAGACCGGGAGGGCGTGGTTCGGGCGGGGATCGCTGGTAACTCCCCGCTGGCGGGCGTCAATGATGTTGGGGCGAAAGGAAATTAGCCGGGGGTGAGCGAAGCGAACCCCCGGGTAGAAGAGGAACAACGACACGCACCCCGGCAGGGGTTGCAGGAGCTCCCCGCGCCCCTGCCAGGGCGCATTCGTTTATTGCAACACTCCGGGGGTTCGCTTTCGCTCATCCCCGGCTAAGCTACGGCTAAGCTCCCAGCGCCGGTCCAGGGCGCCCGCCTTATCTGGAAAGAATGCGTGGCCGCATTCATGAAATCATGCACGGGGTGACTCCCACTTCTAATTGCACCCACATATATGAGGACCTTGATATCGTTGTTAGGGTCTCCTGAACCCGGAATCCTGTGTTCTCGGATTCGTGCTGTCTGCGGCAAGCTGTCTCGGGTCCCGGCCGGGTTCTCGACTGCGACGCGGCGATGTCGTTGAGATGATGATATTGCCGTCTTTGTCCTTGCAGTTGTAGATTCGAGAAAATGCCGGTCCGCTGAACGAGACACAGACAAGCAGGACTAAGGGCCCGTCAGGAAATAAGGTGTACATTTTGCTGCTGGCCCCCAGGCCCGCTGGCAAGGCGCGAGCGACGAGCATACCCGGTGCGGTATGTAAGGAGCGAGCAACACCGCCAGCGGGCCTGCGGGCCGCAGC
>WNGD01006381.1_pt1 | contig 11283 bp, 11 predicted proteins | sample 5400671 | NCBI WGS metagenome assembly WNGD01 (sample SAMN13153369, study PRJNA577476) | soil metagenome | isolation source: 40 cm soil or saprolite under grassland replicate 2 | place: USA:California | collected 2016-06-15
TGTCCCGGATGCGGTGCAGCGCGGAGCCATAAGCGCGTTTACGCACGTCTTCGACGCGCTATGCGTAGCGGTGCACCGCTGATCCGGGACCGTCACGGGCCGTAGCGGTCCACGCAAGTCGGGCTTGCCCGACTTGCGCATATTTAAGCGCCGATCTCGGGTAAACCCGAGATCGGTGTCTGCAGCGCACCACCATAGCCCGCGAAGACGGGCGTGAACGCCCTTGAGGTGCTGCGCTGCGCCCGGGACACAAAGGCGTAAGCCTTCACTCGGCGGCCTTCTTCGCCGCCTCGGCGCCCTCGTGGCCAGCGTGGTGATCCTGCTTCTCGCCGATGCGCGCGGCCTTGCCGCGGCGACCGCGCAGGTAATAGAGCTTGGCGCGGCGCACCTTGCCGCGGCGCACGACCTTGATCGAGTCGATCATCGGCGAATAGAGCGGAAAGACGCGCTCCACGCCCTCGCCGTAGGAAATCTTGCGCACGGTGAAATTCTCGTTGAGGCCAGCGCCCGCGCGGCCGATGCAAACGCCCTCATAGGCCTGGATGCGGGCGCGGTCGCCCTCGACCACCTTGACATTGACAAGGACGGTGTCGCCCGGCGCGAAATCCGGGATCTCCTTGCCGGCGGAAAGCTTCGCAATCTGCTCTTTTTCGAGCTCGTGAATCAAATTCATGGGAATTCTCCTGCGGCAGCGCGAATATCCTGAGGCGCGCGCTCTTATCGTTCGTGCGGGTCGGGCGAGCTTCTACGACACCGCCGCTGCTTTGTCACCCGTCCCGTCGGGGCTTCTTGCTGCGCCGTTTAGTGGGCCTTTTCGGCTTGCCGGCGCCGGCCAAATGGGCCGCCCACAGATCCGGGCGGCGCGCGCGGGTGAGCCGCTCGGCCTCGGCGCGGCGCCAGGCCGCGACCTTGGCATGGTCGCCGCAGGTGAGGACGGCGGGGATCGAACGGCCCTCCCAGAGCTGCGGCCTGGTATATTGCGGGTATTCGAGCAGGCCGTCGCTGAAGCTCTCCTCCGCGCCCGAGGCCTCCTTGCCCATGACGCCGGGGAGGAGCCGGACGCAGGCGTCGAGCAGGGCGAAGGCTGCAATCTCCCCACCCGAAAGCACGTAATCGCCGATCGAAACCTCCTCGAAGCCGCGCCCTTCGATCAAGCGCTGGTCGACGCCCTCGAAGCGGCCGCAGAGGATGACGGCGCCGGGCCCGTTGGCGAGCGCTGCGACCCGGCCTTGGGTGAGCGGAACTCCGCGCGCGCTCATCACGAGGCGCGGGCGCGGATCGCCCGCGGGCGCTACCGCGTCCACGGCGCGGGCGAGCACGTCGGGGCGCATCACCATGCCGGGTCCGCCGCCCGCGGGCGTATCGTCGACGGAGCGGTGCTTGTCGGTCGCGTGCGTGCGGATGTCGACGGCTTCGAGCGTCCACAGGCCGGCCGCGAGCGCCTTACCCGCGAGGCTTACGCCGAGCGGCCCCGGAAACATCTCGGGGAAGATGGTGAGAATGGTCGCGCGCCACATGATGCTCGATGTAACAGATTGGCTAAAGCATCTTCGTTTGTGCTTGAAGCACGTTATCGCTGCATACTCGGTGCGCTCCCCTCCCCCTTGTGGGGAGGGGTTGGGGTGGGGGTCGCGCGATTCCTTCGCAGGCGGCGCCATCATTATCTCGCCGCATCACCCCCTCCCCACCCTCCCCCAGCCGGCTGCGGGCTTGCCCGCTTCTGGCAAATTTTTCAGGGACCAAACCCCGGCAGGCCGGGGTTTGGTTGGGGGAGGGAGCAGACCGAGTTCGCCGCTTGCACTGATTCCACTCCATACGAACATGCTCTAGTACTCCGATTCCCTAGCGGCGCCGCGGTTTGCCGGCCCATCTTCAGGCGGCGCCACCACGATACGCCCGCCCGCGATGTCGACGCTGGGCACGAAGGCGGCGGTGAACGGCACCATCATAGTGGTTCCCCCCGCTCGTGGCCGCAGTTCCAGGATATCGCCGGCGCCGAAATCGTGGACCGCCGCCACCATGCCGATCTCGGTGCCGTCGGCGGTCACGGCGCGAAGTCCGATGAGATCGGCGTGGTAGAACTCGTCGGCCGCGGGCGGCGGCAAGCGCTCGCGCGGCACGAACAGCCTGAGATTGGCGAGCCGCTCTGCCGCGCTGCGATCACCGACGCCGCGAAAGCGCGCGACCAAATGACCCTTGGCCGCGCGCAGCGTTTCGATCTCGAAGCTGGCCGAGCCGTCTTCGGTGGTGAGCGGCCCGTAATTGCTCACCGCCATGGGATCGGCGGTGAACGATTTGAGCTTCACCTCGCCAAGAAGGCCGTGTGCCCCGCCGATCTGGGCGACGCAGATGCGCTCGGCCACGTCCGATGATCCGGCGCAACCGCGCGTCAGCTTGCCGGCGCGCCGCCGGCGGCAGCCGCGGATTTGGCCGCTGCCGCAGCCTTGGCGGCTTCCTCGGCCTGCGCTTTGCGCTGCTTGCGCGGAACCGCACGGATCGGATTGTTGCGTTTCTCGCGTTTCATCACGCCCGCCTGGTCGAGGAAGCGCAGCACGCGGTCGGTCGGCAGCGCGCCCTTGGCGAGCCAAGCCTTGACCTTGTCGAGATCGAGCTTGAGGCGCTCGGTCTTATCCTTCGGCAACAGCGGGTTGAAATAACCGAGCCGCTCGATGAAGCGGCCGTCGCGCGGCGAGCGGCTGTCCGCGATCACGATGTGATAGACCGGCCGCTTCTTGGTTCCGGCGCGGGCGAGACGGATTTTCAGGGACATCTGCTCGTTCCTTTCTGGTCGATGCATCTCACCGTCGGCGGATGCGTGAAATGTTCACTTCTTCTTTCCCGATCCCGGCAACCCGCCGAGGCCCGGAGGCTTGCCACCAAGCCCCGGCAACAACGGACCGCCGGAAAATTGCGGCGGCAGACCGGGCATGGTGGGAGGAAGGCCGGGAGCGCCCGGCGCGCTACCCGGCAGTCCGGGCAATCCGCCCGGCATTCTCTGCGCGAGCTTTTGCATCTCTTCCGCGCTCGGCATGCCAGCCCCCAGCCCGAGCATATTGGCGAACCCCGCCATCGGTCCGCGCTTGCCCGAGCCCATCGCCTTCATCACGTCGGCCATGCCGCGGTGCATTTTGAGCATGCGGTTGACGTCCTCGACCCTGGTGCCGGAGCCCGCGGCGATGCGTTTCTTGCGGCTCGCCTTGAGCACGTCGGGGTTCCTGCGCTCCTGCGGCGTCATCGAATCGATGATCGCCACCTGGCGCTTGAGCACGCGTTCGTCGAGGTTCGCCGATGCGAGCTGATTCTTCATTTTCGCGATGCCGGGCAGCATGCCCATCAGCCCGGCCATGCCGCCCATCTGCTGCATCTGCATGAGCTGATCGCGCAAGTCCGCGAGATCGAAGGCGCCCTTGCGCATCTTCTCGGCGACGCGCGCCGCTTTCTCGGCGTCGATCGTCGCCGCCGCCTTCTCGACCAGGGTGATGATGTCGCCCATGCCGAGGATTCGGTCGGCGATGCGCGCGGGATAAAAATCCTCGAGCGCATCCATCTTCTCGCCGGTGCCGATGAGCTTGATCGGCTTGCCCGTCACCGCGCGCATGGAGAGCGCGGCGCCGCCACGGCCGTCGCCGTCGACGCGCGTGAGCACGATCCCGGTCAGGCCGACGCGATCGTTGAAGGCGCGCGCGAGGTTGACCGCATCCTGGCCGGTGAGCGCGTCGGCGACGAGCAGCACCTCGTGCGGATTGGCGGCGCGCTTGACGTCGGCGGCCTCCGCCATCATCGCTTCATCGAGCGTGGTGCGGCCGGCAGTGTCGAGGATGACCGCGTCGTAGCCGCCGAGGCGGCCCGCTTGCAATGCGCGCTGGGCAATCTGCGCCGGCTGCTGGCCCGCGACGATCGGCAACGTGTCGACGTTGACCTGCTGTCCGAGCACGGCCAGCTGTTCCATCGCCGCGGGACGGCGCACGTCGAGCGAGGCCATGAGCACCCTGCGTCGCGCCTGCTCGACGAGGCGCTTGGCGAGCTTGGCGGTGGTGGTGGTCTTGCCCGAGCCCTGCAGGCCGACCATCATGATCGGCACCGGCGGCGGAGCATTGAGATCGATCGGCTCGCCGCGCGTGCCTAGGGTGTCGATCAGCTGGTCGTGAACGATCTTCACCACCATCTGGCCCGGCGTCACCGATTTGATGACCTCGACCCCGACGGCGTGGCTCCTCACCTTTTCGACGAAGGCGCGCGCCACGTCGAGCGCGACGTCGGCTTCGAGCAAGGCGCGCCGCACTTCGCGCAGCGCGGCATCGACGTCCGCCTCGGTGAGCGCGCCGCGGCGCGTCAGGCGATCGAGAATGCCGCCGAGCCTTTCGGAGAGCGAATCGAACATCTAGACCTGCATCCTCCGTTCTCGATGGATGCCCGGGTCAAGCCCGGGCATGACGTGGTCAAGACCTCGCGCGCACGCAAGCGCCGCCCAAACACCTATGGCGCCCGAGGGCGCATTGCGCTGTCGGGCGGTGGCCTCCGGCCTCCTGGGCCGGTCGGCGGGTTGCATTTCGGCTCTTGGCGAGAGCGCGCGGAACCTATGGATGCGGCGGCCCGAAGTCAAGAACGCCGACGAGACGACGAACCACAAAGCAAAGCTTCGCTCACTCCCGCGAAAGCGGCAATCCAGAGCTTAGGGGCTGCGTCCCCGCAGCCGCTTACTCACCGGTCAGTCTTTCGTTACTCTCGATCAACGAAGCCGCAAAGCGGCCGGTCGGCAACGGGAGGATCGCCCATGCAAATCATGCGGGTGCTGTTGATCGCGCTTGGACTGATCAGCGTTTCGGCCGTTCAGACGTGGTCGCAGCCTTCGGCTACGGATTATCCCAACCGTCAGGTCAACCTCATCGTGCCGTTCGCCCCCGGCGGCGGCACCGACATCCTGGGGCGGTTGATCGGCCAAAAGCTTTCCGACCGCTTCGGCAAGGCGTTCGTGGTCGAGAACCGCCCCGGCGCCGGCACGGTGACCGCCGCGGTCCAAGTCGCAAAAAGCGCGCCCGATGGCTACACCATCATGATGGCGACCAGCGGGACCATGGCGATGAATACGACGCTCTACAAGAAACTGCCCTACGATCCGGGAAAGGATCTCGTCCTGGTCGCGCTCGTTTGCAACGTGCCCTTCGTGCTCGTGGTCAACCCGGCGCTGCCGGTCAACTCCGTCGCCGATCTCGTCAAGCTCGCGAAGGAGCAGCCGCTGAGCTACGGTTCGGGCGGCGCCGGCGCCTTCCATCACCTCATGGGCGAGTTGCTCAAAACCACGCTCGGCATCCCGATGACCCATGTGCCGTACAAGGGAACGCTGCCCGCACTCAATGACGTCATTGCCGGTCACATTCAATTGATGTTCAGCGATCTCGCGCCGGCTTATCCGCTGATCCAGGCGGGCAAGCTGCGCGCGCTCGGCGTGACGACCGCGCAGCGCGCCGCCGCGGCGCCGGACATCCCGCCGCTCGCCGACGTCGGCGTCCCAGGCTTCGACTGGGCGGCCTGGCAGTCGGTCGCGGCGCCGGGCGGCACGCCAACGGAGATCATCGCCAAGCTCAACGGCGCGGTGAACGCGGCGATCGCCGAGCCCGAGGTCGAAAAGCAACTTGTCGGCCTTCAGTTCATTCCGGTCGGGAGAGGCTCGCCCGAGGAGCTTGACCGCTTCGTCAAGTCGGAAACCGTGCGCTGGGCCAAAGTCCTGCAACAGGCCGGAGTGGCGGGGTCGGAGTGACGGGGTGCAACGGCGCAGGCCTCTCCCCGGCCTCATGCTGAGGAGCATCGCAGCGTGAGACAGGCGCATGCCCTTCCGCACAGATGGCGACGCTGCGATGCGTCTCGAAGCATGAGGCGTTCACGCGCCCTTAAGGACGCGCTATAGGGCGCCCATCATCCTTCGAGACGCGCGCGCGCACGGGACGTGCATGGCATCTGCACCTTTACAGCGCGCTCCTCAGGATGAGGGCGGTCCGAAACCGTGCAGGTTGCGAACGCAGCTGGCTTAATTCCCCGGCATCACGCGCTTTGCCACCGGCGTCCATTTGGCGATCTCGCTCGCTACGAACGCCGTGAACTCGTCCGAGGTCATGGCGCGCGTCTCGACGGCGTCACGGTCGAGGCGTTTGCGCACGTCGGGCAGCTCCAACATCTGGGCCACTGCCGCGTTGAGGCGCTGCGTGATATCGTTCGGCAAGCCCGCCGGCCCTGACAACGCGAACCACGTCACCGCCGTGAGGTCGTCGTAGCCCAGATCCTTGAACGTCGGCAGATCGGGAAACTCGGCGAGCCGCGCGCGCGCCGTGACCGCGATCGGGATGACCTTCCCGGCGCGGATTTGCGCCAGCGCCGAGGTCCAGGTCATGGTGCCGACGTTCACGTTGCCGCTGATGAGGTCCATCATCGCCTGCGCGCCGCCTTTGGTCATGATCTGCTGCAGCTTGATGCCGGCCTTCTGCGCAAAGACTTCCGCCACCAGATGTCCGAGCGTGCCGACGCCGGGCGAGACGTAATTGATCGCCGCCCCGCGCCGTCCCAACGCCACCAGCTCCGCAAGCGAATGCACGTTGAGCGCGGGGTTCACCACCAAGACGTTGGGCGGGCCGCCGATATAGGCGATGTGGCTGAAGTCCCTGATCGGATCAAAGCCGGGATTGGGGCTGACCGCCGGCGCGATCACGTTGTAGGCGATGCTCGACGTCGTGAGCGTGTAGCCGTCGGGCGCTGCTTGCGCGGCGGCCGCCATCCCGATCAAGCCGCCGGCGCCCGCCCGGTTCTCCACGAAGCAGCGCTCATGGAACGCCTCGCTGAAGTGATCGCAGAGGAGGCGGCCGAACATGTCGGCCGCGCCGCCGGGCGTCGAGGGCGCGATGATGCGCACCGGCCGCATCGGCCAGTCGGCGGCGCATGTCGCGTCGGTCGAGCCACAAATGACGGCGAAGACGAGCGCGGCGGCAAGACGGCTCACGACAAGACGGCTCACGACAAGACGGCTCATGGCGTGCTCATGCGGATGCATGATGCGGGCTTTGCCATGCGCCCGCAAGCGGCGGCCGATATGACGAGGCAGGTCCGTTGCGGGGACTTGCGATTTCCGCTTAGGTACCGGCGCCGATGTTTCGCCGCATCGGCGTTGGTCGGAGATCGCGCATGGACGCGGATTTGCTGACGGAAGGAGATGACACGATCGAGCTCAAAGGCTCGTCCATCATCGCCGCGATCAAAGCGAGCGGCATCGAGTTCATCCTTTCGGTGCCCGATATCGTGACCAGCGGCGGACTGCTGCGGCCCATTTCGCGCGATCCGGCATTCAAGCTCATCCGCGTCTGCAAGGAGGACGAATGCATCGGCATCGCGTCCGGCCTCTCCTATTGCGACAAACGCGCCCTGACGCTCATCCAATACACGGGCTTTCTCGACTCCATCAACGCCATCCGCGGCGTCGCGGTCGAGTATCGCCAGCCCATCTGCATGATGATCGGCCTGCTCGGACACGATCCCTCGACCACCCCGCGCAATTCGCCGCGCTACGGCGTGCGCATCATCGAGCCGATCCTCGACACCATGGGCATCCCGCATCACCTGATCAATGAAGAGGCCGACGTCGCGAAAATCCGTCCCGCGATCGAGGATGCCTACACGACATCGCATCCGGTTGCGCTCCTGATCGGCCGCAGGCCTTCCGCGTCATGATGAAGCGAGACGAGTGCTTTCGCGCGCTCGCGCGGCACGTGACCGACGAGATCGTGGTCGCGACCTACAGTTCCGCCGTCGATTGGCTCGAACTGGGCGAGCGCGCGCTCAATTACTTTTCCGTGGGAGCGATGGGGCTCGATTCCTCGCACGCGCTCGGACTGGCGCTCGGTCGGCCGGACAAGCGCATCATCTGTCTGCAGGGCGACGGCAGTCTGCTGATGAACCTCGGATGCCTGGTGACCATCGCCGCGGCGGCGCCGAGGAACCTCGTCCATATGGTCGTGCAGAACGGAACCTACGAGGCGAACGGCTCCCATCCGATCCCGAACACCAAGGTCGAGTTCGCCGCCATGGCGCGCGCGGCCGGCTATGCGTACGTGCACGAGTTTTCGGAACTGGCCAATTTCGAGCAGCAGGCCGCGCACGTCCTCAAGCAGCACGGCCCAGTGTTCGCGACGCTCCATGTGGAGCGATCGAAACCGCTCACCTACGACTATCCAAACCTCTACGATCCGGCGCGGCGCGCGGCGCTCAAAGCGGCGCTGCGGGCGTCGTAGATCGCCGTCCCCTCAGTGGCTCCCTGTAAACAACAGGGAAAAATACAGGCCGGAGCGCAGATCACCCCGTATTTACGGGCTTTCTTCGAGCCCGGATCGGCAAATAACAGGACGATAACAGGAGAAAAACAGAAAAAGCGGCGCGTCAGTCATTTTTTGCGAGCGGATCACGCAGCGCGCGATAAGAAAGCCCGCAGCGGTGTCCCGCCCGGGCCATCATGCGCAGTTTTGGTGAATACGCTTTTGTGAAAGATTCTCGTTACGCGAGTCAACAAAAATCTTCGGGTGGTGCACGCAGGCGCCGCGGAGCAGAGATTTTCCGCGCGCAAGGATCGCTTGAGCGCTTGTGTTAGCGCCACATACGCGGTGCGCTCCCCTCCCCCTTGTGGGGAGGGGTTGGGGGTGGGGGTAGTGCGATTCTTTGCAGTGGTGCCATCATCATCTCGCCGCATCACCCCCCTCCCCACCCCTCCCCCAGCCGGCTGCGGGCTTGCCCGCTTCCGGCAAATTTTGAGTGACCAAACCCCGGCAGGCCGGGGTTTGGTTGGGGGGAGGGAGCAGACCGAGTTCGCCGCTCGCGCTGATTCCTCATCACACGAACGCGCTCTAATTCGCCGCCGCAACCTGGCTTGCCCCCTCCGGCACCACCAGGCGATATCCGACCCCGAGCTCGGTCAAGAGTATCCGCGGCTGGGTCGGATCGACCTCGATCTTCTGCCGAAGCTTGCGCACAAAGATGCGCAGATAATGCGTGTCGTGCAGATGGGGCGAGCCCCAGACTTCCTTGAGCAGGAACTGGTGGGTGACGACGTTGCCGGCGTGCTGGGCCAACAGCTGCAGCAGCCGATATTCCTTCGGGGTGAGCATCACGCGCGCGCCGTTGATGGTCACGATCCGCGCGGCAAGGTCGATCGCGAGCGGTCCGACCTTGACCACCGGCTCGCCGGTCGAGACGCGCACGTGCCGGCGCATGGCGGCGTGCGCCCGCGCCAGAAGCTCCGCCATGCCGAACGGCTTGACCACGTAATCGTCGGCGCCGCTCTCGAGCAGGCGCACCTTCTCCGCCTCGTTGGAGCGCACCGACAGCACGATGAGCGGAACGCTCGACCAGGCCCGCAGGCGCTCGAGCACCTCGGCTCCGTCCATGTCCGGCAATCCGAGATCGAGGATCACGAGGTCGGGCGGCTTGAGCGTCGCCCAGCGCAGCGCATCGGCGCCGGTCTCGGCGTCCTGCACGGAAAAGCCGTCGAGCTCGAGCCCGGCCCGCAGAAAGCGGCGGATCTGCACTTCGTCGTCGACGACGAGGACAACGGGATTGGCTTCATTCATCGGGACCGACCTCGGGTTGGCTCGCGGGCGTTGCAAAGGGCAGAAGGATCGACACCGTGGTGCCTTGATCGGCGCCCGCGCTCGCAGCCTCGATCTTGCCGCCGTTGGCGGTGACGAAGGCCTTCGCGATCCACAGGCCGAGACCCGAGCCCGAGGTCGTGGCCGCGTGGCGGGCGCCGCGGAAAAATCGCTCGCCGAGCTGCGCGTTCTCCTGCGCCGTCAGCCCGACGCCCTCGTCATGGACCGAAAGCACGACGTCGCGGCCGTTGCGCTTGGCGGCGACGGTGATCGGCGAGCCCGGGGGCGAATATTTCGCCGCGTTGTCGACGATTTGTCCGAATGCCTGCTCGACCAGCACGGGGTCGACATAGATGAACGGCAGGTTCGAATCCACGTCGAGCGAAAGGCTGTGGCCCGAGAGCCGCCGACGCCGGCGCTCGAGCGCGGAATTGACGATGTCCTGCGGCTCGATCCATTCCTGCCGCGGCCTGATCTGTTCCCGGCTGATGCGGGTCGCATCGAGGAGATTCTGGATGTCGTTGTTGAGGCGATCCGCCTCGTCGCGCACGACGCCGGCGAGCGACGTGAGCCGCTCGTCCTTGGCGATCACCGCGGACTTGCTCAGCACCGTCGCGGCGCCGAGAATGGAGGCGAGCGGCGTGCGCAATTCGTGGGAGACCGAGCCGATCAGCGCCTCGCGCAGCAACTCGGTCTCGGACCGCATTTTCGCGTCGTTGAGCGCGCGCGCGACGTCGAGGCGCTCGAGCGTGGCCGCGGCATCGGAGAGCACGTCGTCGACGCGCTTGCGCACCTCCTCGATCGCACCCAACGGCACGCTCCCGAGATCGATGGCGATGACGCCGAAGTCGGCGTTTTTCTGCGAGACGCGGCGAATGAGCCAGATGTCGCCGGCGCCGTCGTCCACGGTGGTCGCAAGCGTGCGGCCGGCTTGAATCTCCGCAATCGCGGCATGCACGCGCTGCGACAATGCGCTCTGCTCGGACTTGGCGTCGCGATCGCCGCCGGCGCCGGTTCCGAACAACACCGCCTTGCGCTGAACGAGACTGGCCAGATGCTCCTCGATGGCGAGGTAGATGTCCGCGGCCGATGACGCCCCCGCCAGCCGGCGCGAAAAGGCGTAGAGATCACCCATTTCTTTTTCACTTTTGCGAGCGATCTCGGTTTGCTTCTTCATGGAATTTGCAAGGTGGCTCGTTACCCCGGCGACCACCATGAACAACACCAGATTGAGGATTTCGTTCGGCCGCGCGAGGTAGAAGCTGTAGTACGGCGAAAAGAAGAAATATCCCGACCAGAGCACGCCCGCGACCGCAGCGACCAGCGCCGGGATCAGGCCGAGGTGCCAGCCCGCGAGCAGCACCGGGAGCAGATAGATGACCGAGCCGCGGCGCACCTCCAGCGATTGGGTCAGCGCATAGACCACGACCGTGGTCACGGCCACCATCAGCAGGGCGATGGCGCTGCCGCGCAATTCGCGTCGAACCGCATCCATTCCAACCACGGATCGTCCTCCTGCGCCGGCGACGGCGCGGCGGGATGACCCGAAGATAGTACTCCCGCCCCGGGCGGTCATCCCTCACCCATCTTGCTGGTTAAGGGGCCTGCGCCTGAGGAATGGGCGGTCCGACGGCCAAGCAGGTCTTATATGCGCCGTTTATGC
>WNGD01006679.1_pt1 | contig 11283 bp, 10 predicted proteins | sample 5400671 | NCBI WGS metagenome assembly WNGD01 (sample SAMN13153369, study PRJNA577476) | soil metagenome | isolation source: 40 cm soil or saprolite under grassland replicate 2 | place: USA:California | collected 2016-06-15
GCCCCCCAGAGCTCCGCGGCCACGGGCGTCACGGGATACAAAGGGTTCTTTTACCATTTCCTCGACATGAGCACGGGGCAGCGCTTCGGCACGGTCGAGCTGTCCACGATCGACACCGCGCTCCTGCTCGCGGGGGTGCTCACCTGCCAATCGTACTTCACGAGCGTCTCGGACTCCGTCGAGACCACGATCCGCAGGCTCGCTGACTCGATCTACCGTCGCGCTGACTGGCAGTGGGCCGAGAACCACCCACCTGCGATCACGCTCGGCTGGACTCCGGAGAACGGGTTCATGCCGTACGACTGGCGTGGCTACAACGAGGCGATGCTCGTGTACATCCTGGCGTTCGGCTCGCCGACGCACCCGGCCGATTCCACCGGCTGGGCGGCGTGGACCTCCACCTACCAGTGGGGCACGTTCCAAGGCCAGACCTACCTCGTTCGGCCACCAGTACTCGCACGTGTGGGTGGACTTCCGGGGCATCGAGGACGTCTACATGGCCGCCCACGGGATCGATTACTTCGAGAACTCGCGCCGCGCGACGTATGCGCAGCGCTCCTACGCGATCGGCAACCCGGGGGCGTGGCGGGGCTACGGTGACCGGACGTGGGGCCTCACCGCCTCGGACGGCCCCGCCAACGACACGCTGTTCCTCAGCGGGCGAAAGCGCGGGTTTCACACCTACTGGGCCCGGGGCGCATCGTTCACCGACCTGGAAGACGACGGCACGATCGCGCCCACCGCCGCGGGGGGATCCATCCCGTTCGCCCCGGAGATCGCGCTCCCCGCGCTGTGGGCGATGCGCGACAAATACGGCGCGAACCTGTTCTCGACTTACGGGTTCCTCGACGCCTTCAATCCCACGTTCACCGCAGTAGGCGCGCAGCAGGCGGGGCGCGTTGACCCCCAGCTCGGGTGGTTCGACACCGATTACCTCGGGATCGACGAGGGCCCGATCCTCGCGATGGCCGAGAATTACCGCACGGGACTGATCTGGCGACTGTTGCGCGGCAACCCGTACATCGTGCGCGGGCTGTGCCGGGCGGGGTTCAGCGGCGGATGGCTGGCCACCAAGTGTCCGTGACATGTCGCGACTGAAGTCGCGGCTCGGCACTGCCCGTGAACGGGCGTTGCCGCCGTCGCCGCTTCAGCGGCAGTGCCGAGTCGCGGCCTTGGCCGCGGCCCTGAGCGCGGCGGCGGCAGGTTGCCGCCCCGCCGCGAGCGGCGTGGTGCTCGAGTTCTGGGGGCTGGGACGGGAAGGCGAGGTCGTCGCCGAGCTGATGCCACAGTTCGAGCGCGACAACCCGGGCATCCGCGTGCGGGTGCAGCAGATCCCCTGGACGGCGGCGCACGAGAAGCTGCTCACGGCGTACGTCGGCGACGCGACGCCGGACGTGGCGCAGCTCGGGAACACCTGGGTCCCCGAGTTCGTCGCCGTGGACGCCCTGGAGCGGCTCGATTCCCTGGTCGCCGCGTCGGCCGCGGTTCACGCCGCGGACTACTTCCCCGGGATCTGGAGCACCAACGTCCTCGCCGGTGGCGTGTACGGCATCCCGTGGTACGTGGACACGCGCCTCTTGTTCTACCGCACAGACCTCCTGGCGCGCGCCGGGTTCGCGGCGCCGCCGACCACGTGGAACGACTGGCTCGCGGCGATGCGGTCGCTCAAGGCGCAGGGCGGCCGGGACCGCTATGCGATCTTCCTGCCCACCAATGAGTGGCCGCCGCCCGTGATCCTCGGCCTGCAGGCGGGCTCACCGATCCTCAAGGACGGCGCCCGCTACGGCGCGTTCCGCGAGCCGCCGTTCCGCCGCGCGTTCGATTTCTACCTGCGCCTGTACCGCGCCGGGCTCGCCCCGACGCTGGGGAGCAACGACGTCGGGAACATCTATCAGGAGTTCGCGCGCGGCACATTCGCGATGTGGATCACGGGGCCGTGGAACATCGGGGAGTTCCGCCGCCGCACGCCGCCCGACTTCCAGGACAAATGGGGGACGGCGCCGCTCCCCGGGCCGGAGGGCGCGGCGTCGGGGGTGTCGCTCGCGGGCGGCTCGAGCCTCGTGGTGTTCCACGCGTCACCGCAGCGCGCCGCCGCGTGGAAGCTGGTCGAGTTCCTGTCGCGCCCGGAGCAGCAGGTGCGGTTCTACCGGCTGAGCGGGGACCTGCCGGCGCGGATGGAAGCATGGCGGGACCCGTCGCTCGCCGGCGACGCGGCGGCGCGCGCCTTCTGGGAGCAGCTGCAGCGGGTGGTGCCGACGCCGCAGGTCCCCGAGTGGGAGCTGATCGCTACCCGGGTGTTCGACTACGGCGAGCAGGCGATCCGGGGCGGGGTGCCCGCGGACACGGCGCTCGCCCGGCTCGACGGCGAGGTGGACCGCATCCTCGAGCGGCGCCGCTGGCTGCTCGCGCGTCGCGCCGCGCCGTGACGGTCGAGCGGGCCGGCGCGCGGGCCGCCTGGCTGTTTCTCGCGCCGGCGCTCGCCGTGATCGGGGTGTTCTTCTTCGTGCCTGTGGTCGCGTCGCTCGCGCTGAGCTTCACCGACTTCGACCTGTACGCCATCGCGGACCCGCGCAACGCGCGCTTCGTCGGGCTCCACAACTACGCCGCGCTGCTCCACACGCCGGTGTTCTGGACGGCCCTGCGGAACACCGTGTACTTCGTCGCGGTCGGCGCCCCGCTGTCGGTGCTGGTGTCGCTCGCCACCGCGCTGCTCGTGAACGCCAGGCTGGTGCGCTTCCGAGCCTTCTTCCGCGCCGCCTACTTCGCGCCGTTCGTGACGACCCTCGTCGCCGTGGCGATCGTGTGGCGCTATTTGTACCAGCCGCGCTACGGGCTGCTGAACGCCGTGCTCGGCACGGTCGGCCTCGGTCCGATCGACTGGCTGGGGGATCCGCGCTGGGCGATGCCCGCCATCATCCTGCTCGCCGTGTGGAAGAACTTCGGCTACAGCATGCTCATCTTCATCGCCGGGCTGCAGCGCATCCCCGGCGAGCTGTACGAGGCGGCCGAGCTGGACGGCGCGGGGGCGTGGGCGCGGTTCCACTACGTCACCCTCCCCCTGCTCGCGCCCACGTTTCTCTTCGTGGGGATCATCACGGCGATCGGCTACTTCCAGCTGTTCGCGGAGCCGTACGTGATGACGCAGGGCGGCCCCCTGAAGAGCACGCTGAGCATGGTGCTATACATGTACGAGGAGGGCTTCCGCTGGTGGCGGCTCGGCTCGGCCGCGGCGGTCGCCGTCGTGCTGTTCGTCATCATCCTGGGCTGCACGCTGCTGCAGCTGCGCGTGCAACGCGAAGCGCCGCCATGAGGCGCCAGGTCGAACGGGCCCTGCTCTACGCGGCGCTCGGGCTCGGCGCCGTCGCCGCGCTCATCCCGCTCGTCTGGATGGTGTCGGCCTCGCTCATGCCCACGGGCCAGGCCACGACCTACCCGCCGCGCTTCTTCCCGCGCGGGATCACCTTCGAGCACTACGCCGCCCTGTTCACGCGCCTCTCGCTGGGGCGCTACTTCCTCAACAGCACGCTCGTCGCCGTGTCGGCCACGCTCGTGTCGCTGCTGTTGAACTCCATGGCGGGCTACGCGCTCGCGAAGCTCAAGTTCGGCGGGCGCGAGCGGCTGTTCCGCCTGCTCGTCGCGGGGCTCGTCGTGCCCAGCCAGGTGACGATGCTCCCGCTGTTCCTGCTGCTGCGGGCGATGGGGCTCGTCAACACGTACCTGGGCGCGATCGTGCCGGCGATGGCGACCATCTTCGGCATCTTCCTGATCCGCCAGTACGCGCTCTCGATCCCCGACGATCTGCTCGACGCCGGCCGGCTCGACGGCGCGGGCGAGTTCCGCCTCTACTGGTCGGTCGTGCTGCCGGCGCTCCGCCCCATCCTCGCGACGCTCGCCATCTTCACGTTTCTGTCGACGTGGAACGACTTCCTCTGGCCCCTCGTCGTCCTCACCGACGACGCCAAGTACACGCTCCCGGTCGCGCTCGCCGGACTGGTGGGCGAGCACGTGCAGGACACGGAGCTCATGATGGCGGGCTCGGTGCTGACGGTGCTGCCGGTGTTGTTATTGTTCGTGCTGCTGCAGCGCTACTACATCGAGGGCATCATGGCGGGGAGCACCAAAGGATGACGCCGAAGCGGGTCGCGGTGCTGACGAGCGGGGGCGACGCGCCCGGGATGAACGCGGCGATCCGGGCCGTGGTGCGGAGCGGCGTGGCTCGGGGGCTCGAGGTCGTGGGCGTGCGGCAGGGGTACTCGGGCCTGATCGACGGCCAGATCCAGCCGCTCGGCACGCGCGACGTCGCGGGCATCCTGCAACTCGGCGGCACGCTGCTGGGGAGCGCGCGCGCCCCCGAGTTCCAGACGCCGGAGGGTCGCGATCGCGCGCTGCGGGGCCTGGGCCAGCATCACGTGGACGGCGTGGTCGTGATCGGCGGCAACGGGTCGCTCACGGGCGCGCACGCGCTCGCGGGCACCGGGTTCCCCGTCGTGGGCGTCGCCTCGACGATCGACAACGACGTGAACGGTGCCGACATCACGATCGGTGTGGACACCGCACTCAACATCGCGCTCGAAGCGATCGACCGGCTCAAGACCACGGCGTCCTCGCACCAGCGCGCCTTCCTGGTCGAGGTGATGGGACGGAACTGCGGCTATCTCGCCCTGGCGGCGGGCGTCGCGGGGGGCGCCGAGGTGGTGGTCATCCCCGAAGTGGAGATGAGTCCCGATGCGATGGCGGACGAGTTGCACGCGGCCTACACGCGCGGCAAGCGTCACGCGATCGTCGTCGTGGCGGAGGGCGCCCGCTGGGACGCGCTCGCGTTGGCGCAGCACTTCGAGAAGCACCGCGCGCGGATCGGGTTCGAGCTGCGGGTGACGACCCTCGGGCACGTGCAGCGCGGCGGCGCGCCCGGGGCGTTCGACCGGCTGCTGGCGACGCGGCTCGGCGCCGCCGCGGTGGAGCGCCTGGCGGACGGGGAATCGGGGACATTCATGGCGCTGGCGCGCGGCGCCGTCGCACCGCTGCCGCTCCAGCAGGTGCTGACGCCCAAGCCACCGCCCGACCGCGAGCTGATCAGGCTGGCGCAGCTGATGGCGCGCTGAACAGGACGGCGCCGCGGGAGCGCACCACGTCGGCGTAGAACCGCGCGCTCGCCTTCGGGGTACGCCGCTGCGTCGCGAAGTCCACGTGCACGATCCCGAACCGCTTCGAGTAGCCGTGGCTCCATTCGTAGTTGTCGAGCAGCGACCAGGCGAAGTAGCCGCGCAGGTTCACTCCCCGGCGCAGCGCCTCGAGCGCGGCGGCGAGATGGCCGCGGTAGTATTCGACCCGCCGCGGGTCGTCCAGCCGGCCGTCCACGGGCGGCTCGTCGGCGAACGCCGCGCCGTTCTCCGTCACGTAGAGCGGCAGATCGCCGCACCGCTCGCGCACCCACAAGAGCGTCTCCGTGAGACCGGCGGGATACACCTCCCAGTCGGTCTCCGTGTACCAGGGGTGCGGCTGCCGCACGGAGCTGGCGCGCAGCGGCAGCGCCTGCGGATCGGAGCGCGTCACGCCGCGCGTGTAGTAGTTGATGCCCAGGAAATCGATCGGCTGGCGGATCAGCCGGAGGTCCGCAGCGGTGACGTCGGGCCACGCCTCACCGAAGATCTCGGCGAGCTCGGTAGGGTACGCGCCGCGCACGACCGGCTCGAGGTATTGGCGGTTCATGTAGGCGTCGGCCCGGCGCGTGGCGGCGAGGTCCTCGGGCGAGTCGGAGGCGGGGTGCTTGGGCTCGAGGTTCAGCACCAGGCCGATCTGCCCCCCGTGCTTCCCGTCGGCCCGGTAGGCTTGGACCGCGGCCCCGTGGGCGCGCAACAGGTTGTGGCTCACCCGCGGAGCCTCGAACAGGTTGCGGTGGCCGGGCGCCAGCCCCCCCGTCAGATAGCCGCCGTCGGCCACGACCCACGGCTCGTTCAGGGTGGCCCACAGCGCCACCCGGTCGTCGAACGCCCGGACGGCGACGCGCGTGTAGTCGGCGAACCAGTGGGCGCTGTCGGGATTGAGCCAGCCGCCGAGATCGTCCAGCGCGGCGGGGAGATCCCAGTGATACAGCGTGACCACCGGCCGCAGGCCGTGCTCCAGCAGGGCGTCGATGAGGCGGTCGTAGAAGGCCAGCCCGCGAGGGTTGACCGTGCCCTTCCCGGCCGGCAGAATGCGGCTCCAGGAGATGCTGAAGCGATAGGCGTTGAGGCCGAGCTGGCGCAGCAGCGCGACGTCGTCCGCGAACCGCCGGTAGTGGTCGCACGCCACGTCGCCGGTCTCGCCGTTCGCGGTGCGGCCGGGGGTGTGCGAGAAGCGGTGCCAGATGCTCGGCCCTGCGCCGTCGGCGAGGGGCGAGCCTTCGATCTGGTAGGCCGAGGTGGCCGCGCCCCAGAGGAAGTCGGCGGGAAACCGGGTCGTCTCACTCATCCGAGTCGTGATGCCGCATGGCCAGTGTGACCCTCGTGCAAGTCCGCAAAATATATCAGGAGGGCCCCCGCACCCGGGTGGCCGTGGACGGGGTGGACCTCGCGGTGGCCGACGGCGAGTTCGTGGTGCTCGTCGGGCCGTCGGGGTGTGGCAAGAGCACCACGCTGCGGATGATCGCGGGGCTCGAGTCCATCTCGACGGGCACCGTGCGGATCGGCGACCGGGTGGTGAACGAGGTGCCCGCCCGGGATCGCAACATCGCGATGGTGTTTCAGAATTACGCGCTGTACCCGCACATGACCGTGTTCGAGAACATGGGGTTCGGCTTGAAGCTCAGGGGGCTCGCGCCGCCGGAGATCGACGCGCGGGTGCGCGAGGCGGCGGCGCTGCTGGGCATCTCCGGCCTGCTCGAGCGGCGGCCGCGGCACCTCTCGGGCGGCGAGCAGCAGCGGGTGGCGCTGGGGCGCGCCCTGGTCCGCAAGCCCGACGTGTTTCTGTTCGACGAGCCGCTCTCGAACCTGGACGCCAAGCTGCGCGTGCAGATGCGGCGCGAGATCTCGCGGCTGCACCGCGAGCTCCGCGCCACGATGCTGTACGTGACGCACGACCAAGCCGAGGCGATGACGCTGGGCGACCGCATCGTCGTGCTGAATGGGGGCGCGGTCCAGCAGATCGACACGCCGCTCGCGACCTACCGCCGGCCGCGCAACACCTTCGTCGCGGGCTTCATCGGCAGCCCGGCCATGAACCTGGTGCCGGGCGCGGTCGTGCACGCGGGGGGGGCGGGGGGGGCGGGGGGGGCACTCGAGTTCCGCGCAGAGGGCGACGTGTTCTCGCTCGGGCTCCCGCCCGCGTGGCAGCGCGCGCTCGGCAACGCGGAGGGTCGCCCGGTGATCCTGGGAATCCGTCCTGAGGACCTGCGTCCTGCGGCGGCGGACCGCACGGGCGTGCGCGTGCGCCTCGATCTGGTGGAGCCGCTGGGCCAGGAGCTGTTGGTGTGCGCGCGCGCCGGAAGCCACGAGGTGACGGCACGGCTCGCGCCGGGGCTGCGCCTCGCGCCCGGCGAGGACATGACCCTCACCTTCGATCCCGCGGCCCTGCATTTCTTCGATCCCGAGACGCGGGACCGGATTGAGGTGGGAGGAGGGTCCTGATGCCGCCCCCGCCCCCGCCCGCGCGCGCCCGCTTCATTGCCGCCGCGTTCGATCGCGGCCAGATCCCGACCATCGCCTGTTTCAACCAGGCGAGCGGCGCCCTGGGCGTGGACTTCGACCGGCTTATCGCCGCGCTCCAGACCTTCGTGGACGACTACTTCGTGCCGGTGTGGGGGACGCCCGCGAAGCTCCTCAAGACCCGGACGTTCCGGAAAGGCGCGTGGGCGCTCGCGTTCCTCGACACGGCGGACGTGGCGAACGCGCTCGGTTATCACGACCTCACCCCCGACGGCCTGCCGCTTTCCAAGGTGTTCGTCAAGAGCACGCTCGCGGCGGGTCAGAAGGTGAGCGTGACGGCGTGCCACGAGCTCGCCGAGATGCTGGTGGATCCGGCGATCAATCTCTGCTCGACCGGTCCCAAGAATCTATTCTACGCCTACGAGACGGCCGACGCGGTGGAGGAGGTGGAGTTCTCGATCAACGGCATCGCGATGAGCGACTTCGTGTACCCCGCGTGGTTCGAGGGCTTTCGCAAGCCCGGGTCGGCGCAGTTCGACTATGCGAAGAAGGTGCGGCGGCCGTTCCAGATCCTCGCCGGCGGCTACATGAGCGTCTTCAAGAACGGACGCTGGACGCAGATCTTCGGGTCCCGCGCCAAGGCGCGTCGCTTCGGCCGGGAAGATCGCCGCGGGCACCGCAGCACGTATCGCGGGCGCACGCGCCGCATGCGGCGGTCCCGGCCCTGAGCACCGCCGCGACGCTCAAGAGGCGCACTCTGCTACCGCTCCGAGTCCGTGCTTCTTGAGTAGCGCCCGCCACCGCGGATCGTCGGCAAGGCGCCGGTAGACAGGAGAGCGCACCGTGCCGAGCATCCAGGCGGCAGCGCTCCGCTGCTCCAGCGCCTGTTCCAGGAGCGCGAACGCCCGGCTGTCCTCCCCGAGTCTCCAGTAGATGATCGCCGGGTACGCAGGTCCCGCATCGCGCCCTTCCAGCTCCGCGAGCAACTGTCGGGCGGCGTCCGCGCGACCGGCCTGCGCGTAGGTCGATCCCAAGATGCTCACAAGGAACGGGCTCCGGGCCGAGTACGTTACGGCCTGTTCCAGCGCGGTGATGGCCGCCGCGAACTCCCCGCGTTCGGCGCGCACCCCAACCGAGCGACCAGTAGCTGCCGGGAAATGTGGGCTCGAGCTCGACGGCACGCTCCGCGGCCTCGAGCGCCTCGTCCGACGAACCGGCAAACGAGAACGTGAGGCCTGTCAACGCGGTGACCAGGGGGGACAGCGGCTCGAGCCGCTGCGCCTGCCGGGCGAGCTCGAGCGCGTCCGCGCGGCGCCCCAGCGCCGCCAACAGCATCGCGAGCCACACGTACGGCTGCGCCCACCGGGGACTCAGCTCGATGGCCCGCCGGAACTCCCGTTCCGCGCGCTCCAGATTCCATCCGAAATTCCATTCGTACAGGCCCACCGAGTAATGGGCCTCGCCCAGGCGGTCGTCGAGGGCGAGCGCCCGCTCCGCCGCGTCACGGATCCGTCCCTGGACCGTCGTGGATGGCATGTACCCGTACATACCCATGATGCTGTACGTGTCGGCCAGGCCGGCATACGGCGCGGCGAAGTCGGGGTCCGCGGTGATGGCCCGCTCGAAGTAGTCGATCGCCTTGTGCAGGCCCTCGCCGCGCCGCGCCCAGAAGTAGCGCCCCTTGAGGTACAGGTCGTACGCCTGCAGGTTGCCCGTGCCCGGCCGAACGAGCGGCGCTTCGGGCTGGGCCAGGGTGACGCGCAGCCGGTCCGCGATCGCCCGGGCGATCTCATCCTGCACGGCGAAGACATCGTCCATCTCCCGATCGTAGCGCTCCGACCACAGCTGATAGCCATCCGCCGCGTTGACGAGCTGGGCGGTGACGCGCAGCCGATCGCCGGCCCGCCGCACGCCCCCCTCGAGCAGGGTGCGCACGCCGAGCCGCTCAGCGATCACCCGGAGGTCTTCGCGCTTGCCCTTGAACGCGAACGACGACGTCCGGGCCGCCACGTGGAGGCTCCCGAGCCGCGCCAGCGCGTTGATGACTTCCTCCGTGATGCCGTCGCTGAAGTACTCGTTCTCCGGGTCGGGACTGAGATTCGTGAAGGGCAGGACGGCGATGGACTGCTCGGCGGGCGCGGGCCGCGCAGCTGCTGCGCCCGAGGGGGGGGACGCCAGGGCCGCGGCGAAGTCGGCGGCCGTCGTGAACCGGTCAGCCGGTACCCGCGCCAATGCCTTGGTGATCGCCTGTTCGATCCCCGGCGGGACGTCCCGCAGCGTGCGGAGATGCGGCACCGGCTCGCTGAACCGCTTCGCGATGATCGCTTGCGCGGTGGGACCGGTGTAGGGCGGCTCGCCCGCTAGCATCTCATACAGCACACATCCGAGGCTGTAGATGTCGCTCCGGCCGTCCACCCGAGCATCGCCCGCCGCTTGCTCCGGGCTCATGTAGCTCGGGGTGCCGAGCGTGACTCCCGCCTGGGTGAGCCCCTCCTCCCCAGCCGCCGTGAGCGCGCGCGCGATCCCGAAGTCCGCCACCACCGCCTGGCGATCCTGGAACAGGATGTTCTCGGGCTTGATGTCCCGATGGACCACGTTATGCCGGTGGGCGTAGTCCAGCGCGCCCGCCACTTCCCGGCCGATCCGCAGCGTGTCCTCGAGCGGCAGCTGCGGCTCGCGCTCGAGCCGGGCCCGCAGCGATTCGCCCTCCACGTATGGCATGACGTAGTACAGCAGGCCGTCCCCTTCTCCCGAGTCGAGCAACGGCAGGATGTGCGGATGGGCCAGCTGGGCGGCGAGCGCGATCTCCCGCAGGAACCGCTCGGCGCCGAGCGTCGCGGCGAGCTCGGGGCGCAGCACCTTGAGGGCCACGGGCCGGTAGTGGCGCAGGTCCTGGGCGAGGAACACGTGCGCCATGCCCCCGCGGCCGAGCTCGCGCTCGATCGTGTAGCGCCCGGCGAGGGCGGCAGGCAGACGGGCAAGCAGGTCGGCCACGGCGGTCTGGGAGTGTCCCATCATAGACACGCGGATCGGGCGCGGCCAGAGGTGGCCGCCCCACGCTCTTGCGGGACGCCTTTTGCTCGATGTCCTCACGCGACGTATTATGCTCGACGTATCTCGAACTCACGCGACCGTGGCGGAACTGGTAGACGCGCAGGACTTAGGATCCTGTGGGGCAACCCGTGGGGGTTCGAGTCCCTCCGGTCGCATCGCCGGACGAGCGGCACCCGACGGAGTCATCAGAGGAGTGATCCATGCCTCTCGTGCGAATCTCCTTCTTAAGGGGCCGGCCTGAAGGATTCGGCAAGCAGGTCGGCGCCGTCGTGTATCGCGCGATGGTCGACACGATCAATGTTCCGCCCCGGGATAACTTCCAAGTGATCACGGAGCACGACGCCGACACCCTGAGCTATGATCCCGAATATCTGAACGTTCACCGCACGGACGGTGTCATCTTCGTCCAGATCACGCTCAACGAAGGGCGCAGCGTCGAGGCAAAGAAGGCGTTGTACGCAACGGTCGCGCAACGCCTGCACCAGGAACTCGGCGTTCGCCCGGAAGACGTGCTCGTGAATCTCGTGGAGGTGAAGCAGGAGAACTGGTCGTTCGGGAACGGGATCGCCCAGTACGCAGAGCGGTAGAGCGCACTTTCCGTCGGATT
>WNGD01010610.1_pt1 | contig 11282 bp, 8 predicted proteins | sample 5400671 | NCBI WGS metagenome assembly WNGD01 (sample SAMN13153369, study PRJNA577476) | soil metagenome | isolation source: 40 cm soil or saprolite under grassland replicate 2 | place: USA:California | collected 2016-06-15
CGGCGCTGGCGGCGATGGTCGCGCTCACCGGCGCCCTCCACGAGGACGGCCTGGCTGACACCGCCGATGGCCTGTGGGGCGGCCATGACCCCGAGCAGCGGGTCGCGATCATGCGCGACAGCCGTATCGGCACCTACGGAGTCGTCGCGCTGCTCACCGTGGTCGGGCTTCGGGTGAGCCTGCTGCTGCCGCTCGGGCTGGTGCCGTTCGCCCGGGCGGTCGCCTGCGGGCAGGTGCTTGGCCGGGCCTCGACCCTGCTGCTGGTTCGCCTGCTGCCGGTTGCGGCTCCGGTCGCCGCTGGGCCGGAGCGGGGACGGGGACGCCTTGGCGCGGCGGTGATCGGGCCGCTGAGCGGGCTGGGCGTGCTCGCCGCGGTGGTGGTGGCCGCCGGCACGCTGCTGGTCGCGGCGGGGCGCTGGGCGCCGCTGCCGCTGGCTGGCGCGCTGGCGGCCAGCCTGCTCTGCGTCGGGCTGTTCCGACGCCGGCTTGGGGGCCTCACCGGCGACACGCTGGGGGCGGCCACGCAGCTCGCCGATCTCGCGGCGGTCGCGGCCGTCGTCGCGCTCCACCGCGCCGCCCTGCTCTAGCCATAGCTCGGCTGGTCGCTCCCCTGCCCTGCGGACCGCTCGGGGGCACAGAGGGCGCAGGGCAGGGGAGACGGGTAGCCCGGGTCAGGCGGACTTGGCGAAGACGAGGTCAAGCTCCATCGTGCCGTGGTCCTGGACGGTGACGAAGCCGGTGAAGTTGGGCGGCTGGATCTGGAAGTCGGCGAACTGGATCGGGATGTTGCCGACCACCTCGATGGTCGAGCCGCTGAACTTGCCCTGCAGCGGGACCTGGACGGGCTTGGTGACGCCGTGGAGGGTCAGGTTGCCGGTGGCGGTGGCCGACACCACCTTGCCGGTGGCGACAGCGCCGAGCTTGATCGGCGAGGTGAGCTTGAAAGTGGCGGTCGGGAAGTTGGCGGTCTCCAGGCCGCGCATCCGGATGGCGTTGTCGCGGCGGTCGCGGTCGCTCTTGAGCTGGCTCAGGTCGGCCGAGATGGTGACGGCGGAGATGGTGGTGCCGGTGACCGCCATCGTGCCGGTGACCGCCGGGGTGCGGCCGACCGCGTCGCTGGGCGCGGGCAGCTCGGCGAGCTTCTCCCGCACGCGGTAGCCGGCGAAGGTCCTGCCGGTCTGGATCTTCCAGGTGCCGGTCAGGCTGCTGGCGGAGCTGCCGCTGCCGGAGCCGGAGTCGCTGAGGCCGGTCGATCCCGACCCGCTGCCGTTGCTGTCGCTCAGGGTCACTGGCTTGGGGGCGCCAGAGTTGTTCCACACGAACGCGGCGACCACGCCGGCGATGGCGACCACCGCCACGGCGCCGACGATGACCATGACCCGTGCTCTGCGTGACATACGACCTCCAGAGTGTCTGCCGCCGGGTCCTGCGAGCGAGGTGAGCGCGGTACGTCTGTCCGGGGCTCCTCGCGATGCTGAGCCGGCGAGCTTGGCGTTTGCTGGGGGCAAGCTGTGACCCCGCTGAGGATCTCCTGGGGGGAACGCTCGAGATCCGGCGAGGCCCAACAAGCCCAACAATACGGCACAACGGCGCCGAGCTTGGGGCTCCCTGTGAGCAAGCTGTGGGCCAGCTGAGCATTCCCGGTGACGGTGGCCTGGCAGGGCTCCTGGCGACGCGGCGGCTACGGCGCGCCGAGCACCCCGGCGGAGGTCACCGCGCCGTCGGTCACGTTCCAGCTGCCCAGGATCTGGTGGTAGGTACCGTCGGCGAAGCTCTGCTCCAGGGCGGTGCGGACCACCTCGCGGAGTTGGCCGGCGTCCTTGCGGACGCCGATGCCGAAGGGGCCGGGGTCGATCTGGTTGCCGACCACGGCGAAGTCGCGGCCGGCCGCGGAGACCTTGGCGTTGTAGGCGGCGACCGGGAAGTCGACCAGAGCGGCGGCGGCCTGCCGGTGCTTGACCTGGAGGAGGACCTGGCTGCCGCTGGGCAGCGAGCGGACGGTGAGCTGCTTCTTGCCGCAGAGGCCCTTCTGGGTGTTGGCCAGTTCCTCCTGCGTGGTGCCTGCCTGCACGGCGACGGTCTTGCCGCAGAGGTCTTGGAGGGAGTGGACGCCGCCGGCCGCTGCCCTGCGGACCACGATCGAGGTGCCCGCTTTGAAATACTCCACGAAGGAGATGAGTTTCGCCCGGTCGGCAGTCGCCGACATCCCAGAGATGATCACGTCGATATGACCAGCTCTGAGAGAATTGATAAGGTTATCGAACGGCACGCTGACGAAGGTGAACCGGACCCCGAGCTTACGGCCCAGCGCGTTGGCGAGATCAGGGTCGATTCCCTGCACCTGAGGCGCCGGCTCGCCGGCTGGGCGGTCCAGGACGTCGGGGGCAAGCGCGTTGTAGAACTCCAGCGGCGCGTAGGAGATGTCGGCGCCGACGCGGATCTCGCGGGTGGCGCGGATGCTGGCGGGCAGCTCCCGCCCCAGCGTGGTGAGGCCGCCGCTGATGGGCTGGTCAGCGACGCTGGGCGAGCGCTTGTGCCCGCCGCAACCGGCGACCGCCAGTGCGACGGCGACGGCGAGGACGGCGCAGCGCAGCGACGATTGACGGAAGGCGAGGGGACGCGTCTTCATGGTGGCTTGCACCCTACCGCGCGCAAGCCGCTTTGGCCAATTTCAAGAATTATATTCTACACATACGCCCGCTTTGCCCATGGGTTTATTACCATTCGGTGCGTTTCGGAATACCTTGCGGGATGCCACCGAGTGGTCGCAGAATACGTGCGCACAAGCTCGGTTTGATACCGGCTCCCCCATTGACCCCCAATAACCATATGACACCGACACTGGTGACACCGACACTGGCAGCGCGCCCGCCGTCGTAAGGCGGCCCGGCGGTCCCCCAGGAGATGCGACGTGCTGGACAGGCTCTCGATCCGATCGAAAATCGCGGTGATCCTCCTCCTGCCGGTCCTTGGCTTGGGGGTGCTCGCCTGGCTGCGGGTCGACTCGAGCGTGGCGACCAGCCGCCAAGCCGCCCGGGTGACCCGCCTGACTGAGTTCGCGCTGCGCGGCACCGCGCTGGTCGACGCGTTGCAGACCGAGCGCGGGCTCTCCAACCGCTACCTGCTCGGCGGCGGCGTCGGGGTCGACGCCCGGGCGCTGGCGACGGCAACCAGCTGAACGGGATCGCGGGGCTGCGGGGCGACATCGACAACCGGTCGCTGTCCCCCTCCGGAGCGCTCGACTTCTACGGCAGCACCATCGCGGACCTGGTGGACACCAACAGCGAGATCGCCACCGGGATCACCGACCGGGAGCTGGCACAGCGGGTCGGCGCCTTCGTGAGCATCTCGCGCATCAAGGAGCTGATCGCACCCGAGCGGGACCTGGTGCTTGGCGTGCTCGCCCGGGGCGCGTTCGCGCCAGGCGACTACCAGACGTTCACCTCCCGGCTGTCCACCCGTGACGTGGTGCTGGCGGAGTTCCAGTCGTCCGCCACCGACGCGCAGCGCAACCGGTTCGTCACCACGCTCGTCGGGCCGGAGGTGCAGCGCGCCAAAGAGCTGCAGACCAGCGTGCTGGACTCGGGCGGCAGCGGCAAGCTGCCGGACGTCGACGCGACCGAGTGGTGGTCGGTGACCAGCACCGAGCTGGGCCTGCTGCACCAGGTCGAGCAGGGGTTCGGCAACGACGCGGTGGCCCGCAGCCAGGCGATCGAGTCCTCCGCCCGTGCCGGTGCGCTGCGGGACAGTGGCGCCGTCGCAGTGGTGCTGGCGCTGGCGATCGGCCTGTCGCTGCTGGTCGCCCGCTCGATGCTCGGGCCGCTGCGGCTGCTCAAGGCGACCGCCGTGGAGGTCGCCCGTGAGCGCCTGCCCAGCGTGGTCGACAAGCTGGCGCACTCGACCAGCCAGGACCGCGTCGACCTGTCCGCCGAGCTGAAACCCCTCCAGGTCCGCTCCCGGGACGAGATCGGCGAGGTCGCTGAGGCGTTCAACGCGGTCCACCAGGTCGCCGTCGAGGTCGCCAGCGAGCAGGCGGCGCTGCGCCTGTCGATCGGCGACATGTTCCTGAACATGGCGCGCCGCTCGCAGAACCTGATCGACCGGCAGCTGGAGCTGATGGACGAGCTGGAGCAGGACGCCGACGTTGAGACGCTGGAGAACCTCTTCCGGCTCGACCACCTGGCGACCCGCATGCGCCGCAACGCCGAGAACCTGATCGTGCTCTCCGGCGCCGAGCCGCCGCGCCGCTGGGCCGAGCCGATCGCGCTGACCGACGTGCTGCGCGGCGCGATCGCCGAGGTCGAGGACTACCAGCGGGTCGACATGCTGCCGGTCGAGGAGGTCGGCGTGCCCGGCCATGCCGTGGCCGACGTGATCCACCTGCTCGCCGAGCTGGTCGAGAACGCCACCTCCTTCTCGCCACCGGGCACCACTGTCCAGGTCGCCGCCCAGCCGGTCGCCAACGGCCATGTGATCGAGATCGAGGACCGCGGCCTCGGCATGAGCGACAAGGAGCTGATCGACGCCAACCAGCGGCTCGCGCACCCGCCGGCGATCGACTCGGCGGTGTCGCGCCGCCTCGGCCTGTTCGTGGTCGGGCGGCTGGCGCAGCGCTACGGCGTCAAGGTCCAGCTGCGCCACTCCTACTTCGGCGGGATCACCGCGCTGGTGCTGCTGCCAAGGGGCCTGACGATCGCGCTGGAGCCGCAGTCGGCGATGTCGGTGACCATCCAGGGTCCCGGCCCCGGCGTCCCCTCCGGCCACCCGGAGCTGGCCGCCCCTGCCGCCATGCCGGCCCCGGCGCCCCAGCCGCAGCAGCGGCCGCCACTCCAGCCCCAGCCGGCGCTCGCGCGCGGGCACGGGCAGGCGGCTGGCCCGACGGGCGCGGGGAACGGTGGCGAGGACCGGCTGCCGATCTTCGAGCAGGCCCGCTCGGACTGGTTCGACGGCGGCAGCGACCTCGCCCAGACCTACCTGCCGCTGCGCCGCCACGGCCACACCGCCCAGCCGGCAGCTCGACCCTCGCCGCACGAGACAACCCAGCCGATACCCCGCCCACAACCGCAGCCGCAGCCGCAGCCCCAGCCGGTCCCGCAGCCACAGGGGCAGCCGCAGCCGGGACCCCTCCCGCGGGGAGCGCCGCTGCCGCGGCGGAACCACCCCCAGCCAGCATCCCCGCCGCCCGCTCCAGCCGCGGCGCCGGCGCCCACCGCACCGGCCCCGGCCGCCCCGGCCCCGGCCGCACCGGTCGCGACGATGACCAGCGGTGGGCTGCCCCGGCGGGTCCCGCGCACCAACCTGGCGGCGGGGTTCACGACCCAGTGGGCGACCGGTGGTCCGCCGCCGCCCGCGATCCCCGCCTCGCGCTCCCCCGAGGAGACCCGCAGGCTGCTGACCAGCTACCGTGCTGGCCTGGAGCAGGGCAGACTCGAAGGCAGGCGCGTGGGCGGCGATGCCAATGGCGGCGATGCCAACGGCGACCCCACCACCGCCAACGGCAGCGACACGAGCACGAGGAACGGTGGTGACGACACCCGGCAAGGGTGAGCATGGAGCAACAACCCGGGCAACGGCACGACAGCGGACGCGGGCGAGACCCGGGCCGGGTGGTTCGCCCCTACGCGATCACCCGAGGCCGCATCCGCCGCGTCCACGGTGAGCTGGAACTGGAACTGGAAGCGCTGGTCACCACCACCTCCCGGGGGATCTCCGCCACCCGCCTGCCGAACGAGCAGCGCTCCATCGTGCTGCTGTGCCGCGACCTGCTGTCGATCGCGGAGGTGGCCGCGCGGCTGCGGCTCCCGGTCGAGGTGATCCGCACCCTGGTCGAGGACATGGCCGACGACGGCCTGGTGGAGCTGCACCGCCCCTCCCACCATGACGACCGGCCGGACCTGGCCCTGCTGGAGCGGGTCCTCTACGGCCTCCAGCACCTGCCTACCCCGGCCAGCTGACCGGCGCCGCGCCAAGCCAAGCTTGACTTGAGTCGGCGGCACGGCAGCTCCGCGGTCCTGGTCACGCGGCGGGGTTCGTCAGGTGCCCAAAATGCCTGAGCACCTCTTTCTGGATGGGGCTGCTGGAACGAGTGGGAAAGTCAGCCGGAGCCCTGGACAGGGAGTTTCGCCGGACTAAGATAGTGATCGTTATCTCTCACTCTCCCGATCGGTGCCACGCCCCGATCCCTCCCCCAGGAGCAGAACGGCTTGCCCGCGATCCTGCTCGGTTTGAGCGCCAGCGTGTGCTGGGGAACCGCCGACTTCTTCGGCGGCCTCCAGTCCCGCCGCCTGTCCGCGCTGGCGGTGGCGCTGTGGAGCCAGCTGGTCGGCGGCAGCGTGCTGCTGGCCGCCCTGCTGCTGATCACCGACAACCGCCCCCTCCATCCCGCCGCGGTCGCCTTCGGCGCGGCCGGTGGGCTCTGCGGCGGCCTCGCGCTGCTGCTGTTCTACCGGGCCTTGGCCGAGGGTGCCATGTCGATCGTCGCGCCGATCTCCGCCTGTGGCGCGATCGTCCCGCTGGCGGTCGCCTCCCTCGGCGGCACCCTGCCGAGCCCGCGCGCCATCGCCGGCATCGGCGCCACCCTGGTCGGCGTGCTGCTCGCCTGCCGCTCCAGGGACGACGAGCAGCACCCGAGCGGCCGGCCCGCGCTGGTGGTGGCCCTCTCGCTGGGTGCGGCGCTCGGCTTCGGCCTCTACTACGTGATGCTCAACGCGGGCGCCGCGACCGGCAGCTCGCCGCTGCGGGTGATCGCCGGCGGCCGGGCCGCGCTGCTGGTGGTGCTCGCCATGGTGACGCTGCTCAGCCGTGAGCGCGCCCCCTGGCCCGGCCGGGACCTGCCCGGGCTGGCGGTGATCGGCGTGGTCGACACCCTCGCCAACGGGCTGTTCACGATCGCCTGCGCCCGCGGCAACCTCGGCGTGGTCGGCGTCCTCGGGTCGATGTATCCGGTGGCCACCGTGATGCTCGCCCGCTTCGTGCTGGCCGAGCGCCTCTCCCGGCTGCAGCGCGCCGGGGTCACCCTCTCACTGCTCGGCGTCGCCCTGGTCGCCGTCGGCTGACCCGTCGGCTGACCCGCTGGCTGACCCGCTGGCTACTCCGGCTGTGCTCCCGCCGTCGCTGCCATGCGGGCCCAGCCGTCTTCGATCAGCTCACGGAGGCTGGTGTAGCGGGGCTGCCAGCCGAGCGTGGCGCGGGCGTGGCCGCTGTCGAGCTGGAGGGTCTGAGGCTCCGGCTGGGCAGGGCGGCGGATGACCGGGAGGGGGCGGCCGGTGACGGCCTCGACGGTGGCGACCAGGTCGGTGATGGTGGCGGCGATGCCGCTGCCGATGTTGAAGACCTGGTGCTCGCCGGGGCGGGCGGCGTCGAGCGCGAGCAGGTAGGCGTCGGCGACGTCGGCGACATGGGTGTACTCGCGGACGGCGGAGCCGTCGCCGTTGACGGCGAGGACCGGTTCCAGGCCGGCGGCGACCGCGAGGGCCTTGGGGAGGAGGCGGCTGCGGTCGTCGTCGGGGCGGCAGCCGTCGGGTCCGCTGCCGGTGATCACCAGGGTCCGGAGGGTGACGGCAGCGAGGCGGCCGGTGGCCGTCTGGGCGGCGATCAGCTGCTCGGCGGCGAGCTTGGAGGCGGCGTAGGGGGTGGTCGGCGCGACCGGGGCGTCCTCGCGCAAGGGGACACCTCGGGTGGCGTCATAGACCGCGCCCGCCGAGGCGAAGACCAGGCGTGGGGGCTGGCCGGTCCGCTCTGGAAGGGACTCAAGCTCCAGCGCGCGCAGCAGGTGGAGGGTGCCGGCCAGGTTGGTCTCGAAGTAGCCGAGCGGGTCGCTCAGGGATTCGCGGACCCGTACCCGGGCCGCGAGGTGGCAGACGCCCTCCGGCTGGAAGGTGGCGACCAGCTCCCCGAGCCTGGCGGCGTCGCGGAGGTCGCCGGTGAGGGTGGTGACGCCAGGCCGTGGGGCCCCGCCGTGGCCAGAGCCGAGGCCGTGGCCCGCGGGGCGGGTGAGGCTGGCGACCTCATGCCCGGCATCGCGGAGGCGGAGCGCCACCACCCCGCCGACGTACCCTGCTCCCCCGGTGACCAGCACCCGCACGCGAACGCCCCTCCAGTTGCTTGCTCCGCTCTCTCACGGCACCCTCATTCGCCGTATGGTCCCGCTGCTCAGGCTACGCCGCGCAGGCCGGGCCGATACCCCCGTTGCGTGTTGCCGCCACGTGCCGTTCCGCCCGATCCTTCTCATTGGTCGCGGCTCTGCCAGCTTCTGCTGCCATGAGCCACCAATCGTGTTATTCACGCGGGCTGCCCAAACGGGGACACAACAGGGGGGCAGTGCCACTGTGAGGGGGAGGCCCCAGATGGTCAAGTTCCCGAGGCACGCCGCGCGTTGGCTTGTGCTGGTTGCCGTGGCGGCGCCGATCGTGGCGTATACATGGGTGGCATCGGCGACGCCGACGGTCCTCTACGTCGACGGCAGTAATCCGAGCTGCACCGACAGCGGCTCCGGGACCCAGTCGGTCCCCTACTGCACCATTACCAAGGGCGCCTCGGTCGCCACCGCCGGCCAGACCGTCCAGGTGGCCGCGGGCACCTACCCGCAGCTCGCCACCGTGGGCCACTCCGGCACGGCCGGCTCCCCGATCGTGCTGACGCCGGCACCCGGCGCCACCGTGACGGTCACCGGCCAGGCCGACGCCTTCAAGGTGTCGAGCAAGAGCTACGTCACCATCCAGGGCTTCACCGTCACCAACACCACCAGCTACGGCATCTACGTCAGCGGCTCCTCCAACGTGGTGGTCAGCGGCAACATCGTCAGCGACACCGCCGCCGCGGGGATCTACGTCACCAGCTCCTCCTCCAGCGTGACGGTCGACGGCAACACCGTCAGCGGCAGCGCCACCTACGGGATCTACGACAACGGCTCGCCGAGTTCGACCATCAGCAACAACACGGTGAGCGGCAGCACCAGCTACGGGATCCAGGCGGCCAGCACCTCCGGGGTCACCATCAGCGGCAACAACGTCAGCGACAGCGGCCAGCAGGTGTCGGGCTCGACCAAGTACGGCATCAAGCTGACCGCGATGACCGGCTCGCTGGTGTCGGGCAACGTCTCCCACGACAACTCCGAGGCTGGCGTCTTCCTGGACGCGACCACCAACGGCGTCGAGGTGACTGGCAACCAGACCTACGGCAACGCCCGCGGGTATGCCCGCGCGGCCCCCGGGATCGACGTGCGCGGCTACTCGAACACCGTCGACCGGAACGTCAGCCACGACAACGAGGACACCGGCCTGCAGTTCTACAGCGGCTCCCACGACAACCTGGTGGTCGACAACCTCACCTATGACAACGGCGACCACGGCATCGACGATCTGGGGTCCACCGGCCAACGGATCATCTCCAACACCGTCTACAACAACGTCGCGGCCGGCATCAACGTGGAGGGCTCCTCGACCGGCGCGACGATCGAGGACAACATCAGCGTCGACAACGGCATCAACTCGCCGCGCACCAAGAGCAACATCCGCGTCGACTCGAACTCGACCAGCGGCACCACGGTCAACTACAACCTCGTCTACCTGAGCGTCTCCGGGCAGGTCCAGTACGTGTGGGGCTCCACCAGCTACACCTCGCTGTCGGCCTTCCAGTCGGCCACCGGGCAGGAGTCGAATGGCATCTCACAGAATCCCCAGTGGGTGTCCTACGGGTCCAACTTCCACCTGACCTCCAGCTCGCCCGCGATCGACTCGGCCGACTCCGGCGTGAGCGGCGAGACCAGCACCGACCTGGAGGGCAACTCCCGGGTGGACGTCGCCGGGGTGCCGAACACCGGCAGCGGGCCGCGGGACTACGACGACCGGGGCGCATACGAGTACCAGCCATGACGCCGGGTGTGACGCGACGCCGTTACGCTGGAACCTGAGGGTCAACGGAAGGGTCAACGTTTTTTGGGAGTTGGAGGAACGGGTTGAACATCGCCCTGATCGTGCTCGATGCCGTGCGCGCCGACCATGTCTCCTGCTACGGGTATGAGCGGCCGACCACGCCGAACCTGGACGCGTTCGCCGCCGCCAAGACCCGCTACGCCACGGTGGTCTCGCCGGGGGTGTGGACCTTCCCGTCGATGACGTCGATGTTCACCGGGCTGTACCCGTCGCAGCACGGCATGAACCGGGCCAACCGGTCGGTCCCGCCCGAGCTGAAACTGCTCGCCGAGCGGCTCCAGGAGGGCGGGTACCGCACCGGCGGCTTCTCCGCCAACCCCTACGTCGGGCGGACCTACGGGTTCGAGCGGGGCTTCGAGGTGTTCCGGGAGTTCTGGGGGATGGGGATGGCGGGCGGCGGCGACCGCTCGGCGGTGCGCGGCGCCGTCAACCGCTCCTACCAGTGGCTGTTCCCGCGGGTACGCGGCACCCTCAAGCGCAGCCAGACCCTCACCCGCGCCTACCAGCACTACCTCCGCCGCCAGGTGGAGGGGCGCGACAAGGGCGCCGCCGCGCTCACCGACGCGGCCGTGGAGTGGATCGGGCAGGCCCGCCAGGACTACCACCCGTTCTTCCTCTACGCCCACATCATGGAGGCGCACGCGCCGCTGGCACCGCCGAGCGCGCATGTCCGCCGCTTCGTCGCCGACGACGCCGCGATCGAGCGGGCCCGCGAGGTCAACCAGGACGCCATGGCCTACATGGCCGGTGCCAACCCGCTCACCGACGACCAGATGCGCTCGCTGATCGACCTGTACGACGCCAGCATCGGGTACGGCGACGAGCTGCTCGGCCGGCTGCTGGCGGCGCTCGGCGACCACGGCGACACGGTGGTGCTGATCACCGCCGACCACGGCAACTGCTTCGGCGAGCACGGCATCCTCGACCACTTCTTCAGCGTGCACGAGCCGCTCGCCGCCGTCCCCATGGTGGCCAGCCATCCCGAGATCGCCAGCGGCGTGATCGACCGGCCGGTGGGCACCATCGACATCGCCCCCACCATCCTGGAGGCGGCGGGGCTGCCGACCGCCGGGCTGGCCGGCGTGTCGCTCGCCGCCGAGACCGACCCGCGCGCCTGCCTGGTCACCGAGTTCCTCGACCCGCCGCTGGAGCGCTTCAACCGCTTCCACCGCTTCGACCCCGCCGCGTTCCGGCGCGACCTGCGCGGCCTGCGCCGCGGCGACCACAAGTACATCTGGGCCTCCGACGGCCGCGACGAGCTGTACGACCTGCGCACCGACCCACACGAGACCACCAACCTGGCCGACGCCGACCCGGCCCTGCTCGCCGACCTGCGCCAGCTCCACCAAA
>WNGD01006959.1_pt1 | contig 11281 bp, 9 predicted proteins | sample 5400671 | NCBI WGS metagenome assembly WNGD01 (sample SAMN13153369, study PRJNA577476) | soil metagenome | isolation source: 40 cm soil or saprolite under grassland replicate 2 | place: USA:California | collected 2016-06-15
CAGCCGAGCCGGCGAAGTCATGGTCTCGATAGCGGTAGACGGGGCGGGCGCCCTTCAGCGCGAGCTCCTCGAACCAGCCGCCGAACGCGGCGTCGGCGCTGCCGATCCCCTCGACGGCCTCGAGCTGGGCGGCGCGGCCCTCGAGGAAGCTGGCGATGTCGGACACTTCGAGTCCGGCAAGCTCGTCGAGCCAGGCAGGCAGTGGTCGCTCCGGCACGGCATTCGCGCGGTCTTTGAACGCGGACCTCGGGCCGAGGACGAGCAGCCCGCCGCCCTCGACGTAGGAGCGCAGGCCGGCCGCGAGGGCCTCGTCGACGACGTAGAGGCTTGGTGCGACGACGAGCCGGTACGAAGAGAGGTCTGCGGTCGGCGCGAGGAGATCGACACCCACTCCCTGGCGCTTCAGCGCGCCGTAGTGAGCGCGAAGCGCTTCAACATGCCCGAGCGCCGGGTTCGTCGGCTGGATCTCGAGCGCGAAGCGGGCATCGTAGTCGTAGACGACGGCCGCCTGCGCTGCGGGCACGGTTCCGGCGAGCAGACCGTCGATCCCTTCGAGCTCCTTCGCCAGCTCAGCCAGCTCTCGTAGGCGTCGGTTGGGCCTGCCGTCGTGGTCGAGAACGCCGTACCAGTGCTGCTCCGTCCCGAAGCGGGCGGACCGCCAGCGGAAGTAACAGACAACCTCGGCCCCGTGCGCGAGCATCTGGTACGAGTGCAGCCGCATCTGCCCGCGGCCCCACCTGCTGCTCCATCACCCAGAACGGGACGTCCTTCAGACCGCGAATCGCATCGCAGTTGAGCGCGGGCTCGAGCCAGCCGTCGCTCGCGTTCAGGAGTGGATAGTTGTCCCACGCGAGGAAGTCGAGGTCCTGCGCCAGCATCTGGTAGTCGAGCTCCTTGAACCTGAAGCTCCTCATGTTGTGCGTGATCGGGAGATCCGAGTGGCGCCGGATCTCGTCGATCTGGAGCCGCTGATACAAGACGAAGCTGTCCGAGGCGAAGCGACGGTAATCCAGGGCATGGCCGGGTGAGGGCGAGGCGCGCATGAACCCCTCCGGGAGCGGTACGTCGCCCGCGGCAGGGAGCGGGATGTGATCCCACGAGCGATAGGTCTGGCTCCAGAAGGCCGTACCCCAGCTTGCGTTGAGCTGCTCAAGCGACCCATACCGCTCCTCGAGCCACACCCGGAACGCCGCTTCGCAGCGCGGGCAATAGCAGCGCTCGCCGAACTCGTTGTCGATCTGCCAGGCGCCGACACGCTCATCCGCTCCGAACTGTTCTGCGAGGTCCGTGACGATGCGGCGTGACTCCTGCCGGTAGGTCGCGTTGTTCGGGCAGTAGTGGCGACGGTGTCCGAACGGGAAGACCTGGCCCTCGCGATCGATCGGCAGGATGTCTGGATCCTCGGCGATTAGCCAAGGCGGTGGTGCCGCGGTCGGCGTCCCGAGGACGACGTCGATGCCGCTCTCGGCCATCAGGGACACCGCTCGGTCGAGCCAAGCGAAATCGAGCGCACCCCGTTGCGGCTCGAGCGTCGACCACGAGAACTCGGCCATGCGAACGACCCGGATCCCCGCCTCGGACATCATCTGCGCGTCGACCGCCCAGCGCTCCTCCGGCCACTGTTCCGGGTAGTAGGCGACGCCGAGGCGGACCGGACGAGATCGCGGCGGCGTCAAGTGCTAGCGGTCGTGCCGCGGCGGACCGACGCTGCCGCGCTCGACGACGATCGTGGGCAGGTAGATGCGCCCTCCCACCGGCGCGGCTCCGTCTCCGGCAATGCGGTCGAGGAGGAGCTTCGCGGCGAGGGCGCCGACCTCCCGCATCGGCTGGCGCACGGTCGTCAGAGGCGGGTCGACGAAGCTCGCCACGGGAATGTCGTCGTAGCCGACGACCGACATGTCGTGCGGAACTGAGAGGCCGCGCGAGCGCAGCTCGCGGATCGCTCCCAGCGCCAGCAGGTCGCTGTGCGCGAAGACGGCGGTGAATCCGGCGGCACGGGAGAGCAGCCTTCTTAGCGCCGCCTGCCCGCTCTCGGGACCCCAGTCTGAAGCCGCCTCGACGAGTCTCTCGTCGTAGGCGTCCACTGCGCGCAACGCGCGGCGGTAACCGTCCAGACGCTCGCGGGCGGAGGGCCAGTCGGACGGCCCGGTGATCGTCGCGATCATCCGGTGGCCATGCGACATGAGCCGGGACGTGGCCTCGAATCCCCCGCCCCGGTTGTCGACGTCGACGGCCATGAAGCCGGGGACCTCGGGCGACCCGATCGCGACGAGCGGCACACGCTCGACGGCCGCGGGAAGCTGTTCGAGGGTCAGCGGAACTTGGGGGCGCGCGACGATCAGGCCCTCGACGCGACGCTCGAGCATGAGCCGCAGGTAGGCGAGCTCGTCGTCCTCGGCCTCGCCTTCGACACTGGCGACGATCAGGTAGTACCCGCGCCTACGCGTCTCCAGCTCGGCCCCGGCGATCGCCTCCGCGAAGAACTGGTCGGTCACGTCCGCGGTCACCATGCCGAGCGTGTGCGTGCGGCTGCCCATCAGGCCGCGCGCGAGCGGGCTCGGGACGTATTGGAGCTCCCGGATCGCGGTCCGGACGCGCCTGCGCGTCTCGGGAGAGACCTCCTCGCGTCGGTTGATCACGCGCGAAACGGTCTGATGCGAGACGCCGGCACGGGCGGCGACGTCGCGGATCGTCGGGCGGCGGCCGATATTTCCGTGAACGGTCACAGGCGGCTATGAAAGCACAAGGGGCCGCGCTCAGCCATTTCTACTTGACACGAGCCCTGTCGTTTGGAATGTTTCCGCCCTTGAAATGTGACCAGTCACAGCGCTGGCGCGTCGAGAAAGGGGGGAAGCAGAACCGAGATTCGACTCGTCGGGGGGTCTCCTAGGAGGAGAAAGATCGATGTCTTGCAACTCAAGGGTTCCTTGTCTCTTGGCCGTCTTGGCCGGCTGCCTCTTCTTGATGCTCGGCAGCCCAGCGCTCGCCGCGGGAACGTCGTACTACGTCAACTGCGCCGCCGCCTCAGACGGCAACGGGTCGTCGACGAGCCCGTGGAACAACCTGACCACCGTGAACAGCAAGACGTTCGCTCCCGGCGACAGTCTGCTGTTCAACCGCGGCACCACCTGCGTGGGATCGTTCGTCTTCTCGTCGTCCGGCACCAGCGCCAACCGGATCACCATCGGCGCCTACGGCACCGGTGCGCTTCCAGTCATCGACGGCACCGGCCAGAATCGGGCAGTCAAGCTGCTCGACACCTCGTACGTCACGATGCAGGATCTCGAGGTCAAGAACAGCAGGGTGTGGGGGGTGCTCCTCACCACCGACCACGATGCGCCGGCGGTCGGCATCACGCTGAAGAACCTCGTCGTCCATCACGTGACCGGTGGAAGTTACGTCGAGATGGGCGCGAAGTGGACCGGACTGGTCGTGTTCGCGCCGGGCATGATCGTCGAGCCCGACATGACCAAGGGATCGGGCGTCTACACCCGCAAGAGCTACTTCGACACCGTGCTGGTCGACAACGTCCAGGCCTATGACACCACCCTGTGGGCTGGGATCTTCGTCTGGGGCGTCCAGGTCGACCAGGACTTCCAGTGGTCGAAGGATTCGAAGAACCAGGCCATCCAGAGCCGGAACATCACCATCCAGAATTCCGCCGTTCACGACACCTACGGCGACGGAATCGCCATCTACATGTCCCACGAGGGGACGATCCAGAGCAGCGTCGTCTATCGATCGGGAATGGAACCGCCGCCCGAGGACATCGGGTCTCCGGTCGGGTTGTGGTGGTGGACCGCCGAGAACATGGTGGGCCAGCTCAACGAGTCCTACGACAACCACTCACCCAGCGTGGACGGCGGCGGCTACGACATCGACTACGGCTCGACCAACAGCACGATGCAGTACAACTACGGCCACGACAACGGCGCCTACTGCATCAGCGTCTTCGGCTATCACGGCGCGACGACGACAAACATCGTCCGTTACAACGTCTGCGCCGGCGACGGTACGGTGCACACCTATCTCAAGAAAAAGCCTTCCGGTGGGCTGACGACCGAGATCCTGCCCGGCCAGTCCGAGCTCTACCTCTGCACCTGGGGTGGAGGGACGCTGGCCGATACCTGGATCTACAACAACACGTTCTACGTCAACAGCACCGGCGACCCGTCTGCGACCGGCCTCTTCGACGTCTGTCCCGGCGGAGGGGATTCCGAGACGAACGGGGTCTTCAGAAACAACCTGGTCGTCTCGACCATCCCCAACGTCCTGGGCGACCTCGCCACGGCGAACGCTCGGGTCCGCGACTACAACCTCTACTACTACACGGGCGGAACGTTCACCGACCCGAACCCCGAGGCGCACGGCATCTACAACCAGAACCCGCTGGTGAACAGCCTCGGCTACCACGGGATCGGCAGGCCGACGACACAGTGGACGCTCCAGTCCGGGTCGCCGGCGATCAACCGCGGCACGAATGCCTGTACCGGTCTCACCGGCTGCTCGGTCGGGACGCGTGACTTCTTCGGTAACTCGATTCCGCTCGGCGGCGCCTTCGACATCGGCGCACACGAAGCGGGGTAAACGCAAAACGAGGGCTGGGGCTGCGGAACCTCGCGGCCCCGGCCCGGGGGAGGTTGGAGTGCGCCTTAAACTTCGCAGCCAAGTCCGCAGCATCGCGGTTGTTCGTGGGGTCACTGTCGCGGCTCTGCTCGCCACTGTCGCGATCGCTGGAACCCATTCGCAGGCCGGCGCGGTCGCGACGACGGATTGTGGAACGAAAACAGGGCCGCCCGCGACGTATGCGCACGTGCTTTGGATCTGGATGGAGAACCACTCCTACAGCGACATCATCGGCAGTCCCAATGCGCCGTACATGAACTCGCTCGCCCAAGCGTGCGGCCTCGCGACAAACTACGCCGCGATCACCCACCCGTCGTTGCCGAACTACATCGCGGCCACGTCGGGAAGCACGCAGAAGATCCACAACGACAACGATCCGGCGTCGCACCCGCTCTCGGCCGTCAGCCTGTTCGAGCAGGCCGGCTCAGCGGGAAGCTACGAGGAGAGCATGCCCTCGAACTGCTACCTGACCGATTCCGGCGACTACGCCGTCAGGCACAACCCGGAGGCCTACTACACGCGAATCCGAACCGCGTGCGGCATCGACAACGTCCCAATGGGGACCACCTCGAGCGGCGCGTTCCTCGACGCGCTGAACGCTGGCACGCTGCCGAAGTTCAGCTTCGTCACGCCGAATCTCCAAAACGACATGCATAACGGCACGGTTGCCATGGGCGACGCGTGGCTGCAGAGCTGGGTGCCGAAGATCACCGCCAGCTCCTCCTACCAGGCGGGGAACACCGTCCTCGTCATCACCTTCGACGAGGGCAGGCGGAACATCGGTCAAATCGTCGCGACGATCGTCGTCTCGCCCTATACGCCGCCGGGCACCCGGAGTGCGACGGCGTTCAACCACTATTCGTTGCTCAGGACCACTGAGGAGCTGCTCGGGATCACAACCTATCTCGGAAACGCCGCAACGGCGACGAGCATGCGCTCGGCCTTTGGGCTCTAGATGTAGGAGCCGCCCCGCAACCTCGGCTCTCAACCGGTCGCGTTCCGGCCCTCGAGCGGTCGAATCGAGAGGTCGAGCCGAGCTGCGGGGACGAAGCCGTCCCAGCGCTCGCGCACCACGCTGTCGGGCCCAATTAAGAACGTCGTCGGCGCCTGCTCGACGCCGAACCGTTGGGCAAGCGTGCCATCGTCGCGGAGCACGGCGATCTCCGGGTCGAGGTTCCAGTCATATGTGAAGTTCACGAGATCGTTTTGGCTCGGCCTCCCGGCACCGGCGAGCTCGGCCGCATCGACGACGATGACGCGCAGACCGAAGCGCTCGTGCTGCGTCTGCATGCTGCGCAGGAACACGATCTGCGCGCGGGAGGGATCACCTTCGGGCGTTGCCTCCGCACGGGAGTTCAGGAACGACAGCAGGACAACGTGACTCCGAAGGTGCTCGAGGCTGACCTCTCCGCCGCGAACAGGCCTGCCCGCCAGCGCCGGTGCGGGCGCGCCGGCCTCGACCTCGATCTTTGGCCGCTCTTGCCTACGTGGCAGGAGTGCGAGCAGAACGGCGACGATCACCGCGGCCAAGGCGAGGAGGGCGAGCAGAAGCCTGCGACCGGGAAGCCTCATCGTCGATCGCCGTGTGGCTAGGGCCGAGCTCCTACGCCAGCGCGGGAATCGGCTCGCCTGCCGCCGTGCGGGTGAGCAGTGACGCGCGGGTGACGGGGTCGAAGAAGTGGCACCGCTCGGGGTCGAGCGCGAGCCGGATCTTCGTCCCCATGAGCTGGCGCGTCCCCGAGGGGAGCCTGGCCGTGAAGAGCGCGCGAGCCTCCTGGGCGAGCAGCGCCTCCTCCTCCTCGCCCGCGCGGATACTGACGATCTCGTCCGTCTCGACGGGCGCGGCGTTGACCGGGAAGAAGACGAGCACCTCCGCGCCCAGGTTTTCCTCGACGGTGACCTCGCCCTCGATCGTCCAGGCGTGGTCGTCGTCGACCAGGGTGAAATGCTCTGGACGAATCCCGAGAATGACTCGCTCGGGAAGCTTCGCGCCGTCCGGGCCGAGCTCGGCGAGCGGGAGGGAGAAGCCTGCGAAGCGAAGAGCGCCGTCGGCGATGTGGGCCTCTACGAGGTTCATCGACGGCGAGCCGATGAAGGCGGCGACGAACAGGTTCACGGGCGACCAGTAGAGGCCTTGCGGCGTGTCGACCTGCTGGATCTTGCCGTCGTTCATGACAGCGGCGCGCTGTCCGAGCGTCATCGCCTCCACCTGGTCGTGCGTGACGTAGACGGTGGTGACGCCAAGCTGCCCGTGCAGCCGCGCGAGGTCGGCGCGGACGCGTACGCGGAGCTTCGCGTCGAGGTTCGAAAGCGGCTCGTCCATGAGGTAGACGCGCGGGCGCCGCGCGATCGCACGACCCATGGCGACGCGCTGGCGCTGACCGCCCGAGAGCGCGAGCGGGCGCCGGTCCATCAGCTCCTCGAGTCCGAGGAGCCGCGCCGTCTCCGCAATGCGCGCGGCGATCTCCTTGCGCGGCGTCCGCCGTACCTTCAGGCCGTAGGCGAGATTCCTGCGCACGGTCATGTGCGGATACAGGGCGTAGTTCTGGAAGACCATCGCGATGTCGCGATTCTTCGGATTGACGTCCGTCACGTCGCGGTCGCCGATCATGATCGTTCCATCGGTAACCTCCTCGAGCCCCGCGATGCACCGGAGGAGCGTTGTCTTCCCGCAGCCCGACGGGCCGACGAGTACCATGAACTCGCCGTCCTCGATGGTCAGGTCGACGCCGTCGACGGCGCGCACGCCGTTCGGGAACGTCTTTACGACCCTTTGCAGCTGGATGTTCGCCATCGTCGCCTGCTCAGCCTTTCAACCCAGTGGTCACGATCCCGCGGGTCAGCTTCCTCTGCAGGGCGAGGAATGCCAGCACTGCCGGTAGCGTGAAGAGTAAAGCGCCCGCGAGCGTTGCGGGTATCAGCAGGATCTGCGCGGTCGGGTCGTTGTACCCCGTTGCGATCTTCACGCCGAGCGGAAGGAGTCGGTCGGGAAGGAGCAGTGATGCATAGATGTACTCGCCCCACCACCCGGTGCCGAGCAGGACGAACGCGACTGCCAACGGGCCGGCCGAGTTCGGGAGGTAGATCTGCAGGAACGTCCGTAGGTGGCCGGCCCCGTCGATCGCGGCGGCGTCGTCGAGCTCTGCGGGGAAGCTCGCGTAGAACTGCCGGAAGAGGAAGATGAGGAAGGCCTGGCCGCTGATGCCCCAGATCAGCCACGGCCAGCGCGTCGCGTACATCCCGATGTTGGCGACGATCCAGAAGAAGGGAATGAAGATGATCGAAAACGGGATGAACGTCGTCGCGAGCACGAAGATAAAGAACGCGTTACGTCCCCGGGCGCGCATCCGCGCGAACGCATAGCCGGCGAGCGCGCTCGTGATGACCGCGGGCACGGTGGCGATCAAGGTGAGGACGACGGTGTTCCACAGGTAGTCCGAGAACGGGAACAGGCCCGACCACGCGAAGCGGTAATTGTCCCAGTGAGCGGGGTGCGGGATCACAGGGCCACTGACGCCGAGATGCACCTCGCGCAGCGAGTTGAAGAAGCCCCAGACGATCGGGGCGACGAAGATCGCCGCGAACGCGAGGACGAACGCGTAGAGGACGGCTTGCGTCGCCATCCGTGCAGGCCTCAAGCGCTTGCGCCGGCGCCGGCGCGCCGGAACCGCGTCGGCAGCTATCGCGCCTTGCGTCATCTTCCGTGTTGCTCCTTGCCGTAGAAGACCCAGAAGCGGCCGCTCAGAAACACGAGGGCGGTCACGATGAGGAGGAGAAGGACGAAGATCCAGGCGATCGCTGCGCCGTAGCCGAAGTCGCCGTCACCGAAGATCCGCTGGAGCGCGTAGAGGTTGACCGTGACGTTCTGTGTCGGCACGGCGGAGCCGATGCCTTCCTGCAGGCCCGGCGAGATGAGGATGGGCTCGATGAAGACGTTGGCGGCGAGGAAGAGGCCCCAGACGAGCTGGAACATGATCACCGGTGTCAAGAGCGGCAGCGTGATCGTGGTGAAGCGCCTGACGGCGCTCGCGCCGTCGATGCGCGCCACCTCGTAGAGCTCCTCGGGAATGCCCTTGAGGCCGGCGAGGAAGATCAGCATCCCGATGCCCGCGCCTCCCCAGACCAGAAGCATGATCAGCGTCGCCGTCGGATGGTCGAGCAGCCAGTCGGTGTTGCTGCTCCCGCCGAGTGCGCCGATCACGCGGTTCACGAGCCCACCGTCCTGTGCGAAGACCGCCTTCCAAATGAGTGCCTTCGCGACGACGGGGACGACGACGGCGATGTAGAAAAGCGTGCGCCAGAGCCCGAGAAACTTGATGCCTGCGTTCAGGATCATCGCCAGGCCGAGTTGGGTCACGATCCAAAGCGGAACGATCGTCACCATCAAGATGCCGGTCCTCTGCAGCGAATACCACATCTCGTGGTCGTGGTAGGCGCGGACGTAGTTCTGGGTGCCCACGTAATGCAGGTTGGTGTGGAGGTTCACCGTGGTCAGGTTCGACAGGGACATCGCGAATGCGAGCACGAGCGGAACCGAGGTCAGCGCGATGAAGCCGAGCAACCACGGTGAGAGGAAGCCGTAGAAGGCGAACGTCTCCCGCCTTCGGAAAGACGCCCGCCTCCTCGGCCGAGCTGCGGTCGCAGCGAGTGGGGTTTCAGCCGTTCCCACAGCGTGTCTCTACAGGAACTCTCCTACCCCTGCTTGCCCACCTTGATGGCGCGGTTCGTATCGGACTCGACCTTCTTCATGAAGCTCGTGAAGGAGATCTTCCCTTTCGCTGCATCGGCGAGGTACTTCAGGTAGGCCGAGGCTACCGCGGTGTTGTCGGCCAGCCCGACGAGATTCGGGTTGTACTGAAGCGTGACCTTTGACGATGGCAGCTCGTGGAGCAGCGTCTTCTTGGCGTTGCGCTGCACGGCGGTCGTCGTCGGGAGCTGGTCGAAGAGCGACCTCTGCGCGGGGACGCCCCAACCGATGCCGGCTCGGTCACGAGCGGGCTTGCCGCCCATGTACCACTCGAACACCTCCCAGGCCGCGTCGGGATTCTTCGTCCGCGCGCTGATCACCCACCCGGTGGCCGTGATGGTCGGATCGAGGTGCTTGCCGCCCTTCCACCGCGGCGCCGCGAGTAGCCGCGAGTTCTTCACCACGTCTCCTCCCGAGTCCGAGATCATTCCGAGGAACCAATAGCCGTATTGGGTCATCGCGATCTTCCCGGAGACGAAGCCCGGTCCCGACCAGCCGTCCGCGTTCGCGTTCTCGGGCCCGAGGTCGAACTTGTGCTGCGAGTAGCGGAAGGAGTAGTGGAACGCCTCCATCGCAGCCGGGTTGTTGGTGAGGTTGATCCGGGAGAAGTCCTTCGGATAGAGGCTCTTCCCGATCGACGCGAGCTGGACCATGATGTGCCGGTCGATCCAGTGGTAGCTGTCGGCGACGTCGAGGATCCACTTGAGGCTCTTGTTCTTCTTCCTGAGCTTCAGGGCGATCTCCCAGAGATCTTCGTAGGTCCACTTGTCGGTCGGCCCCGGTATGTGGATGCCGGTCTGCTTGAAGAGATCGGTTCTGATCCAAACCGTCTCGTCGGGTGACCAGTCCTTGACCATGCCGTAGCGCGGACCGACCCCGGTCTTGCCGTTCTTGTAGCGGTAGTAGTTGTTGGCCGGCGTGAGCTGGGCAGGACGGATCAGGTCGCTCGCGTTGAAGTACTTGTCGAGATTGAGGAGCTGGCCGCGCTTGGCCCACTGCGGAATGAGCGGAGCCTGGGTTCGCCAGATGTCCGGTGGCTGGCCGGCGGCCATCATGGCCTGGAACCTCGCCGGGTCGACGTCGAGGAGCTCGATCGAGATGTTCGGGTGCGTGTCCTCGAAGTCCTTGATCGACGGCGTTCCCGCGTTTCCTGCTCCCTTGGTGAGCTCCTGGCTCATCACGACGACCTTGGTCGGCGCAAGACGACGCCGGGGAATGGCTTTCGCGAGCTCGGGTCCCGCGAGGGAGCCGACCGCGAGCGAGCCGGCAACACCCGCGGCGCCCTGGAGGAGCTCGCGACGTGTAATTCGACTGTCTTCGATGGGTCTCGACATGCTGCTACGTCCTTTCCGTCGCCCATCCTCATACACCGCCCGACGGCCGCCCGAGGAAAACGGCGCGCGGTTTTGCTGCCGCTAGCTTGTCTGATATGTTCGCCCATGTCAAGATTCTTCTGGAGGCATCGGCCCCCATGCTTAACGGTAGCCCGAGATTAAATAGGTATCAGCATGACTGATAAGTCATTGGAAGAACTCGAGCCCGTCGACCGCACGTCCGTCGTGGGCTCGGTGATCGAGCAGCTCGAGGGACTGATCTTCGGCGGGTTCGAGCCCGGCGAGGCGCTGCCGTCGGAGGGGAAGCTCGCAGAGGCGCTCGGCGTGAGCCGGCTCACCGTCCGCGAGGCCACGCGCGCGCTCGAGGCGCGCGGGCTTCTCGAGATCACGCAGGGCCGGCGGCCCAGAGTGGCGGCGCCGAACGGAGCTCTCATCGGCGATTTCTTCAAGATTGCCGTGCGCCGGGTTCCGCGTGCTCTTCTCGACCTCCTCGACGTGCGGAGAGCTCTCGAGGTCCACAATGCGGTGCTCGCAGCGAGCCGGGCGACGAAGGGGGACATCGCCGACATGGAGA
>WNGD01006384.1_pt1 | contig 11279 bp, 9 predicted proteins | sample 5400671 | NCBI WGS metagenome assembly WNGD01 (sample SAMN13153369, study PRJNA577476) | soil metagenome | isolation source: 40 cm soil or saprolite under grassland replicate 2 | place: USA:California | collected 2016-06-15
CGCGGGGGCCGTGAAGGGGGAAGGGGAGGCGGGTGGGGGGCCGGCCTGGGACGGGACGCCACGGGCCGCCTGCACGCCGCTCAGGGTCCTTATCCCGGCCGCCGAGTCGGCGGCCAGTTCCCGGAGGACGGCAAGCGTCTCCCGGCCCCACCGGTCCACCCGGGCACTCTCTTCGACCAGGTGCGGTCCCCAGATCGCCCCGGCAACCGAGGAGGTCGTCTGTCCCGGGGGAGAGGCCGCGCGGATGAGCACCCGCACCCCGGACTCGGCAAGGCAGATCGCCGTGGTGAGCCCGCTGACCCCGGCGCCCACCACGAGGACGTCGCAATCGCTGTTCGGCACGCCACGACGTTAGCGCGTGCGGCCGCGGAACCGGCCAGAGGCGTTAGCGTGACTGACGTTCGCCACCGAGATGACGGTGTACCCGACAGGACGCGCACGGCGGGGAGGCTATGGCAACCGATCAGATATCGTCCGCACGGCTCCGCCTGGTCCCGCTGACGGTGGCCGACGCCGCCGAGATGGTGGAGGTGCTGAGCGGGGCGGCCCTCTATGCCTACACCGGCGGCGCCCCGCCGGGCCTGGACGAGCTGCGCGCCCGGTATGCCAGGCAGGCGGCCGGGCGGTCGCCGGACGGCCGCGAGGAGTGGCGCAACTGGATCCTGCGCCGCGAGCCCGGTGGAGAGGCCGTTGGCTACGTGCAGGCGACGATCACCGGCGAGGGGCGGCGTGCCGAGATCGCGTGGGTTATCGGGCTGGCGTGGCAGGGGCAGGGATATGCCACCGAGGCCGCCCGGGCGCTCGTCGGCTGGCTGGACGCACGCGGGGTCGGCGTCATCCAGGCACACATCCGCCCGGGACACGCCGCCTCCGCCGCGGTGGCCCGGCGGGCCGGGCTGCGGCCGTCCGGCGCGATCGAGGACGGCGAGCAGCTTTGGCTGCGGGACCGGCGCGCCGCACGGTAACACCGCCGGCCCCCGGCCGGCGCCGGGCTACGGATGGATCCGGCGGGTCCCGGCGCGGTGCCGGGCGGCCAGGCCGAGGTAGGTCTGCACGGCGCTGGCGATCCGCTCGGCCTGGCGCCGCCCGGCGTCGGCCCGGATGGTGGCGGGCACGCCCACGGCCAGGGCGCCCGCCGGGACCACCATGTCCTCCCGGATCAGCGCCGCCGCGGCGACCACGGCGCCGGCCTCCACCCGGGCCCGGTTCAGCACCAGGGAGCCGGAGCCGATGAGGCAGCCGTCCTCGACCACGCACCCTTCGAGGTGCGCCCGGTGCCCCACCACGCAGCCGGCACCGATCACGGTCGGCCATTCCCTCGTGGTGTGGATGATCGTGCCGTCCTGGATCGAGGTCCGGGCGCCGACCCGGATCAGCCCGTGGTCACCGCGGAGCACCGCGCCCGGCCACACCGAGGAACCGGCGCCGAGCTCCACGTTCCCGATGATCACCGCGTCCGGGTGCACGAAGGCCTCCGGGTCGATGACGGGGACCTGGTCGTCGAGCGCGTAGACGGGCACGGGGTCACTCCCCGGGCTTGCCGAGCTGCCGCGCGACCACCTCACGCACCACGACGCGCTGGATCTTGCTGGTCGCGGTCTTGGGCAGTGCATCCAGCGCCAGCACCTGGCGGGGCCGCTTGAACGCGGCGAGCCCTTCCCGGCAGAACGCGATCAGCCCGTCGGCATCCACGGATTGCCCCGGCGCGGGCACCACGCACGCGACGACCTCCTCCAGCCCGGCATCGTTCCGGTGGCCGACCACCGCGCACTCCGCCACCGACGGGTGCGCGAGCAGGCGCCCCTCCACCTCCATCGGGGATACCCAGATGCCGCCCGCCTTGATCATGTCGTTGGACCGGCCCAGGCAGGTGTAGAAGCCGTCCGCCGAGCGGGTGTAGGTGTCGCCGGTGCGCAGCCACTCGCCCTGGAACACCTCACGGGTGGTGGCGGTGCGGCACCAGTAACCGGTGGCGATCGAGTCGCCGCGGACCAGCAGGTGGCCCGGCTCCCCGTCGGCCACCGGCGCGCCGGCCTCGTCCACCAGCCGGGCCTGGTAGCCGGGCACCACGGTCCCCGACGTCCCCGGGCGCACCTCGCCCGGCCGGTTGGAGATGAAGATGTGCAGCGCCTCGGTGGAGCCAAGGCCGTCGATGATGTCCACGCCGTACCGGCCGGTGAACCGCCGGTAGATCTCGGCGGGCAGCGCCTCGCCGGCCGAGGTGGCCAGCCGGACCGTGGCGAACGCCTCCACCGGGGCACCGGCGTTCAGCAGCGCGGCGAAGAACGCCGGGCCCGCGAAGAACAGGGTGGGCCGGTCGGCGGCCAGCCGCTCGGCCGCGCCGGCGGGTGTCGCCCGCGCCGGATCCAGCACGGCGGTGGCGCCGACGGAGAACGGGAACAGCAGCGAGTTCCCAAGCCCGTAGGCGAAGAACAGCTTGGCCGCCGAATAGCACCGGTCGTCCTGCCTGATGCCAAGCACCTGGTGGGCGTAGGTCTCGCAGACCCGGGCCACGCTGCCGTGGCGGTGCATGGCCGCCTTGGGCCTGCCGGTGGTCCCGGAGGTGTACAGCCAGAACGCCGGCGAATCGAACCAGGTGCGATACGGCGCGGCGGGGCCGGCCGCCGCCCCGGCGGCGAGCACGTCGGCCCAGGCTAGGACGCTTACTCCGGCTTCAGCGGGCTCATCGCCTGCTGAGCCGCCGATGAGCACCAGCGTGGCCGCCTCGGGCGCAAGGTGCATGGCGGCCCGGACCACGGCCGCGCACTCGGGCGTGGCCACCACCACCCGGGCCCGGCTGTCGGCGACCAGCTCGCCCAGTTCCTCCGCCCGGTACATGGTGGACACCGGCACCGGGATGGCGCCCATCCGCAGCAGCGCGCAGAACGTGACCACGGTCTCCGGCCGGTCGGTGGCCACCAGGAGCACCCGCTCCTCCGGCCGCACCCCCGCTGCCTGGAACCCGGCCGCCAGCTCGGCAGTCTTCGCCGCCAGCTCGGCGTAGGTCAGCGAGCCCGCCGGCCCGGTGATGGCCAGGTGCCCGCCCAGGCCCGCCTGGACCTGGCGGTCGACGAGATAAACACAGGCGTTGAACGACTCCACCGACATGGCCCGATCCGATCAGCCGCGAACACGACGGGACATATCCTCTACACGCCGCCGTCGCATCGTCAATGACCTGTGGCAGGTAGGTGCTGATCTGGGGGAGCACTCCGCTTCCCCGGGGGCAAGCCCCCGGACCCCATGGCCCTGAAACCCCCCCGGTGGCCTACGGCCCGGTTCCTCCGTCACCGGGCCGTGGCCCTGCTCGCCCGGGTCAAAACCGCACGTATTCGTAGTCCAGCGGCTGGCCGTTGATGCCGCTGCGCGGCGGAGTCAGCCAGGCGGCGATCTTCCCCGGCTCGTACACCGGGCGCATCAGCGACTCCACGTGCATCTTGTCGGCGGGGGTCGGCAGCCACTCCGGCCGCCTGGCTTCCCAGGCAGCGGCAGCCACGATCTGGCCGCCGGGCGTGACGTGGCAGCCGGCGAACGCGCCGACCTTCCGGTTGAACCCCACGTGCGGCAGGGCCAGCGGGTGCCCGGTGATCCCGTGGCTGTCCAGGATCCGGTTCCACCGGGTCACCCCGGTCTCGCAGTCCCTGATGTAGGCGGTGCGCAGGTCGTGGTTGAGCGCGGTGAGCGCGGGCAGCTCGGTGGTCACGACGCGGTCGCCGTCGGGCTGCTCGATGGCCGTCACCGCGGTCGTGAGCACGTGGTCGTCGCCACGGCGGTCCTCCTGCCAGCGCCCCTTGAGCCCGCTGGAGTAGTAGTTGGCCACGTTGGTCGAGGTTTCGCCGCCGAACAGATCCAGGCTGACGCTGTAGTGGAAGTTCAGGTATTTCTGAATCATGTCGAGCGGGATGCCGCCGTGCCTGGCGATGTCGTCGGTGTCGTGCTCGCGCATGAGCTGTGCCGTGCGCTCCACCACCCGGTCCACGCCCGTGGTGCCCACGAACATGTGGTGCGCCTCTTCCTTGAGCATGAACTCACACGTCCGCGACAGCGGGTCGAACGCGCTCTCCTTCAGCGTGCCGAGCTGGTACTTCCCGTCCCGGTCGGTGAAGTAGGTGAACATGAAGAACGACAGCCAGTCCGGGGTTTCCTCGTTGAACGCGCCGAGGATGCGCGGCGAGTCCGCGCTGCCGGAGTTGCGCAGCAGCAGCGCCTCGGCCTCGTCCCGGCCGGCCCGGCCGAAGTGGGCGTGCAGCAGGTACACCATGGCCCACAGGTGCCTGCCCTCTTCCACGTTCACCTGGAACAGGTTGCGCAGGTCGTACAGGCTGGGCGCGGTCAGGCCGAGACGGCGCTGCTGCTCCACCGAGGCGGGCTCGGTGTCGCCCTGCACCACGATCAGGCGCTGCAGGCTGGCCCGGTGCTCACCGGGGACCTGCTGCCAGGACGGTTCGCCCTTGTGCTGGCCGAAACCGATCCGCCGGTCCGGGTCCCGCTCGGCCAGGAAGATCCCCCACCGGTAGTCGGGGAGCCGGACCCGGTCGAAGTGGGCCCAGCCGGCCCGGCCCACGTCCACCGCGGTGCGCAGGTACACGTCCTGGGTCGGCAGGGTGGGGCCCATCTCGCCCCACCACTGCAGGAACCGTGGCTGCCAGGACTCCAGCGCCCGCTGCAGCCTGCGGTCCTCGGCCAGGTCGACGTTGTTCGGGATGCGTTCGCTGTAGTCGATCGACATGACAAATCCCTCAGGCTCGGTTGCGGTCGAACACGCCCGCCTGCCCGGTGCCGTAGCGGCGCAGCGCGCCCTCGGGACCGGATGCGTTCGGCCTGGTGAACACCCAGTTCTGCCAGGCGGACAGACGACCGAAGATCTTGGTCTGCGGTGTTTCCGGGCCAGCGAACCGCAGGTTCGCCTCCATCCCGGTCAGCGCGTCGGGGCTGAGCGAGGCGCGCTCCTCGCAGGCGATGCGGATCTCGTCGTCCCAGTCGAGCTCGTCCGGGGCGAACGTGACCAGGCCGAGGTCCAGGGCCTCCTCCGCCTCGATGGGGCGCCCGGCCTGCTGCTCCAGCTTGGCCACGTGGCCCGGATCGGCGGGGAACCGGGATGCCAGCCTGGTCAGGCCGTTGGCCATGGGGAACGCGCCGAAGTTGGCGGCGGATGCGACGATCGCGGCGGGCTGGCGGGCCCCCTCGCCGTCCCCCTGGCCCACATCGCTGTCCGGCAGGCCGTTCAGCATGAATTGCCGGTCGCAGGCGAGGGCAAGCTCGAGCAGCGGGCCGGCGAAGCAACTGCCCGGCTCGATCAGCGCGAACAGGCTGCGGCTGGTCACGTCCAGCCGCCGCAGCGTGCGCTTGGCGAAGTGCCTGATCTCGTCGGCCAGCCAGTCCTGGCCCGCGGCGCCGGCCAGCAGGCGCTCATACTCGAGCACCGCCCCGGCGTCGCCGGAGGTCTTGATCAGCCAGGTGCCCAGCCCGGTCTCGTTGCTGCGCAGCCACAGGATGAGGTCGTCAAGTTCCCTGGTCACGGCCAGCGGCCAGAACCCGGCGCCCTGCTCGCGCGCGGCCACCATGGTCTCCGGCGCCGCCTCGCGCGGCCCACTGACCGTGATGGTCACCAGTCCGGCGCTCCGGTCGAGGCCGGCGGTCACGTACGGGTAGGCGATCGTGTTTTCTTTGACGCAGCGATCGAGCGGCGCCAGCGTGATGCCCGGGCCACCGGGCGCCCGGCGGGACCTGGCGGCGGCTGTCTGGGCCCGCTCCCGCACCGTGTCCGCGAACCTGCTCGGCGGCGCGATCGCGTCGACCAGGCCCCACTCCAGCGCGGTCTTGGCCCGCACGCCCTCGCTGCGGGTGGCCACCACGTCGGCGAGGTCCTTGCGGACCTTGCGCTTGTCCACCAGCCGGGTCAGCCCGCCGGTACCGGGCAGCACCGCGAGCAGCGGCACCTCGGGCAGGGACACCGCGGCGCTGCCGTCGTCGACCATGATGATCTCGTCACAGGCCAGGGCCAGCTCGTAGCCGCCGCCGGCCGCGTTGCCGTTGACCGCAGCCGGGTAGGCCTGGCCGGAGTCCGCGCCCGCCTCCTCGATCTCGTTGCGGGTCTCGTTGGTGAACTTGCAGAAGTTCACCTTCCACGCGTGGTCGGCCTGCGCCAGCATGCGGATGTTCGCCCCGGCGCAGAACACCTTGTCCAGGCCGCTGGTGAGCACGACCGCGCGGACCTCGGGGTGGCTGAACCGCAGCCGCTGCACCGCGTCGTGCAGCTCGATGTCCACGCCGAGGTCGTAGGAGTTCAGCTTGAGCTCGTAGCCGGGAGCGATGCCGCCATGCTCGTCGGCCTGGAGCAGGATGCGCGCGACCTCGCCGTCGATTTCCAGCCGCAGGTGCCGGTAGCGGGCGGGTTCCGTGCCGAAGTCAACCGATGCCATCTCGCTCCCTCGTGAGGCTTGGGAGTCTCGGTGCTCGTTCCCTCAGTTTCTACAATTCGATGGCGATACGTCAAATCTGTGTGGCAGTTTTGCGGATCCGTGAGTACACGGCCAGCGCGTTACCGGCGAGCACCCCGGCCAGCACGTCGTCGTCCAGGCCGAGGGCGGCGATCCCGCGGGCGTTGCGGGCGATGCCGGGCACGCCGGGCCAGTCCGTGCCGAAGATGAACTTGCGGGCAAGCCGGCGCAGGTCGAAGCGCGCGTAATAGTGGGGGAGGCGCTGCGGTGGCAGGCCGGACAGCTCGATCCACACGTTCTCGTGCAGCAGCGCCAGCGAGGCCGCCGCGTCGTACCACCAGCCCCTGCCGCCGTGCGCCAGCACCACGGTGAGCCCGGGATAATCCCGCAGCACCGGCAGCAGCAGCGCCGGATCGGCCATTTCGTTCACCGAACCGGGGAAGGAACTCGTGCCGCAGTGCACCACCACCGGCAGGCCCTCGGCCACGCAGGCCTGGTAGGCGGCATAGAGGGCCGGGTCGGCGGGGCTGAAGCCGCCGTGCACCGGGTGCACCTTGAGCGCGACCGCGCCCAGGGCGAGCTGCCGGGCCAGTTCGGCGTCCACCGGGTAGTGCAGGTGCGGGTTGACGTTGGCGACCAGGGAGAACCGGCCGGGATCGTGGGCGGTCAGCGGCAGCAGGTCCTCGGCCGGCTGCATGCCGGTCGTCTTGGGGCTGTACTCGCAGATGACCAGGACGTGGTCCACGCCCTCGGCCTGCATCAGGTCGCCGAATGCCTCCGGGATGATCTCGCCGTCCGCCGTGTACGCAGCGCGCCAGCCGGGCTGCCCGAACCGCTCCGCCCAGTCCATCCAGGCGGGCTTGACCGTGGACAGCCGCACCGGGTGCTGGTGGGCGTCGATCAGCGGCCTTCCGTCGAGCATCGCCGTCCTCCCTCGAACTCTGGCTGCGACCCAAACCCTATTTGCCCGGATCACTGGCTGTGCTAGCCCGGGGGAGCGACCCCCCGGAACCCCCCGCTGGCTCAAGGCCCCGTTCCTTCGTCACGGGGCCTTGGCCCTGATGGCTCGGGAAAGGCGGGAGCCCGGGCGCTGGTTGCGCCCGGGCTCCAGTTCGGTGTTGTTGTGCGGATCAGGCCTGGGACGGCTCCAGGTCACCCAGGTCGTCGAAGTCCGCGGTGCTAGCCGCAGCGAGCGCCATCGGGTCGCCCGCCAGGTCCTCCTTCTTGACCCGGATCGCGGCCAGCGTGACCACCAGCGCGATCAGCGCGATCCCGGAGGAGACCAGGAACCCGCGGGAGAACCCGGCGGCCAGCGCGTGGTCGTAGATGGCCTTGGGGAGCTGCCCGCCGGTGGCGTGCACTGCGTGCCCGGTCTTAGCCGCGGCTGCAGCCAGCGCGGTGACCTGGTGGTGGACGCTGTTGGACACCACCGTCCAGGCCACGGTGCCGAGCACGGCCAGCCCGATCGCGCCACCGACCTGCTGGCCGGTGTTGAGCAGGCTGGAGGCCAGCCCGGCGTCCCGGTCCTCGACCTTGGACAGGGCAACCAGAGTGATGGGCATGAACAGCATGCCGAGCCCGGCGGCGGTGACCATCATCGGGCCGAGCAGGCCACCGGCGTAGGTGCTGTGCTCGGTGATCCGGGACAGCCAGAACATCCCGCCCGCGGCGATGGCAGAGCCCGCGATCAGCAGCGGCCGCGCGCCGATCCGGGAGACCAGCTGGGAGCTGACCCCGGCCATCAGCATGATCGTGCCGACCATCGGCAGGTAAGCCACGCCTGTCTTCAGCGCGCTGTAGCCCCAGACGGTCTGCACGAACAGGGTCAGGAAGAAGAACATGCCGAACATCGCGGTACCGACGCAGAGCATGATCACGTTTGCGGCGGACCGGTCCCGGTTGTGGAAGATCCGCAGCGGCATCAGCGCGTGCTTGCTGCGCGACTCGATGATCACGAACGAGACGAGCAGCACCACGGCGGCCGCGAGCGACCCCACGACCTTGGTGTCACCCCAGTGCGAGACACCGTTGGGGCTGGTGGCGGCGTTGGATAGGCCGTACACCAGGGACGCGATACCGAGCGTAGAGGTGATCGCGCCGGGCAGGTCGAACCGGCGGCGGTGCCGCTCGGTCTCTGCGAACGCCCGCGGTGCCACCAGGGCCACCACGATGCCGATCGGCACGTTGACGAACAGCACCCAGCGCCACGAGGCGTAGGTGGTCAGCAGGCCGCCCGCGATCAGGCCGACGGCGGCGCCGCCGATGCTCATCGCGGCGTACACGCCCATGGCCCGGTTGCGCGGCGGGCCCTCCGGGAACGTGGTGGTGATCAGTGACAGCGCGGCCGGCGCGACGACGGCCGCACCGACGCCCTGCAGCGCCCGGGCGCCGAGCAGCCATGCCTCGGTGGTGGCGAAGCCGCCGAGCAGGGAGGCCGCCGAGAACAGGATGATGCCGGCGATGAACACGCGGCGCCTGCCGAGGACGTCTCCGGCCCGGCCGCCGAGCAGCAGCAGGCCGCCGAAGGTCAGCGCGTAAGCGTTGACGACCCACTCCAGGCCCGAGCCGGAGAAGCCAAGGGCGTGCTGGATGTGGGGGAGTGCGACGTTGACGATGGTCGCGTCGAGCACCACCATGAGCTGCGCGGTTGCGATCACGACGAGGGCCAGGCCGAGATTGCGCTGGCGAGCGCCAGCCGTTGCTCCTGGGCCCTCTCGCCCGGTCGCGGGCTGTGCGGTGGACATGTGGTCTCCTTGCGTGAAGGGCGTACTGAACAAACGCGACGGCGGTGCGCCGGGCGTCGAAGTCTTTGTTGGGAGTTAGGACGAGGCAGCCGCCGGTTGTTCAGCGGCCACGGCCGCAGGCATTCGCGCTGCGGCGCCGGCCAGGAGCTTGCTCACCTCCTCGCCGGGGCAGTCCGCGCCGGAGGCGGACAGCGGCGGGCTCATGGTGTGGATCAGGGCCAGCAGGCTGGCACGCTGCTCCTGGGTGAGGGACTGGCGCCACGGCGTGCGGCTCAGCAGCTCATCCTCGATGCGCAGCTTGAGGTCCGCGCCGGCCGGGGTGAGCACGAGCCGCTTCACCCGGCGGTCACCGGGATCGGCTTCCCGCGCCGCCAGCCCGTGCTTCTCCAGGGTGTCGGCGATGCTGGTGATGAAGGAAGGATCACATTTCATCCTGTGCCCCAGGTCCTTCATGGCCAGCGGTGTGTCAAGCATGTGCAGTGCCTTGATCACGAACACCGGGATGCCGAAGCTCTTGGCGAGCACCTCCCCCTCGGCGACGAGCCGTGCGAACAGACCGGCCACCGCGTCGAGAATCTCGAGGTCAAGGAGATCCTCCTCAGATCGCGTGCGCACCGTGCCTCCTCCAGCCTGAGCAGCTCAACAGTTGAGTAGCTCAAACATATAGGAGGACGGTTGAGTAGGTCAAACTTTTATTTGCCCAACATCTGGGCAGCCTACGGGCCGGGCTACAGCAGCGCACGCGGGATCGGGCTACAGCAGCGCACGCGGGATCGGGCTACAGCAGCGCACGCAGGATCGGGCTACAGCAGCGCACGCAGGATGAACAGGGTGAGCACCAGCAAGGCCACTGACGTCAGCGCGCTGCGGTTCCGGGTCTTCCGGAAGAGGGGGAGCCGGGTCTTGTACACCTTGATATCGGCGTTGGCCCCCCAGGCATGGCGCAGATGCCAGCCCACGTACCCGCCGACGACCATGACGACGAGCGCGACCAAGACAGCGGTTGACCCCACTGCGCCGATCCTTCCTGCGCGGTGACCCTTCGGCTGCGCGGTGACCCTTACCGGCGCAGTGACCCGTCCCGAGCATCGCGCATGATCGGTGCCAGTTCCACTACTTTCCGCTGAATCACCGGCGTGTCGGAGCGCGGCAGGTCATCATTCCGCGCTGGAGGCGGCCCAGATGTTGATGCCGGACTCGGCCGAGTGCCGGTCGATCGCGGCCAGCTCCTCCGCGCTGAAGTTCGTCTGGCCCCCGGCGGCCACGTTCTCCTCCAGCTGCGCCACGCTGCTCGCGCCGATCAGCACCGAGGTGACCCGCTGGTCGCGCAGCGCCCAGGCCAGCGCCATCTGCGCGAGCGACTGGCCCCGGGCGCGGGCCACGTCGTTGAGCGCGCGCACCCGGGCCAGGTTCTGCTCGCTCAGCTGGTCGGCGGACAGGCTGCCGCCGCGCGCGGCACGGGAGCCCGCCGGGACGCCGCCGGAGTACTTGCCGGTGAGCAGGCCCTGGGCCAGCGGCGAGAAGGCGATGCACCCGGCGCTCTCGCGCTCCAGCGTGTCCAGCAGGCCATCCTCGATCCACCGGTTCAGGATCGAGTAGGACGGCTGGTGGATCAGCAGCGGCGTGCTCAGGTCGCGCAGCATGGCCGCGGCCTGCTCGGTGCGGCCCGGGGAGTAGGAGGAGATCCCCGCGTACAGCGCCCGGCCCGAGCTGACCGCGGTGGCCAGCGCGCCCATGGTCTCCTCCAGCGGGGTGTCCGGGTCGGCGCGGTGGCTGTAGAAGATGTCCACGTAGTCCAGGCCCATCCGGGCGAGGGACTGGTCCAGGCTGGCCAGCATGTACTTGCGGGATCCCCCGTCGCCGTAGGGCCCGGGCCACATGTCGTAGCCCGCCTTGGTGGAGATGATCAGCTCATCCCGGTACGGGCGCAGGTCCTCGCGCATGATGCGGCCGAAGTTGATCTCCGCCGAGCCGTACGGCGGGCCGTAGTTGTTCGCCAGGTCGAAGTGGGTCACGCCCAGGTCGAACGCCCGGCGCAGGACCGCCCGCTGGGTGTCAAGCGGGTTCTCGTCGCCGAAGTTCTGCCACAGCCCGA
>WNGD01006683.1_pt1 | contig 11279 bp, 9 predicted proteins | sample 5400671 | NCBI WGS metagenome assembly WNGD01 (sample SAMN13153369, study PRJNA577476) | soil metagenome | isolation source: 40 cm soil or saprolite under grassland replicate 2 | place: USA:California | collected 2016-06-15
CGCCATCACCCTCAATATCGATCCGATCCACGACATCGGCCTCTTCGTGTTCGAGGGGGCGTGGGTCGCGCTCGGCATCGCACTACTGCGGAGGGAGCACCAGGTTCAGCCGTACACCGCGTCCGCTCTGGCCTGACGGTAAGCGCGAGTAGGAGGTAGAGCCAGAACGCCGTCCCGACCGGAACTGAGGTCGAGAAGGACCGCACCAACCTCGTAAAGGCAAAAGCTGGGCAAAAGTTTGGCCCACCGATCACGATCAAGAGAACGGAAAAGCCCCGTTTCCGGGGCTTTTCCAATAGCGGGGGCAGGATTTGAACCTGCGACCTCCGGGTTATGAGCCCGGCGAGCTACCTGACTGCTCCACCCCGCGTCGCGGCTCGAGTATAGCGTTCCTCGACAGTCTTTCGGCTGCGGCCTCGACGTTCACGCGTGCCGGCCAGATAGGCGGTCGCTCCATTCGGACGCCAGTGGGGAAGCCCGACCTCGACAACGACTGCGTCAGGGTTCTCTGCGAGCAGGGCGCCGAGGGCGTCGCGCTGCCACGGGTGGCGGTGCGCGTCGTGAACGACGATCACCAGCTGCTCGGAGGAGGACCTCGCGACGTCGTCGGGTGTCATCCCGGGCTCGAGTCGCACGAGGCGCGAGCCGGGAAGCGCGCGGCGAAGCCACTCCCCGGCGCCCGGCGACGCACCTACCGCAATGTTGGGCTGGCCCGCGAGCTCGAGCACGAGCGCCTGACGAGAAAGGGCCACCTCTCCTTCGCTGGCGAGGGCCCGAGCCGCCGCAACGCGTCCGATGGCGCTCCCGACGGACACGGATGCCTCCGACTCTGCCGCCCACTCGGCGACGCTGCGCACGTGGTCGAATGCTTGCGCGAGTCTCTCCTCAGCGATCTCGCCGTCGCCCACCGCAGCGACCAGCGCCCGCGTCACGTTCTCGACGGACTCGTCGGCAAGGTCGTGGCCGAAGCAGAGCGCGTCGGCACCTGCGGCCAGCGCGCGGACCGCCCCCGCCTCGACGCCGCTGGTCGCGCTGATCGCGCGCATCTCTAGGGCGTCCGTCATCACCATGCCCCCGAAGCCGAGCTCGCCTCGCAGCAAGTCGTGGAGGATCGCGCGGCTCGTGGTCGCGGGCGCGTCGTCGAGCGCAGGGACGCGAATGTGAGCGGTCATCAAAGACCGGACGCCAGCCGCGATCGCGGCCCTGAACGGGACGAGCTCGCGCGCGAGCAGCGTCTCCCGGTCCACGTTGACCGTCGGGAGCTCGAGGTGCGAGTCGGCATCCGTGTCCCCGTGCCCGGGGAAGTGCTTGGCGCACGCGGCGACGCCGGCGTCCTGGAGTCCTTGCACGAAGGCTGCAACGTGCCTGCCGACGAGCTCGGGGTCGGCGCCGAAGGACCTGATCCCGATGATCGGGTTCGAAGGATTCGAGTTCACGTCGGCGACCGGCGCGAGGTCGAGGTTCACGCCGACCGCACGGAGATCGGCTCCCAGCGCTGCAGCAACCTGCGCCGTCAGTCCCACGTCGTCGACTGCGCCGAGCGCGGCGTTACCGGGGTACGAGCTTCCGTTCGCGGCCTCGAGGCGTGTGACGTCTCCGCCTTCCTCGTCGATCGCGACGAGGACGTCGTGCCGCTCCGCCCGGAGCGCGGCGTTCAGCGAGGAGAGCTGGTCGCGACTCTCGACGTTTCGGGAGTAGAGGACGACGCCGCCGAGCCCTTCGGCGAGACGCCGCCGGATCCAGTCCGGCGGCTCGAGCCCGGCGAAACCCGGGAAGAGACAGCCGGCGGCGAGCCGCTCGAGCTCACTCACCCTGGATCAGCCCTTGACCGAGCCTGCAGTCAGCCCGAAGCGGATCTTCCTCTGGAGCAGGAGAAAGAAGACGACGGCAGGGATTGCGGTGAGTGTGGAGGCGGCCATCAGCGCGCCCCAGTCGGTGCTCCGGCTCGATCCGTAGAAGGACGCGAGCCACACGGTCAGCGTCTGCCTGGACTGGTCGCTCAGGATGACGTAGGCGAAGATGTACTCGTTCCAGGCCGTGATGAAGGCGAAGACCGCGGTCGCGACGAGGCCGGGCGCGACGAGCGGGAGCAGGATCCGCACGAAGGCGCCGAGGCGGCTCGAGCCGTCGACCATCGCCGCCTCCTCGAGCTCCTTCGGGATCCCGAGGATGAAACCGCGCAGCGTCCACACCGCGAACGGCAGGAGGAAGGTCAGATACACGAGGATCACCCCCGTGAGCGCGTTCGTCAGGTGGTAGCGGGCGAGGACGACGTAGAGCGGGATGATGAGCCCGACCTGCGGCAGCATCAGGATCCCGATCATCAGCACGACGAAGAGCGAGCGGCCGGTGAAGCGGTACTTGGCGAGCGAGACCGCCGCCAGGAAGGCCAGCACCATCGAGACGGCGACGGTGGCGCCGACGACGATCAGGCTGTTCTTGACGCCGTCCCAGAAGTACGGGTGCTGCTGCGGGTCGATTGCGTCCCGGAAGTGCTGGAGCGTCGGATGTCGCGAGAAGAATGTCGGCGTGAAGCTCGAGATCTCGTCGGTCGGCTTGAACGCGGTCGACACCATCCAAAAGACGGGAAAGACGAGCACCGCGAACACGACGAGGCCGACCGCGTTCCACACCGCGCGCTGCACCTTCCGTCGTCGGGCACGCCGCGACAGCGTTCGCGTGCGGACGCGCTCGCCCGGAGCGACAGACACGGGAGCGGCAGGCGTGACTGCGCTCACCCGGCCTCCTCGGTCTTCACCATCTGGCGGACGTAGAAGACGGAGAGCAGCGCGACGATCAGGAGCATGAGCAGCGAGATCGCCGCACCACGCCCGAAGTCCGAATGAGCGTAGCCCTCGATGTACACGTACACGCCCATCAGATAGTTCGAGGCATTCCAACCGGACGCGGTGACGAGCAGCCACGGCTGAGCGAAGACGCCGAAGTCCCAGATGATGGAGAGGCTCGTGAGGATGAGGAGGATCGGCTTGAGGACGGGGAAGGTGACGTCACGGAAGACGCGCAACGGTCCCGCGCCGTCGATCTCCGCGGCCTCGACGAGCTCGCTCGGCACCTGCGCGAGCCCGGCGTAGACGGTGATCGTCACGAACGGGATCGCCCCCCAGACGATCAGCGCGGTCACCATCGCGAGCTTGGAGAAATTGGTGGCGTACCAGTCGTGCTGGAAGTAATCGCCGAGATGGACCTCGGTGAGGAAGTAGTTCAGGACGCCGTTCTGGTAGTTCGTCATCCAGTACCAGACCTGCACCGCGACGACGACCGGCATCGACCAAACGAGAACCAGACCCACCGTCAGTAGGACGCGGACGAGCGAGCTGACGCGGACGAGCAGCAGCGCGATCAGCGTCCCTAGCAGCATCGTCAGTCCGACATTGGCAATCGTGAAGACGACGGTGCGCTCCAGCGTGCGCCAGAAGACGCCGTCCCCGAGCACCGACCGGTAGTTGTCGAGGCCGACCCACGTCCCGTGACGCCGGATCAGCTCGAAGAGGCCGTACTTCTGGAAGGAAATGACGACGAGCTTGTAGAGCGGGTAGGCAAGGACCGCACCGATCGCCGCGAGGACCGGGAGAACGAGCAGGTAGGGAACGCTCGAATTGCCTGCGCGCTGCCAGGGAGAACGGCGGCGCCGCCGAGACCATGGGGGAGTGATCTCGGCGGCGACCGCCGCTCGGTCTGGGACTTGGCTACTCGACAACGAGATCCGCGTCCCGTCTCAGTCGGTTACCCGTTCAGGACCGACGTGATGTTCTGGCTCGCGAAGGTCGCGGCCTGCTTGACGGTGAGCTTCCCGGTCAGGATCTGAGTCAGCATGCTGCGGAGGATGTTGCCGTTCTCCACGTTGACCCAGTTCTTCGAGCTGGGGATGAACCAGCTGCGGGCCGCCGCTCGCTCGTTCACGCTGTCGCCGAGCAGGTTCGTCGCGTTCGGGATGTTGCCCTTCGCCTGCAGAGCCTTCTCGGTTGCCGTGTCGGTGAAGTCCTTGATCCAGTCGACCGCGAGCGCCTTGTTGGCGCCCACCGGCACCGCGAGGTCCGAGCCCCCGAGGAAGCCCGGCATCGGCTTGCCGGCCGTATGGCTCGGCATCACGAACTGGGCCGACGCCTTGGTGTACTTGCCGAGGAGGTTGCAGCACGTCACCCAGGTCGGACCGGGCATGGCGCCGACGAGGCCCTGGGCGTACACGGTGTAGGGAAACGGATGCGCCTCGTCCTGCGTCTTGCTCGCATGGGAGGCCACGTTGAAGAAGTTCTTGTACGCGGTGAGGCCTGCGATTGCCTTCGGCGAATTGAGCGTTCCGACCCACTTGCCCTTGAAGGTCTTGGCGATCTGCCCGCCGTAGTCGTAGACGAAGCCCATCGCCACGTACCAGTCAGGGCCCGCGATGTAGACGGGAGAGAAGCCCTTGGCGGTGTTCTTCGCGGCCAGCTTCTTCGCGTCGACGGTGAACTGAGCCAGGCTTGTCGGAGGCTTCGAGATGCCGGCCTTCTTGAAGAGGTCGGTCCTGTACGTGACCACCCGCGAGCCGGCGTAGTACGGAACGCCGTACAGGTGACCGCCGTACGTCGCTGCCTTCTGCAGCCCCGACAGCCAGTTGCTCGAGTTGGCGAACGAGGACTTGCTCGACGTGATGTCCTGGAACGCGCCCGCGGCCATGTATTTCGTCATCTCGCTGTTGCCCATCTCGATGACGTCAGGCGCGTTCCCACCTGCAAGTGTCGCGTCGAACTTCGTCAGGTGCTGCGTCCACTGTTGGTACTGGACGTTGACCTTGACGCCCGGGTGGTCCTTTTCGAACTGCGAGTTGACCGAGGCAACGATGTCGGGCCAACCGTTCTGGGCATCTGTTTGGAGCCACACGGTGATGCTGCTCGCCGTGCTCCTGCTCGGCGCAGCAGTCGCGGCCGAGACCGTAACAGCAAGCGCCGCCACGAGACAGACAGCAGCGATGTATCGCACTCTCATGAGCATCTCCCACGGCGTCCAGACGGCCCGGGTCGGTGACGCTCACCACCGTGGCAGTTGCCCGCGAGCTCGTCCAGTGGTTTATACCAATCTGCCACCACGCGGCAGGCTTCCACATTCCGCCGCTTCTGTCAAGACCTGATTATCGTCACACCGGGCATGCATTCTCTGCTATAGAGCGAAATCCGGACGACTCGGAGTGTCTAGCAGTCAGCGGTCGGTTGGTATTGACCAAAGACGGCTAGTGGTAGCCGTCGTGGCTGATTGCTCGCGCGTTCCGAGCCCGCTGTCGTTCACGAGGCCGGTTGAGAGCCGTCACGAGCCTGTAGCGGTCTCCGCGGTAGATCGATTCGACGAACTCGACGATCTCCCCTGCCTGCGAATGCGTGAGCCGCTCGAAGCGGAACGCGGGCGAGTGTAGCGGCACCCCGAGCGCCTCGGACTCGTCCTCGTCGGTCACTGTCGGCTCGATGGTCTGCTCGCCGCCCACGATCTCGATCCCGTAGCGTTCGTTGAGCAGCTCGTAGAAGGAGTGCTGCTCGAGGTCTCGTGCGGTGAGCCCGGGGACACGGCTCGCGCGGATGTGAACAGTCTCGATCGCCATGCTCTCTCCGTCCGCGAGCCTCAGCCGGCTGGCGATCAGAACCGGCTCTGAGGGAGAGACGCGCAGAAGGCGGCCGAGCCGTGCCCCTGCGGGCGACACGCGGAGCTCGAGCGTCTCGCTCGCCGGCCGCAACCCGCGGCTGCGCATGTCGTCGGTGAAGGACGTCATCGTCAGCTCCTGCGCGATCTTCGGCTCGCTGACGAACGTCCCGGCACCGCGCCGCCGGACGAGATATCCCTCGCGCGCGAGGTCGTCGAGCGCGGCTCGGACGGTCAGGCGGGACACTCCGAGATCGGCGCTCAGCTGCCGCTCGGAGGGGATCGCCTCGCCCACGTCGAGCCGCTCGACCAGATCGAGCACGAGATCGCGGGTCTCGCTCTGCTTGGTCACGAAGGGACCAATCCTAACCGACCCGCTCTGATGGTCAATACCAGCTCAACTCGCCGCCGGCGCGACCGAGTCGACCAGCTGCGGTGCCTCGGATGTGAGGAGGCTCGTGCCGGTGACCGGGTCGAAGAAGTGGAAGCGCGCAGGGTCGAGCGCCAGGCGCAGGCGACGTCCCACCCGTGCGCCCGTGCGCGGATCTACTCGCGCGCTCAGAAGCGGGGTCGAATCGGCCACGAGACTTGGGTCTTCGACGCCGAGCGCTTCGGCGGTGACCAGCCTGGCGTCCGCTTGGAAAAAGACGTAGGCATCGGAGCCGAGCTCCTCCAGGACTGCGACCCGAACCTCGATCGTCGGCAGCTCGGGCGACGCGAACGTGGCGTCCTCGAAGGTCTCCGGGCGGATTCCGAGGATTATCCGCTCCGGATGGTCGGCGGGCGCTCGGCGCTCGTCGAGCGAAACGCGGTGCTCGCCGAAAGCGACCTCCCCCGAGACGATCTGCGCCTCGACGAGGTTCATCGCCGGCGACCCGATGAACCCGGCGACGAACAGATCGCGTGGCTCCCGGTATAGCCGCTGCGGCTCGTCGACCTGCAGGACCTTCCCGTCGCGCATGACCGCGACTCTTTGCCCCAGCGTCATCGCCTCGACCTGGTCGTGCGTGACGTAGACGGTCGTCACGCCGAGCTTCTGGTGCAGCTGGGCCAATGACGCCCGCATGGCGACGCGCAGCTTGGCGTCCAGGTTCGAGAGGGGCTCGTCCATGAGAAACGCCTGCGGCTGACGCACGATGGCGCGACCCATGGCAACCCGCTGGCGCTGGCCTCCGGAGAGCTGGGCGGGACGCCGTTCGAGGAGGTCCGTCAACCCGAGGAGCTCGGCAACCTCGTCGACCCTGCGCCTGATCTCCGGCTTCGCCATCCGCCGGACCTTGAGGCCGTAGCCGAGGTTCTGCCGGACGCTCATGTGCGGGTAGAGCGCGTAGCTCTGGAACACCATGGCCACGTCTCGGTGACGGGGCGCCAGGTCGGTCACGTCGCGGTCTCCGATCGAGACGCTGCCGTCGGTCACGTCCTCGAGCCCGGCAATTGCGCGCAGGAGCGTCGACTTCCCGCAGCCGGAGGGGCCGACGAGAGCGAGGAACTCGCCATCCTCGATCCTGAGCGTCACGTCCTCGACCGCGACGACGCCGCCCGAGAAGGCCTTGGTGACGCCCTGAAGCTCGATCGCAGCCATACGGAGGTCATACCGATACCACATTTCGACGACAAGTGGTATTGACCACCGGGGGACTCGATGCGTAGACTCGATCGAATGCTTGGCCCCTCGAGCGACCTCGACGACTCGACCGCAGCCGAGCGGCGCGCCCTCGACGAGCTCGCGACCGAGTCCGGCGGAGAGGCTTCACTCGACTACGACCTCCGCTCCACGAGCGAGCTCGTCGTGCTCATGAACCGCTTCGACCAGACCGTTCCGGACGCTGTGCTCGGGGCGGCTGACGCCCTCGCCGAGACCGTGGACGCGATCGTCGACCAGCTGCGGCGAGGCGGGCGGCTCGTCTACGTCGGCGCGGGATCGTCGGGCCGGATCGCAGAGCTCGACGCCGCGGAGTGCCAGTCGACGTTCTCGACCGAGCCGGGGCAGGTCGTTGCGCTCCAGGCGGGAGGCGAGCACGCTTCTCCACTCGAGCAGGAAGCCGCCGAGGACGACCGCGAAGCCGGCGCAGCTGCCGTTCGCGAGCTCGGAGTCGGCCCGCTCGACGCCGTCGTCGGCGTGAGCGCCAGCGGACGGACACCCTTCGTGCTGGGAGCTGTCGAGGAAGCGTCGCGTGCCGGCGCCTGCACGGCCTGTGTCGTATCCGTGGAGGAATCCGAGCTCGGGCTCCTTGCCGACCACGAGATCAGCGCGGTCGTCGGCCCCGAGTTCCTCGCGGGCTCGACGCGGCTCAAGGCCGGCTCCGCGCAGAAGCTCGTCCTGAACTCGATCTCGACCGTCTCGATGATCCGGCTCGGCAAGACCTTCGGGAACCTGATGGTCGACGTCAGCGCGACGAACGAGAAGCTCCGCGCACGTGTCCGCCGGATCGTCCAGACGGCCACCGGGGCCTCGAACGAGCGGGTCGACGAGGCTCTGGCTGCAGCCGGCGGAAGCGCGAAGGTCGCGATCGTCTCGATCCTCGCGGGAGTCGACGCCGACGAGGCACACGAACGGCTCGCGACCACGTCGGGGAGCATCCGGCTCGCCCTCCGACCGGCAGAGGGCGAATGAAGCTCGGAGTCGAAGCCGCACTCGTCGACGGCCGTCTGGTCCGCGGCGACGTGGAGGTGCGTGGCGGGCGCATCAGCGCGATCGGCAGCGCCTCGGCGAACGGCAAGGGAATCGCGGTTCCCGGCTTCGTCGACCTGCAGGTCAACGGTTTCGCCGGCGTCGACCTGCTCGATGCCGACGTGGAGGGATACCGCCGAGCCGGCGAGGCTCTGCTCGAGACCGGGGTCACCGCGTACCTGGCGACCTTCATCACGGCTTCTGAAGACCGGCTCCTCGCCGCTCTCCGCCGGGTGCCGAGCCGCCCCGACGGGCCGCGGGTCCTCGGGGTTCACCTGGAGGGCCCCTTCCTCTCTCCCCGCCGTCTCGGGATTCATTCCGCGGCGGCGCGTCGCGATCCCGACGTCGAGCTGCTCGAGCGGCTTCTCGACGCAGGGCCCGTCCGGCTCGTCACCCTCGCGCCCGAGCTCCCTGGAGCCGAAGCGCTCGTCAGGCGCCTGCTGCTCGGAGAGATCGCCGTCTCGTGCGGGCACTCGGACGCGACGGCCGAAGAGGCGGAGGCGGCCTTCGACCTCGGCGTGCGCACGGTGACGCACCTCTTCAACGCGATGCGGCCCTTCCGGCATCGGGACCCCGGCATCGCTGGCGCGGCGCTCGCTCGCGACGACGTGATCGTGCAAGTCATCCTCGACGGCGTCCACCTCGCGCCCGAGACCGCGAACGTCGTCTGGCGGTCTGCTGCTGGTCGCGTCGCGCTCGTCACCGATGCGATGGCCGGAGCAGGGCTCGGCGACGGCGCGTACCTCCTCGGCGGTCTCGACATAGAGATCGAGGACGGCGTCGCACGAGGTCCGGACGGCGAGCTCGCAGGAAGCACCCTGACCATGCTCGACGCGGTGCGGAACCTGCACGCGCTCGGAGCATCCTTCGAGGAGGCGGTCGGGGCGGCGACGGACGTGCCCGCGCGCGTGCTCCGCAATCCGACCGTCGGGCGGCTGGCCGTCGGGCTGCCGGCGGACATCGTGGTACTGAGCGAGGAGCTCGAGCTCGAGCGCGTCCTGGTGGAAGGCACGGACCGTGTCGCCCTCTGAGGCCGCCGCCCCGACACCGAGCCAGGCCGGCACGCGCTTTCTCGCCGAGATCCACGAGCAGCCAGAGGCGCTCGAGCGGCTTCTCGAGCGCGACGAGGACTTCGCGCGCGTCGCGGCGGCGATCCAGGAGCGCAAGGCAACGACGATCCGCATGGTCGGGCACGGGTCCTCCGACAACGCGACCTCCTACGGCGTCTACGCGTTCGGGCTCCTCCCGCGCTGGACAGCGCTGCGCGACTCGATCTCGCTCGTCGTCTACTACCGGGCCGAGCTGGACATGTCCGGCTGCACCGTCCTCGCGCTCTCGCAGTCGGGCCGCACGAGAGACGTCGTCGAGTACGTGCGGCGCGTGCGCGAGCGGGGGGCGTTCACCGTCGCGATCACGAACGATCCCGAGTCGGAGCTCGCCCACGAGGCGGACGACGTATTGCCGCTCTGCGCCGGGCCCGAGCTCGCCGTTGCCGCGACCAAGACCTACCTCTCGACGCTCGCCGCACTCGGGCTGCTCGCCGCCCACTGCGCGGGCGAGGGCGGCCGGTTCGTGAACGAGCTGCGGGCGTCCGCCGGCCTGCTGCGCGCGCTGATTCCGACTCTCGAAGCGCGTATCGGCGGTGTGGCCGTTCCCTTCGCGTTCGCCGGGCGGATGTTCGTGGTCGGGCGAGGCGCCGAGTACGCGACCGTGCGCGAGATCGCCCTCAAGCTTCTCGAGACGTGCCGCGTCGCCGCCGAGCCGATGACCGCGACGGCGTTCGCGCACGGTCCGGTCGCCGCGCTCGACTCGCTCTTCCCGGTATGGGCCATCGCCTCGGACGACGAGACGTTGCCGGCGGTGCTCGAGGCGGTCGCACGCGCACGGCACGTGGGAGCGACTGTGATCGCGAGCGGGAGCGCCGCCACGACGGTCGCCGGCTCGGACTACGTGCTCCCCGTCCCGGCACCGCCCTCGCCGCTACTGTCGCCGCTCCTGTCGGTGATCCCCGGCCAGCTCTTCGCCTGGGCGCTCGCGCGCACGAAGGGTCTCGACCCGGACGAGCCGCAAGGCCTCTCCAAGGTCACGCTGGCTCGCTGATCCACAAGATCGGACTCCGCTCGCCCAGATCCCGATCGCGCAAAAAGAGCCCTATGCGTTGCCGCGTAGCGGCGGTGGTGTTTGCGGTGCGCACCAGCGCTCTCGGTAGGACGGCGCTCAGACCGGCGCGCCCGCAAGGTCGGCGTCAATGACGACGACCGTACGTGCCCCCTCTCCTGCGCGCAGGCGCTCCAGCGCCTCCTCGACGCCGTCGAGGTCGGTGAAGTGGGAGACGACGTCGCCAAGCGCGAGTCGTCCGTCGACCACGAGCTGGACGAGTTCAGGCAGCTCGACCGCGATATTCGCCGAGCCGTAGTAGCAGCCGAGGATCGACTTCTCCGACAGGAACTCGATCGCCGGGAGCGAGACCTCGGCGCCTCGCGCGGCCAGCCCGACCACGACCGCGGTTCCGCCGGGACGCAGCGTGTCCCACGCGAGGCGGATGGTCTCCGGAAGCCCCACTACCTCGAAGGCGTGGTCGACGCCGCCGTTGGTCAGCCTGCGCACCGCACGTCCGCCCTCGGCGGCGTCGATCGCGTGTGTCGCCCCCCGCCGCAGCGCGAGCTCCAGCTTCGCCGGATCCCGATCGACGGCGACGATCCGTGCTGCCCCGGCCAGGCGGGCGCCTGCGACGACGTGAAGACCCACGCCTCCGCAGCCCACAACGCAGACGCTCTCGCCGATCCGCACGCCGGCCGTGTTGCGGACCGCGCCGATGCCCGTCATCACACCGCAGCCGAGGAGCGCCGCCTGCCAGAGCGGGACTGCTTCCGGGAGCGGGATCGCACCGGCCGCCGCGATCACAACGCGATCCGCGAAGCACGAGGTCAGCAGGCAATGCTGGAGCGTCGTGCTGTCGAGGCGCAATCGCGACGTCCCG